>Ga0315309_1000706_pt1 | contig 20322 bp, 23 predicted proteins | sample TDP4_MG_FD_203080 | JGI IMG/M metagenome (GOLD analysis project Ga0315309, IMG submission 203080) | Freshwater sediment microbial communities from Lake Towuti, South Sulawesi, Indonesia - TDP4 | ecosystem: Environmental > Aquatic > Freshwater > Lake > Sediment | place: Indonesia: South Sulawesi... | reverse complement strand
CACTTGTCACTGGTTGAGGCAAGATAGGCCTCCTTTGCTTCAGATGACAGCTCCACATAGCCTTTCTTCGTTACGGTGGATACGTCGAAGTCATTGCCTGTCGCCGTGTTCCTCTTCATCGCGACATTTATCGCCTGAATGCTCAGCGGAATCGCTTTATCGACCGTCATCGCCCCCTTCGCTGCCGACTCCAAGTAGCCGATGGCTACGGGCGACCCCGATCCAGTTGAGACGAAGTGCTCACGCGTGACTCCGCCGAACGGATCGATCTGGTAGACACTTGGCCCATTGCGGTCAAGCCCTGCCAGGATGAGTTGGACTAGGAGTGGGCTCATCCTATTGTTGATGAGTACGTTCGATACTAGCGATGCCGAGGAGCGGATTGACAGCGGGTAACCCCTGTTCATCCTGTGAAGCCTCGCCTGGACCCTCAGAAAGTCGACCATGGCTTGAGCGTCCGCGACTCCTCCCGAGATGGTCATGGCCATGTGGTCATCGATCTTGTGGACCTTCTTGCCATGTTTGTGTGCGACAAAGAAGTAGCCCCCGACGACACGGGTATCGGTCGCCAGCACTACCCCATCTTTGCACTCTAGGGCGACCGTCGTTGTTCCCCACAACGCCTTGTCGTCCAGTTGCGAATTGAACCTCGTATGGTTGGACATGCTCAATACCTCCAGAACGAAGACCGTCGTCTCAGCGGTGATAATACGGAGGTTGGCCATAAGCGGTAGGAAATAAATGTTTTGGCTCCGCCTTCGGGTTCGTCGTCATCGTGAAATTGCGGGCTTCAGCCGCTGTCGGCCAGCGAAAGGATCTTGGCCCCGGTGTGAACCATATCGGATCTGCGTGATCTCGAATGAGCGAGACCACGCCCTCTTGAAGTCCCAGACTGGGGTTCGCGGGGAGCCATGGATGCCATGGAATTGTGATCCTTCAAAAATTATATACAGCGGGTGGCTCGACTAAAACGGCATGCTTTCTAGGATTCACCGGATGGAGCTCCCTCGTGTTGTCGTCATAGGCCATGATGCAATCAAGGCCCTCGGCAAGGAGTCGCGGGCGATTGGTGAAAGGCGGGCATTGGTCGTGTCAAGCGAGACACCCCTAACGGTTGCAGGACCCGATATCAGGGCAGCGCTGGAAGTGGACGGGGTCGAATACGAGATCATGCGAATTAAGAAGCGTTCGCTTCCGGATGATGTCGACGATATAACCTCGGGTCTGAGATCGGGGGGCTATCAACTCACGATAGCGATAGGCGGCGGCAGGGTCATAGATGCCGCTAAGTTCGCGGCCTCGAAGCCACCCAATCCCGCGAAGCTCTTCAGCGTCCCGACCACCGCCAGTCACGATGGGATCTGCAGCCCTCTGGTATCCCTCCCGTCATCGGAGAGGAGGTATTCGTTCTATGCCGTAACGCCCATTGAGATCTTGGCCGACACGAGGCTCATAGCAGGCGCGCCATATCGGCTTACCGCGAGCGGATGCGGCGACATCATCGCCAAGTATACGGCCGTTAGGGATTGGAGGTTATCCCATCTCCAGAAAGGGGAATACTATGGCGAATACGCAGCTTCATTGGCCGAGGCATCCGTCTCGAGGGTAATGGAGAATGGGGACCTCATCAGAACCGGAACTGAGGCGGGGGTTCGCGTTGTCGTGGAAGCCCTCATACACTGTGGGACCATCATAAGCATCGCGGGGAGCAGCAGGCCCTGTAGTGGCTCTGAGCACCTTTTCAGCCACGCGCTGGACATGATCGCCGAACGGCCCGCCCTCCATGGTGAGCAGGTCGGCGTGGGAACGATCTTGATGTCCTATCTGCATGGCGCAGATTGGAAACTGATCCGAGATACATTGCGTAGGGTCGGCGCTCCTACGACTTGCAGGGAGCTCGGCATTGATGTGGACACTGCTGTCAGGGCTTTGGTCACCGCTCACACGATCAGGCCGGATAGGTACACCATTTTAGGCGAGAGGGGGCTTTCGATCGAGGCGGCGAGAAATCTGATCTTCGCATCGGGGGTAGCGAGTTAGCCTGTCTTGTCCTGGAATTCCCACGGGGTCGTTATCGCCTCAGCGTATCCTTGCCTTACCAACATGCGCGCGTTTGGCGTCGGCATTGAAACTACGTCCTCCACCTTGTACGGGCCCCTCTCGTCCCCATCGACGCCAACGAAGGCTGGGATCTCCTTCAACACCCTTACGGCACTGAATGGCCGTTTGCTTGGTTCCCTGTTGACGATTGGCTCCCCGTGGACTACCCTTTGCAGGATCTGCTCCTGAATGCCGATTGCGTCGAAGAGCTTCTCCATCACAATCCAGTCATCTGTGAACTGGTAAAGATCCTCGACGCGCTCATGTGGCCGCATGCCGACCTTCCTGAATCTGATCGCCATCAGGTCACGGAGCATGTATTCCATTATTTCGAGTTCCTTGGTGACGAGCCTATATCTGAGGGAGCTCTTCTCGAGCAAACCATATCCGGATCTCAACTGCGCCATGTATTTTGAGCTCTCTTGTAGAAATCCAATGGGCAGATTTGTGATCTTCGTCTCCGACCTTTCCTGAAGCCACAGCCTGTATGACTTCTGGATCATCCCGAGACCTCAGCCACTCCCTTGCATATCAATAGGACGGCCACTTCCTGGGGGAGGGCCACCTCTTCGTCGCGGTATGGTCCATACCATGCGTCCAGAAGCCTGAATCGCGGCGCAGACCATATGTGGACGCCCTTGTCCTCGCCCTTCAGCGCCACGGCGTCCGTGAGCGGGTCGAAGCTCCCCAGCCGTTCCGCTGACGCCGCCCTCTTCGCGAGACCGGTCTTGCCGTTCAGCGTCTCAGGAAGCCTGAATAACCTGTGTGTGTCCGTGGTCACGACGGGATCGACCCTAACGGTGGCCCTGTTGATCGCCGAGGCGAGCAGTGCATCAAATCCCCTCCTGTCCATCATTCGGGAAAGGGTTTCGAGGTTCCCCTGCATCAGCTCATCCAACATCCTCTGCCTTCTACCCGCATTTATGCTCCGCCCAACCTCCCCCCTTCCCTTGAACTGCATGACCTTGGCCATTTCGTAGATGGACCTGATGATCCTCGTACCCCATCCGGCGGAAGGGCGAGTTGGAGGCCCCAGCCCCCTGCCGTACCATAATCCATGGAGCGCCGGATCCATGCCAGTCCCCACCAAGTAGTCGACTATCTCCTTCCTCGCGGCCTGGTCGATCGATGACAGGCTCTCCTGCACCTGAACGTGGTAGCCCCTATGGCCGCTGAAGTAGATGCTGATCTTCTCCTCGGCTATGCCGAAGTCCTCCTGGAGGACCTCCATTAGCTTGTATACCTCCTGCTTGGCCAAATCGAGGCACTTGTCACATATCCAGGTGATCTCGATCACCTCCTTGTTCTCACAGCTCGGGCATTTGGGCGGTTTGGGCCCCTTTCCCTCCTTCCGGCAGGCTGCGCAGACCCAGATGTCGTGCTCGTCCTTACACTCGTGCTCGAGGTGATCGGCATCTATGTCGAACACGATGTCCGCATTCCTCCATCCCTTCTCGCTCATCTCCTCCTCAGGGCGATCGTAGGTGGCCACAGAGTAGTAAACGTCGAAGGGGGCTTTTTGGATGAGGAAGTTCGACAGCTCCTCCCGGCTCCTGAAACCCCTGTGCCTAAGCATCACCTTCTCCCGCCCCATGAAGAAGCCGAATTCCCGCCTCTCCATCTCACTCGGGACCCAGAGCCCCCTCGAGGAATAATAACCCATGAAGGCCTGTCTGAGGAAGTTGAGGCTCTTCTCATCCAACGCCCTTCCACCCGCCTCCTTGTCGTCGAGATTTAGCGATCGGATATTGGAGTGGATGCCTGATCCTCTCGCAGACATCATCTCCATCCGGGCATATGCCCTGAGTCTTCATGGTGGCGCATTTCGGGGGTTTGTACTTCGTCCTCGAGCCCATCTGGCCAGCTAAATGCCTTACCTGGTATTCAGTCCTAGCTGGATTGAAGTCGGGCGATGATGAATACAGGCTCAATATCTCGTCTATGGTGCGACCGGAGTTGGCGAGATAGGTCGTCAGGGTGAATCGTTCAGGGTGGGAGAGGTGCTCCCCCTTCTCAAGCCTATCGACCATGCGCATAATGCACGGGGGCCTATTGGCCCCATCGTCAACGGTGATCGCCCTGAAACCCATGGTTTCCCGGATCTTCCCCCAACGCCCCTTAATCACATCGATCTCGGCGATGACTGGTTCAGGGAAGTCCTCCACCTCTATCCGGGCAGCGGTCTTTTTGTAGATGTGATCCTGTACCGCCTCCTGCAGTATCCGCGCGAGTTCCTGTTGCGCGACCTGAACCATGCCATGTTTGAGCGTTCTGTTGACGAGCTTCCACTTCTTCTGGTGGAAGTTCGTGGCGTATCGGAGATAGTCGGCCAAGTTGAGGTTGAAGGCTGAGATCGTGCCCAGGATCGGTTCGGCCATGATGCCCAATTCCCTACTTATCGTCAACACCGTCTTGGGATCCTCCTCCCTCAGGTTGCCGTATGCAGCCTTTGCCTCGCTGAGGGCGTATACGCTTTTCAGCTGGGGATCGTTGATGGCCGATACCATGGCGACGGCCGTAGGGAATGAGAGCACTTCGCACAGGTAGTCGACGAGTTCCGCGCTGCTTGTGAGGACCCTTCTATGGGTCAGGGCCTGCGATATCCTCTGCGCTGCCCTTTGCACTATGGGCCTGAACTCATCCCTTCCGAGCTCACGAAGCTGTATGTCCACTTGGTCCGAGATGAATGCAGCCGCATCCTTGAGAAATGGGTACTTCGCATATCGCAGAACGCTCAAGTTGGCTGCGCCTTTCTATCTTGTTGCGGGCCCATGCAGTAGCTATATATTCTTGTATCCGAGGGTTTGGTACGCGATTAACTATGAGGCTTGTATTCGGTGACGCCAAGCTCCTAAGGGGCATCCTTGCAGCGGTATCCACGGTAGTCGACGAAGTCACGCTGAAGGCGGATGCGGACGGGATTGGCATCAGGGCACTTGACATGGCGGAGGTTTCCATGGTGGACCTCTCGATGCCGAAGTCATCGTTTGAGACTTACGAAGTTGCCGATAACGAAAGGGTAGCGTTCCGCGTGACCGATGTCCTCAAGCTGTTGAGGAGCACGGTTCCCAACGAGAAGGTTAGGATCGAGCCCCATGAAAATCAACTCTGGTTCTACTTGACGGGGACGTTCACAAGGTCATTCGGAGTTCCGATCTTCGGCGGGGAGGCAAAGGATCTGCCCCTTCCGAAGGTCAACCTCAGGAGCTCCTTTAGCGTTCCCATCGCGGTAATGGATCAACTTGTCGAGAATGGCAGACATGTATCGGATTCGGTCCGGATCGAATCGAAGGAAAATGGGGTCGTGCTCGCGGTCAAGGGGGAAATTTCGTCCTTCACTGTCGAACTGCTCCCGCAGGATGGGACCCTGAAGGATTACGTCCTAGTGCCAGGGTCCGCGGTCTCATACGATCTGGGCAGGCTTCAGAAGATCATCTCGGCCCTGGGTTTCTCGGAATCGATCAAGATCTCCTATGACACCGACCTGCCGCTACACATCAACTCGCAGATAGATACGAGGGGAGAGGTCAGTTACTTCATCGCCCCAAAGGTCGAGAGGTAGCGACGAGGCCCAGGCTGTCCAATTTATCGAGCTTTCGGGTCCTCACGCGACATATAGGCGATTCGGGATCCTTTAGGCCGTGGCCCGTCGCAATGCAGACGGTCGATTCGTCTCGCGCGATAACGCCCTTTTGAATGAGGGGCCTCAGCGCCGCGACTGGGGCCGCGCTTGCCGGCTCAACGAAAATGCCCTCGAGCGTTGCGAGCATGCTCTGAGCGCGAATGATCTCTTTATCATCGACTGCCACCGCTGTCCCACCGGATTCCTTTATCGCGGTGAGCGCCTTCCTCCAAGAAGCCGGCCTTCCGATCCTTATCGCCGATGCTATAGTCTCGGGCTTCTCGATGGGGTCGATCGCCATTGCCCCCTTATTTATCGCGTCCACTATGGGGGATGCCCCGATCGCCTGGACTCCTATCATCCGTGGTGCTCGGTTGATTGCGCCGATTCCGATGAGCTCAGAGAAGCCCTTCCAAGCTGCCGATATATTCCCCGCATTACCTACTGGGAGGATGACATTATCTGGGACACGGCCGAGTTGGTCATATATCTCGAAGGCCACGGTCTTTTGGCCCTCGATCCTGAAGGGATTTACGGAATTGAGCACATATGGCCCTGGCCCGTGAGCCGATCCCAGCAATAGCCTGAGGGCATCGTCGAAATTCCCATCAACCTCGATGATCTCGGCGCCCATGGCCGCGGCTTGGCTCAACTTCCCCAAGGCAACCTGGTTGGAGGGAATGTATACGATGGTCCTCAATCCGGCTCTTGCCGCATAGGCCGCAAGGGAAGCCGATGTATTCCCCGTGGAGGCGCAGGCCAAGACCCCCTCGCCGAGTTCCAGCGCATGCGTAACTCCTACGGTCATGCCCCTGTCCTTGAATGAACCCGTTGGATTCGCGCCCTCGAATTTCACGAATAGCTTTTCGGCACCAACGCCCTCTTGGAGCCTCGACGTTCTGAGCAGCGGCGTATCGCCCTCGCCCAATGTGACCGGGGCTAGGTCAGGGGGGATCGGCAGGAGTGCGACGTACCTCCATACTCCCGGAGAGCACGTCCTCCATTCGGGCCCTGCACCGATCCCGCTGAGGTCCATCTCGATATCGAGTAACCCATTGCACCTCTCGCAAAGGGGCAGCCTATATCTGGGGGGCGCCTCCGTTCCGCACTCCGTGCAACGAATGATGTAGCTCGTCATGTCAACCACTGGAAGCTGGTAGAGCCCACTGTCAAGGTTCCATTGCCATTGTCATACGCCCTAAAGGCCATTACGATTCGCCCTCTGGGTCACGCTTGACCGATGGCAGAGGGCCCAAGTCATTTACAATCCCGCCGCCCACCCTAGAGACCATTGTCTTGCAGCCAACATGCTCCCTCCTGAATGCCTGCGCCATCGATGCGGCCACCTTCTCGGGAGAAGACCTTCTGCGATCAACGACGGCCAGCATCGCTGGGCCCGATCCACTTATGGTCACCCCCGATGCGCCAGACCTCATGGCCGCCAACTTGACCTCATCATAGCCTCTGATCAATTTGGCCCTTATCGGCTCCACGACGTCGTCGTCCATCACTTTCCCGAATAACTCGACGTCGCCCTCCATGATGGCCGCGATCATCGTGGAAGCCCTGGCAACGTTCCTGACCATCGACGTCAACGGGATCTTCTTCGGCAGTATCTTCCTGGCCTCCATCGTGCTCACGTATAAGTCCGGAAGGGCTATTACGAGCCGAAGGGACTTGGGCGGTCGTATTCTCTTAACTTCCATCGGATGGAGGGATCTGACCATTGTCAATCCGCCCAGTATCGCTGCGGCAACGTTGTCCGCATGCTCCTCGCCCGCGGAAGCCGATTCCCCTTCTGCAGCTGCTTCTATTATCTCTTGAACTGTTAGGCCTCCTATCAAATTTGCCACCGCCGCGGCCGCGGCCGCGGCGCTCGCCGCACTGCTGCCGATCCCACTTCCGGGCCTCACCCCCTTCCTGAGCAGGATCTCAATGCCGCCCCCATAATCCGCCATCCTGCGGACTGCAAACGCGGCTCTGCCTGCGGTATTCATCCTAGGATCTGATGGGATCATGCCCGCGGCCATCCCCGTGACCTTCATGATCAGGCCGCTGCCATCTATCCTTCTGGCGACTACTGTGTCGAGGGGCTTCTCAAGACAGATCCCGAATGAATCGAATCCCGGACCCAAGTTTGCGGACGTGGCAGGAGCTGAGACGACGACCCTCATATCGATCCCACCTTTCACGGCTGGCCGAGCTGGGAAAAAACCTTTCCATCCCGTATGCTGACGGTCGCCTCGATCTACGGTGCTAGGAGTATTCACGCCAAGTATTGTTGCAACGGACGCATCTGAAGAACTGGGTGGGGGATTCGTCAGTGCCCCTTGTCTGAACCAACCAGAAGTAGGCCTTTGTGTTCCCACATTTTGGGCATAATGCCCTTGTCGTTGGGGTGGGTTGTAGCTCCTTGACTTCTTTCTCCAGAACCTTAATCACGTCCTGGCTCTGGCTCTCACCGGATACGACCACCTCGACCTTGTTGGCCGGTTCCTTATGCCCGCAGCCGGGCCTCGGGCACGTTAGGACTGACTGCCCCTCCTGCTTCTCCAATATGAGCCTGCTATTGCATTTCGGGCAGAACTTCAACTCATGTCGCTCCTTTCAGAGCGTTTTGGTGCGAGCGAAGCAGGAGGCTATTAACTCTTGTGGTCTCTATCTCTTTATGGCTGAGGATATCAGGTGTGCTGCCCTGAGCGGCTCCGGTATCGCCGACCGATTCCTAGTCCTCTCTATAACCTCCCTTGCCTGTTCCAAGGGGATGTTGATCGCATGGGCATAGATCGGCCTACGCCTCGGTAGAATCCTCAATGGCACAGGCCTTCCTGTCCTCTTTATGATCCTCCATCTCGACATGTGGTCTGTCAGGTTACTCAGCGCATTACGGATCTGATCGAGGTTGGGTTCCCTCTCGACTATGGCGATGACGGGGAGCTTCGTATCCCTGGAGATCGCTTGGAGGTCGGCCACATTGAATCCTGCAAAGGTGATGCCATTTAGCATTATCGCCCTCATCTGTCCCCTGTGTCTCGAGCCCATTATCATCTCCACTATCTTATCCGTCGCGTCCATCCCATCAACGTCGATCCAGGTCGCCTCCACGCCCTCCAGCGAGGTACTGCCCCTGTAGATGGCCCCTATGAGCAGGCACTTGCTGTCCACCGCGGGATTGAACGGGCCATCGTCTATGCCGATGACCCTTATCTCCCTCTTAACTCCCCTTATCGTTATGGATGCCGCCCTTCATCACCCCTGCTCTATCGATCGCGAGGCCCAAGACAAGGGTCATTCCATCTTGGACCGTTCCTCCCCTCAGCATCGTCTCGACATATTCCCCCATCTTTACGCTTCCCATTATCCAAGCATATGCTATCAATGCCTCGGCGGCATCGCCGAGAGTGTGCCTATCTCTCCTGTGGGACAGCCTCTCCCTCAGGCCCGAGTCCCTCACGGCTTTCATCAATATCTCATTATCGACCCGCAGGCCCGTTGGGATGCCAAGCCTCACGCTTTCACTGGCAGAGGCTATGAAATTTATAACCGCGTCCCCTAGCTTGGACAGCCTGTTGTCCTTCGCGATGCAGTGGAGCGCCAGGGGTTGTAGCGCGAGTGCCTTCTGGAGCCTAAATGCGATGTCATCGGCCAAAGATCTCGGACACCATACGCTTCGTTATTTTTTCTCTTTCTCTTGTAACTTGCTGAAGAAGCTCTCTATCTGCTCCATGTCGCGAGCAAGTTTGGCGGCGGCATCCGAAAGGATGGCTTCCGGTTGCCGTCTTGCTCGTATGTAGAGGTGTCCCTTCTTGGTCAGCGGGTGTTCAATCAAATAAGCGGCGAGCTCCGTCCTCTCGTCAGCTAGCACGTATTCCTTTATGAGGTTGTAAAACGTGTGTCCCTCACCGAGGAACTCGACCTCCAGCTCGTTCCCGGCCATCTTCTTCACCTCGATGCCATCCATTCGCATCACCTCTGGTTTAGGCCATAATCCTCGGCCGTCTTCCTCGTCTCCATCTTGCCACAATTCGCACATGCGAGTTTACCCCTCCCAACGGGCGCCAGCCTTGTCCCACAGTTGGAGCAATATGCCTGTATGACGCCGAAGGCGTCGCCGATGGTCGCCAATTGGCAAATGCCGTTCTTATTCGATACGACCCTGCCCTTTATGAGGTCCCCGGGCTTGACTACGTCCTCCAACCTCCTCACATATCCCCTGCCAATCCTCGTGATGTGTAGGAGCCCCGAGAATGGGTTCTCGACGGAGTCCTTCCCTACCTTGAAGATGTTGACGTTCGCGAATTTGCTCTCCGCCGTGGAGATCTGTCCCACGACCATCGCCCCCTTCCTCGGGATCTTCGGCCTGTTGCCCCTCCTCAGGACCGAGATCGTCCTCGATATCGAGTCCACCACGACGAAGCCGGCTATCTGTGAACGTATGTCCCCATCCTCCTCGAAGGTGCCGACGCTGGGGGCGAATTCCTCTATGACCGCGATCCTATCGCCCGGAACGACGAAGCTGCCAGGCCTGCCTTCCCGCTCGGTCATTCCTTCCCCCCCGTGCCCTCCTCGACCACCTTCATCCTGCATCTAACCGCCATCTTGCTCGATGCGAGACGCAATGCCTCCTTGACTATCTTCGGATCGACATCACCCACTCTGACCTCCATGACGGCGTCGCCGATCCGGACCTTTGCGGCGAGGTCGGTTGGTTTCCCATAGGCCCTCTTCATGCCTTGGCTCAGCCTGTCAGCTCCAGCTTGGGCCAGGAACCTGTGTTGCCTGACCACGAGATGTGGGAACGGGATGATCCTCAGGAAGTAGTTGTTCTCGCCGAGCGCATCCTGGAGGACCTTATTCGCTGCAACCCTCGCGGCTTCCAAGGAACCATGGCCAATGAGCCCATCTTCGGTGGCTTCGAGCAGATAGCCGCGATTCTGCGACTCCGAGGGTTTGCCAAGCGTGAACCTACTCACCTTCAAAGAGGGCGCGCCCGATATGTACTCCTTGCGGGTGTAGGCCATCTGTCTCAGTTTAGATTTCACGCGACTTCCCAGCTTCTTTGTCCCAGCATCTCCTATTTAAATAGAGTTGCGGAACATCGAAACCTAAAGCGCCATGATGGAGAAGGGGCATGGAACTCGGTAAGAGGGTCAGGGTAATTCTAGTACAACCGAAGTATAGTGGCAACATAGGCTCTGTGGCAAGGGCGATGAAGAATTTCGGCTTCTCGGACCTGACACTTGTATCGCCTCTGGCCAAGATAGATGGCCTTGCGAGGATGTATGCCGTAAGGGCCCAGGATCTGTTGGACCGAGTGAATGTTGTCGACACGATAGAGGAGGCCATCAGCGATGCCGATCTGGTTGTTGGCACGACCGCAAGGGGGGCTGGGAGCACGTCAAATCTCCTTAGGATCAGTTACCCGCCCAGAGAGGTCGCTGGCATAGTCAATCGTACCGCTTCAAGGGCTGCCTTCTTGTTCGGCAGAGAGGACATGGGCCTGAGGAACGAAGAGCTCGAATCGTGCGATATCGTGCTGAGGGTTCCCTCCTCGCACGTCTACCCGACGTTGAACGTCAGCACGGCCGTGGCGATCATCCTGTATGAGCTCTATTTCGCCTCTAGGTCAGGGCACGTCCACAGGGCCACTTCGGAGGCGATATCCAGGATTATCTGTGAGGCCGATCTCATGTTAAGAGCTGTGAGTTATCCGCCTTTCCGCCGGAAGAGGGCGACGAGGGCACTCAAGAACATACTTGGCCGTTCACTGCCAAGTCCTAGGGAGGCATCCCTTCTGGTGGGGATATTCAGGAAGGCCAGGACGAGATTGACGGATCCGGCCCCTTGCACAGCTACCCGCGAAGCTCAACGGCATCCATGTCCTCGAGGACGAAGTTCGGGCCGACCCTAAGGCCCTCGATTTGTCTTTCAGATCGCCATATCCTAGCATATCTCAGTGCCTTTGCCAATTCCCTGTGGATCATTACGGCAAGCTCTGCCACAGTCGCCCCCTGTCTTATCAGCACTGGTTTCTGCGATGGGCGTGCCTCGCCGGGAGGTTTAGTGAAGACCCTCATCACGCCCATGGCCGAGAGAAAGGCCTGACCTGTCCTGTCAAGTCCCGCGCCAGTCGATGCCGAGATCGGGAGTATGCCGTAGGACCTGCCAAAGGAGCCCACTAGCCTCTCGTATGCAACGGCCCCTTCGGGCGTGTCCAACTTGTTCGCCATGAGGATTGCGGGCTTCATGACGATGCCCCTTGCCGCAGCGCGCACATCGTCCAATGTTGAAAGCGGGCCAAGCTTCACAACGGCGCTGTCGATTCCATCTGCACGAAGTGATCCGAGTAACTCATCCCTCGTGACGAGCGTTGATGTCCCTATCGCTGAGATTCCGCCGGCGTCCCTCTTCTCGATCTTCACCGCTCTCGACGACGCCCCCAGATAGACCCCCACCTCCCGGATTTCATCCATCATCCGCATCTGCCCTTCAAGCCCTTGCCGGAGATCTATGACGACGGCCACGAGGTCGCTCTTCCTAAGGATGTCGGCGTGCGTGGGGGACATCGGCGCACTGGGCCTTACCGCGGGAAGCTCCACTACTTGGAAGACGACGTCGCCGTAATGATAACCACCGACCTCCGGATGTTGAGTAGTGTATGGCAATCCCGAAATTTGTGGTCGAGCCGAGGTCAGCTTCGTCAGAATGGCGCTCTTCCCAGATTGAGTCCTTCCCACCAGGGCCACGAGCGGCGAATCCTTGGACTTCTCGAATAAATGGCTGACCCTCCTGGCCTTCGCCCTCCTGCGCCTCCTCTGCACGATCTCGTCCTCGAGTTCCGATATCTGACGCCTGATCTGTCGTTGGAGCTTCTCGGTTCCCTTGTGCCTGGGTATCATCGATAAGTAGAGCTTGAGGTTCTGGAGCTTCTCTTCCGAAGTCCGTGACCCCAACACCTTCTTATATTGGGCCGCGGCCTGCGGCGGGAGATTCGTCACCAACTGAGCCACTTGCCTGCTGACTTGCGAGATCCATATCGAATGATAAAGGCGTTATGGGCACTGACTCAGGGCCTTGGCAATGTCTAGGAACTCCTGGGGGCTCAGCTGAAAAACGCGCCTTTCCCCGACATTTCCAAGTCGTTCCCCATTCTCGAAGCGCTTCCCAGTTCTCCTGGCATAGTTCTCCAGGATCTTGGCCACCTTCCTCCTCCTCTGGGAGAAGAGGAAGCGAAGGAGGGAGTCGAGCTCCTCCTGCGATCTCGGCTCGAGCTTGGGCCTCCGGGGCATTATTTCCAAGACCCTCGCCTTTGCTTCGGGTTCGGGGTAGAACGAAGACGGCGGATATACTTCATGGGCGATCACATTAGCCCTGATCTGAGTAGCAACGCTTAACCTCCCATAATCCTTCGAGCCAGGGGCGGCGCTGAGCCTTGATGCGAACTCATCCTGGAAGGTCATGATGGCCGTCTCGAACTCACTCCCTAGTATCTTGAAGATGAGTTTTGAGGAAATGCTGAAAGGCGGGTTTGAGACTATCTTGTTGAAGTCGGGCAATTCGACTTTGAGGGCGTCTCCGCAGATGGTCTCGATGTTCCGATGATCTCTGAGGAGGTCGGGCAGGGCCGAGCAGAGCCTCTTGTCGATCTCCACGGCATAGACCTTCCTGCACCTGATGGCCAGGGCCTTGGTCAGGGTCCCAAGTCCCGCCCCTATCTCGAGGACGACGTCACTCGAGTTAATGTCGCCCAACTCGACTAGGCGCTCCACAAGCGAAGGATCTACGACGAAACTCTGGCCGAGCCTTCTCCTGGGCCTCACGCCGATGTCTCGAAGCTCCCCGATTGTGTCCCTTCTGAGCCCTCTAATACGGCCTTGTGAAGAGGTGGTACTTCTGCTCCGTGGTGAGTTCATCTATAACCCTCTTCGTGAAGGTCTTAGCTGGATCTTGTAGTCCCACCCTGGAGGAGATGTCCTGGAAGCTCTTGAAAGGGGATCGCTCCCTCTCGATTAGGATCTTCATCGTGTATGTCTTGCCTATGCCGGATAGGAGCTCTATCGAATGCATCCTCGGACTGATCGGTTGAGCCCCATTGACGAATTGGACGAACCTTTGCTCCTGGCCCTTCACCAAGGCTTCGACAGCCTCGGGCAATGTGTCCTTGCCCTCGGGGGAGAGATCCTCGTACCTTATCCTCCCCAGGATGTGATCGATGATGTCCCTCTTGCCCTTGCCTATGTAGACCCGCTGGTTTATCTGGATGTTGGCTCGACGCTGGATTGTAGCCTCCAAGAGCGTGAACATATTATCCCCGAGGACCTGGACAATCGGGGTCGAGATGTGCCTGTAGGATCTCCTCGTGATCCCCTGTGGGAGGTAATCCAGCACTATGCCATACTCCTCGAATACCTTAAACTCCCTTTGCTGTTCAAGCCCCAATGATCACACCAATCCTTCGTTTGAGCTCTTTCAGGTGCTACCTCTATGGTGGGCCTCTAATCCCAATTGGAGAGAATAGAAAATCGAACCGACCTCTTTACGAGGGAAGGCTCTCAAACGCTCCAGCACCATTCAATAGTGTGTTTTCCCCGATATTAATGTCTAACGCTCCAAGGGGAGGGGATGACGTAATGGACTCACTCGCAAATGATTTTCGAAGATATAAATAGCGTGCCCAGTAACTCCACCATGGTCGATGAAGTAAAGGTATTGGCTCCGATGCGATGACGATTCAGAGTTATTCTGAGACCATAGAGTGCTAAAATGGGCGTATTTTCCCCTGGCCACCTTCATACGCCATCGCCATGGCGAGGGGAACCGGGTCCATGATGCAGACCTTTATATGAGGTATAGAATGTCCCATGGCCGATATGAGCCATACCTCTGAAATTCCTGGATTCTATAAGCTGCCTCCTGATGAAAGGCTGAGGAGGGTGAAGGAATTTGCTCTATTGACGGACGACGAGGCCACCATGCTGAAGTCGACGGGAAGCCTCGGTATTCAGACGGCCGATCGGATGATCGAGAACGTGGTTGGCGCGATACCCATTCCACTGGGGATCGCTACGAATTTCCTCATAAATGGAAATGACCGCCTCATCCCGATGGCGATCGAGGAGCCCTCCGTGGTCGCCGCCGCGAGCAATGCGGCCAAGATGGCCCGACCGAAAGGCGGCTTCAAGACGAGCAGCACGGGCTCCGTGATGATAGGGCAGGTACAGGTTGTGGGCATCGTCGACCCTAATGCTGCCAGACTCGACCTCCTATCGCAGAGGGAACTGGTCCTCAAGATGGCGAATGACCAGGATCCCGTCCTGGTATCCTTGGGAGGCGGCGCCAGGGATCTGAGGGCAAGGGTCATCGATACGCCTCGGGGCCAGATGCTCGTAGCCGAGCTCCTCGTCGATTGCAAGGACGCGATGGGCGCGAATGCCGTGAACACCATGGCAGAGGCCGTTGCTCCCTTGGTCGAGGAGGTCACGGGAGGCAGGGCGATCCTGAGGATAATATCGAATCTAGCGACCGAGCGCCTCATGAGGGCCAAGGCGACGTTCTCAAAGGACGCGCTCGGGGGCGCGGGAGTCGTTGACGCGATCCTCGATGCCTATGCATTTGCTTACTCCGACCCCTACCGAGCTTCAACGCACAACAAGGGCATAATGAATGGCGTTACCGCGGTCGTACTCGCGACCGGCAATGACACGAGGGCCATCGAGGCCGGGGCCCACGCCTATGCGGCGAGGTCGGGCAAGTATCGCCCCCTGACGTGTTGGGAGAAGGACGGCAATGGAGACCTTGTGGGAACCCTCGAGATGCCGCTCGCTGTCGGCCTGGTGGGAGGGGCTACGGCCACTCACCCGATCGCGAGGATCTCAGTCAAGATATTGGGTGTGAAGTCCGCGGCCGAATTGGGCGAGGTCATCTGTGCGGTCGGATTGGCCCAGAATTTAGCCGCCCTGAAGGCGCTTGCGACCGAGGGGATACAGAGGGGGCACATGGGCTTGCATGCCCGCAACGTGGCAATCGCGGCTGGCGCCAAGGGAGAGCTCATAGATCGAATTGCCGCCAAGATGGTTGAGGAGCGCAGGGTCAGGTTGGATAGGGCCAGAGAGCTTTTGGCTCAGATGGGATGAGACGAAATGGAAAGTCCTTAAAGCCGCTCAGATAATGAAGGTCCGTGCTCGTCGGTTACGTGCAGATGAAGACCGTCTTCGGTAGGAGGCAGGAGAACTTGGGGAGGGCTCTGACGATCCTGGAGGCGAGTTCAGATCTCGGGGTCGATCTGATAGTTCTGCCTGAGCTGTTCAATACAGGCTACGCCTTCAGGAATAGGAAGGAACTTGAGAAATTGTCCGAGACCATTCCCGATGGATTGACATCGAAGGCCTTGATGTCCTTCGCGGAGGAGAACGGCCTGCATGTCTGCGCCGGCATATCCGAACGCCACGGTAAGAACTTTTACAATTCGGCCATATTGGTTGGGCCAGGTGGTCCGCGGGGCCTCTACAGGAAGACTCACCTCTTCGCGGAGGAGAGGCGATGGTTTAAACCGGGAGACACTGGCTTTAAGGTATTCTCAGTCGACGGTACTAGGATCGGCATCATCATATGTTTCGATTGGTTCTTCCCGGAGTCCGTTAGGACTCTGGCCCTTCGAGGTGCTGAGGTGGTATGTCACCCCGCAAACTTGGTCCTGCCTTATTGTCAGACGGCGTTGTTGGGAACTGCAATACAGAACAAGGTCTTCATAATTACGGCGAACAGGATTGGTGCCGAGAGGGGCCTTCGGTTTACGGGGAGAAGCCAGATCATCGGTCCCGATATGAGGGTTTTGGCGAGGAGCGGGCTCAATGAAGGCCTTAAGGTTGTCGACATCGATCCAGCAGATGCCCGGGACAAGCACGTAACTGAACTGAACGATGTGTTCGAAGACAGAAGGCCGGGGCTCTACTCCCCGATCTGCTCGGACTATTAAGAACTAACGATCCCAGCCGTGTGGTTGCTTCCTCCACCTCTCGAGCTAGACCGTTTTCCTCCAGAGCGGGGACATGGCCCTGAGTTTTTTGACGGCTTCTATCAGGGATTCGACGACGTAATCGACCTCATCTTCCGTGTTCCCTCGGCCGAGTGTAAGGCGGAGCGAACCATGCGCCTCGACTTCATTCAATCCTATCGCCATGAGCACGTGCGATGGCTCAAGTTTCTTGGATGAGCATGCCGAGCCAGTGGAGGCCGCGATGCCTTTTTCGTCGAGATCGAGAATGAGCGACTCCCCCTCTACGCCAGTAAATCTAAAACTGGCGTTGTTGGGTAACCTCTTTGTCGGGTGGCCATTGAGATGCGACTCCTCGATCTCCCGAAGGACCCGCGCCACTAATTTGTCCCTAAGGGCCCCGAGGTTTCGGGCATCGTCTTCGCGCCTAATCCTCGCCAAGTCGGAGGCCACGCCAAGCCCCACTATTCCGGTAACATTCTCCGTTCCGGATCTGAATCCATGTTCGTGCCCACCCCCATGGATCAGTGGTTGAAGGGCCACGCCCCTCCTCACGTATAGGGCACCAACTCCCTTTGGGCCATAAATCTTATGGGCGGATATGGTGAGCAGGTCGACGTTCATCTCGTTGACGTCCGTGGGTATCTTGCCAACCGACTGCACAGCATCGGTATGAAGGATGACGCCCCTTCCTCTCGCAATTTCCCCAATTTCCTCGACGGGCTCTATGCTGCCGATCTCGTTGTTCGCATGCATCACCGTTATGAGGGCAGTGCTCTCAGATATCGCCCCTCTCACGTCCTCTGGATTCAGTATGCCATGCCTATCGACGGGTAGGTATGTAACCTTGTAACCCTCTTCCTCAAGGCTCCTGCATGTCTCGAGGACGGCCGGATGTTCTATGCTCGAGGTTATGATGTGGTCCTTTCCCCGAAGGCGCATCTTCCTTGCGGCCCCCACTATGGCGAGGTTGTCGGATTCCGTGCCCCCGCTCGTGAATGTAATCTCCTCCGAATTCGCGCCTATGAGGCTCGCGACCCTCTTCCTCGATTCTTGAATTGCCTCAAATGCCTCGCGGCCATAACTGTGCAAGCTTGAGGCATTGCCGAACTTCTCAGAGAAATACTGAGCCATCACCCTGATGACCTCCGGATCAATTGGCGTTGTGGCGGAACTGTCCATGTAGATCCTTCCCTTCAAGCCACCACCTTCCGACGTATGCATTACATATTTGGCCGCCCTTCCGCCCAATTTATCATTATCTCCTGCCATTCACCTGCGATGGAACACGATGACGTTCAGGGGATATCCCTCCCCTCGATGAAGCTCACGACATTATAGGCGAACCCTTTTTATATCGCCTCAATAACAGCGTTATAATCGGTTAGCGAGAATGCGTCCCCCATGCGAACCCATAGTGCAATACGTGCTCCCCGCATTCCGTTGTCTCGTCGCCAAGGAACTCGTAGAGAAGTATAATTTATCCCAAGTGGAGGTCGCTGTCAAACTAGGGACAACTCAGGCGGCGATCAGTCAATACTTCTCATCGAAAAGGGGTGAGAAGCGGATGAGGGTTGTGCAGTCGGTCCCCAAGATCAGGTCAGTTGCCAAGACGCTGGCAAAGGAGATCGCCGCTGGACGGGCTTCGGCCGACGACGCAATGGTCCACTTCTGCAGGCTCTGCATGTTCCTAAGGAAACGGGGGTTGGTGTGCGATCTCCATAAGGGAAGGGCCTCCGAAGAGGGGATCTGCGACCTCTGCCTGCAGGTTCGGCCCCTCTAGTAAAGAAATGAGATTTACCGGCATCTGGTAGATATGAGGTTAAATTACGGGGATCGGCATCGCCTCCAGCAACACTTATATCAAAAGGGCATTATCGCGTGAGCCGCTGGGGTGGCCGAACGGTCAGGCAAACGCTGTTGGCGGTGGCCTAAGGGCCTGCAGAGCCCTGTAAAGGGGGAAAATGCCTACCAAAGGGTTCCCTTATAAGGGGTTCGAATCAAATCGAGGCGAAAATCCCTCACCCAGCTCCAAATTAACGCTAAAGGTCATAATACCCTAAAAATTGGGTTCATTATAGATACGAATAACACCTCTATGCAGTTTTATATTGAGGATCGAGGATTTAATTGACAATGTCCGTAGAGTCTTTCTCAGAGACAGAAGCTGGCCACCTCTTCGAAGAGCTTTTCCTGCATTATAGGAAGAGGCGCATCTTGGAGAAGGAGATGTTGAAATTCTTCAAGTCACATGGATTGAAAATAAATGACCGAAAGCAATTGGCAATGTTAATGTTTAAAGCAGAAAAGGCATTGGGTTGGATAGCCGTTGGCGTTGCACCAGGGTGGGTCTCGGCCGTTTATGCCAATTCTCAAGAGGATTTAGAGAAGTTCCTCAATAGGAAAAATAAGAAGAAGGGCTAAACGAGTGTTAATTGTTTCTTCAGATAGTCCATATCATTTTGGCTTAACGGCCTATCCTTATACTCTTCATATAGCCTCCAAACTAGTTTGAATCTATTCTCTACTTTACTTCTAGCTAAGAAGCCAAAACTGTTTTCATATCTCTTCACAGATTCGGGACCTTCCCAAGTGACACGCCATTCGACAGTTATTCTCCCTTTTTTGCTCTTATATAGACCAGTGAAGTTTACTTGAGTCTCTATATGTAGATCTTTCTCGATTATTGTTATCTCATCATCTAAAATAGGGAACGGTTGAACTTGTATTATAGATTTAATCTCATATGGTATTTGACCGGGTGATAATTTCTTTCTACTCTCTAAACTTTGAACATACTCTAGGGGCAGAATATCGGTAACGTCTATGCTCCTCGAATAACCCATTATGATTCTTGGTTTTGTACCAATTTTAAGACTAAGGCTTGGCCATCCCTCTTCTGCAATAGTCGCCGATATGTGATACCTGCTAAGTCCGGGATCGTCGAGGATTCGCTTCGGCAGGTGGTGGAAATACTGGCCTCGCGTCTTCTTCCCAGGCACCATGCCCGCCTTGGTAAGCAATTTTACAACGGCAGCACCTATACAAGTTTCGGGTACGTTATCCTTACCCATCCTGCGAGACCAATAGCCACCTAGGGATATCACAAGACCGGCGACCCTATCGTGCAACGACATATCCAAGTTTGAGTAGTATCCTCTAGGGCTCCTCTTCACGACGTTCCCCTCGTTGATCAGGTGAGACATCAGATTATAGATCTGGGTCTTACCCAAGGAGACCGGATAATCCCTCCTGAACAGCCTCATCCGCTCTAAAACTACTGGAGATACGCCGAGGAGCTCGCAAGCCTCCAAGAGAGTCACCACTCTGATCCGCACGATGGCCTTGGCCTCCCTCCTGAGCCGTAGGAACTTCTCTCTCTGTTTCTTAGTAGCAGGTATTCCGAGATCCTTTGACAAGAATGGGATGAGGAAAATCCGAAGACCTTCCCCATGCACCTCCAGACAGCTGAGACGCCCTTCGTCGTACCAATGGAAGAATTTAGCAGGCTCAGGAATATATTCCGACTTGTCTCTCAGCCTACTCTTTCCCAAAGGACCTACCAGCGTAAATTAGGTTTTTAATCTCCCGAATTCCTAGTATCTAG
>Ga0315309_1000704_pt1 | contig 20399 bp, 19 predicted proteins | sample TDP4_MG_FD_203080 | JGI IMG/M metagenome (GOLD analysis project Ga0315309, IMG submission 203080) | Freshwater sediment microbial communities from Lake Towuti, South Sulawesi, Indonesia - TDP4 | ecosystem: Environmental > Aquatic > Freshwater > Lake > Sediment | place: Indonesia: South Sulawesi... | reverse complement strand
AGGATCTTGCCATCTTCAAGGAAATTGAAAGCGGACTAGCCGACTATATGAGAGACATGGGCTTTCGTAGGCTCGACGAGCTTGTGGGTATAGCCCATCGAACTTAGCAAGAAATCCCACATCGGCAATAATTTTTTTGACCTCAAAATATTCCCATAGGAATCGGAACCTATGCGTCAATTTACATCAAAACAGGGGGAGGGGGGCCTCTGAGAATACGATACGAATCGATCAAAGCCTATTCCACTTCCGGAGCTGCCGGCTTTGGTATAATACCGATTTAGACACAGCCATAAACATCTAGGTCCCGTTTCTGAGCAACCCCCGGATCTGAACAGGCGCAGTCAACTCACCCCCTGCTGGGAATGAACGGGCAAAAGAAATAGCAACCACAAGCCCATAAGCCCACATCCTCTCAAGGATGGGAGCAAGTCACGGAACTTCTTCGCGCGTAGACTATTCTCCCTCCAATAACAGTCATCTCAACACGAACATCCTTGATTCTCTCTGAAGGTATTCGAGTGATATCTTCTGAAAGAACGACGAAATCTGCGAGTTTTCCTACTTCAATTGAGCCTTTGCTCTCTTCTTCGAAGCTAGCATATGCCGCGTTGACCGTGAAGGCTTGTATAGCCTCGTTGACATTGAGACTTTCTTTAGGCACAAATCCTCTTCTCGTTACTGCGGCTTGAATTCCTAGAATCGGATTCAAGATTTCTGTTGGGCAGTCTGAACTTGCCGCAATCAGTACGCCACTCTTCATCAAAGTTTTGAAAGGATAGACAAGCCTCGCTCTTTCCGCACCGACTCTTTGAGGAACCCAGAAATCCGAGATAGTGAAGGTTGGTTGAATGGAAGCTATAACATTGAGGTCCTTCATTCGCTTAATCAGAAGTCTATTCAAGACGGAGGCATGTTCGATCCTGTGCCTATGATCTTTTCTTGGAAAGCGACCTAGCGCCTTTTCCACGGCGGTTAATGCAAATTCTATAGCTTTATCGCCAACTGCGTGGATAGCAACTTGAAGATCCGATTTATTAGCTTTCTCGACGATGGCATTCAACTCATCTTGGCTGAAGATCATTATTCCTTTGTTTCCAATATCGTCGCTGTAAGGCTCAGCTAGGGCGGCAGTCCGACCGCCGAGTGAACCGTCGGTGAATATCTTAACGGGCCCTATCTTCAAGTAGTCGTCTCCGAACCCGGTCTTTATGCCAAGAGCTGCCAAGCTCTCCAGAAGCTCTTCTGGAGGAAGAATATTGACCCTCAGAGGCAGTCTCTTCCTTTTCCTCAAGGCATGTAATGCTGATATTTCACTCGATGAGTCGACTAAGCAATGAATCGAAGTTAACCCGACCTTTACCGCATCTTTACATGCACCTAGGATTGCGGTCTCGAGCTCTTTCGGTTTCGGTGGAGGAACGGCTTTCCACACTTGGTCTTGAGCGGCTTCCCTCAAGATTCCAGTAGGCTCCCCGGTTTCGGGGTCTATATCTATCTGTCCTCCCCGAATGGGGCCTATCTCTCTACTGATATTCGCGATTCTTAAGGCGGCTGTGTTGACTACACATATGTGTCCGCATACGCGGCTTAGAACCACGGGATTTTCTTTAGCAACCTCGTCAAGGTCGAGTTTCGTCGGGTACCTCTTCTCTTCGAATCTTTCTTGGTCCCAACCATGGCCTACAATCCAAGAACCCTTGGCTGACGAGTTTACTCTCCTTTCGAGTTTTCTTTTCAATTCGCTTATCGATTTGACATTCCTGAGATTGATCCCTGGCTTCTGGAGTCCGTATTTTACGAGGTGGACATGGCAGTCTATAAGGCCCGGAAGTACTGTCTTTCCTTTCAAGTCCAGTACTAAGGTATCTTTCCCAATCGTTCTCTCTACTTCACGATTGCTTCCAACAACTAGGAACCTTCCGTTCATGGTCGATAAGGATTCGGCCCTAGGCTTCGACGGATTCATAGTAATGATATTTCCGTTATAGATGGCGACTTTGACGCTTCTTGGCATATCACCATCCCCCATTTTCAGAGCTTCTCTGTATGTAGCTCTAACAATTTATGATTGTTCAAACTCAATCATCGCAGAGATTCTCACTGAAAACTCTCTCATAACAAAGGACCGAATATGTTAGGCTCTAGCTTCGTCTGTCGAAGTCCGTGTTATGTAACTTCGCCGGATTGGCAGAGTTGTGCTGATCGCGACAGGCGTCTATCTAATCTACTCATACTATTCGATGCAACAGGTTCTGGGCTAACCTGAATGCTGGGAAGGTCAAGGTCTAGTTCTTCTCTGCTGGGAAATTGATTAGAATCGGCCTGGTACTTCAGGAAAATGTCGATGTTTTTCTGAGACTTTTGTTTAAAGATGATGAAGAAGCTTAGTTGGAGATTGACAAGAACCTGAACGCATTCGTGCACATATGGTACTGTCAAATTGGGAAACTGCGTATTCGAATGGCGGAAACCTCTTGAAAAGGTTTTATGACTGAAACGCCAGAAGACGTTGACAACTTGAAGATGGTAGGTTCTGATTCGCATCGATGCGGGATCAGTACTCTCCATCTCTGCGATTAAGCTTTGCTTGCTGGGTAGGAGGTGAGTCGTTTGGCGTATAAAATGATTAAGAATTGGGAGAGAGAACCGAAGGAACCGTTTCGAGAGAAGATCGGTGGAATGCTCGGTCACAGAACGCCTTTGAAGGAGAAGATCGCCATGTGTGTCTACCGCCTGAAGACTCAGAAGAGCAAGATAGCTGAATCAAGTGCAAGGATGCAGCAACGTGACAGAGACTACTTCAACAAGTGTGTTGCCGCACAGATGGCTAAGGATTCTGCGCGGGCCGCGATGTATGCTAATGAATGCGCAGAAGTCAGAAAGATGGCAAAGACAACTTTACGATGTGAACTCGCTCTCGAACAGATAGCTCTAAGATTGGAGACTGTTGAGCAATTCGGCGATCTAGCTGCTATGATGGGACCTGTTGTCGGCGTGGTTCAAGCAATAAAGAATCAGATCCAAGGCGTTATGCCTCAAGTCTCCTATGAACTCGGCATGATAGGTGAAACCTTGAACGGCATGGTGATCGAGATTGGTGAAGCCACGGGTTCAGGCTACGATATCTCAACGTCTAGCGAAGAGGCTCAGAGGATATTGACAGAGGCGAATACTATAGCGGAACAGAGAATGAAAGAAAGATTTCCCGAGTTGCCTGCAGCAGCACCTGCTATCCCAACAGCTCCATCAGAGCAAACAGGCCTACCGCGATAGAGGAAGCGAATCATCCTCGATATCGATCCTCGCGGAATCCTCCCTTTCCGAAACCTTTTCTATTCACTCGAACGATGTAGGATTTTCTTATTCCAAAGGGCTGGTCTTCGCATTCGTATCATCACTAGCGATTCTTTTTGGCTTGATTGCCGAGTAGCTCCTCTATTTCGGAAATCTCTTGACGATTGTCATTCTTTGGCTATCATAACTTCAGTTGCCTTCACAATAGCTTCAACGACGTCTCCTGGCTTGATATCAAGTTCCTCAACCGCTTCCTTAGTGATAACCGCGGTTATCATTGCCGGGACCTTCACCTCTATCTTAACGCTCGTCGTAACAGCTCCTTTCTCAACGTCCTTCACTACACCTTTCAATCTGTTTCTAGCGCTCAATCTCAAACCTACCGCCTCCCAAGACTCAGGATCATTCAATACACGAGTAACATAGGTTTGGACTCGCTGATACTGCTTCAGCAAGACTCTTCCTGCTTCAGTGAGTTCAGCTCCACCCCCGCCGCTCTTCCCTCCCCTTCGAGTCCTGATGACAGGTATGCCTATGGCGAGTTCCATCTCAGCGATTTGATCCCAAGCATACTTATACGATACCTTCGCCCTCTTTGCCGCAGCCGTTAGGCTCTTGCACTCGTCGACCGCTCGTAGAATCTTGACCCCACCCTCTCCGATTACATGTTTCCCGTCCGATTCGAGCCAAACCTTGAATGAAGGCATCAGGGAGGGTTTGGAAGAGGCCATCGAAGGCAAGTCCGCACTCAATTACTAGTCGTTATGTTTATAAGAGTATATCGGGAAAAGCCGTTATATCTCTTCTTCCGTTATGTTTTACGGTACATACTGGTGGCGTTATGAAGGATTTTCTTGTTCGTTGGCGTAGGAGGTTGGGCGTTAGGACTTGGCAGGGTCATCTCAGCTATTTTCGGGGTTGGGTTGCTTGGCGTCTAGGTAAGCCTGTTGAAGCGCTTCGAGAGGATGAGTTTGAGGTTGAGGGTGAGCGGATGCTTACATTGGCTAGAGGTTCTCGTGAGCAGCAGTATGCTTTGCTGGATAACTTGGAGGATTATGTTGACAGCCGCGACTGGACGAAGACGAGTAAGAGCACCTGCCTCTCTCATTGCCGGAGCTTCTTCCTGCATAACCGTGCTGCATTGCCGACGGATCGCTTCATCATCAGGTCCAGTCGACCGTCCTGCAGTCGGAAGCTGACGATCGATCACCTCAGAAAGATTGTGAACGCGCTGCTGGATAAGCCTCGGGACCGGTCGATGATCCTCTGCGCTTGGTACGGCTTCATGGGGTCCGGTGAATTGGAGTATGTGAACCTTCATGGTTGGCCTCAAATCAGAGAGCAGATCGAGAAAGGCGTCACGCCGATCCGCGTGGATCTACCGTTAGGCCGGAAGAACCAGGAAAGCTTCTACACGATGCTCGGTAAACATGCAGTCGAAGCGCTACAGCAATACATCAAGCTGGAGCGCGGAGAGATCAAGGAGGGGGAGTCGATCTGGATCGGAAAAGCAAGCCCGGTTTCGAGACGCGCATACGCGGATAATTGGCGTGACCTCACTCGGAAACTCGGCTTTCTACCGAGAAGGAGGGGCGATAGGAAGAGCATACGGTACGGCTTCAACCCCCACAACATACGTGATGTCGCTAAATCGCTGGTCCATCGAGCGAAAGAGAAGGAGCATGAAGACATCATGCCGGGCGTAAAACTGCTCTTCGACATGGACTGCGTCGAGTTCTGGATGGGCCACCCAGCCAAGATCGACCCGAACAAGTATGATCAATTCTACGAGGACATTGAGTACGTCCGGCGCCAATACAGAATCGCAGAGAAATATTTGAACATCCTGATCGAAGGTGAACCTTCAACACCGAATCCTGAGGAGCGGAAGAAGGTTCAGCAGCTTGAAGAGAGGCTTGCTAGAATGGAGAATGCGTTCGCCGCGATCAGCGGAGACTTGAAACAAGCCATAGAGAAAACCTAGCTTACGCTGAATGCGAGATCTGAAAGAAGAAGCGAGCTCAGATGTCCAGTCATGAGTTTGTCGTCGAATCAAAGAAAAAATGAGGGAGTTGAGACCTAAGCGGCTAATCTTGGTTAAGCGGGCTTCGCGGCTTACCGCGTTATAATTGGGTGGAGAACATAAGGCAGAGCCAGAGAATTGGTGCGAATAAAGGCTGTTGAAACTATAGCTTGTCTCCTCGTCTCAGATGTTCTATATATTGTCTCAACTCCACATCACGGAAGCTTTGAAGAGCAGCTGTCCTCTTGAAGACGTATATCAAGATGATGAAGCACGATATTCGTATGATATCAACCGCCTCTGCGAAGCCTACGATGAGAAAGAACACTTGAAGGTAACAGGACACGGCGATGCCGCCTACGCTGATGGCTGACAATCTCAGATCACGAGAGACCGACGCATCTCCCCTCACAGCATAGCTCGCAAGCAAGAAGACAGCGGTCGGATACGTGAGGAAGGCGATGAAGGCGATGGAGAGGGCGAGTAGATGCTGGGTCTGAAGAACGGGGATGTATATGTCTGGATATGATGTCTGGCTTCTCCTCAGCTCCACGCTGAACGGAACGGCCCAGCCTAAGATGAAGAGGATGAGGAGTATGGACATATAGCATATGAATGGGATGAACGCCTTCTTCACGGTCTCGGCGTAGATATCCCTCCACGTAAATGACTTCGGCCTCTTGTAGATGATTGTGGCAGCGGATCCCATGGCAGCCGCAGCGTATAATGCCAATGAGTACATAAGCCTGAGGGTGATGATCGTCGTCGCCTCATCAAGCGGCGAGAAACGTCTGACCAACAGGATCGCGTCTAACCCGATGAACGCGAACAGGGCTTCCATGAAGAGACGTTTCACCACTTTTATATGGGCATAGACCTGTTGGAGGCCTAAAACCCCTATCAGAACCCCTGTGACCGCTATGGAAACCAGACTGAGGAGGAGCGCAACCAAATGGAGAATCATAGCAAAATCCATCTTCTATCATGTCCTCATAAGGACCATGTCACTGAGGTTTCTCTCTTCCGGTGACACAGCTCACATCCAACTATAAAGTTGAATAGAATATGCCGTATGTCGACTGGAAGATCTGCCGCGCCTACTCCACAAAGCTATCCTAGACTGTTGATGGTAGATCTACTGGAAGAAGAAGTACGAGCGCTGGTGAAAGTTCAATCTTCACGGTGGTTCCCCCTGATCTCGCCGTACTTGTACCAGAAGACGCTGGCCACAATGATGCCGACGCCGAATGCTGCAACCAGAAGCTGCTCACTCATGGAATCCGCTCCCCTCTGAACATTGGTTTCTTGCAGATCGGACAGACTTTCACCGGGTCCCCTTCGCTGCGAGGGTAGACGACGGAGCTGCAGTTGCAGAACCAGATTTTCTCAGGAAATCGGACAGAAAATGCAGGCGGTAGGGGACAGAACCCCTCAAGGTCTAGGACCCTATTTGACAATGGAAGAAACCTCCTTTGCTTCGTCGCCTGACTCGATTTTCTCGCGGACTGCGTCACGAATGAACTCGTGTTCGTTAATCCACATCGGATATTTTCTCAGTAGTTTCCTAATCTGTTCGAGCAGATCTCTAGGGACTCTTATTGGCTCCCATTCGACCAAAGAGAACACCTAAGATACATAGATGTTACGGAAGACATTTAATAAAAAGCTTTGTATCACGTATGCTACATATCTTAAGCTAAAAGTACACCATGTCCACAAGAGCAGAAGCCCGTCCACAATGCCTTCCGAAGTAAGATTAAGATTGGGTTCAACGAAGGAAAAATTGGGATGGCGACGTTTAGAAAGCAAGTAGAATGGTCACGCTTTCCGAGGTGAGGTTGGCCAAATGAAGCTGAGCCGCGCCGCAATAGGCGGACTTCAAGCCCTGCCCCTTCTGTGGATACTCATGGCTATCTCCTACAGTTCCATATTCGTGGGCACAGTTCAAGCAACCACGAGAACATACTACCCTTCCAGCTCGTATATTTTGACCGGTTCGCATGTAAGTGGCGATATGAATAGCCTCGTCAATGTCGATACAGATTACTACATCGTCAGAAGTGCAAGCTCAGCAACTGCCACCCTATCTTACAATCCGAACGGCTACAACCTACTAGGCTCCACATCCCTCATCTCTGGAGCTGTATCCGACCTCGCAAGCAACAACCAGGTCTATATGACTTTCCGCAGCTATGCAAGCGCTACCTCAGCACAGACTCTCTATGCCCACCAAGATACGACGACAATAGCGTCAATCAACTACTATTTGTCTAAGTTAACTAGCGCAGATGCAAGTGGAACAAGTTTGACTGTAGACATGGGATCTACAGGCCGGAAGTTATGGGGTAAGTTTGTTTATCAGCTGACAGGTGTCTCTTCAATCCCAGCAAGTACATGGACCATTTACTATCGCGTAATGCGTGATCGTGGTGATTACATGGGTGACTTAGTAGGTCATGCTGATGTTGACATACTGATACGCAAGTCGGATGGTACTGTCAGACAAACTATAGCTTCTAATGTTGCTGCTAGTGGTAATTTAGGAACCTCTTGGGCAACTCTTTCCGGCACATATGCATGGGCCGCCTACACTGTTGTGGACCAAACAGACTATTTGGAAATTGATTACTACTGTGACGTTACGGACTCGAGTAGCGGCAAGCAAGGCTATCTCAGGATTGACGACAATACTTTGGCTGTTGGTGATCAGACAAGGGCTTACAACGTTATCCTTCCAAGCCAGTTTACGAGCGAAGTGGAGTTCACCGGTTCAAGCAATACCTATGACTGGACGGAACTTGTCTGGAAGGTTGATAGCTCTTGGACTGAAGCAAGCGTCCCGGTGACGATTCAACTCTACAATTATTCTGCTTTATCCTATCCGTCCTCCGGCGACGGATATATGAGCTACACGTCAAGTGGGACACCGAACACCGATGAGACTAAAACCCAGACGATAACCAGCAACCCGCAGAACTTCAGAGATTCCAGCGGCAACTGGAAGACCAAGATCAAAGGTGTGAAAGCAACCAGCACCCAATTCGACTTCAAGGCCGACTGGGTCGAATACAAAACCACGTATTCTAGCGAATATGTAGCCTCGACCGAATTCAACTTCTCAGGCATGACAGGCTACACCCCGACCCGGCTAGTATTCACAGTCGTCAGCCAGTACGACATAGCCTCAGTCACGATGCAGGTCTACAACTATAACACCGGCCAATATGCTACAAGTGGAGAAGGATACTTAACCTACACATCATCAGCGACGCCGTCAACCGACGAGACCAAGACCTTAACGATAACAACAAACCCATCTTACTACGTAAGTTCAGGAGAAGCCAAGATCAAAGTAGCCGGAGTAAAGACAACAACCACACAATTCCAACAGAAGACAAACCAAATCAAACTAGACTACGATTACTCACCGACTAATAAGATAGTCTTCGCTACAGCCGCTCAAATGATAACTGCAGGGGAAGCCTCAGCCGTCATGACCATTCAGACACAAGATGCTTCAAGCAACCCAGTCAACGTCCCCTCAGACATGACGATCACTCTATCATCAACATCTGGTACCGGTAAATTCTCGTTGTCGGCTAGCCCATGGAGCGACATAACCTCCGTCACAATCACTGCCGGCTCCAGCATAGCCAGCTTCTACTACAAAGATACTACTGCTGGAACGCCAACCATCACAGCTTCTGAAAGCCCAAGCCAAGGCTGGGTCGATGCGGCACAAGAACAGGCAGTCAATCCGGCTGCACTGGCCCACTTCACATTCAATACCATCAGCAGCCCACAAACTGCCGGTACGGCTTTCAGCATCACCATTACAGCCAAAGACCAGTATGAGAATAACGTAACCAGCTATACTGGAACTAATAGGTTGAGTGATACGACAGGAACAATCAGCCCCACTTCAACCGGTGCATTCATATCTGGATTCTGGCCAGGAATCGTCATAATAAACAAAGCACAGGCAGGAGTGACCATCACAACAACGGGAAGCGGCAAATCTGGAACAAGCAACCCATTCGATGTGAACCCCCAAAGTATTAACAAGGTCGTTATCACGGTTTATCCATCTTCTGTCACAGCTGGTTCTTGGACGAGCAAGTATACTGTCCAGAAGCGGGACCGGTCTGGTAACCCCACCACAATCGGCTCAGTAACAGTTAACCTCGCCTCCACTTCCAGCGGTGCCAATAAGAAGTTCTCTCTGACGCCTGGAGGAAGCCCAGTTAACTCTGTAACTATACCCGACGGATTCAGCACGAGAGACTTCTACTATTATGATGAATTATCTGGAACATGGACGATATCAGTAGCTGCAGGCGCAACAGGCGACAGCAAACCCTTAACGGTCAACCCTGCTTCTCTGGACCACTTCACATTTTCCGATATACCCAATCCTCAGACAGCAAACATATCCTTCACTATCACCATAACAGCCAGAGATGTGTATGAGAACATTGTCACCAGCTATGCTGGAACGAATACGTTAAGCGACCTAACTGGAACCATAAAACCAACCTCCACAGGCACATTCGCATCAGGCGCATGGACTGGAAGCGTCATTATAACCAAAGCACAGAAAGGTGTAATAATCACGACAACGGGAGCCGGCAAATCTGGCACCAGTAACACATTGAATATTATTGATGCATCTTCCGACTTTGCATTATACGTATCGCCCACTAGGCTCTCTCTGGCCCAAAATGACTCTGGTATAGTTACTGTTGAGGTGATGTCAATCGCCGGCTTCCAAGATGACGTAGCCCTCACCCTAGAGAATGTTCCAGCAGGCTTCAACTGCTCATTCGAACATCCAACCGTAGCTCCTCTGCCTTATGGATACGTCGAAACAAAGCTGATCCTACAAAGATACGGCTTACCAAGTCCTGGGAGCTACACCTTGACCGTAATCGGTTCAAGCGGCGCCAAGACTCGTACAGCAAGCTTCCTGCTTGTGGTGTCTCCCCCATCGTATGGTAAGTGTGTAATAGCCACAGCCACCTATGGCTCCGAGCTCACTCCTCAGGTCCAATTTCTCAAAGGTTTCAAAGATCATTATGTGCTCTCAACATTCGCAGGCAGCGAGTTCATGAAAGTCTTCAATTCTTGGTACTACTCCTTCAGCCCTCAAGTCGCCTCTTGGATTGCGAGTAATCCATCAGCGAAGGAAGCCGCCAAGATATTGCTCCTGCCCTTGCTCAACATACTTCGCCTGTCAGAGATCTCATACTCAACCCTTTCATTCGCACCCGAGGTTGCAGTCGTAGTTGCGGGGATAGTAGCCAGCTTCTTGATTGGGATAGTCTACTTTGGACCCATCTTGGCGGTTGTCTGCATGAGGCTGGCTTACAGGCGCGCTCAATTACTTTTCATTTGGGCGACGTTAATCTGGGGATTCTCTGTCCTTCTGCTTGCAATTGGTTTAGTCTCTGCACCATACCTTGTTATGTCGGCTTCTTCAATCTTGGTTTTGTCGACTATGATTCTCGGCTCATGGTCTATTCCTCTAGCAACATCTAAGATCTTCAATCCAGACTGGAAGATGAAGATTCATATTCTCGGTGGAACACCAAACGACCTATTAACGACAGAACTCGAAGGAAACCCCCTTGAATACGAACCGCCATTAGACTCCACTACATGGTCGACATGCAGGTGCTCCCTATTCGGGCAGCAGTGCCACCCTCGAATCTCAGGCCGGTTGGTCGGGTGGTCAGGCGCTGGGATTACACCGCTTGGGGTTTGAATAGATAATATGACAAACAGAACCGTAATCGCGACGAGCCTAAGAAACTCTGCCGAAAGCACATCTGCCCCACAGAATATTATGGCTCCATCGTTATAGTATTGTCCACATGCCACAAAAAGAAGTTAACTTAGTATGTGAACCATCGATAAGAAACCATTGAAATCTTGCCAGCTTCCCGAACTCCATCGACTTATAAAAAGATTTTGTAAATTGGTTCTGTTGAATTAAGGTTTGTTGCAAATAATGTGTTGCAGATGGTGCGGTGCAAGTAGTTAGGCATAGATTCAACAGAACGTGTGAAGGAAAAGCCTATAAACAGGTGGAAAGGCGTAATTGAGAGACATTCACTAGTGTGGAGAGACATGCCGAGAACCAAGAAGGCTTCAGAAGACCGCGTTGTCATCCGCATCCCTAAGCCGATGATGGATGAGGTTGATAGGATAGTGTGTCACCACAAAGAGTACCATTACAATCGACAGCAGTTCGTTGAGTCAGCGATAAGAGACAAGATGGAGCGGATTAAGCTACTTCTAGAGAAGACAGGTAAACCAAAAACTCCAAACGATGTCTAACCGCATCCTCCACAAATTCTTCGACTGAGCCGTACCCAAGCCAAGCCTGCTCCTCCATTACCCTCGAGACCAGATTCAGAATCGCCCGATGAACCTTAACCGAGACCCTCCGACTCAAGCCAGCCACAATCTTCCAACAAGATTCGCTTTCAGTAGTCGCTTGCACTTCCGGCACCAAGCGTACACGAACTCCCCATCCTTCCAGAATAGCCGCTTAACCTCAAGGCATCCTGGACACTTAATTCCAACCGCCATAGCTCATCTGAGAGATATGGGGGAAGCCTCTTTCAGTGGCATAAGCTTTCAAGCCGTCCGGCCGCCTTCTAGGTCCCTAGGGAAAAACCTTTTTGCATGTAAAAACATCCTAGGGGAAAACTCGCAGCAGCCGCCAGTATATAGCCTCATGCACATCTTCATGCAAAGAAACCGGTGAAAGTAATCACATTTTACCGAGGGCTCAAACTCACCGAAACAAACTTTTCCCTAGCACCCAAACCGTGAGAGATCAAACCTGAAAAATGAAAGTAAACATATAGCATAAGCTTGGAGTAAGTTGCATTTCCGTAGGATGCTGACGCCACGCTTAATTTGGACGATTGAATCAAGTTAACACATAGTGCATGCCCATGGACGTCCTTACTGATTACCTCTACGATCCTGTTTCATGCGGAGTTTATTATACACGACTCATAGTTCCAATTCATAGTTTCAAAACGTTAGGAAGAAAACTCCGAGAGTACGCCGCAAATCACAATATTCAACACCCCCTCCCTTGGTACAATGACGATCAATACGATCGACTCATTGCTGAGATTAGCGCGTACGGCCTCAACGCGCGTAGCACGTATCGCGTTGAAGACATCCATCAAATGGTTTCTGGTTTTGTCGTTATGACAAGTAGTCAGCTGGAGTTCTTAAGCCGACAAGCGCGAGACATTTGCCCTCCAACAGTCAGGAACTGGATTGAGGCGAAAAAGATAACACACTTTCTATATGGAATGTATACGCATATCTGGCCGCTTGTTATATTACCTGAAACCGAGGATGCGCTACACGTAGATGCGACCTTTCGAAGGGCCTCTTTAGCAATGGATATTACGTCGCTTAAGTCTGAAGGACTGGAAAGATACAAGTCGTTCTTTTTGTCAATCCCCTGGGTTGGTCCAGAGATTAAAACAATAGCTGAAGGGAGGAAACACTCGTCTAATTACAGTTTGAGGATATATCCTAGTGCAGCATTTCTCTGGTGTACCGTCAGGAAACCGATAATGCTACCTGACAACATACTGAAGTTTCTAGAAGGTACTCTTGGATACTTTGGCCGCCAGGAATGGCGGACATCGATAGTCTTTTCGGCAATAGTCGTCGAAAGTTTGTTAGCAGAGATCTACGAGGAGCAGTTTCACAAACTCGCCCCGGACAAGCCTTTAGGCGACCTGTATTATGCGGTAAAGGAAAAAGCTCAATTTCCAGACAACATCGAGAAAGCGATAACTACTACTAATCAGATGCGAATACTTGCAGTGCACAGAAGCTCTCTCGAAGCTTCTGAAAGGGAGGCCTTACAGGCTATCGTAGGAGCAGTTCAATTTTCACTCTGGCACTATTCTAAAAGATCTCATTGGGATGCTAGTGGAGACTAGAGCTTTGAGCAGTGACACGGAAACTACATGTAAGTATGAGGGATGCAGACGAAAGGTCGCGCGAGATGGTAAGTGCATCTTCCATCTTGCTGACAAGAATCTGAGCGAGGCCGAGGAATTCAACTCACGCCTACCAGTCGAGATAGAGAAAATGCAGAAAGATGCAACCCTAGACATGATCGACCTCAGCGGATTTCGATTCCCAAGACCGACCTACAAGTTTCCTAGTGAGACCAGATTCGAGAAGGCAATAGATTTCCGTCAAGCAGTATTTGAAGGTAGAGTAGATTTCTCTAGATGCGAATTCTTAGACTTTGCATCCTTCGAACGAGCTAAATTCTTGGAAGATGCATCTTTCAATAATGCCAAATTCTCATTCTTAGCATTGTTTATGGGAGCTAAATTCTCAGGCAGGGCATACTTCGATCAAGCGGAATTCTCAGGTTGGGGGATTTTTTTCGCAACTGAATTTTCGGGCGACGCATCCTTTTTGTACGCCAAATTCTCGGATTGGATGAATTTCGAGGGCGCCAAGTTCTTAGGTGCTGCAAACTTCCTCAACTCTCAATTCTTGGACGATGCATCGTTTGATCGATCCCAATTCTCTGGTGACACATCTTTCTGCCGGTCGAAGGTCTCTAGCTTAGTGACGTTCAGGGCAACAATCTTTCAGACAGCGAACGATCAGATTCTGTCCTCTCCGATCAAGCCGTATACACATTTTGAGGAGATTAGAGTTGATAATCGTGGAGAGGTTAGGTTTGAAGGGGGCGTATGTATGTCTCGCGTATCGCTCCATTACGCGGATATCCGACGGTTTAGCTTTTTTGATGTCAAATGGGGTCGCCTGGGAGGTCGAGCTTCAGTCATGGAGCATGGAATCCTAGAAGAACGAAAGCGACGATCGAAGGATGCGGAGACCATCCTGCCTGACATCACTCCCGAACATGTTCATCAGATCTATGTTAGGCTTCGAAGAAATTTGGAGCGTGGCGCGGGCCGTTATCCCGAAGCAGGCGACTTTTTCATCAACGAAAAGGAGATGCGGAAACTCATCCTGCAAGAGGGGCATAGATGGCCGCCAACCGGGAACTTTCTCGAGTGGCTCATCTTGAAGGTCTACGGATGGCTTGCTCTCTACGGCGAAAGCTTAGCGCGACCGGTCGCTTGGAGTATGGTTACAGTGGTCGTATTCGCGCTACTAAAAATGGTCGCTTCCAACCTTCAAGCCATAGATTTCTCTTTCAATCTTCAAATGATACTCAAGCTGACGAAGCTGTTTCCTGACTTCCTGATGAAGAGCATGATGGCCTTCTTTCAAATGCGATCCGAACCAGGTCTTGACATTCTAGAAAGATTGGTCAGCATCCCGATTCTAGGAAGCCTCTTCATAGCTTTAAAACGAAAATTCGAGAGAAGATAGACCACTATCAACGAACAACTCAGATCACCGTAAGAACACCCGCAACGGATTAATTCGAGCATAGGGCATCTCTTTCCTGTGAGAGTGATCTTGCAGGAGTTTTCTTGGGTTCCCCCATCAATCTTCCTTATGTGGCTCGGCTATGCAATATTCATTATAGGCATAATTTCTGTGCTATTGGCTTTAACATGCATCAGGAAAATTAGGTTCGGCCCGTACAAGTATGTCATGGATTGCTCGCCGCCACATCGTTCCGCCAGCTCACAGCATGATGTGAAAAGCTTCAGGCAGGATATTGAGCTGAGTTGGAAGGAGCAGGAAGGAAAAGAGGTAATATGCTCTATTCGAGAACGCATTCTACCTCTATCAGGGCTGGGCTCGAAGATGTATGCTCAAGAAAGGGGAACGGAAGGTTCCTTATCCTGCTCCCTCTCTGAGGGAGCTTATCTAATCCATTTCGAAAGCACTGACCAGGAACCTAGGAAAGTGGCCTTCGAGGTGAAGGGCACAGAACACAAGCCCCTGAAGGAGTATCTTCCAATCGGCCTGACTCTCCTAACTATCGGAACTGTCTTGGCAGTAAATGGACTGAGCATACTCCTTAGAGGCTGAAACCCGCGATACAACGCCAAGAACCCAACAGTCTTTCCTCTCTAGATTTGCTCTAAACGGGGCCCAGCAATAAAGGCTCTAATCTTCCCTGTTTTTTGGCTGACAAGCTCCACATACATAGAAGATCGGGTCTAATAGTTCCACTTGCTCGAATAGTCCACGGTAGCCACAATAGTCTGCTCCACAATGGTTCGGAGCGACCAGTTCTTCCACCGTTATCTGATGACCTGAAGGGCAGCGGACCACTCTTTTTCCTTCCCAAATGACAACCCAGAATCCCTCATTTGCGTAGTAGGGAGCCCATTTCCCGAAGTCGAGAAAAGGTATGATGACAGCTATGATGTTCTTCGGATGAGTCTTCCTGTATTTTTTCAGCTGTCGTATTGTTCCTCCGACATCTGGTTCATGAACCTCGCCTGTAGGAAGCGATTTGATATTCGTCTTGATCTCAAACATGAGCTTGTGACGATTTGTCTTGACAAGGATATCGATCCAACCCTCGCCGACAGGTTCTTCAAGACGGTAGTCAATAGGGTCCTCTCCTCCCGTCAGCTCTCCGACAACCTTTCGCATTCCGGACTGAACGAAGTGCCTCGCTACATCATCTTGTAGAGTCAATTGAAACCCGCCAGCCATTTTAGTATGAAGAATGTTCTTATCAAAATAGGTTTTGCTTTCAAAGACACTGCCAGTATGGTCAGGAATGGAATTGACCGGAGAGACTAAGCTGTCAGAGATCAAAAGTCAAAAATGAAAGTAATCTCCTCTATTTAATCCCAAGAACCCGACAGCAAAACATATTGAGTATGCATTAACAAGACCTGAAAGACATCAGAGTAACAAAAGGCTTAAGAATGAAGCGGAACGTACAAGTATCTTGTCAACCCTTGTAATGTCCTATACTAGATAATACAGTATTGGGAGGAAGAGCCGTGATTGACTCTGTAGGCATTATTGCAATAATAATTGCTGTCATCAGTGCTGTGATAGGCTACAGAGCTTACGCACTAGCCAAGAGAGTGCCAGAATACTTACAGCAATACCTCATAATTACTGCACACGTGCCAGAGTCGTATCCCTTTAAAACTACTATCAGCGTTCATAATATGGGAGATTTCACAGCTCACGACTTCTCACTTTGGATAAGATTTCCTCCAGAATCAACAATTAAAACCCTTGAGAAAGGCGTATTCAAGATAGATGAGGGGGGAGAGGGTTCGAATTTCGTCAAGTTCGTCAAAGACCAAATAGCCCCACGCACAGGTTTGCCTTCCATATCTGTCCTAGCGGAGACTAAGGGGGAATCAGTGCCGCCTGAAGTGATGTTCGCTGAATGTAAGGAAGTCCCAAAATTTCCAATTCGTTGGCGCAGAGGAACGGAAGAAATCATTTAAACATCCTTTCATGAAGACTGGCTTGTAAAATTGGAAGCCATCAAATATGCGGGTCCCAAGGCTCCAGAGCTTCTCTTAAGACCATAGCGAAACCGAAGCTACAAAAGAGAACCTAGCTATAGAGAGTTACTAAGTTTTCTGCGCTCCCCATTCAAGGATCCCATAAGCGACTACAACATACAATAGCCATATGAATCCCCCAGCTACAAGAAGTATCCACCACTGCCCGTACCCCACTTTCACCATATAGTCGGTCATCCAGAAAGAGAAACCCACGAAAATCAAGAACAAGATTATCAAGGCAATAATTCGGTAGGAACTCCACTTAGCCATTTGCTAGTTTTCACCTCCTGATGCTTTTCTTTTCATCTGTGATAGTTGACAACTGAGTTCTTTTTAAGATCTTTTGAGATCAAACCCGGGAAATGAAATCCATCTAATCTGGAAAACGCAGGCATAAACGCTGCTCTACTGAGCCGAGTATTCGGTCACGGCATCACACCCTCTACATCGAACCAAGTCTCATCCCCAACCCTAGGTGTGAACGTGATTTCTTCCTCATTGATTCGTAGGATTATCTTTTCAATCTTGCCAAGGAGGTTTCGGCCGAATTTGTACCATTCCTCGTAGCCCTGAAGGCTCTTCCAATCATTCCAGGTGATCGATTTCATCAGGTCAACCTGTCTAGTTCGAGCCAGTCTCTCCCGATCTCTTGTCACGACGATCACTTCAGATCTGAATTTGGTTTTCTCCCCCCTCTTAGGCCTATACCTAACTATGATATCATCCGCGTAGGGGCTCAATCTCACCTCAAGAACCTTGACCATAACCAACCCTCAGAGGTTAGGCTTCGAAATCTCTATTGATGAAGCACTTCTTTTCAGCGATAGATAAAAGTAATGAAAGTAATCCCCACAACACAACGGCAAGAACCGATATGCATATAAGAATATTTCGTCGATATATAGCGGCAAACATAACGGTGCCACTCATGAACAGATGTATGAGAATTCTGGCGGTGTTCTCCATCGTTGCGGTAGTTGCGGCAGCGATTTTCCTAGCCCTCAACTACACTCGAAGTTCAAGACAACAGAATTTGGTCTTGGCTACGACTACAAGCACATACGACTCTGGACTCTTGGAACACGTTCTCCCTGTTTTCGAGAAGCGATACAACGTTAAGGTGAATATCATCTCAAAAGGCACAGGGGAATCTATTGAGATCGCGAAACGCGGCGACGCCGACTTAGTGCTTGTTCATTCAAGGAACCTTGAGGAGCAGTTCGTGAAAGATGGATACGGTGTACATAGGGTCGGTGTCATGTACAATGACTTCATCATCATTGGTCCTAGCGATGATCCCGCAGGGATTGCGGGAGAGTCGAATGCGACTCTAGCATTTGAACAGATCTCCGAGGCTGGAGCAGAAGGGAAAGCTGTCTTCATCTCTAGGGCTGACAAATCCGGCACTAACATGTTAGAACTGAGCATTTGGGACTCCGTTGGCCTGCGTCCTTCTAACAAGACCAACCTTTGGTACATAGAGGCAGGTGCTGGCATGGGCGCTGTTCTACGTATGACGAACGAGAAGAACGCCTATACGCTTACTGATAGAGCGACCTGGCTTTCTTTCAGATCTCAACTCTCGCACCTAGGCGTGCTGGTGGAGAAGGATCGTATTCTACTCAATCCTTACGCTCTGATTCTCGTCAATCCGGAGAAGTATCCCCAGAGAAACTTCAAGACGGCTTTGGCCCTAGTCAAATTCATGATCTCCGAAGAGGGACAGCGACTTATCGGGGGTTTTAGCAAGGAGAATGAGACGCTGTTTTTCCCTATAGCTAGAGACTTTCAGTTGGCAAATAGATTAGGATTTCCGAATCAAGAGTACGAGGTTGAGTGGTATGATTCTCAGGCGGTTGAACTAAGCTTCGTCGTATGGATTGCGTTGAAGGGTGACTTCGAGGCGGGGATCTTTGAATCTTATTCTTGAAGGTCTTCTCAAGGCCTTTTGGCTGATCGTTTCATTTGACCCTGAAGTCTATGAGATAATGTTTCTGTCGTTAAGGGTCTCTGGTATCGCAGTCTTAATCGGCGCCCTCTTAGGCGTGCCTTCAGGCGCTACAGTGGGGCTTAAAGAATTCTTTGGAAAGCGCTTCTTGGTTAGCATCGTTAACACCCTTATGGGACTGCCTCCTGTCGTTGTCGGACTCCTCGTCTACTTGCTGCTTTCAACTTCGGGTCCGTTAGGCGTGTTTCAGCTTCTATACACGCCTGAGGCTATGATAATCGCTCAATTGATCATGGTGATACCGATCGTCATGGGCGTTACAATATCTTCCGTTAGCTCTATTGGCAAAGCGATTAGAGAGAAGGCTCTCTCGCTTGGGGCTACGAATTGGCAACTAACCTTAAAAGTCTTAAGAGAAGCTAGGTTGGGAATTTTGACGGCTTTGATCGTTTCGTTCGGGGCGGCCATCTCAGAAGTGGGTGCGGTGATGATCGTTGGGGGGAATATCCGATGGGCAACGAGAGTCTTGACCACGGCCATAGTGTTTGAGACTGAGCTTGGAGAATTCGGTCTAGCGATAGCGCTTGGGGTGATCCTGCTGCTTCTCGCATTCGTAATCAACTGGGCTCTAACTTACTTGCAATGGAGCGGGTTGAGAAGATGAGACCGCTTATGGAGACGCGTAACCTAAGTAAATCCTACAATGGAACTGAAGCATTGAAAAACGTCAACGTAAAAGTTGAAAGAGGCGAGGTTCTCGCGGTCGTAGGTCCCAGTGGGAGTGGAAAGACCACCTTACTGCGGTTGCTGAATCTTCTTGACGTACCCAGTGCTGGTGAGATTCTCTTCGATGGTAGAGATACGGCTTGCCCGGATGCTGATAGGTTGGCTTTGCGTAGAAGGATGGGTATGGTCTTTCAGCAAGCAGTGTTGTTTAATGAAACTGTGTACGAGAATGTTGCATATCCTCTAAAGATCAGAGGTCACTATGATGACAGTAAGGATCTCAAAGTAAGAGATGCTCTGAAGCTTGTAGGTCTCTCCGGGTTTGAGAGGAGGCAGGCCACAGATCTATCTGGGGGGGAAGCTCAAAGAGTAGCCTTGGCGCAGGCGATGGTATATACGCCTGAACTGCTTCTGTTGGATGAGCCTACTGTGAATCTTGACCCGAGGAACGTATCGATCATAGAGAGCGTGATCTCAAAGATCAATCGTGAATTGGGTACAACGATCATAATTGCAACTCACAATATGCTTCAAGCTGAACAACTTGCGACTAGAGTGGCTGTTCTTCGTGAAGGTGAACTGGCTGAAATCGGAGATGTCAAGGAAATCTTCAGAAAGCCCTCAGATCTCTTGGCGAGTTTTGGACGGGTTCTCAACGTATTCACTGGACAATCTCAGCTTACCGAAGAAGGCACGGCAATAATCGATATTGGCGGAGGAGTCAAAATAGAGGCTCTAACTGCGAAGACAGGAAGCATAACCGTATTCATCAGACCTGAAGAGATCATCGTTTCGAAGAGCCCCATTGTCTCAAGCGCTAGAAACCTGCTGAAAGGCAAAGTCGAAGAAATTCTTGACCTTGATCAGTTAGTGCAGTTAAAGGTGGATGCGGCGAGGCAGTTCACAGTCAACATTACTAAGAAGTCATTCC
>Ga0315309_1000703_pt1 | contig 20401 bp, 12 predicted proteins | sample TDP4_MG_FD_203080 | JGI IMG/M metagenome (GOLD analysis project Ga0315309, IMG submission 203080) | Freshwater sediment microbial communities from Lake Towuti, South Sulawesi, Indonesia - TDP4 | ecosystem: Environmental > Aquatic > Freshwater > Lake > Sediment | place: Indonesia: South Sulawesi... | reverse complement strand
CTGAATAAAAGCGGTTCATTCGCTTCAACACTTCATTGTCACCGCTCTGCACTGGCAGATGGAGAAACTTGAAGACGTGCTCGTTCTGAAAGGCGTCTATCAAATCGGACAAAATGTCTAAGACATGGTCGGGCCTCATCATGCCCACTCTCACCCAAAACTCTCCTTCGATTTCACACACTTTTCTAAGCAGGTCTGCCAAGTTGACATCAATGTCTTTTCCATAACACGCCATGTCCTGTCCTGTCAACCAAACCTCTTTCGCACCAGAACTCAGATCACGTTTGATCCGAGAAACCACCTCATCGACGCTACAGCTACGCAGATGACCACGTGCAAAAACAACACAGCAGTAACTGCAAGAGCCCAGACAGCCATACGCCACAGGTACAATGCTTACCACAGGGTTAACTGCAGATCGGGGCAGATTTAAACAAGGCTTGGCTTTCACAGTTTCATTCAGCCACACTATTTTTTCACCGTTCAAGACCTTCTGCACAGCGTCCCCAACATTGACACTGCAGCCTGGACCTAGCACAGCATCGAATTTGACCTCAGACTTCAAACGCTCAAAATTGATCAGAGGCAGACACCCTGCTACGATAAGCCTCTTGTCGGTGTCCACTGCAGTTTTTTTCAAAATTCCAACTACGCGGTTCTCGGTTGGGGTCTTCACCGCGCAGGTGTTGTAAATTAGGACGTCGGCTTCTCTCACTGAACCAACAACTTGAAAGCCAGCTTCTGACAGGCAGCCTATCATGAATTCTCCGTCAGCAACGTTCGAAGAACACCCAAAACTCTTCACAAAGACTCGGCTGTGCCCCATCTGGATACTCATGCTTCTTCAAGCCCACCAGAATAAACGCGGCCACAATTTGGACTTGTCCTAAACGTTTAATCAAGCAACAAGAACATAAGGATTGCCGAATTCAGCAAATTTACACAAAAAAGAAACTATGTTGTTGAGAGTGAGAGCAAGGCTTTAAATCATGATATGAAGGGATATAATCACAGCTTATGCTCTCTTGCTTTGCCTTGCTGGAATCTGGGAGGTGTCTGAGTGAAGCTGATTACGTTATATCTGCCCGAGCCTTACATAAAAGCTTTGGACAGTTTGGTCGACGAACGCTATTATCCAAACCGCGCCGAAGCCATTCGGGTAGCCATTAGGGACCTTTTAAGTGTTGAGGTTTGGAGGAAGTCCTGAGTGCCCAAGACGCGGGAAGAGTCAGGGCCATTTATGCTCCAGAATGGAAGCAGTGGGGAAACCCTGCCTAGATGTCGCATCATGGTTTTGGGCGTTGGCGGAGCTGGAAACAAAGTAATCGACAGGCTGATTGGAGATGGTTTAACGGGAGCTGAATGTGTAGCCATTAACACTGACTTGCATGATTTGAATTCTGTGAGAGTTGTACGGAAGGTTCTGATAGGAGAGAGTGTAACTCGAGGATTGAGCGCTGAGGGCAGGCCTGATATTGGTAGAGCGGCAGTTGAGGAATCAGAATCCTACCTAGAGGAGCTGTTGGAGAACCTAGATGTGGTTTTCGTAGTTGCTGGATTAGGCGGTGGCACCGGAACAGGTGCGGCGCCAACTGTGGCTGAGATTGCTCGTCGCAAGGGCGCTGCAGTTGTCGGAGTAGTTACCAAACCTTTGAAGACAGAACGTGGTCGAATTGGACGGGCAGCCCGCGCATTGACTGAGATGAGGAAGGCCTGCGATACTGTTGTTGTTATAGATACGAATAGAGTCCTTGGTGGAGCTAAATATCTCCCAGCGGCAGAAGTGTTCAAGGTGGTCGATCAGGTTTCTGCGAACATGATCAAGGGCATCGTTGAGACGCTTTCGTCGCCCAGCTTGGTTAACTTGGACTTCGTCGATTTCAAGACTGTTATACGAAGAGGCGGAATGGCAGTTGTCGGAATAGGCGAATCCAAGGCGCCCAACAGAGCCGAGGAAGCTGTCAGAAACGCGTTGAGCACACCTCTTGTTGATATTGACTGCTCAGGAGTAAAAGGCGCACTAGTCAATGTCTGCGGAGACTCCAACATGACGATCGACGAGGTTAACAAGGTGGGAGAAATTGTCTCCAACGCTATCGGACGCAAGGCGCCCGTTAGGTCGGGGGCAAGAGTGAATCCTGAGGTTGAGGGCGTGTTGAAGGTCACTTTGGTCATGACTGGGGTGCGGTCACGTTACTTACGACACGGGTTGGGAAGCATGATGTCAAATCTATACGACATAGAATCGTCATACTCTGAGCCTGAAAAATCCCTACCAGTAGATCTGGGCTTGGATCAGATAGAGAACTCTGAGGGCTAGTGTCCTTGGAGTATCCTCTGGATGCCAAGCGCTCCTCTCTTTAACCTTAGCATCCAAGAGATAGGCTCTCCAAAAGGGGTCGTTCGTCCCTTTCTTATTGCGTCGATAACATCGTCTCTGTTCAAATCGGCATCTATTAAGGTGAAGGCCTTACCAATTTCATTTGGGTGATGGGCATCACTGCCGGCAGTTTCCGGAAGCTTGAGTCTTTCAGCTAGTCGTCGAGCTTGATAGGTTGTGAGAAAAAACGGGAACGCGGCAGAGTTTATGACCTCAACCGCGTCGAGATTTGAGACCGAGGCTATTTTGTTTCCCAGCCCAGTTTTGATGACCACGGCAGGGTGAGCTATGACAGCTATGCCGCCAAGCTGACGAATCCTTTCTGCAGTCTCGGTTATGTCTTGTTTAGGCTTCACATGTTCTAAAACATTCAAGGCTAAAAGGTGTCCGTTCAATGTCTCGATTTCTACACCCGGGATGACTAAGATGTGCTTCTGTTTTGAGAGTCTGCGTGCCCCCAATACTGTGTCGTGATCGGTTAATGCAACACCGTCCAATCCCCTTTTCTTGGCACAGAGTACGAGTTCTCTCAGGGTGGTTGTGGCGTCTTCAGAATAATGGCTGTGCGTGTGAAGGTCGATCTTTAAAGGCAAACTTGACTTCACTTATCTTATTTTGCTTCCAACCTTGACGGAACGGTCTGGCAACAGCAGAGACACGGTTTTTTCGTCTTCCGCTGCCAATATCATTACGTTGGATTCTAGTCCAAACATGCGCTTTGGTTGAAGATTAACTATCACAGCAACCTGTTTGCCCTCAAGTTCTTTCGCAGTATAGTACTGGGCGATGCCCGCTACGCCCTGCCGGTTTTCGCCGCCTCCAACATCGATGAGCATTTTGATGAGGTTTTTTGAGCCGGCGACAGCTTCCGCCTTGCTGATCTTACCTATTCGTAGATCCATCTTTGAGAATTCGTCAAAAGAAACGATTTTCTGTGACATGGTAGATGCCTCCTTTGGAGCTTACTTCTGGAAAAGGAGTATTTCTTTATTTGTTTTGCGTTCACCGTTGCGTAGACACCGATTGCTGAAGTTTCTGTCTTTCTCTCTCTATGTCTTCGTCTTGAACCTTTTTGAACAGCACTGAAGGCTGATTTATCTTGTGTCCGGATTCAAGGATTATCTTTGAGGCTGAGTTCCAGTCTTGTTCATGAACAGAACCCTGCAGGTTCAGCTGTTGCCAAAGTCTCTCCGCTGAGAATGGTATATACGGCTCAAGCAGAATAGCAAGTGCTCTCACAGCATTCACGCATAGGTAAAGACACGTTTTTGCCTTTTCCTTGTTTGTCCAAGGTTGTTTTTGCTGGAAGTATTGATTGCAGAGCGTTGAGAATTCAACTATCTCTCTCAGTCCTCTGCTGAGTTCAATCCTGTCGATTTCTGCACTCACATCTTTGGCAATCTGCTTGATCTTGTTCTCGAATTCGCTGTCTGACTCTTCGTAGTTGTCTGGACTAGGAATCTTTCCGTCGTAGTTTGTCCAGACAAAGCTAAGTGTTCGATGGACAAAGTTTCCGATGTTGGCTAACAGTTCATTATTTATTCTTTTTTGGAAGTCTCCCCAGTCAAAATTCACGTCCAATTGACTATACGGCGTGATCGCCGCTAAGTAGTATCTCAGGTAGTCGGCTGGAAATCGCTCCAAGAAGTCTCGCAGGCTTATATACCAGCCGCGGCTCTTCGAAAATTTCTCGCCTTCAAGCAGGAAGTATCCTCTGGTTGGAATGAAGTCGGGTAGCTTGAACTCGCTCACGCCGAGTCGCATGGCTGGAAGGAACAGATAGTGGTGATAGACTATGTCTTTGCCAATGAAGTGGTAAATTGTGGATGAGTTCCACGCCTTTTTTCCGTCTATTCCCTTTTCCTTGAAATATTTGAGCGCTGTCGCGATATAGCATATGTGGTTGTCAAACCAGACGTAGAGCGCCTTGCCCTTGGCCTCTTCAAGTGGAACGGGCACACCCCAGGTTATGTCGCGGCTTATGTCCCAGTTGCGCAGGCCCTCCTTTACCCAGTTTAACACGTAGTTCTTGACTTCAGGATGAAGATTCCCACTTTGTGTCAGCCATTCGCGTAAGGCATTTGAGAACTCGGTCAGTTTGAAGAAGTAGTGTTCGCTTTCTCGATTCACTGGTCTTGAACCGCAGATGGCACAGTGTGGATCCAGTATCTCGCCTGACTGGAACGTTCTACCGCATTGTTCGCAGCTGTCTGAGTATTGGTCGGTTGCGCCGCAGAATGGGCATGTGCCTTTAACGTATCTGTCGGGGAGGAATTTCTTGTCTTTTTCGCAGTAGGGCTGTAAGATGATTTTTTTGAAAATATGGTCTTTTTTATAAAGTTTCCTGAAGAAGTATTGTGCCAGCTCTATGTTCTCTATCGAACTTGTTTTGTAGAATATATCGAATGATATTCCAGCGTCGCCGTAGTCTTTCTGGTCGACTTCGTTCCAGTGGGCCACAAACTCCTCTGGTGTGACTCCTCTTCTTTCGGCCTCTACGAGAATTGGTGTTCCAAAATCGTCTGTGGCGCCCACGTGGATAACGTCGTCGCCCTTTAGTCTGTGATATCTCACGAATATGTCTGCTGGGAGATATGTGGAGGTGATGTGTCCTAGGTGAATTTCACCGTTGGCGTAGATGAGTGCGGTTGTGACAATGATCTTGTCGAGCGAGGTGCACCTCCAGTACAATTCTTATCTTGTTCGACGCTCCGATACTTAAGCGCAACGGATTCTCTATTCAGTTAAGGCCAAAGACAACCCTAATAAACAGCAGCATGGCATGGAATAGCTTTACAGACGACCACGAAGTGAAAAAGCAGATATGGGTTCTCGAAAACGGATCTGGATAGCCAGAGATTATCTCAAATGCAGTGGATGCAGAAAATGCGAGATCGCCTGCTCTCTTACTCACGAAAAAAGAATATGGCCCGAAGCATCCAGAGTCCGAGTTTTCATGCTGGTTCCGGGCGCTGAGGTGCCACACCTCTGCGTACAGTGCGAAGACTATCCCTGCGTTAAGTCATGCACCATGGATGCCTTATCAGTAAGCGCCAAGACAGGGGCTGTTCTAGTTGATGAAGAAAAATGCATTGCATGCGGGGCCTGCATCGAAGCGTGCCCGGGACGGGTTCCACATCTTCATCCGGTCAAGAAGATCGTTCTGATCTGTGACTTGTGCGACGGAAAACCCGAATGCGTCAAAGTATGCCAAGAAGGAAACTGGGACGCTCTGCAAAAAATCACCCGAAGCTCATGGCAAATCCACAAGGTGCACGCGCGCAAGCCCGAGGAGATAACCCGTGAAATAGTAAGCAACCTGTACGGTGAGGCGGGAGAGGAGTACATCTAATGCGAGGATACGCAGGAAAATTCTTGGACATCGATCTGTCGAGAGAAAAAATAACCGAGATCACGTTCGACGAAAATATTCTTAGAAGTCACGTTGGAGGGCGAGGATTAGCCGCCAGAATTCTCTGGGATCGACTCGGCGAAAACTGGGAAGCGGTCGATCCCTTCGCCCCAGAAAACATACTAACAATTTTAACGGGCCCGTTAACTGGATTCTTTCCGGGCGGCAGAGTGTGCGTGTCTGGTAAGTCGCCGCAAAGCAACGGAATGGTCGGCTCAACCGTCGGCGGAGAATTCGGAATCGATTTGAAGTGCGCAGGATACGACGGCATAATCATCACGGGCAGGGCTTCTCGACCTAGTTACATCACAATATACGAGAACCAAGTCTCAGTCAAAGACGCTAACCACATCTGGGGCAAAACTGGAAAACATACTCTAAAAGTGCTTACAGAAGAAGGAAGAAGAGAGCTAAAGGCAAACTTTCCAGAGTACGGCGAACTAAAGGAGCCCTCAGCCCTTTACATAGGACCCGCCGGTGAAAATCAGACCAGAGTAGCAGCTGTCATGGCCAAATGGACTCATGGAGCCGGGTATGGTGGCTACGGTGGAGTCATGGGCTCAAAGAACCTGAAGGCCGTGCTTGCTAAGGGCTTAGGCCCGTTGCCCGAAGTCCAAAACATTGAAAGGCTAAGCGAACTGATAAAACAAGCGGACAAAGAATGCTACAGGAGCCATTCTTTCCGAAGATGGGGCACTGGAGGCGGCGGCTACCTCTTCGCAGCCAAGAGCAGTTCGGAACCTGTTCGTAACTGGCAAGACGAGTGGCACGATGAGAAGAGCTATGCGGTGGATAAGTTTGAGCAAAGACTTTGGGTCAAGAGGTATTGGGCTGACTATGGATGTCCGACGAGCTGCCTTAAGCTCGCCACGCCAAAAACTGGCGAGTTCAAAGGCGCGATTACCGACAATCCGGACTATGAGCTGCAGGCCTTTCTGGGACCAAATCTTGGCATTTTCCGGCCTGAAGACAATGTCTACCTGGCCTCGTTAGTCGATGACTTGGGCCTTTGCGGAATACAGAGTGGAAATGCACTCGGCTTCATCGGTGAACTGTATCAACGCAAGATAGTGAATCAGGACGATTTAGGCGGACTCCAACTTGAGTGGGGAAACACAAAAGCATTCGCCGAAATGGCTAAAAGGATTGCCAAACGCGAAGGAATCGGGAACTTGCTGGCCGAGGGCTCTTACAGAGCCGCTTTGGAGTTGTCAAAGAGAAAGGGCACAAGCCTCACAAGCTATGCTATCCACGAGAAAGGCATGGCCATCGGCGCCCATGGAGTGCGAAGCGGTCGAGACTTCACCTCTACTATATCTTACGCCTGTAATGTTCAGGCAGGCGACCACACTTCTTTAGCTTCGACACCGAAGGAAGACGAAAACGCTGAGTTGAACGATGTACTGAATGATTCAGGTGTATTGTGCAATTTCAACACATTTTCCGTGAGTACTGATCTGATCTGGGATTTCTTCGAAGCTGTGACAGGTTGGGAAACGCTACGGCAAGAATGGTATGAAACGAGTGGGCTGAAAATACTCCAACTTCAGAGAGCCATGCTGCTCTTGGGCGGACCAGACCTCAAATGGAGGGCATACCTCGACGACGAGAATCCGCCGAGATTTTATGAGCCCTTGCCTTCTGGACCTTACAAGAACAGAGCCGTCAAGAGAGGATCGTTTGAAGAGGAAAAGCAAGAATACTATGAAGCTGTCGGCTGGGACAGGAATGGTTTGCCAAAGACAGAGACACTCAGAAAATTAGGTCTGTATGATGTAGAGGCAAAACTCAAGAGAGCTCAGATCATATGATTAAATGATGCTCACGTTTTGAATGTCAAAATATCTCTTCGCTAAGAAACGTATTCGCTCAGCGTTGCGTCCATTTTTCCCGATGGCAACGCCTTTATCTCGGGGATTAACTGACACGACAGCTATGGTTTTACCATCTGGTCGTGGTGTGATCCTTATTTCATTCACGCGCGCTGGTTTGAGTGCGTTTTTAATGAATTGTGCGGGGTTTCCGGAGTGTTCTATGATTTCGTGTTTCTTGCTTGTCATTCGCTCTAAGAGGCGGATGTTTTTGCCGCCTTTGCCGATGGCAACTCCTATCTCGCCTTCTTTAACTACAAATATGATCCGGCCTTGTTCGTCGTCTACGATGCAGTCCTTCACGGTTGCGCTTGTTATGCTCTCAAACAACGCTATGTAACGCATCTCTTTGCTCGTCAATCGTATTCCGCTATGCATCGGTTTCCTCCACTGTCGTCATCTCTGTCTCTGATTCTTCTGTTGATTGCGCAACCTCTTCTGTCAACCTGAGTATGTCAGAGTCGCCGGGCTCACGGACAGTTAGTGCAGATACCATGAATGGTTTACCACATACAACGCCCAAGTCTATGCTTGAGCCTTTATAAATAACTACTGGGACACCTGAAATGCAGGCATAGTATTTTATGTCATCCATAACGTTTCGTGGACAGTTGGAAGCTACAAGAATGAGCTTAGTTCTGCCCAGCTTGGCGCTCTTTATGGCATTGTTGGCGCCAAAGAACACCTTGCCGGTTTTGACCACTGTGGCAACAGCCTTGTCCACATCTATCATTGATTGCTTCCCCGTGCAAGCGTCGACATGTAGAGGTCTACCAAACCTGTGCCGATAGGTATTGACTGCCCAACGATAACGTTTTCGGTCACGCCCTTAAGCGGGTCGCTCTCTCCCTTGATTGCGGCGTCAACTATGTTAGGCACGGTGATCTCGAAGGCTGCCCTAGCTAACACGCTCGATTTTTCGCCGCTAATTCCATGCCTTCCGATTTGGCGCACCTCGCCTGTGGCAGTCATTATGTCCGCTACAAGCATGACGTGTCGGATATCGACGTCTAAGCCCTGCTCTTCAAGCACGCCCATGGCTTCCCTGATTATCACGTTTCTGGCTGCTTCTATTCCAAGTGTTTTGGCGATTTCGTGTATGTGGTTCGTGATTGTCCGGGTGGGATCAATGCCCAGAACATCCAAGGCTCTGGGCAGGTTTGAGCCGTCGGTGCGAATGACCCATTCACCTCTTTCCTCAGTAACAAGCACTCTTCTAACGCCAGGTATACCCTTAACATGATGTGTTGTGATTTTCTCAAGAAGCTTGCGCGGCTCCGTCTTCTTCGGCTTCAGATACAGCCTATCCTCTCTTGTTCTTAAGGTGCAGTTGGGCAGTTTCAGCATTTCATGGAGTTCTGCTGTTGTCACGCCTCTGTCTTGCATCATGGTTCTATCGAGTTGAATTAGGACTTCGTCTAGTTCTATGTACATGGCTTTGGTTATGTCCTGCATTGTCGTGGAGATAATCTCACGTGCCACTTCGGTTGCTTTGCTCTTGCTTGCTCGGTGCGCCTTATCTAGATAAATAGTCATAATAGGCGTTGAAGGCATTCTGCGTGCGTCCACGATCTCGATGAGTCTGGGCAACCCGAGAGTAACGTTTTGTTCTCTTACACCAGCATAATGGAAGGTTCTAAGGGTCATCTGGGTGCCAGGTTCACCGATTGACTGAGCCGCAACTATTCCTACGGCTTCGCCGGGTTCAACCAACGCCCGCTTAAGGTTTTCCTGAGTCAGCTCAACAGCTTTATCGGCGCCTTTGCGAGTCAGCTCCTCCTTGCCCAATTCGCTCTTCAGTTCCTCGACAAGTTTATGTGTAAGATTGCTCTTTGCCTCGTCAACTATTTCTTTTATGTACTCTTTAGGCGCCGGCTTTCCTCTTTCAGTCATAATCCTTACTTGCTCAGCGATTCGGGCCACGTTGACGGCCTTGCCATGGTCGCTCTTAGCTGGGTCAACTCCATCTTCGCCGTAGCGGAACTGAACTATGTCTCCAATAGAATTACGCACCGTTCCATCGTACTCTATGCGCAGGTGTTCTAACGCGTTGATTAGTCGTCTCTGCATGTAACCGCTCTGTTGAGTCCGGACAGCTGTGTCTACCAGACCCTCGCGTCCACCCATGGAGTGGAAGAAGAATTCCACGGGATCCAAGCCTTCGCGGTATGAGGCGTCGACGAAGCCTCGGGCTTTCGGCGATGGATCGCCGAGTTTGAAATGGGGCAACGCGCGTTCTTGATAGCCACGCATTATCCTTTTTCCACGAACTGACTGTTGCCCCACAACGGCTGTCATTTGACCTATGTTTAGGCTTGAGCCTCTTGCTCCAGTTTTGGTCATTATCATGCCTGCATTGTTGGCGCTGAAGGAGTTCTCAGCTATTCTTCCCGCTTTGTCTCGAGCCTCAGCTAGCTCGTTCATCACGTAGATTTCGAAGGAATCCGCAAGCGTCTGCCCCGGCAGCCTAGGCAAGGTTCCGTCTTGGTATTGCTTGATAAGGCTGTTTATGCTTGCTTCAGAATCGCCGATGATCTGGTGGATTTTTTTCTGAGCGGGCGTTGGCAACTCTAACTCGTCGTACGAATAGGTGAAACCCCGAATGGTCATGAACATGTTGAGGAGTCGACAGATGTGGTTGAGGAATTCCCTTCCGGCGGCCGGGCCGTAGTCCTTTATTATCCTATGTAGGAGAGATTCTGATTGTTCGGCGCCTATGGCCGCGCGGTCCATTACTCCTGTTCGGAGGGCTCCGTCCTTGATGACAACGTAAGCGTCGTATTCACACTCTTCGCGCAGGCACTTTTCACATGCAATGCATGTTGCCGATTTGAAAGCGTAGTTGAGGTCCTTGGGAATAAACAGACTGAAGATTTGCTTACCTGTCCAAGTTGGTTCAGGCTTTTTAACTTCAGGTTCTGGAAGAGATCCCGCATATCCTGCAGCAAGTACGAGTCTGCTCACTTCATCTGCTGTCAAGGCAGTGGATTTTCTGGTTAGCAGGTAAGCGGAGGTTATAAAATCGGTTTTCGCGCCGATTATGGGTCCACCGAATCTAGGCGAAAGAATCTGGTCTTGAACCTGCATTAGTAATCGTGCCTCTGTCTGTGCCTCCTCGCTTTGAGGTATATGGAGGTTCATTTCGTCGCCGTCAAAGTCAGCGTTGTAGGGCGGACAAACTGTTAGGTGCAGGCGAAAGGTTTTGTGTGGAAGCACTTTGACGTAATGAGCCATTATTGACATGCGGTGCAGTGATGGCTGTCGGTTGAATATGGCTACGTCTCCGTCTCTGAGGTGGCGTTCCACAATGAACATGGGTTCGAGGGCTTGGGCGATTTTGTCTCTGTCTGTCACGAACTCCAGTCTTATGCGTTTGCTGTCGGGTCTCACAATGTAAAGGGCGCCTGGATACTTCTCTGGTCCGTTGATGACGAGTTTGCGCATCTCTTCGATGTTCCACGATGTGATTTTTTCAGGCATTGACAACCTCATGGCAACATCGAGTGGGACTCCGACTTCACTGATGTCGAGGTTGGGATCTGGAGATATCACCGTTCGCGCTGAGAAGTCTACTCTTTTGCCCGAGAGGTTGCTTCTGAATCTCCCTTCTTTTCCTTTCAGTCGCTGTGAAAGGGTTTTGAGGGCTCTCCCTGAGCGGTGTCTGGCTGGCGGAATTCCGGAAGCTTCATTGTTGAAGTAAGTGGTCACGTGGTATTGGAGCAGTTCAGAAAGGTCTTGAATGATGAGTGTTGGTGCGCCTGCTTCCATGTTCTCTTTCAGGCGTTGATTGATGCGTATGATGTCTACAAGTTTGTGGGTTAAGTCATCTTCTGAGCGGATTCCTGACTCCAAAGTTATAGAAGGTCTCACGTAGACCGGTGGAACTGGCAGAACCTGCAAGACCATCCATTCTGGTCGGGCAGATTTCGGGTTGAAGCCGAACAGCTCCAAGTCTTCGTTTGGTATACGCTCAAGCCGTTCCCGAATCATGCTTGGTGTTAGCCGCTGTGCGCCTTCTTCCGAAATTTCGTGGAATGTTGTGGGCTTGGTGAACTCGTTTTTGTATTGAGGAGCGCCGCAGTGCGGGCATTCCTTCCCCTTAGCCTCTTGATGAACCTTCTTGTAGAGATCATCGGGAATCGTTCCCAACAGCTTTCGGGTGCGTTCAATTCTCTTTCTCAATTTTTCAATTCGAGTTTCGGAAAGCAGTATGCGGCCACAGTTTCTGCATGTGCCATTCAAGAGGTCGTGTACGATCTTTGTGAACTCGACGTGGATTATCGGCACTGCCAGTTCTATGTGTCCGAAATGGCCTGGGCACCGTATTGCTGTGTTGCCGCAGGTTTTGCATCTCTGTCTAGGCTCTAATGTGCCCAGTCGTCCGTCCATCAGTCCAGAGGTGATTGGTGCGCCGTCTTCATCGTAGGTGTCAGCTGTCTGTATCTCAGCCACTGAGAGCCTGCGGATATCTTGTGGGGAGAGTATGCCGAAGAAAAGTTGGTCAACGACCTTGTGTATAGTTTCCTCAGCGACTGCCATTTTACGCTCTCTCCTTTAGCTTCAACTTTGGCGTTACACAAAGGCTCATCAGTTCCTGCAGGAGCAACTTGAACGCATATGACACAACGACTGGTGATATCTGAGCTTTTTCTTCGCAGACACGACATACGTACTTGCGCTGTTTGATGTCGTAGAAGGCTATGAAACCGCAGTTTTCACACACGTACAGCAGGTATCTGTCTGATTCTTCCAGCAGTCGGTCTCGCAACAGCATGGCGGCGCCGTGGCCTATAAGGCAGTCTCTCTCCATTTCTCCGAATCTTAAGCCGCCTCCTCTGGCTCTGCCCTCGGTTGGCTGTCTGGTCAGCATCTGGACTTGTCCTCTGGCTCTCGCATGAATCTTGTCGGCCACCATGTGGTGCAGTTTCTGATAGTAGACTATGCCCATAAAGATGTCCGCTTCGAAATGTTCACCAGTGATGCCATTGTATAACGAGTCTCGGCCAGTGTGACTGAAGCCAAGCTCCTTGAGCATGCGTTTGAGGTCATCCGGTTTTTCGTTGACGAACGGTGTGCCGTCAACTGGTCTGCCTCTCGCTGCGCCAACTTTGCCTGCGATGGATTCAAGGAACTGTCCAATAGTCATGCGGGACGGCATAGCATGTGGGTTAATTATAATGTCTGGTATGACACCGTCTGTGCTGAATGGCATGTCTTCCTGTGGAACAATCATTCCGATGACGCCTTTCTGTCCATGTCTTGAAGCGAATTTGTCGCCCAACTCAGGGATGCGCTGGTCTCGAACCCTTGCCTTCACCAGCTTGCTGCCTTCACCTGTTTCGGTTATGAAGATTTGGTCCACAACACCTGTTTCAGCGGGACGCATGTCCACAGACGTGTCTCGCATGGTTGGTCCCTTAACCTCGAATTCCTTGTACTCCTCCAAGAATCGAGGCGGGCTTGTCCGTCCGATGAGAACATCGCCTCCAGCAACCTCAGCCTCAAGACCAACGATGCCGTCTTGCTCCAGCAAACGGTAGTATTGTTCGCCTCTGTAGCCTCTAATGCCGGCTTCGGGTGACACGAACTTGTCCTTCAGTCCGCCCAGATACTGGCGGCACTCTGCATCGTATATTCTGTAGAATGTTGAACGGCCTAGGCCGCGTTCGATAGAAGCCTTGTTGAATATGAGTGCGTCCTCCATATTGTAGCCTTCAAAAGACAAGACGGCCACGACGCAGTTTTGACCTGAGGGGTGGAGGTCGTAGCCAATTATGTCCATAGGACGTGTGTCAACCATGGGCTTCTGAGGATAATGCAGGATGTGCGAGCGTGAATCCACGCGCATTAAGAAGTTGGTTGAATGAATTCCGAGGGCTTGTTTGGCCATGGCCGCCTCATAGGAGTTGCGCGGAGACTGGTTGTGCTCTGCATACGGAATCAACGAGGCACATATGCCCAAAATCGTGTAGGTTGTGATTTCAACATGGCTGTGGTCGGGCTTGATATCGGCATAATTCAGTGCGATGTAGAGGTTCTCTTCTTCTTCAGCGTCTATGTATTCGATTACGCCGTTCTTGATCGGGTCTTCCCATGCCCACTCGCCAACCCGGATTCTCTCGATATGTTCACGCCCGAGTCTTGGAACAGCGTTGTCAACAATTATTAGTGGTCGGCGTACTCTACCTTCGTCGCAGTTTATGTAGATTTCGTCTTTTTCCTTGCCGTATTCAAGGGAGAAATGCGCTACATTGATTTCTGTTGAGAGCTCTCCGGCTCGCCTCTTCGTTCTGATCTCGGCCGTGAGGTCAGCCGGCGTGAGGCTGTGGCCTACGAGGTTGCCGTCAACGAACACTTTAGCACCTGAGCTGCGGACGGAATCGTTTGCCTCGTTGACTGGTATGACTCCCATTCGATAGAGTGCATGTTTCACCTTCTCCGGGTTGACGCTTACGGATATGCATGAGCCTAACGCGAGGTTCTTGACTAGACCACAGTTTGATCCCTCCGGTGTCTCGTTGGGGCACAGTCTTCCCCAGTGGGTCGGGTGAAGGTCTCTTGCCTCAAAGTTCGGTTGACTTCGACTAAGCGGTGACTGCAGTCGTCTAAGGTGGCTCAGCGTTGAAGTGTGGTTTGTTCGGTCAAGTAGCTGTGTTATGCCTACGCGTCCTCGGCCCCAGTTTCCAGTGGCCAGGGCGTGTTGCAGTCTTTCAGTTATTATGCCCGGTCGAACAGCAACGGAGACTGTGAGCAGCTGGCGCTTGACTCCCATGCGTTCAAGCTGATACTTTATGTCTCGGGCGAGGTTTCGGAAGGCGATTCTGAAGAGGTCTGCTAATAGTGGTCCAGCCAGTTTCAACCGTTTGTTCTTGAAGTGGTCTTTGTCGTCTGCTTTGCGCTTGCCCATTTTCAGTTCTATGACTCGGTATGCCATCTCGCCTAGAAACAGCGCCTTGTCTCTTCGAGTTTCAGGGGTTCGGCCGATATGTGGGAGAAAGTTGCGGTCAAGTATGCTTTCTGCCTTTTGCTTTCGATATTCCTCGACTTGCCCATGGGCCACGCGGCTTCCTATGTACATGATTGCTTCGGCAACGGTGTCGATGCCAACGGCCTTCTCAAACGAGGGTTCGATTTCGCCTTGAATGATCTTCTCGAGTGAAACGGCGTCAGCGATGTCCCGGTCGGACTTCAAGCCTAATGCTCGCATAACTATGACAAGCGGGATTTCTGTTGGGACGCCTGGCATGGAAACATAGATGGCGCCGTCTGATTTGAGGCGAAGTTCGATGCGTGCTCTGAAGCCGACCGTTGTAGAGAAGATTTTGGCTTGATATACTGGTGTTGCACCGCGTGTATCTATGTCAACTAGGATTCGGTTAGGCGCTAGGTCTTCGAGAGCGACTATGACTCTTTCGGATCCGTTTACTACAAAGTAGCCGCCTGGATCGTCTGGGTCTTCGCCGTGTGCTATCAACTCTTCGGGCAAGAGCTGGGACAACACGCAGAGCTTTGACTTGAGCATGACGGGTAGGTTGCCGACTAGAACAAGTTCGGTTTCCTGTTCTCTGCCGTCAACGATGGGTGTCATTTCCAGCGAAAGCGGGGCTGAATAGGACAGATTGCGGAATCTTGCCTCAAGTGGATAGATCTCGTGTTTGGTGCCGTCAACTTCGGTCATGTATGGACCGCTTATTTTTGACTGTGGGTCAATGATCCATATTTGCCCTAATTTGATCTTGTATGGTTGTTCGGGCACTTCGATGTCGATCTCGCCGACTTCATTAATGACTTCTTGTAGGCCTTTCTCGATGAACTCGTTGTAGGAGTCTAAGTGTTGTCTGACGAGGCCTTTCTCTCTGAAAAATGCCTTCTGAAGCATGAGAAAGTCGTCTTGCGTAACTGATGCTTCCAACTTAATTCTTCCTCTGTAAACTCTTAATCGTGATAACATCTACTTGAAAACGGACAATGTGGAAGTCTTCCAAACTAGGGGGTTCCTCCAGCGGGCCGGTGTCATCCGACCCGAAAAGTCGGGTCTCCAAAGGCTGACCCATTTTTTATGAGGTGCTAACACGTAGAAAACGTATCAAACTAATAAACTTTCTCGTTTGGTTTTCCATAGGTTGCTCCCATGCTCTGGTCATCTGAGCACCTTTGAAGCTGCGAGGTGAATAGAAGAAAAAAGGAGTTAAGTTTGGAGGGCTGTTGCTGCCATCTGAGGAGGCTGGGGCGGTGAGGTTTGCTGAATGGTTGGGGTTCTTTCTGCGCGTCTCTTAAGTACTATGATGACTGCTATTACGCCTACGGCTATTATGCCTCCGATCAGTATGAGGCCGAAGATTCCTGGTCCCAGAGGTGTGGTTGCGGTCGAAGCTATGTATGCTGTGTATGTTGGGTCATGTTTGACCTTGAAGCCGCTGTATGTGGGGTACGATATCAAGTAGAAGTAGTCGGCGTATGTCATGCTGAGCATGTGATCTTTGGCCCTTTGAAATAACGGCGGGTCTATATGTGCAATTATTAAAGGCACGTATTTGAGCAGTGCAACGTGCATGCTGAAGAGTGGGTTTCTTGCAAAGCCCGTTCTAGGCGCTGTTCTGGTAACCGCGTTGTACGTGTCGAAGTCGATTTCTGTTGAGTCAGCTGTGTAGTTGTAGAGGCTGTAGGTTTTCTTCGTGCCGAAGTCCGCGTCAAAGACCTTTTCGTTTCCGACTTTGGTTGATATTGTGCCTGAGCTGACGTCAATGTCGGCGTCTGTTACATTTTGATTGTTATAAGTGCTCTTGGTTACGTCGTTGAGAACCAGTGAATTCTGGAACAATACTATGCTCATTTTGATGTGTTGGTTTTCTAGGAATTTGTATACGGTTTCGTTAGAGATTTTAGTGCCGTTTGGACGATATGCGCCTGTTGCATTATAATGTACAACTATGGGGATTAAGAGTAGCCAGTAGATTAGCCAGAGGTTCGTCATCCTTCCGATCACGTAGCTGGCTGTCACGGTTGCTTTGTGGTTGGCTGGGTCAAGCGTTAGCTTGTACCTGAAGGTTAGTTCATCGTAGGTTGTGATGGCAATGGGCAGAGCTTCGAATCTCGGGTTGAGTGGGTTTATGAACATCCTCCACCAGACTGCTGTCATGTTGGTATATCTCATGCCCCATTCCCATGTGTTTTCATCTGATTCTATCAATGGGATGGTTTCGGTTTTGCTACTGAGTGCAGGTTTAGCTGAGTCTCCGTAGATGTCGGCGAGGTCAAGTCCAAGCGAGAACGAAGCGTAGAGGTTGTCGTTTATGTCTGGGGAATTGTCACGCAGCGAGCCGCCGGTATCGTTGAAGGCTAGGAGCATTATGAATGATGAACTTGTGAGCACGTCTTTGCCTGCAGGAGTTTTGTAATGCTCTATGAAGCTCTGCACTGGAATTGTTAATGCTCCCTCTCCAGCGGTGATGTTGATTAGGCCGCTGCAGTATAGTTGGAATCCGCTGACGTTGATGTAGTTTTGATATAGGTAAGCGTGCCAGTTGGCTGGCGGTGGAGTTTTACCGTGGCTGGCAGCATAAGCGCGAGCGAAATCGAAGAAGTCGACGGTCTTGCTGAAGCTTTCAAGCTTGAAGTCGTTTGGCGAAAGTGTGTCAACGGCTGAGGATGGTTTTATCGCTGTCGTAGCTGATAGAACTAGCAATAGCAGTATTCCTAAAAGTGTCTTCTTCTGCATGATCTCACGACGGGACAGAGTCTTTACTGTATATAAAATAGGTTTTATGAATTCACAATCCACGTTGCTTCTATAAGTCACGATTTGCCGTTTTCATTTGATGGCCGCTATCTGTCTGATTGGGATTGAACCTCGATGTGGATTTTGAGTTCATAAACGTCTTAACCAAACGTGACTGAGTTCACCTGTCAAAACGATTTGAGAGGAAAAAGAATGTCTCTGAAATCGCTATTTGGAAAATCAGCAACTCCTACAAGCATGTTTGTTTTGCTCTTTGTTGGTCTAATGCTCGCAACTACCTTGAACATACAGCCCGCTAGGGCAAACCCCTTGACAATTGAAGTTTCACCTGCTTCCGCTCCTGTCGGCGACGCCATTACTGTTTCAGGACTTGATGCTACGCCTATGGGGGCAGTGAAAATCTACGTCTTGGGCGCAGTCTTTATAGCAGCCACAACGGCAAACGAAACAGGCGGTTATTCAGTTAGCGTTACTGTGCCATCGGTTCCTGAAGGCACCTATCTGATAATGGCTTTAGATGTGGCAAGCGGAGACACTCAGACAACAACCTTCACCATTGAACCGAGAATTCTGCTGACTCCATCTGAAGGTGGATGGAACACAGAGGTCTCTGTAAGAGGTGACGGTTTCAGTGCTGACACTAATGTAACGATAATGTTTGACTGGATGGATGTAACTCCGTCGCCTGTGCCCCAAACCGATTTCTTGGGGTCTTTCCAAGCCAGCTTTTGGGTTCCTTCGATTCCGAACGGAACATACGTTGTCACTGTAACTGATGATTTGGGTTATAGTGCTTCAGCTGAGTTCAGAGTTGTTCCGAAGCTGATGACATGGTTGCCAGCAAGTGGAGCTCCGTCAAGCCTTGCCTTCGTTGGAGGTTATGGATTCGCACCAGATGTTAATGCAACGTTATTGTTCGGCTCGATTGATGTGACTCCGTACCCGTTTCTAACCACAAGTTGGGACGGCTCATTTGATGCCCCGTTCTTTGTTCCACAGGTTCCTGACGGAATCTACACCGTGACTGCAACCGACGACGAGGGCAACTCAGCATATCTACCGTTTTTTGTACCCTCGCCGCTTCTCACGTTGACACCGAATAGGACCTTTGAGTCGTCTATTGTGACCGCTACAGGTTGGGGTTTCCAGCCGTTCGCACCTGTTACGTTGCAGCTCGAGGACGTGACCATGACAAGCACTGTTGACCTATTGTGGATGTCTTCAAAGATTTTCGCTGACGAGCGTGGTTACTTTGAGTATCAGTTTGTTGTTCCCGTAACTAGACCTGGAGTCTACAGTGTTTCTGCTTATGCAGTGGCTGGGCCATGGTCGCCTGAGCCTGAGATGCTAGCTTCCACTCCGTTAACAGTAGTCAGCGGTCAACCTCTGGATCTTGAAGTTAATGGTGGCTCTACCCATTTCAGAGGAGAGATCGCAGAGTTCTACGTCAAAACAGGTTTCGACGGTGAACTTGTCAATGGCAAGATAGACGAGGCAATGCTCTATTATGCAAATGGTAGCTCGAGTGCTGATCTTGCCTTAAGCGTTCAGCTTGTAGCCACAGGACTTTACAGAATCCCATACTCGATACCTGACGACGCGGCCCAAGGCACCTACATGCTTGTTGTTAAGGCGCATTACTATGCAGATGTGGTTGAAGCTTATGGAACAGGCTCTGGCAGCTTCCTTCTCAGTCCCACTCTAACGGCTCAGAACGCTCTGCTGATAGAGCTTGAAGACAACATAGGAAGCATCGTAATACCTGACTTGGGTATAATCAAGGCTAATTTGACAGCCATAAATGCGAAATTGGTCAGCGTTGAAGGAAAGGAAGCGACAATACAATCGGACATAGGCACTTTGAAGACAAACACGGACACAATCAATGCCAAGGTTACCTCGGTAGATGGAAGCGTAGCCACAATTTCAAGCGACCTCGGCACAGTTAAGTCACATGTGACCACAACAGGATTTCAGGTGGAGATAGGCGCGTTGATTTTGTCGCTAATCGCAGCCGCAGGATCAATGCTCTCAGTGATGTTAATTCGAAGGATAAAGCCAACAGGTTTTCAGGCACCGTCATCTTCAACGCCACCTGCAGCAGATCCTGCAGAGCCCCTTGTCTCTAAGCAGACGGCAGGGCCAAGTGAATCAACAGAATCTGTGGAGCTGGCAGACTCGACATCAAACGAAGCGTCGACAGACTCTAACACGCCCACGTAACTTTCCTTTCTTTCTTTTTTCTTGTCACACTTCGTAGAACAGTCTGGACATCACGCTTTGATGGTTTCCTCTATAGCTCTAACTGCCCGATCTAAGCCGGAGAATCTGCTTGAGTAGTTGCGCAGTTCCTCCGTCCTGCGTTTGTAAGCGTCTATGTTGATTTCCATTTCGTTTAATGCTGAGGCAAACTGTTTCTGATTACTGACCGCGGGGGTAGAGCATTTGAGTTCGTAGAGTCTTTTTGCGTTTCCCATCTGCTCCGGCTGCGTTGGTATGCAGATGCTGGGTTTGCCGTACTTTATTGTCTCAAAACACGTTCCGTGTCCGCCGCTGAACGCTATTAGTTTGGCACCTCTCATGTATTCCTGTCTTTCTTCTTGAGTGAGCCACGTGTGTATCTTACAGTTTCCGATTTGACTTGTCAGCTTCTTGCCGTGTTGTCCCAGGCTAACAATGCTCATAGTCCCAGTTTTTTCCAGAACTGGAATAATTGTTTGCATGAGTTTGGCTCTTGTTCCTGGAGGTCCACTTATAGGCGCTAGAATGTGGGTCTCTCGTCCTTTGATTGGTTTCATGTCGAGGAAGCTGCCGGCAAACTCGACCTTGTCCTTTAGCCGCATCTGGTTCAAGTCGCCTAGGTTGTATGTGCAGATCGTGTAAGGGGGCGGGTTGTCAGGCACGAGTATTTTTGCGCATTTTCTCACGTAGCCTTCGGTGAATCTTTCGCCAGGAGTGAACAGCGGTGAGAAGCCGTAGCTGGGTCGAATTATGTTGGT
>Ga0315309_1000701_pt1 | contig 20432 bp, 21 predicted proteins | sample TDP4_MG_FD_203080 | JGI IMG/M metagenome (GOLD analysis project Ga0315309, IMG submission 203080) | Freshwater sediment microbial communities from Lake Towuti, South Sulawesi, Indonesia - TDP4 | ecosystem: Environmental > Aquatic > Freshwater > Lake > Sediment | place: Indonesia: South Sulawesi... | reverse complement strand
CATGCATGCCCACAAGGAACTACAACAACTCGCGCTTTGACGGAGCAGAGAAGGTAAGCGGAGAAAATCTAAACGAAAGATTTGTTGCCAAAATTATTGGTTGTAGCTCTTGCGCGATGAGATGCGAACACATCTGCGTAGTTGCAGAAGGACCCTACAAGGGCACTATGACTCGGATGGAATACGAGCCATTGTGGGCTATGGGACCATACTGCGGAGTGGATCGCCTTGACGCCATCATAAAAGGAATGGACCTCTGCAATTATTATGGAATAGACGCCATCAGCGCTGGCGTAATTGTTGGCTTTGCTATGGACTGCTACGAAAACGGAATACTTACAGACAAGGATGTTGACGGAGTTGATGCACGATTTGGCAATCCTGAAGCCTTAGTCCAACTGATCGAGAAGATGGGCAAACGTGAGGGCATAGGCGACATACTTACAGAAGGCGTTAAAGTCGCTGGAGAGAAAATAGGCAAAGGTGCGGAGAAACTGGCGCAGCATATTAAGGGAGTTGAGGTTACTGGCTATGACCTCAGATGTCTCAAAACAGCCGCGTTGGGTTTTGCTGTTTCATTTCGTGGAGCTGACCACAATAGACATGGAGCGTACGCCTTTGACGTTAAAGGAAAAGTTAACCGCCTAGTAGCTGAAAAAGGAAGGGGTAAAATGGTTAAAGACATGGAAGACCTTTACACTCTAATCGACTCCTTCATTGTTTGCAAATTCTCAAGGGGCACCTACTACAAAGAACTCGAAGACATGACTAAGCTTTACACTTTGGTGACAGGAATTGAAATTACACCCGAAGAGATGAAGCGAAGTGGCGAAAGAATAAACAATGTTGCTAGATTGTTCAACGTTAGGGAAGGCTTAGGCAGAAAAGACGACACGTTACCATACAAGGTTATGCATCTCCCAATCCCAGATGAAGGCCCATCTAAAGGAGCTTACGTTTCACAAGAAGAACTCGACCTATTACTAGACGATTATTACATGTCACGCGGATGGACACGAGAAGGCGTCCCAACAATTGAAAAGCTCAAAGAGCTAGGCATGGGCGACCTAATTCCCTTAGTTGAAGGTAAAACTAGAAAAACCAAAGAAGTAGAGGAGGAGTAAACAATGGTGAAAATCCACGAAAGAAAATTTGTCACAGCAGACCCAGAAAAATGCGCAGGATGCCAAGTCTGCGAATATATTTGCTCTTGGGAGAAAGAAAAGTCTTTCAATCCATTAAAATCACGGATAAGGGTCGTTCGATTGAATCCCTTGGTAAATGTTTCAATCGCTTGCAGACTTTGCGAAGATCCACCTTGTGTTGCTGCATGTCCAAGAGACTCTTTGACTCAGTCTGAAGAAACTGGCTTGATAATGGTTGATGAGGACAAATGCAATGGTTGTGGATGGTGCATCGAAGCATGCGACTACGGAGCAATTATGCTACATCCAGAGAATAAAGTTGTCTTTGTCTGTGACTTATGTAAAGAGAAGGGAGAACCTCAATGTGTTAAGTGGTGTCCGGAAGAAGCCTTAGACCTAATTACAAGCGATGTTCTGGCACAGAAGGCAAGAATCACCGCAGTAAAGAAGCTTTTCCAAGAGGCCATAAAAGCTACAAAATAAGCCTCCTAAATTTTATTTTTCTAAATACCTTTTTAGATTCACGAAAAGTATTGTAAACTTTTCAATCCATTTTTCATCAGTTAATGGTCTTTTTGGTAGTGTCACATGCGAAGCTTAATTATGCTTATACGTTGTCTAATAAGAGTCAAGTTTAAGGATGTATGCATAAATGGAAAAGCCCATTAGAAGTCTAACAAAATCGATTTCTTGGAGAATTGTAGCGACCTTAACAACAATACTTTTGGTATTTGCATTCACAGGAGATTTGGTGATAAGCGGGGGTGTAGGTGGTCTGGAATTTTTACTGAAAACCGTTATTTATTACGTACATGAGCGAATCTGGAACACATTAAATTTTGGTAGAGAACAAGAGCTAAAGACTAGTTAATCAGCATGAAAAGGGCAAGTAAATTCCTAAGTGTTAATTTTGTGCTAGCGGCTATTTTTTGAGACAAGGGCTTTCTGAATTTACTTTTTTTAAGCTTTTTAGATAATTCTTTTCGCCAACTGTATTGGCGAGATGTTGATGTGCATTCACAAACTGCAAAGTATGATATAACGTTTCTTCGCCGGTTAGCTGTTCTTTAAAGTAGCATCCTTTTTTGATACCGTTGGGTCTTAGACTTCTTAAATAATCTAAAGCATATGCGCAGTGCCCAACAATCTCACATGAATTACATTTAGACCAATCTTCTGGATACAAACAAGGACCGCAAGTCAGGTGGCAAGCTCTCTTTCCAGGATGTACATTGACTTTGACATCGCTTCCGCATCTGCAGCAATCATTCTCCCATGATTCAGACTCAACCATTTTTTTTCCCTTCAGAATCCTTCCTAATCATATTTAATGCACAGATTTATTATAAACGTTTCTTTTATATTCTATAAACAAAATTAAAGCCATCCTTATAATAAATAAATATTTTCATTAACTTTTATATAGCCCATTTGACAGGTAATTACAGATAGGTGAAGACCTTGGCAAACGAAATAGACGATGTTGACAAAAAAATTTTGCATTTACTATCCCAGAATCCTGAAATCCCTCAAGTTGACATTGCAGAACATTTAAAAATTTCGCAGCCAGCAGTAAGCGCAAGAATACACAAGCTTAAAGAAGCAGGAGTATTGGCACATTTAACTGGAATTGAAGTTAAGAAGGCTCAGTTGTTTCTTGCAAAGATTGACATAGTTACCAATAACACGGAACACGTTCTGAGTTTTCTGGAAAAATGTCCTCTCTACATAAACGGCTTTTTGACTTCTGGAAGGTACAATCTAACAGTTCTTTTAATGGGCGAAAATATGAGATCTATAGTATCATGCGTGGATTCCCATCTTAGACCCAATCCAATTATAAAAGAGATGGGATTCGATCTTGTGGTAACTCCAGTTCGGGATTTTATCGTACCTGTAAGGCCTATCCTAGAAAAAAAGAAAATTACACCGTGTGAAAAAGATTGTAGCGGTTGTGCTTTCTATAAAGACAACAGATGTTTAGGATGTCCAATTTCCGTTCACTATAAAGGCCATTTACTTTAGAGAAAATATTAGTGCTCGCTAGAGAACAAAGTTGTCTATGTTCTCTTATAACTGATTAAGGAAGAACTTTGAGCAAAGCATTTACGACTGATTGTGCCGCGGCTTCAGTTTCAGGCGTTAATCCTTCTCCAAAGTCAGCCTTTTTAGGCTCTATTAGTAGTAGAGCAATTTTTGACTTTGTTGTTTTCGTAAGATATTCGCAAAATATTCTTAGCGGGAGCATATGTGTTGAGAACGCAGGAAAGGTTGCTAATTTTTCTGGTTCAACGAGTCTCGAGCTTCCTGGTTTCAAGCCTAGAATTGCAGCATCTATGAGAAGAATGTGAGTTGGGTTGAAATCCATAATTTGCTGGAGAAAGTTTTCAGGGACAGTTTCACATTCAATTAAGTAAACTTTTTCAGAAACTTTTCCCTGCAAATCTTGGACAATTTTAACTCCAACGAAATCATCCATGCGGATGGGATTTCCAATACCAGCCACAACAACCTTTTTAGCGTCTGAAAGCCACTCTTTCAATTCCTTTTGAATGTTGTACTTCCTTTTAACCACTATAATTCGCCATGACAATTAACAGACTTACGTAAGAAAAGGTTTATCTTTGCACCGTTTTGAGCAATTTCTTTTCGTGGTTGTAGATTTCTATTGTTAATGGCATTTGTCCGACAGCGAAGTGTGTGGCACACCCAAAGCATGGATCATAAGCCCTGAAAGCCATCTCCACCATGTTAAGTAAACCTTGGTCCACATAATCGCCATGAATCAAGCCTTTAGCAGCGTTGCGAATTGACATGTTTATCGATGGAGAATTGTTAACTGTTGCAACAATCAAATTCACGTCTTTTATAAGGGCATCCTTGTCTAGAACATAGTGGTGTATTAACGTTCCCCTAGCAGCTTCAACTATACCCACACCTTCACCTGGTTCACCCGGCTTGTTTCGAACTTCCGTGCTTGTTATTTCCGGGTCTTTACTCAACTCGAAAGTTCGTTCAGCCGCATAAAGCAACTCAATAAGCCTAGCCCAGTGATAAGCCAGTGTTGAATGAACTGGCTTTCCGCCAAGCGTCTTGTACATCAGCTCATATTCTTCTTGTGCAAGCGCAGTAGCCAAGCCATCTGATGCGTTAAGTCTTCCAAGAGGACCAACACGGTACGCCCCATTTTCTGGTCCGTCAACAAAGCCTTTCCAACCAACTTTCTTCAGATATGGGAATTTTACGTACGTCCATTCTTCCACATGCTCGGCAATGTGATTTAGATAATCTTTAGGCTTAAATTTTGCGAATTCGCCGGCCTTAGGGTCAACAACTCTAACTTTCCCATCGTAAAAGTTGACCTTGTTGTTTTCGTCAACCAAACCCATATAATAAGTTTTTAACGTGTAAGCGTCGCTTTTAATTAAGTCAATGTATTTGCTGTTTCCCAGAACAATGTCGTGAAACAGTTTCAAAGTAAACTTTGCAAACTCCACTGAGGAAGAGGCCATTTTTTCAATTTCCTGTCTGTCTTCTTCGCTTAAAGGCTTAGAAATTCCTCCTGGCAATCCGCAGACTGGATGGGTGGCCTTTCCACCAATAAGCTCTGTGATTCTCTGCCCATAGGCTCTATGTTTGATGACTTCTTTGCCTATGTCCAGTCCTGCCTTTTCAATAACGCCTATAACATTTCTCTTGTCTGGCGGAGCATCTGGTCCAACTACAAAGTCTGGTCCACCCAAATAGTAAAAGTGCAGTGTATGGTCGTAGATGAAGTAGCCACAATACATAAGCTCTCTAAGCTTCTTTGCCGCAGAGGGCGGCTCAACATCGAACGCAGCATCCAAAGTCTTTGTTCCAGCCATATGATGGGCAACTGGACATACGCCGCAGATTCTGCTCGTCAAAAGTGGCATATCTTCAGCTTTTCTACCAATGCAAAACCTTTCGAAGCCTCTAAGTTCAGGAATCTGCAGATAAGCGTTTTCCACCTCACCTGCATCATTCAAGAATATGGAAATTTTTCCATGACCCTCAAGCCTTGTAATCGGGTCTATAATTATCTTCTTCATTCTCTCATAACCCTCCTTCTAAGAATTGAAGCAGGTAAAGCATACATATAGAAGGTTCCAAGCGGATCTTTTATCTGGTTGATTAGCTCTTCAACCTCCTCTTCCGTGTACTTTTCTTTTTCCTCTTCCAATCCCAGTATTGAAGCTAAGGCGCTTATCATGGCTGCGCCTTGTTCAGGGGAGTTGGGGCACGGTCCACCGCATCCTGTGCAGGGCATATCCGCGTTTAAGCATCTAGCTCCGCATCCACCTCGGGTTGCTGGACCCATGCAGAGGATTCCTTGCTCAAGTAGGCACCTTTCAGGTTCAGGAGTTTTCTCGTAAACACGATACATTTTGGAGATTTTTTTGTTTTCCTTTTTTCTCGGGCATTCATCACATATGGATTTCAATGGTGCAAGAACTGAGCCTTTCGGTGGCAACTCGCCTTTCGCTATCGCTTCTATAGCGAAAACTGTGCGTTCAACGGCTGGCGGACAACCTGGCACATAATAATCTACGTCTATTGTTTGATCTAAAGTTCTAACCGTGTCATAAAATTCTGGAATTTCTAATTCTCCTTCCTTGACATTCACTTTGGTCCTAGGCTTTACTTTGTTAGGATTGTTCGTCGAAAATGTTCCGTTGTATACTTTTTCAAAAATTTCTTTTCTGTTTGTTATGTTTGCCAGTCCCGGGACTCCTCCGAGGTGGGCGCAGGCTCCATAGGCAATCAGCATTTTTGATTTTTGTCTTAGGAGTTTAGCCAAGTGTTCTTGTTCGCTGTTTCGTATTCCGCCGTTAAAGAAGCAGACATCTATGTATTTGTCTGGCATATTTTCAACATCTTTGTATTTGATGTCCATTGCTACGGGCCAGAAAACAATGTCTGCAATTTGTATGACATCGAGTATTTTCTCGTTTATGTCTAAAACTGCGATTTCGCATCCACCACAGCTCGCAGCCCAATAGAAGGCGATTTTTAATTTACCTTTATTCATTTATTTCGCACTTTCCCCAACTTGTTCTATAATTTTGGAAGCGTCAACTCTAAGGTCGTTAAAAGCAAGTTCTTCAGGCGGTATGCCCATTGCAAGACCGAGCAATTGTGGATAATGCAGTACAGGGATACCATACGTCTCAGTAAACATTTTTTCTATACGCAGCTCGTTTGTATCATACATTATGTGGCAGAAGGGACAAATTGTAATCAAAGCTTGCGCTTCCACACTTTTGATGTGGTTCAGCTTGTCTCTTGCGAGTTGTAACGCAATTTTATCGTTCACGCCTACGCTTGGTGCCCCACAACATTCTGTTTCATCCATATAATCTAAGCACGTTGCACCAGTTGCTTCAATTAGGGTTTTAAGTGTTTTAGGGTCTTCTGGGTCGTCAAATCCGATAAATTCTTTAGGTCTTAAAATATGGCAACCATTATGTTCAGCAACTTTAAGCGCCGTAAGCGGTTTAACAACAGCTTTCTTTATTTTCTCCAAGCCGACATCCTCAATCAAGGCTTGCATCAAATGTCTTGCTTCCACTGTTCCCTTAAACTCCAATCCAGCCTCTTTCAAGTGGCGGTTTATTTCTTCACGTAAAGCCTTGTCTTCCTTCAACATTTTGTTAACCTTTTTTAACGTGCCAGCGCACCCTGGACACAAGGCTAAAATGTTTAAACCTTTCTGTTCTGCCAAGGCCAGGTTTCGCGCCGCCAGTATAAGCATCATCTCATGACTTACAGGATCCATGGGAAGACCGCAACAGTTGAACTCAGGCATTTCAACAAGTTCCACGCCTAGTTTTTGCAGAATTTTCCGTGCTGAGATTTCGTAGGCTGACACACGATACGGAATTGCGCAACCAAGAAACATTAGATACTTATTTTCCGCCACTTTTCTCACCTTTATTTTCGATAAATTTGAGAAAACCTACTTCACGGAGCGTTTTTCTTATACTTTCGGGATTGCCTTGGGGTAAAGGAGGTAACCCTAAAGATTCTCTCTTCTTTATTCTTAAATCTGGAATTTTGTAGGCGTAACCTGATTCAAGTATGCTTGCGCCTTGTTCCTTGAACACCTGCGGAATGTAGCCTTTTTCCACGGCTAAGTTTCTCAGAACGCGTATAACACTAGCAACTTCAACATCTTGTGGGCAACGGTCTGTGCAGGTGAAACATGCTGCGCACAACCATAGGGTGTCACTGCTTAACACCCTTTCTCTCAGCCCAAATTGGGCCATGCGTATTATCTGTCTCGGCCTATAAGTGTCGCTGAATCTTGCGATTGGGCAGTCTGATGTGCATGTTCCGCATTGGAAGCATCGCATCAGCTTTTCTCCGCCGTGCATTTTTGCGATTTGATACTTGAACTTGGGATCTATTTCTGACGCCTTTATCGGTTTTTTTTCTGTTTCGGACATTAGTCTTTAACCTCCATATTCTTTAGCGGATTTGGTCCAAGCTTTTTTATTTCCTCAACCATATTCCGTACGATAGCGGCGAATTTGTCTCCTTCGCTGGCTGAGACCCATTCCAGCCGCACACGTTCGGGCTCGATTCCGAAATCTTTCAGAACTCTTCTTAGAAGTGTTACTCTTCGTAACGCTTTAAAGTTTCCACTTAAGTAGTGGCAGTCGGATGGTAGATGGCATCCTGCAACAAGAACGCCGTCTGCACCCTCCTTGAAGGCTTCAAGAATAAAGGTTGGGTCTATTCTGCCACTGCACATCACGCGTACGATTCTTACATTTGGAGGATATTGGATTCTGCTTACCCCGGCTAAGTCTGCTCCGGCGTAGGCGCACCAGTTGCATAGGAAACCGATGATTTTTGGTTCAAATTGTTGTTTTTCGCTCATTCTTTCACCTCGCGTAGAGCTGCCTTAACTTGGGCAAGTATTTCCTCCGTGGTGAAGTGTCCCAGTGTAATGGCTTTCGTTGGACACGCCGTGCCACAGACCCCGCAGCCTTTACATAAAGCTTCAATGATGTGTGCAGTAGACTTTCCGTTGTTTTCATTCATTTCAATTGCGTTGTAAGCGCATAAAAGTTCACAAATCTTGCAACCGCTACATAAGTCTTCATTTACATTTGCTATTGTTCCTTCCATCTCAAGTGTGGGTTTAGAGAGTATCGTTGCTGCCCTTGCTGCAGCCCCGCAAGCTTGGGCAAGGGTTTCATCAATGTATTTTGGCCAATGGGCTGTCCCACAGACGAATACTCCTTCTGTTGCAAAATCTACTGGTCTTAGCTTCATGTGGGCTTCTAAGAAAAAGCCATCCTTTGAGAGGGGCACTTTAAGCATTTCGGCTATCCGCCTGTTGTTAGGATTCGCAATTGTTGCTGCACTCAAAACTACAACATCTGAGTTGATTTCAATTTCCTTTTTAATTATCGGCTCCCAGAAAGCAACCTTAAGTTGCCCATTATTATTTACTACTTGTGGCTTTCTTTCATCATCATAATTTATAAAGATAACACCTTTTGACGAAGCTTCTCGGTAATATTCTTCTTTAAAACCATATGCTCTCATATCTTTGTATAATACGTAGATTTCTGTCTCTGGATTAACCTCTTTAATTTTCAATGAATTTTTTATAGCTTGTCCACAGCATATTCTTGAACAGTTCGGGTGTTCTTCATTTCTGGCTCCTACACACTGGATCATAACAACGTTTTTGGCATTAAATTCTCCTTTAGCAACTTCCCCCTCTAACTCATGCTGTGTCATAACTCTCGGATCTTTGCCATAGAGATATTCTGTAGGTTGATATTCTACTGCCCCAGTGGCTACTATTACTATGCCATGTTCAACCTCTTTTTCTTCGCCATTTTGGTGTTTTATTTTGGCTTTGAAATTGCCAACAAAACCATTAATTTCTGTAACTTCTGCTCCTAAGTAAACGTGAATTTCGTCGTTTTCCATAACCGCCTTTATTATGTTGTTAAGTTTCTCCTTTGGATCGTCATCCTTTTCTAGCAGATAGTGAATTTCGCGTAAATGTCCACCAAGTTCCTTCTCCTTTTCGACAAGATGGACTTCAAATCCTTGTTTTGCAAGTTCTAAGGATGTTGTCATGCCTGCAATGCCCCCACCTATAACCAAACCGATTGGTGTAACATTTATCAAGGGCTTTTTCAAAGGTTTTAGAAGTCTGGCTTTCGCAACGATTGATCGAACTAAGTCTTTGGCTTTTTGTGTTGCTTTTTCGTGCTCGTGCATGTGCACCCAGCTGCATTGGTCTCGAATGTTAGTCATCTCAAACAAATAGGGGTTAAGTCCAGCTTCCTGTACTGTTTCCCTGAATAACGGCTCATGTGTCCGCGGTGTGCATGACGCCACAACCACACGGTTAAGATTGTTCTCTTGGATTTTTTCTTTAATCAGTTTCTGCGTATCTTGCGAGCAAGTGTAAAGGTTTGCTTCCGCATAAACCACATTAGGCAGAGTTTTAGCGTACTTTACCACGTCGGGAACATTCACTACTCCTCCAATGTTTATCCCGCAGTAACAAACGAAAACACCTATGCGTGGCTCCTCTTGACTTACATCCCTCTCAGGCGGATACTCTTTCACAGTAACTTGCGTTCCTCTTTCAGTAGCAATTACACTCATCGCTTTTGCCGCTGCTCCGCTCGCTTGAGCAACGCTTTCAGGAATATCCTTCGGAGCGCCAAACGCTCCGCAAACGAATATACCAGGGTTGGATGTTTCCAATGGTGTGAAAGTTTTTGTTTCACAAAACTTGTACTTGTTAAGCTTTACCCCTAACGTTTCAGCTAATTGTTGAAAGTTTTTTGGTGGTTGCATTCCAACGGATAGGACAACTATATCGAACGTTTCTTTTTTTGGTTCTTCTTCTTCGACATAGTGGACGATGAGATCGCCAGTTAATGGGTCTTCTGTGACGCCTGCCACCCTTGACCTTACAAATTTTACTCCATATTCTTCTTTAGCTCGCTCATAATAGGCGTCAAACTCTTTTCCATAGGCGCGCATATCCATGTAAAAGATTGTGCAATCTAGTGGACTAGAACTATGTTCTTTTGCGATAACTGCCTCTTTAATGGCGTACATACAACATGCAGCTGAACAATAGAGATTTCCAAGCTGAGCATCACGAGAGCCGACGCATTGAATGAAAGCAATTTTCCGTGGTATTATACCATCGGAAGGGCGAATGATTTTTCCGCCGAAGGGACCTGAGGCGCTTAATATACGTTCGAATTCGATGCTTGAAACAACGTTTAAGTAGCGTCCATAACCATATTCACTTTTTAAGTGAGGGTCAAATTCTTCAAATCCAGGCGCCAATATTATGGCTCCAACGTTAATTTTCACAGTTTCAGGCTGCTGATCAAAGTCTACGGCTTTAGCTGGGCACAATTTTTCGCAAAGACGGCACTTAATGCAGTGCTCTTCGTCTATGGCATATTTTAGTGGCACAGCTTGTGGGAAGGGAACATAAATTGCTTTTCTTATGCCCATATTAACGTCAAATTCGTTTGGTACCTCTGTTGGGCAGTTTTGCGCGCAGATTCCGCAACCAGTACATTTTTCTACGTTTACAAAACGAGGACGTTTCAATATTGTTATTTCAAAGTTTCCGGCCTCGCCTGTAACTTCTTTTAACTCAGAATTCGTTATTAATTGAATGTTTGGATGTCGACCTGCACCAACGAGTTTCGGCGCCAATATGCACATAGAACAATCGTTTGTTGGGAATGTTTTGTCTAGTTGCGCCATTGTTCCGCCGATGCTTGTTAATTCGTCGAGAAGGTAAACTTTAAAGCCGGAATCTGCCAGATCCAAGGCTGCCTGTATGCCGGCGATTCCACCGCCAATGACTAAAACGGCGCCGACTTTCTCGCCCATTGTCTTCCATCCACGAATGGATTCAAAAACTTTCCATATGTAAACTTCCTTATTAAGATGATGTCAAATTTTATGTAAAATCTTCATGGACTCCACAGACTTTTAGTGAAGCGCAAGGCAAATCTAAGACCTAGTCTATTTCGACAAGATAAAAGTACAATTTAAAACTATAATTTTATTAATCTGCGATTAGTTAAGATGTTAGGAAATGGTGAATCTGAACTTGAGTCCCTTGGATGCTTACTTCATGCACGAAGTCGCTAACACGCCTAGAGGCCGAGGGGTTCTTGCATGCATACAGTGCGGGAGGTGTACAAGCAGCTGTCCAGTTGCCAGAGTTGTGGGAGAACATAATCCAAGGAAATTGATGGAGATGATTATACTTGGTTTACGCTCAGATGTCTTAAATGGACGATTGCCATGGTACTGTCTTTCATGTTTCACATGCCTTGACAGATGTCCTCAAGATGGAGACGTGGGCGAAGCCATGTTTGCGATCAGAAATTTAACAGTTAGAGAAGGAAATATTCCAGAGGGAATACTTGTCCAAGCTCGGAGTCTATTCGAAACTGGACGCGTTGTAACTGCAAGCAGAATGGCATTGATTCAAAGGGAAAAGTATGGTTTGGGTAAAGAACCAGCAGTTGACGTTGAAGCAGTTCAAAAAATATTAAGAAAAACATCCTTTGATAAATTACTCCATAAAGGTTCGTGAACTCTATGAAATATGCTTTCTTTTTAGGCTGCTTAATACCAGCAAGGGAACCAAACTACGAAAACTCGGTCCGAAAAATCGCTCCTGAACTGGATATAGAGCTTGTAGAAATGGAAGGTGCAAACTGCTGCGCACCCTTCAGCATACAATCCGTGGATTACACAAGTTGGCTTGCATTAGCCGCTAGAAACCTTTGCATGGCTGAGCAAATGGGGCTCAAAATTTTAGCCCTATGCAACGACTGCTATGAATCACTTCTAATGACTAACACAATTTTGAAAAAAGATAAGGAAACAAGGAGTAAAGTGAATCAAATTCTTGCAGATGTCGGTCTAAAATTCAAGGGAAAAACAGACGTAAAAATCTTTAGTGATGTCTTATATGAGGATATAGGTTTAGAGAAGGTAAAGAACGCTGTTAAAGCACCCTTCAACGGACTTCGAGTTGCAGTACAACCTGGCTGTCACTTATCAAAGCCTAAGCGAATTCATTTTGGACAATGGATGGCCATAACAGCTTTAGATGAACTAGTAGAAGCCACTGGCGCAAAGTCTATTCCTTATGAAAGAAAGGAGGCTTGTTGTGGAGGTCCCCTCCGTGGCGTTAACGACGAAGTTGCTTTGCATGTCGCAAAACAAAAATTAGATTGTATGAAGGCAGCAGGGGTAGATTGCATAATTACTGTTTGTCCCTTCTGTTACCTTGAACTGGACATGGGACAGATAGAGATTAAAAGACATTTAAAGGAAGAATATGACCTACCCGTGTTACATTTTGCAGAACTCCTTAGGATGGCGATGGGTATGAAACTTGAAGATTGGGAATTGAAAGCTCATAGAATTCCGATAACAAAAATCCTTGACATGGTGGAGGAAAAATAAAATGCAAAAGGCAGTTGTAATTATTGGCGGCGGAGTTGCTGGTATACAAGCATCCTTAGACATGGCGAACAGAGGCTTTAATGTATATCTGGTAGAGAAAAACCCGAGCATTGGCGGGAGAATGGCGCAACTAGACAAAACATTCCCAACGATGGACTGTTCAATGTGCATTTTAGCGCCAAAAATGATAGAATGCGCCCATCATCCAAACGTTCATTTATTAACATACTCTGAACTAAAAGAAGTAAAAGGTTCCGTAGGCAACTTTAAAGTTAAAGTTCTTAAAAAGCCAAGATATGTGGATGAAAAGAAATGTACTGGATGTGGAATCTGCACAGAAAATTGCCCCACGGAAGCACCAAACGAGTTTGATGAAAAAATAGGAGTAAGAAAGGCAATTTACATGCCCTTTCCCCAAGCCGTTCCAAGGATAGCATTAATAGATAAAGAAAACTGTATTGAGTGTGGCCTTTGTGAAAAAGTATGCCCAGCCAATGCCGTAAACAGGGAGCAAGAACCTCAAGAAATTGAGTTAGACGTGGGAGCAATAGTTGTTGCTACAGGCTTTGACATGTTCGAACCTTCAGTTATTCCCCAATATGGATATAGACGCTTCAGAAACGTCGTAACTGCAATGGAGTTAGAACGCCTACTATGTGCGTCTGGTCCTACTGGCGGACACTTAATACGGCCTTCAGATGGCAGAATACCTAGAAACATAGCCTTCATACAATGCGTAGGTTCCCGCGATAGAAGAAACTGGATCAATCATTCTTATTGTTCCAGCATATGCTGTAAGTATGCGGTTAAAGATGCAGTTCTAATAAAAGAACACGAGTCTAACTCTCGTGTCGCAATTTTCTATATAGACATGCGGGCTTTCGGCAAGGGGTTCCAGGAATTTGTGAATAGAGCAAAATCTGAATTTGGAATAGAATTTATTCGAAGCAACCCCGGAGAAGTTTCCGAAGACCCCACCACAAATGATCTTATAGTCTCCTTTGAAAACCCTATAACCAGAACAGTTCAAAGCGTTTCTTTCGACTTAGTTGTCTTATGCCCAGCCTTAATTCCGAGCGAAGGAACGAAAGAACTGGCAAAAACTCTAGGTATAGAACTGGACAATTACGGTTTCCTAAAATCAGAAGACTCGGTGAAAAAACCTCTTAATACAACAGTGGAGGGAATTTTTGCCTGTGGTTATTGCGTAGGTCCAAAGACAGGAGACATTCCAGACTCTATAACTCAAGGAAGCGCCACAGCCGCGCGAGTGGCTGAGGTTTTGGCATCTAAGGAGGAGTCATAGATGCAGGAAGAACCACGTATAGGAGTGTTCATCTGCCATTGCGGAATTAACATCGGCGGAGTAGTCAACGTTCCAGAAGTAACAGAATATGCAAAAACACTTCCAAACGTCACCTATGCCGAATATAATCTATACACCTGCTCAGAAGCAGGGTTAGCAGCAATAAAAGAAGCCATAAAAAAACATAATCTTAACCGTGTGGTTGTGGCGTCATGCACACCGCGAACCCACGAACCCCTATTCAGAGCCACATGCAAAGAAGAAGGCTTAAACCCCTACCTATTTGAAATGGCAAACATACGCGAACACGTCAGCTGGGTACATCCTCATGAAAAAGAAAAAGCAACACAAAAAGCCAAAGACATCATTAGGATGGCCGTCGCAAAAGCAGCACTTCTAGAGCCTCAGACAGAACCAGAAGTTGATGTCAAAGACGCTTCACTCGTAATTGGAGCAGGCGTCGCTGGAATGACTGCAACACTTTCAATGGCAAATCAAGGCTTCAAAGTGTATTTAATCGAAAAAGAAAAAGAACCGGGAGGAATAACACGAAGGCTTCATAAGTTATATCCAACATTGGCAGATTCTTCAGAAGTTATAGAACCGTTAATAGACGCTGTGAAGTCTCATCAAAACGTCGAATTTATGACATCAACAACCCTGAAAGACGTTTCTGGATATATTGGAAACTTCCATGCTATCTTAACAAATTCGGATGGGGATAGGGAAATAGATGTAGGAACAATAATCGTTGCTTCTGGCTCCTCAAACTATACCCCGCCTAAAGGGCTTTACCAGTATGGCGTATACGATCATGTAATTACGCAAAGAGAATTAGATGAAAAGCTAAGGAAAGGTGAAATTGGAGAGCCTGAGAGAATAGTAATGATACAATGTGTAGGCGCACGAAAAGGCGAAATTCAACCATCAGAACTTGAAGCTTTTCCGAAATCAGATACAGCCGAGCTCCTAAGAAAAATTCTCAAAGCCCGCAAAGAAGAAGGATGGCCCTACTGTTCAAGGATATGCTGCATGAACGCGATAAAAAACGCTATACTTATAAAAGAATTATCTCCGAAAACAGATGTTGTAGTTCTCTTCGGTGACCTGCGAGTCTATAAGGAATATGAAGACTTTTACAGAACGGCAAGGGACCTCGAAGTGAGATTTGTGAGGCAAATAGAAGGGGTTCCGGCGGAAATAACCCAAACACCAGAAGGCAAATTGCAGGTAATGGCTTACGATGCCTTGTCTGGACTTGAAGTTAAGTTCCTAGCTGATTGGGTTGCACTCTCAACTCCACTAATCCCCAACAAAGACGAAATATTGCTTGCAAGAATGCTAAAAGTTCCCATAGGAACCGACGGCTTCATGATGGAAGCCCACTTGAAACTTAGACCTGTGGACACGAACGTCGACGGAGTCTTCATCGCTGGCACGGTTTCAGGACCGAAAGATGTTTCCGAGAGCATAATTTCAGGCGAGGCAGCCGCAGCAAGAGCATCTATTCTCATGGGTAACCGAAAAGTTAGAACGGACGCTATAACAGCCGTTGTGGATGAAGATTTATGCATTGGATGTGGATTATGCGAAGAAATATGTCCTTACGGAGCACCAAAAATTGAAGAGAGCAAATCAAAAATCCGAGAAATACTTTGCAGGGGTTGTGGTTCATGCGCTGCAGAATGCCCAAGAAGGGCAATAACGATGCGCCACTTCGGAGACCACCAAATTCTTGCACAGGTAAAGGCGCTTTTGGTTCCCGAAAGCATGAAGGAGGCAGGGTTTTAAATGGTTGAAGAAATTGTTGAAAAGGAAAAAAGCACTGAAAAATTTGAACCGTTAATTGTAGCTTATTGCTGTAACTGGTGTTCATATGCAGGGGCAGACTTGGCAGGCACAAGTCGATTCGAATATCCAACAAACATAAGGATAATTCGAGTGATGTGTAGTGGCAGAGTAGACCCTACACTCATCTTGGAGGCTTTAAGAATGGGAGCCGATGGTGTTCTAGTAGCTGGTTGCCATCCAGGTGACTGCCATTACCAGAAAGGGAACTATATCATGGAGAAAAGATTTGATTACTTAATGAAAGTTGTCAAAAGTATAGGAATCGAACCGGAACGTGTGCGACTAGAATGGGTTTCAGCCAGCGAAGGAGGAAAATGGGCTGCTCTGGTTAGGGAGATGACGGAGCAAATAAAACGGTTAGGACCAAGCCCATTCAGAGTTTCAAGTAACCCGAAGTAAGGTGGTAAAAATGAGCGAAAAAAGAGAACGGTTGAAAAGGAAAACCGACGCTGCAATAGACGCTTTCAAGTCTCAGAGGCTTCGATGGGTTACTGGAAGGTCACAGATTAAAGTGGAAATTGAAGAGGCAAAATATAAACAAAGTGTTGATTTGATAATGCAGGATGAGCTTGAAAGGCACATGATTACTGGTGCATTGAAGGAGAAAGGGTCGCTGACGGTTGAGGAAATTGCGCAATTAACTGGTCTTCACCCAAGCAGAATAGTACAGCATATTATTGCTCTCAGGAAAAACGGTTTGGTAAGCGAAGTTGGAGAGAAAGATAGGCAGTATCTATATCAAGCAGTTTGAAGGCGCATTTAATCTATAGTTTTTCTATGCATTCTGGGTGGATATCTCCGGGAAAGTCGTGGTCGTAAAAGTATATTTTAGTGTTTTCAATATCCACTTCGACCCGATCGTGAACAGTTGCTCTGTTTAAAAGACTTTGGTAATCTTCCCTGCTTAAAATCTGGATTTTTTTGAGGAGTTTCTCTTTTTGATTTAGTGGTTTCTCGCAAACTTCACATAGCATTTCGATTACATGAATTAGTTCAAAGCTTTTGTCTTTTAGCTCTTCAAATTTGACTTCTGTTAAATTCTTTTTCAAGAATTTCTCCTCTTGAGTATTCGCTTTTCAAGTATATATTTATACATAATTGAAGATTGATTTTGGCTCCTAATCATTTTTATATACGGCTTTTAGGTATAAAGTCAGTTTAACCGTTGGAATGAAAGGTGTCTGAGAAGCCTAAGATAGATCCGGAAAAGGTTAAGGAGATGCAGGAACGGGTAAGGGAGAGGAATTTGATACTGGGGGAAATGAAAAATCACGGTTCAGTGACGATAGATGAACTTTCGAAGACTACTGGTTTAGAGAAGCCGAAAATTGTAAGGCATCTAATTGCCATGAGGCAGTTTGGAAAAGTGTTGATTGTTGGCGAGCGGGATAATCAGCTTGTTTATGGTTTGCCAGAAGAAGTCAAGTCGTAGACTAGGCATTGGACTTCATTTTCTATAATCTCCAATTAGGTATTCTTGTTTTGCTTCTGTCTATTTCTGTTCTGCGTGTTAAATCTTAGACTCTTCTTCTATTAGGCTGAGGGTTGCTTTCATAGTGCCGTCGTCTAGGTATTTGATGTTGAATCCCATTTTTTTCATGAGGTTGATGGCTCTGTAGTTGTCGGGTAGCATTATGGCGTAGATTGTTTCAATTCCCTTGTCTTTGGAGATTTCAATCATGTGGTCAACCATTTTTGTTCCTAATCCTAGGCCTTTCCATCGATCTGCGATGATAAAGGCTATTTCACCGCTTTTTCGGTCTGGTTCTAGGCTAAGCCTTACAACTCCTAGGATTTTTCTTTGTCCGTTTTCGGTTAGTTCTGCTACGATGGCTATTTCTCTGTTATAGTCAATATTGCAGTACCGAACTCTAATTTCATGCGGGGTGTCTTTGATTATTTGGAAGAACCTGTAGTGTATGGATTCCTCGGAGAAGCTTCGGAACATTTCTAACCATAGTTGTTCGTCTTCTGGTTTTATGGGTCTTAGTAGTACTGTCCGGCCATCTCGAAGCTTCCAGAGTGTTTCATACCTTTTGGGATATGGGGATGCCAATGAATGTTCACCGCTTATGTTTATAGTTTGGCGGGCTACGTCTAAACATTTTGGTAGACTTTTAAGCCTTGGATTTCGGTTTTGCGAATGTTAACCGGGCAGTTATTGTTTTTGTTGTCTTCTTTGCATTTCATTGTATAAGTATTCGAACCACTCAGCATACTCTGGATAATTAAGCTGCTTCCTAGCATCTTCAATCATACGCTTACCTTTCTCCCACAACTTCTTAACATCCCCACTGAAAAGGTCATCAACAAAACCAAAGTCAGTACGCTTACGTGCAAAAGAACGCCACGTTCTCAAAGAAAAACCTAGGGGGGTCTATCCGTATTGCAATCGAAAAGCTCCTAAAATCAAAATTTAAACTTGTCCAATTACTTTTTCATTAAATATTCATGTATAGCCTTTGCTGCTTTCTTGCCTGCTCCCATAGCGCTTATCACAGTCGCCTCACCAGTCACAATATCCCCACCCGCATAAACGCCTTCAATGCTTGTCTTACCATTTTCATCCGTCACAATCGTACCCCACTTCGTAACCCCCAAACCTTCCGTTGTCCGCTGAATAATCGGATTCGGCGTACGCCCAATCGCAACAACAACCGTGTCAACATCCATAACAAACTCCGAACCCTTCACGGGAACAGGCCTACGCCTGCCAGACGCGTCAGGCGCTCCCAACTCCATACAAATACACTCCATCTGCCTAACCCACCCCTTCTCATCACCAATAAACCTCGTAGGCGCAGCCAAAAACTTACAAACAATGCCTTCCTCCTCAGCATTCTCAATCTCCTCCTTCCGCGCTGGCAACTCTTCCCGCGAACGCCTATAAACAATACAAACTTCTTCGGCGCCTAAACGCAAAGCAGAACGAGCACTATCCATAGCTACGTTGCCACCGCCAATAACTACAACATGCCTTCCAATCCGTATCGGCGTATCATACTCTGGAAAAGCATAAGACTTCATCAAATTAACCCTAATCAAAAACTCATTCGCAGAATAAATCCCGCCAAGATTCTCTCCAGGAACATTCATAAACGCGGGCAAACCAGCCCCAGTCCCAACAAAAACCGCATCAAAACCCTCCTTCCTGAGCAACTCAGGAATCGTGTAAATCCTACCAACAAGATAACCAAGCCGAAGCTCAACACCCAACTTCCTAATATAATCAACCTCCGCCTGAACAATACTCTTCGGCAAACGAAACTCAGGAATACCATAAACCAAAACACCACCAGGCAAATGCAAAGCCTCAAAAATCACAACCTCATGCCCAAACTTCGCTAAATCAGCAGCAGCCGTCAACCCAGCAGGACCAGCACCAACAATCGCCACCTTCTTACCCAAAGGCGAAGCCTTATCAGGAATTCCAACGCTTCTTTCTCTTTCCCAATCAGCCACAAAACGCTCCAACCTACCAATACTCACTGGATCGCCAACTTTCCCCAAAACACAAAACTTCTGACACTGCTCCTCCTGCGGACACACGCGACCACAAATCGCCGGCAAGCTATTCCTGTCCTTAACCTTCTTCGCAGCCTCATCAAACTTACCTTCCCTAATCAATTTGATAAAAGCTGGAATGTCAATCTCCACGGGACAACCTTCAATACACTGAGGTTTTGGACATTGAAAACAGCGGTTCGCTTCAGCTATGGCTTGCTCCTCAGCATAGCCCAAAGCTACCTCGTTAAAATTTCGCCTACGCACTTCAGGCTTCTGCTTAGGCATAACCACGGCTTCTTTCTGAACCTTAGATTTAGGCTTACCCTCCGCCACAACCACAACCTCCAAGCCTCTCCCACAAAAGCGAACTTAAACGCTCTTCTGGAAGAAACATTCTCTGCCTCTTCACCAAACCCTCAAAATCCACGCTGTGCCCATCAAATTCAGGTCCATCCACACACGCAAACTTCATCTTCCCATCAACAGTGACTCTGCAAACCCCACACATCCCCATACCATCAACCATTATAGGCGTCAAAGTCACAACCGTGGGCACACCAAACGGCTTAGTAATCTCACAAACATTCTTCATCATAACAACAGGGCCCATAGCAATGCAACGGTCAAACCTTTCTTTTTCAAGAATCCCTTTTAAGAAGCCAAGTCCTTCATGGCCCTTGGAACCGTCATCAGTAGCCACATAAAGCTTATGGCTCAAAGCTTTCATTTCATCCCCAAAAAAGAGCAAATCCTTTATCCTCGCCCCAATAACAGTCGTAACTACATTCCCCGCCTCCCGTAAAGCTTGAACCTGCAAGAGCATCGGCGCAATCATCACCCCGCCGCCAACACACAAAACTTTTCCAAATTTTTTGATTTCTGATGGGTTTCCAAGGGGTCCCGTAATATTCTCTAGGTATTCACCTTCTTTTAGAAGCCCAAGCTGCATTGTGGTTTTGCCAACTTCATTAAATACGAACGTTATCGTTCCCTTTTTCCGGTCGTAGCCAGCTATCGTCAACGGTATGCGCTCGCCCTTTTCGCCTATGATTAGGATTATAAACTGGCCTGGCTTGACTTTTTCAGCTATTTCTGGAGCATAA
>Ga0315309_1000698_pt1 | contig 20454 bp, 18 predicted proteins | sample TDP4_MG_FD_203080 | JGI IMG/M metagenome (GOLD analysis project Ga0315309, IMG submission 203080) | Freshwater sediment microbial communities from Lake Towuti, South Sulawesi, Indonesia - TDP4 | ecosystem: Environmental > Aquatic > Freshwater > Lake > Sediment | place: Indonesia: South Sulawesi... | reverse complement strand
TAGATATTCTAAACAGGGACCCAACAGCTACGGAACTGGCAATGTTCTCGGTTGAATGGTCCGAGCACTGCGGGTATCCCCGTTCTCGCAATTGGCTCAAACTCTTGCCAAGAACGGGTAAATATGAAACCTTTCTGGGCGAAGATGCGGGAGGAATTATTGTTGATAATTTGGCAATCGTCTTTAAAATAGAAAGTCATAACCATCCTTCCCAGGTTGAGCCGAAACAGGGTGCGGGTACAGGAGTAGGAGGCATCATCAGAGACATCTTTACCACGGGGGCAAGACCGATAGCTTTACTTGACTCTTTGCGGTTTGGACCGCTAAAAAAATCATTTAATCGGTATATTGCCAGAGGAGTAGTGGATGGAATCCAATTTTATGGAAATTGTGTGGGAGTGCCTACTGTTGGTGGTGAAGCTTATTTTGATGAATGCTACAGTGGCAACTGTTTAGTTAATGTGATGTGCATCGGCATAGCGAATAAGGAGGAACTACTCGGTGCTCGATTTTCTGGAGTTGGTAGTTCTATTATCTATGTAGGGGCAAGGACTGGAAGAGATGGGATTGGGGGTTGTAGCGTTCTGGCTTCTCAAGAATTGGGAGAGGATGAGGAGAAAAGGCCGAATGTTCAAATTGGTGATCCGTTCACAGAAAAATGTCTCATTGAAGCCACCCTGGAAGCCGCAGCCACCAGAAACATGGCAGGAATAAAAGATATGGGTGCAGCAGGGCTCACCTGTGCGACGAGCGAGATGGCTTCTGCTGGTGGGTCAGGGGCAGAGATAGAATTAAGGCTCGTTCCCAGGAGGGAGGCCGGCATGGAGCCCTGGGAAGTGATGATGTCCGAATCTCAGGAAAGGATGCTTCTTTGTGTCAGGGAAGGGAAAGAGGAAGAGATAGAAAGGATATTTAAGAAATGGGATTTGGGTGCTCAAGCAATTGGCAAAGTTACTGGCGATGGTATCGTTCGCATCAGAGATAATGGAAAAATAGTAGCTGAGATTGAAGCTCAGGCTCTAACTAAGGCTCCTGTCTATGATATGCATCATAAGAAGCCAGAATATTTGGAAAAAGTCAATAAATTGGATATTAAAAAGCTACCTGAGCCGAAAGATTATAACAGGGTCCTACTCAGACTTTTAGCCTCCCCATCTATCTCCAGTAAAAAAACGATTTATGAACAGTACGACCATATGGTTCAAACTAACACAATAACCTTGCCGGGTTCTGACTCGGCGGTGCTAAGGATAAAGGGAACAAGTATAGCCATTGCTGCCACGACCGATTGCAACAGCCGTTATTGTTATTTGAATCCGTACAGAGGGGCTCAGATAGCAGTAGCAGAGGCAGCAAGAAATCTGGTATGTTCCGGCGCAGAGCCCGTTGCGCTTACCGATTGTCTGAATCTCGGGAATCCTGAAAAGCCGGATAGGTTCTTCCAATTCAAAAGCTGTGTGGAAGGAATTGCCGATGCCTGCAAATTTCTTAACTTGGCCGTAATTAGTGGCAATGTCTCTTTCTACAACGAAAGCCCAAGGGGTGCAATATATCCGACTCCCGTAATCGGTATGGTAGGAATTATTGATGATTTCAAGAAAGTTTGCACTCAGTACTTTAAAGGAGAAGGACACACAGTCATCCTTTTAGGACTTTGTAAGGAGGAACTGGGAGGGAGCGAGTATCTAAAAGAAATTCATAGAATAGTCGGAGGCAATTCTCCAGAGATGCATTTACAGTTGGAACAGGGAGTCCAACTTACAGCATTGGAGGTAATCAGAAAAGGATTGGCATATTCGGCTCACGATTGTTCTGAGGGAGGTCTGGCAGTGGCTCTAGCCGAATGTTGCATTTCAGATAGAGAAAATATGTTGGGAGCAAACATTGATAAACTAAATTCCGGTATACGACCGGATGCGTTACTTTTTGGTGAATCTCAATCAAGAATTATTCTCTCTTGTAAGGAAGATTCCGTTACTGAGATTAGGAATATAGCCAGAAAAAACAATGCGCCGTTCCAAGTAGTCGGACACACTGGAGGGAAAAGACTCAGAATATGGGCTGGCGAGAAGGAATTAATTAATCTTCCCCTGGGAAAACAATTTGAAAGGTGGGCAAATTCACTGGAGTCCCTGATTTCAAATTAGAGTCGCGGGCAGGAGGAACTAATTGTTTATAACTGTGATTGACTATGGTATGGGAAATTTACGAAGCGTTAGCAAAGCCCTGGAAAAAGCGGGAGCAAGAGTTAAAGTAACCTCTAATAAGAAGGCAATCGGTAATGCCGACGGTCTCGTTCTGCCTGGCGTGGGAGCCTTCTCTCAGGCAATGAGGAATCTTAAAAAACTCGACCTCATCCCAGAAATATGCGGATTTATTGATACTGGTAAACCTTTTCTGGGTATCTGTCTTGGATTACAACTTCTATTTAGCGAAAGTGAAGAGGGAGACATTATCAGAGGATTAGATATTCTGAAAGGGAAAGTCAGGCGATTTGGAGGTAGCCTTAAGGTGCCTCATATGGGTTGGAACCAGATAAAACCAAAAACTAGTGTGCCTTTGCTCTCCGATATTTTTCTTCCCTGTTTTGTCTATTTTGCGCATTCTTATTATGTCGAACCGGAAGACAGTGAGATAATTGCTACAGTGACCGAATATGGAATGGAATTCGCATCGTTGGTCAAAAGAAATAACGTTTTTGGGACACAGTTCCATCCAGAGAAGAGCGGGCAGAACGGACTGAAAATTCTGAAAAATTTTTGTGCCCTGGGTTAAAAATAAAGGAGTTAGTTTTGCTAACTAAAAGGATTATTCCGTGCCTGGATGTGAAGGACGGACGGGTTGTAAAAGGAACCCATTTTATAGATTTGAAGGATGCGGGAGACCCGGTGGGAAATGCTGCATTTTACAGCGAACAAGGAGCGGACGAGCTCGTCTTTTTAGACATTACAGCCACTATTGAAGCACGAAAGACCACAGTGAAAGTGGTTGAAAGAACTGCGGAAAGAGTATTTATTCCCTTCACCGTCGGTGGGGGCGTTAGCGGGATAGAAGATATTTCTCTACTGCTCAAGGCTGGTGCTGATAAGGTATCCATAAATACAGCGGCCGTTGAAAATCCTCGGTTAGTACGCGATGCCTCAGCGAGATTTGGAAGTCAATGCATTGTAGTGGCGATAGACGCTAAGAAGAAAAGAGAAGGCAAATGGGAAGTATATGTCGATGGCGGACGGACTCCTACATCCATGGATGTGATAGAATGGGCAGGGAGAGTTGAAAAGATGGGCGCTGGAGAGATCCTCCTCACCAGTATGGATAGAGACGGCATCAAATGCGGATACGACACATACTTGACACGGCTTGTCTCGGAGTCGGTCAGTATACCTGTAATTGCTTCTGGCGGAGCAGGGAAGCCCGAACATTTTTATGAAGTGTTTACACAGGGTAAAGCAGATGCCGCTCTCGCCGCATCCATATTTCACTACGGCCAATATACTATAAAACAGGTAAAATCCTACCTTATAGGAAAAGGAATAGATATAAGAACCTAAATCAGAAAACGAATTGACCCTACCTCTTGGCCGCAAATAGAAAAATATAGATAGGGAATCTGTTGCGGCAATCGTGATGATAACTCCTCTTTACGGCTTAATATTTAACTTGCTTTAAATTTTGAAAATGTTATAATATTTCCGGCGAAGATAATCACGGGTGGAATAGAGTAGATTTCGATTCTAATTCAGGAAGGGAGGCTTTTTGATGGAGACACCTGAGGTTAATTTGGAACTAGCAAGGAACCTGGGGCTTACGGAAGAAGAGTTTAACGAGATAAAAAAGTTGCTAAAAAGAGTTCCGAATTTCACAGAATTGGGTGTCTTTTCTGCTATGTGGTCCGAGCACTGCAGTTATAAGAATTCGAGGAAGTTGTTCAAACTCTTTCCCACCAAGGGTAGACAAGTCCTGGTCGGCGCAGGTGAAGAAAACTCTGGAATCGTTAATATAGGGGACGGTTTAGGGGTCGCCTTCAAGATAGAATCGCATAATCACCCCTCGGCGGTAGAACCTTTTGAGGCCTCAGCCACAGGTATAGGCGGATGCTTAAGAGACATATTTACGACCGGGGCGAGGCCTGTTGCAGGAATGGGAGCATTGAGATTCGGAAGCCTGGATAACGAAAGGGTTAAATTCTTGTTTAAAGAAGTTATTAGAGGATTAGCTCATTATGCCAATACAGCACAGGTCAATGCGGTTGGCGGCGAGACTTATTTTGATGAAAGTTATGAAGGTAATCCATTAGTTAACGCTTTTGTTGTGGGCATCGTAGAAAGAGAAAACATTGTGAGAGGCACCGCATGCGGGCCAGGAAATCCTGTATATTACATAGGAGGAGAGACAGGTAGAGATGGTGTAGGCGGAGCAAGTTTTGCCTCCAAGGAAATTAGTGAGAAGTCCGGTTCTGAGAAAAGTGCAGTCGCCATAGGTAATCCAGAACTGGGAAAACGCTTAAGAAAGGCTTGCCTGGAGTTGGCAGAAAAGAGAGTTGTGGTAGGGATGCAGGATATGGGTGCAGCCGGACTCACCTGCTCTTCTTGCGAAACTGCTACAAGGGCCGGAACGGGCGTTGAAATAGATGTCGCCCTGGTTCCCCAGAGGGAAAAAGGGATGACACCCTATGAAATCCTCTTGTCCGAATCTCAAGAGAGGATGCTGGCTATATTAAGAAGTGGCAGAGAAAAGGAAGGCTTGGATATATTGAAGAAATGGGATGTCAATGCAGTAAGAATTGGAGAGGTCACGGATGATAAGATGATGCGGGTTAAGGAGAATGGCGTTGTGGTTTGCGAAATTCCCGCTGAGGTACTTACCAAGAAAGCACCTGTCTATGATAGAGAAATGAGAAAACCGGCCTACCTGAAAGAGGTACAAAAATTGATTCGCCAATCAATAAAGGAACCAGGCGATTTCAATAAAGTGTTATTGCAATTACTCGATTCGCCCACTATTGCCAGTAAAGAATCGGCCTATAGAAAATTTACTGCTTTAGACAAGAGTGAGGTATTAGTGGGAGCAGGTTCGGATGCGGCTGTGGTCAAGGTTAAGGGCACTAATAAGGCCTTAGCAATAAGTGTGGATTGCAATGGAAGGTATTGCTATCTCAACCCTTATAATGGAGCAATGATGGCAGTGGCAGAAGCGGCAAGAAATATAGTTTGTGCCGGAGGGAGACCATTGGCGGTTACTGATGGTCTAAATTTTGGAAATCCGATGAAGCCTGAAAATTATTGGCAATTCAAGAAGTGCATAGAAGGGATTTCCCGAGCGTGTGAAGCCCTGAATACGCCAGTTATTAGTGGTAATGTCAGTTTCTATAACGAAAATCCTAAAGGGGCAGTGGACCCGACTCCGATGGTAGGAATGGTCGGGTTGATAGAGGATGCGGATACATATGTTACACAGGATTTCAAGAAGGATAATGATTTGATAGTCCTTTTGGGTGAAAACAAGCCCGACCTTTCGGGTAGCGAATATTTATACATAGTCCATAAAGAGAAGAAGGGTAATCCCCGGATAGATATAAAGATGGAGAAGGAAGTTCAGGAAGTATGCTTGGAGGCAATAAAGTCGGGTATTATTAATTCTGCCCATGATTGTTCAGAAGGTGGATTGGGGATAACCCTCGCCGAATCATGTATTACAAATGGAAAAAAGATGCTGGGCGCCGTGATAAAATTGGATGAGTTGAAAAACAAGAATATAAGGATAGACGAGATTCTTTTTGGTGAGGCCCCTTCCAGAATAGTGGTCTCCTTAGACAGGGATAGATTTAGAACATTGGAAAAGATAGCGAAGAGACATTCGCTTCCCTATCAAGTTCTGGGCAAAGTTGGCGGAAAAGGGCTCATAATTCAATACAAAGAAAAGACTATAATTGACCTTCCTTTGACCACATTGAGTGAAACCTGGAGGAAAGCGATTCCCACAAGATTGGGAGACAGAAGCCGGTAGAACCATAAATTACAAGTCTCAAGAAAAACTCCTCTCCCCGCAGGAGAGGTGCAGGGTGAGGGAAAATAGAGAAAGGAGACCGGTGTAGCGATGCAGCCAGTAAGAATAATTCCTTGTTTGGATATCAAAGATGGAAGGGTAGTTAAGGGAGTAAAGTTTGTCAATTTAAAAGATGCCCGCGACCCGGTGGAAGCAGCAGCTGCGTATTGTAATGAGGGTGCAGATGAACTTGTTTTCTTAGACATTGCTGCTTCAGTAGAGAGGAGGCCTACACGATTGGATTGGGTGAGAAAGGTAAAGGAAGTCACAAGTGTGCCTTTCTCCGTGGGCGGGGGTGTCAGAGACTTAAAGGATATGCAGGCGCTTTTCAATCTCGGGGCAGATAAGATTTCTATCAACACGGCAGCGGTTAGAAATCCTGCTTTGATAAGAGAAGCCAGTGAGAAATTTGGAAAAGAAAAGGTTATTGTGGCTATTGATGGAAGGAAAAATCCTCCAGGCGGCACCCGGCCGAGACTGGAAGTCTTAATTATGGGTGGGGAAGAACCGACGGGCTTAGATGTGGTTAAATGGGCAAGGCAGGTTGAAAAATTAGGTGCAGGAGAGATTCTTTTGACCAGCAAGGACGCTGATGGGACGAAGGCTGGGTACGATATCGAGCTAACTCGCCTCGTTTCGGAATCGGTGAATATTCCCGTGGTAGCCTCTGGCGGAGCCGGAAAGCTCGAACATTTCTACGAGGTTATAATTGAAGGAAAGGCCAACGCTGTTCTGGCTGCTTCTGTATTCCACTATGGAGAATTGAGGATTAAGGAGGTAAAAGATTATCTTCTGAGTAGAGGAATAGATGTAAGAAGATAAAAGAGTTTTCTAAAAACCCCTTGACAAGAGAGGATAAGAATAGTTAATATATATTATGTAAGTAGAGCACATAAAGGTATTCCAAAAAGTTTAAAGGAGTCTTCTAGCAAGTGGCTGGAGGGCTTTTTTGTTTGACTTATTTTGAAAGAGGAACTCTATGACCCTGGAGAAATTGCCTAAGGAATCATGCGGAATATTCGGCATATTTGGACACACGGACGCCGCCCGGCTTACCTATTTAGGTCTTTACGCCCTTCAACATCGGGGCCAGGAAAGTGCGGGAATAGTTGTCTCCGATGGCAAACGGATGTCTGCTCACAAAGGGATGGGACTTGTGGCTGATATCTTCAGCCACGAAATACTGGAGAAACTTCCCGGGCACCTTGCAATGGGACATGTCCGCTATTCTACCACCGGTTCATCTGCTATTAAAAATGCTCAGCCCTTTTTTGTTAGATACTCTGAGGGTTCTATTGCCATTGCTCATAATGGCAACCTGGTCAATACTATGCGGCTGAGAGATGAATTGGAGAGGTCAGGCTCTATCTTCCAGTCCACGATGGATAGCGAGGTAGTAATTCACCTCATAGCGAGGTCAAAAGAGACCAATCTGGAGAAAAGGATAATCGACTCTCTGGCTCAGATAAAGGGTGCTTACTCTTTCGCCTTATTAACTGAAGATAAATTAATTGCAGTAAGAGATCCCAGGGGATTCAGACCCCTTTGTCTGGGGAAGCTCGATGGCGCTTACTGTATCGCTTCCGAAACTTGTGCTCTTGACCTCATTCAGGCAGAATATGTTAGAGATATTGAACCAGGAGAAATGCTTCTTATAGAAAATAGCGGTCTCCGCTCTGTCAGACCATTTTCTCTTCAGAACCATTCCTTTTGTATTTTTGAGTTTATATATTTTGCCCGACCGGATAGTAACATTTTTGGAAAGAGCGTTTACCTGACAAGAAAGAGGCTGGGAATGCAACTCGCCAAGGAATGTCCAGTAGAGGCAGATTTAGTTATGCCCATTCCCGACTCTGGAAACTATGCGGCTTTAGGCTACGCTGAACAGTCCGGAATTCCTTTCGAAATGGGCATGGTAAGAAACCACTATGTGGGGAGGACTTTTATTGAACCGTCACAATATATACGGGATTTGGGCGTGAAGGTAAAACTGAATCCTGTGAGGGAAGTCATAAAAGGCAAGCGCGTAGTGATTGTGGAAGATTCCATTGTTCGGGGAACGACATCGAGAACCAGGATAAGAACCCTCCGTGATGCTGGCGCTAAGGAGGTACATATGAGAGTCAGCTGTCCTCCCCATAGATTTCCCTGCTTCTATGGTATAGATTTCCCTACAAAGAAGGAATTGATAGCTTCTTCGCACACTCTGAAGGAGATAAGAGACTATATTGGTCTTGACAGCATAGGTTATCTGAGTCTGGAAGGAATGCTCGAATCGATGTATTTGGACAAAGGTGAGTTCTGCACAGCCTGTTTTAGTGGCAACTACCCTGTTCCGGTTGAAGAAGAAACCGATAAATATAGGTTAGAAGAGAAAATAGGGAAAGAGGGCCAACAGGTCGAGTTTCTTTAATCCCGAGTGAGGAAAGGCAGGTGTAATGTGGCTACCAGATACGTTTTCGTTACAGGCGGTGTAGTATCTTCGTTAGGTAAAGGGATAACCGCTGCCTCTATTGGATGTTTATTAAAAAGTTGCGGACAGAGGGTAAATATTCTGAAGATAGACCCTTATCTCAATGTGGACCCTGGAACGATGAGTCCTTTTCAACACGGAGAAGTTTTTGTAACCGAGGATGGTGCCGAGACCGATTTAGATTTGGGCCATTATGAAAGATTTCTGGATGTCAATCTTAAGAAAATCAACAATATTACTAGTGGGGTAATCTACGATGCAGTGATCAGCAAAGAAAGAAAAGGAGATTTCCTGGGGAAAACGGTTCAGGTTATTCCCCATGTTACTGATGAGATTAAGTCGCGCATTAGGGCGTTATCAGAAAACTCCGATGTGGTAATCACCGAAATCGGCGGAACCACTGGCGATATTGAAGGGCTGCCATTTCTCGAAGCAGCGAGACAGTTTAAGCAGGATGTGGGAAGAAATAATGTCTGTTATGTCCATGTGACACTCGTTCCGTATATCCGAGCTGCTGAGGAGATGAAGACCAAGCCTACCCAGCAGAGCGTGGCTAAGTTGAGAGAGATTGGAATCGAGCCTCAAATAATCATTTGCCGCACGGAAAGGCCACTATCAGATGAGTTAAAAAGGAAGATAGCATTATTCTGCAACGTTCAGGAAAAAGCGGTAATTGAAGAGAGGGACGTTTCCACAAGCATCTATGAGGTCCCCATAATGCTAAAGAAAGAGAATCTGGATACTATCCTATTAGAGATGTTGCGACTGAAGAAGAAGAAGACCGACCTATCTAAATGGGAAGAGACCGTTAAGAAAATAGGGAATTTGAAAAAAATTGTGACAGTTGGTGTAGCAGGCAAATATACTGAACTAAGAGACGCCTACAAGAGTATATTGGAAGCATTAACCCATGGGGGGCTGGGTAATAATGTAAATGTCAAAATAAAGTATATTGATGTTGAAAGCAAAAAATTGGAAGACGAACTGGGAACTGTAGACGGAATTCTCGTCCCGGGAGGTTTTGGAGAAAGAGGGATTGGTGGGAAAATAAGGGTATGCGAATTTGCTCGAGAAAGCAGGGTCCCTTTTTTAGGTATCTGCTTGGGAATGCAGTGTGCAGTAATTGATTTCGCTCAGAATGTCTGCGGAATGAAAGGAGCAAATAGCACAGAATTCAATCAATCTACTCGTTACCCGGTTATAGACTTGCTTCCCGAGCAGAAGAAAATATTCCAAAAAGGCGGAACGATGAGGCTGGGAAATTACCCATGCAGACTCAAAAGAGGCTCTCTTGCCTTTCGTGCCTATAAGAAAGAACTCGTGTTTGAGAGACATCGGCATAGGTATGAATTGAACAATAGATTTCGTGCCAGGTTGGAAGCAAATGGTCTCCTGGTGACTGGTGAATACGAGAAAAAACAACTGGCAGAAGTTGTAGAACTTGAAGACCACCCATGGTTTGTAGCAGTGCAGTTCCATCCAGAATTCAAATCCCGACCTGACAGACCACACCCTCTATTCAGAGAATTCATCAAAGCCTGCTTGAATAGGAAAGAAAGTACACAGCATAGAATTTAGCTTGATTAGAGATTTCGAAAGGATTTACGGCCCGTTCTATAGCCGATTGTGGCTATAAGAAGAAAAAAAATGGAATGGGAAAGAATAAAAGAAGACAAAAAGCAGTGGTACTTCTAAGTGGTGGACTTGATTCATCCACTTGCTTGTACAAGGCAATAGAAGATGGGTATGTCCCTTATGCATTATGTTTTGACTACGGACAGAGACATCTCAGGGAGGTTGAGTCTTCAAGAAAAATAGCTGAAAAAGCCGGTGCAGTTTTCAAGAAGATCAAGATTGATTTAAAGCAAATAGGAGGTTCGGCTTTAACGGATAACATCGAAGTTCCTATGGGAAGAGAGATAGAAGAAATAATCAGCGATGTTCCACCGACTTATGTACCGGCAAGAAATACAATCTTTCTTAGCATAGCCTTGAGTTTTGCCGAGGTGATAGATGCAGATGCAATTTATATAGGTGCAAATATGATAGATAATCCAGGTTATCCAGATACAACACCGAGATATATCAAAACATATCAGAATCTGATTAATGTAGCGATAAAGAAGACAACACAGGATGGCAAAATAGAGATAAAAGCCCCTTTGATTCGAATGTCTAAGAAAGAGATAGTACAAGAAGCGGTAAGGCTAAAAGTGCCTTTAGAACTTACTTGGAGTTGTTATCAGGGGAAAGAAGAACCTTGTGGGGAGTGTGATGCGTGCAGATTGAGAGCTAAAGGCTTCGAAGAAGCGGGTTTGATCGATAGTTTATGTCAAAAAAGGGATACCAATATTTAGAAACATATAGTATGAAATACACTAATTGGCTCAATTTTTAAATTCATGCTTGGATTCCTCTCCTCGCGTTGGGCCCTCCTCTCATCATTACAATGAGAGACCGGCATGCCGACACACCCTCTCTGAAGTCTCTCTTTTCTATAAAAACCTATTGCTTTTTGGGAAGAATGCTGTTATAATCTAAAAATTGTTAGCGGCTTTTATCAGTATAGGTAGTGTAGGGGCTCGTCCCCGTGAAGATTACGCCCATAAAGGGCTACAGTACCTGTGGGCGTCGGGTAAATCCGACGCTACGTTAATTGGTACATATTGTTAAGGGTGAAAAGGATGAGAACTTTTATTGCTGTAGGCATTTCCAGTGAAGCGAGGGAGAGGATTGCTCAAATTCAGGCCGAGTTCAGGAGCGTAGGTCCGGATGTGAAATGGGTTGAGCCTGAAAACCTTCATATTACTTTGAAGTTTCTGGGTGAGGTAGAAAAAGAAAGACTTTTGGAAGTAATTGAAAAGACGAAACTCGGAGTCGGCGAGATTTCGAACTTCAAGGTTCACCTTTCCGGTTTAGGAACTTTTCCCAGCGTTAAGTCTCCACGGATAGTCTGGGTCGGCGTAAGTCAAGGAAAGGATGAGCTAAGAAGATTGAGTGAAGGTATTGAAGAAAATCTTTCCCATCTGGGATTTCCGAAAGAGAAGCGAGGATTTTCTGCTCATTTGACGATTGGCAGGGTTAGGTCTCCAAAGGGAAAAGAGAAATTGGTTAAGAAGATTGAGGAATTGGAAGCTACTGATGTGGGTGAATTTCCAGTAGATAAAGTGTTGGTTATGGAGAGCCAGCTCAGTTCTAAGGGCCCTACTTACAGGATAATAGAGGTAGTGAACCTGAGATGATTTTTAAGAAATTTATAGATAAATTATTGGAGAAGAGATACCGTGTCATACTGGCTATGGCTTTCCTCTTGCTTATCGTAACAGTAGCTATTATTTCCCGGAAGAGTGAAGTGGAGTTTCCTTCTCTCCCCTTTTCTCTTGGCGTCAGAGAGATAGCACTTACCTTTGATGATGGCCCATCTCCCGGGTCAACACCAAAATTACTTGAGGTGCTGAAAAAAGAAGGGATTAAGGCGACTTTCTTTGTGGTAGGAAAAATGGTTGAGAAGTATCCATTCTTGCTGAAAGAGATATGCAAAGAAGGTCACGAGGTGGGCAACCACACCTATGACCATTCAGACTTAACTAAATTATCTAAGGAATACATTATTGAAGAATTAGACAGAACCCGTATCTTGATCAAAGAAATTACAGGAAAGGATACATATCTCTTCCGTCCCCCTGGTGGCAGATATGATAACAAAGTAATTGTAGCCACCACTCTGACGGGATATAAGATGATTCTCTGGACAGATTATCCTGTTGATTATGGCTGTCCATCCAGCGAGTTGATTTATGAGAGGGCAGTCTCTAAAGTAGAAGATGAAGGAATCATCCTTTTGCATAACGGAGTGGATAGCGCTTTAGAGGCTCTTCCCAAAATCGTTTCCAAATTGAAAAAGGAAAGATATAGGTTCGTTACAATCTCTGAGTTAATTGAGGGGAGGGGAGAGAGAAATAGTGGCTATTTCGAAAAGTTTGAAAAGAAACAGGAGGTAAAGCCACCGTTAGAAATGGTCGTAAATGAGTAGACTATGTGCCTCAAACTTGGTTACCATCGTCTGTAGGGAGAGTTTATGAAAATTTTGGGGATCGATTATGGGGAGAAAAAGGTCGGGTTGGCACTGAGTGACCCCTCAAACACGATTGCTCAGAGTCTTAAAGTCTTAAAAAGAAAGGGAAGTCTTAGTTTTCTTGAGCAGATAAAAGCTATCGTCAACCAAAATAGAGTAGAGAAGATTGTCGTTGGCTTGCCCAGAAATATGAATGGCTCCGTTGGCGAGAAGGGAAAGGAGGTCCTGGCTTTTGTGAAAGCATTAGGAAAGGCAGTAGAGGTGCCCATAGTAACTTGGGATGAGAGGCTAACAACCGTTACTGCAGAGAGGGTGCTTCTTCAAGCAGACTTGTCGAGAGAAAAACGAAGTGAGGTATTGGATAAACTTTCCGCGTGCATAATTTTGCAAAGCTATCTGGATAGTATTACCTCAAATCAAAAAAGAGAGGAGTCAAAAGAACAATAAATGAAGATGAAGATAAAAGTGGGTATGACAATCCTTTGCTCAGGAATTATTGGGACTTTGGCGCTCTCCATTATCTTCCGTTGCCCACCTAAAACTTCCTTAATAACAATAGAACAGGGAATGCCGGCCCAAGAGGTAGCGGAATTGCTCAAAAGGGAAAGGTTAATTCCCAGCAGAAATTACTTTCTAATTCTTCTCCGGCTGAGAAGGGCGCAGAACAAAATTAAGGCTGGGGTTTACGAAATAGACTCAAAAGAGGGAACCTGGCATATTGTCGAGAAACTCGTTTCCGGAAAATGCAAAACAGTAAAGCTGAGTGTTCCGGAAGGGCTTACTGCAAGTGAGATTGCCGAATTGATTGAACAGAAAGGATTGGGGAGAAAGGATAAGTTCTTAAAGATTGTTGAAGAGAAGAAACTTGAAGGATACCTTTTCCCGGAAACATATTTTGTTAATTACGATATTTCTGAAGAGCAAATTATTGAAATAATGGTGGATCAGTTCAATAAGGTGTTTACAAAGGAATTGGAAGAGAGAGGGAAGGAGTTTAACTTCGCAAGAAGGGATGTGATAATACTGGCCTCCATAATTGAAAAAGAGGCTGCAAAGGAGGAGGAAAGACCATTGATTTCCGCAGTCTTCCATAACCGTCTTAAAAAGAGGTGGTATTTAGAATCCTGTGCTACGGTTCAGTATGCGCTAGGAAAACATAAAAATAGGTTGACCTATAAGGATTTGAAGGTAGACTCTCCCTATAATACATATGCCCATTTTGGTTTGCCGCCCGGGCCTATCTGTAATCCTGGCTTTGGGTCTATTGAGGCTGCCTTATATCCGGCCGACAGTGACTTGATGTTCTTCGTCGCTGAGGGAGAGGGGACTCATAGGTTCTCTAAGTACTATCAGAAACATCTTAAAGTTCAGAAGGAAAAAATTAGATAAAATGCCTGAATTACCAGAAGTGGAAACAATAAAGAAAGGACTTGAAAAGAGGATTTTAGGGAAGAAGGTCAGGAGAGTCCAAATAAACACGGCGAAGATGGTAAAGGAACCCTCTCTCGAAAGATTCAAACAGGAAGTTGAAAGGAAAACTATTAAGCAGGTTTTTCGTCGAGGAAAGTACATAATCATAGTGTTATCGTCCGGAAAGAATATAGTATTGCATCTTAGAATGACAGGACAACTGATTTATGGAAAGGAAGATACGAAGAGCAGGGTGTCCTTTCTCCTATCGGATGGCAAATATTTGAACATTAAAGATATGAGACATTTAGGAGAGATCAGATTGGTCGAAAACTGGAAAAGAGTTCCGGCTGTCGCTCGAATGGGTGTGGAACCTTTAGGAGAGGGTTTCACGCCCGAAATTTTCGGCGAGATGTTAAGGAGAAGGAAGGCTAAGATTAAGCCGTTACTAATGGATCAAAAGTTTTTGGCTGGCGTGGGAAATGTCTATGCCCAGGAGGCGCTATTCAGGGCAGGGATTCATCCCGAAAGGCTGGGTCGCGACTTGAAGCGGGACGAGGTAAGCTCATTATTTTCTGAAATAAGAAAAGTCTTAAAGGAAGCTATAGATAGAAAAGGGTCGTCTCTAAGAAGTTATGTTGATGTAGAAGGAAAAAGAGGAAATTTCCAATATTATCTTCAAGTCTATAGGCGGGACGGCGAGCCATGTGTTAGGTGTGAGAAGCCTTTGAAGTTTATTAAACTCGCTGGCAGGACCACTTGTTTTTGCCCAAATTGCCAGAAATAGACCGGGAGCGCAAAAGATAAATTCCAAATGGGAAATTGCACTTAGGTTTATCTCTTTGACCTAATCAGGAGGTTATATGAAAAAGGAAAGACTAATATTCCATCTCTGTGTATTGATTTTTCTAACAACTGTGCTATTTCCTAGCGCACTTTGTGGCTTGGGTAAAAAACCGCCTCCGGAGCCAAAGACTATTGAGGAGAGAATTGCTCGTCAGTTTCACATTGAAGAGAGCGTCGTTCTCGATTTGGAAGAGAAAGGCTACGGGACAGAAGAGGTCGTTAAAGTCCTGATTCTGGCCACTGCCACAGGGAAAATGGCCGATGAGATTAGTATCTTCAGAGAAGAAGGAGTGAGCTGGGAAGATATCGCAGAAAGGTATGGAGTTGGAATAGACGCACTTAATAAAGAAACCCAGAAACTCCTATCCGAAGTCGTGGGAAAGGAGAAAGAAGGAGCAAGCGAGGAAAAGAAGCCAGAAATTGAACTTGAAATTGAGAAGGAATTAAAGAAAAAGTTAGAAATGGAAAAGACGGAATAGGATGAGTTACGTTGAACTTTATGAGAGAGGTACCTTAAGAAATAGAAAGGAAAAACTCAATAGATTGCTAAAGAAGTGCCACCTCTGCCCAAGAAATTGCTTGGTGGATAGGCTTGAGGATGAAAAAGGGTTTTGCGGAGCGGGCAGAGAGGTAATTGTTTCCAGCTATAACCTCCATTTCGGCGAAGAGCCCCCAATTTCAGGTTATCGTGGCTCGGGTACTATCTTCTTTACCCATTGCAACCTTCGCTGCTGTTTCTGTCAGAATTATCCCATTAGCCAACTGGGAAATGGCCGGGAAGTGGAGATTTCTGAACTGGCTGCAATGATGGTAAAGTTGCAGAAGCTCGGGGCACACAACATAAATTTTGTGACCCCCACCCATTTTGTTCCCCAAATAGTTGAATCCTTGGAGCGGGCAATAGAAGAGGGCCTAAAGATTCCCCTTGTATACAACTCGGGGGGATACGACTCTGTGAAAACGCTTGAACTTCTTGATGGTATAATGGATATTTATATGCCTGATGCCAAGTATTCCAATCCTGAAAGCGCCCGCACATATTCGAGGGCAGCCGATTATTTTGAAGTTAATAGGAGCGCGCTTCTTGAAATGTACCGTCAAGTTGGTGACCTGAAAATGGACAAAGAAGGGATTGCAAAACGAGGACTTCTTATTCGCCACTTAGTTATGCCAGAAGATGTAGTCGGTTCCCAAAAGGTATTAGAGTTCATTGCCAATAATATTTCTAAAAATAGTTATATCAGCATTATGGCCCAGTACCATCCCGCTCATCTCGCTTTTGAATTTCCAGAACTGTCAAGAAGAATCTCTAAGAGTGAGTATGATGCAGTTTTGAACATGGCGGATAAGTTGGGACTAAAAAGAGGATGGAGACAAGACTTTTGGGGGTAAATTTTTGTTTGCAATGCAGGGATAAATTTGCTAAATTTGAATGTATGAGAATTAAGAACATTCATTCCTGGCAAGTTCCTCCCGAGAAGGCGAGAAAGATTCAAGAAAAGTTAAGAGAAAAAGTTGTATTGAGAAGCTGTTTCAAGTCCTTAAGGGAGATACGGCTTATTGCCGGTTGCGATGTCGGGTATGATGAAAAGAAACGAAAAGCGTATGGCAGCGTAGTTTTATTTACTTTCCCGGATTTGAAATTAGTGGAAAAAAAGGGAGCCGTGAGGTCCTGCCAGAGATTGTTTCCTTACCTTCCTGGGCTGCTAACCTTTCGCGAGGGACCCGTTCTAATAGATGTCTTGAGAAAATTGGAAAGGTCTCCCGATGTTGTAATGTTCGATGGTCAAGGAATTGCACATCCGCTCAGGCTCGGTTTGGCTACGCATATGGGCATATTGATTGGGTGTCCTACAATTGGTTGTGCCAAATCAGTTCTGTATGGTCATTATGAGGAGCCGGTGAATTTGAGAGGTGCTTATACTTTTTTGAAGGATGATAGAGGAGAATTGATTGGAGTGGCTCTCCGCACCAAGACAAATGTAAAGCCTGTATTTCTTTCTCAGGGATATATGATTAATTTGGAACAGGCAGTAAACATTGTTTTGGCCTCATGCAGGGAGGACAGGATTCCTGAACCATTGAGATTGGCACATTTGGAGACGGTCCTAGCATTTCGAAGAGAACCAAAATGAATATAAGTCCCCTCACCTTAGGCCTCTCCGAGGGGAGAGGGGAAGGGGGCGTTAGTCCCGATGAAATCGGGACGACTGAGCGAAACGAGGGAAAGGCGCGGGCGCGAGATGGTAAGCGCCCCGAGAGAATGTAGCTGCAGAGCGAAAGCTCTGCGTTCTGATTGAGTACAAGCGGATTCACAAGGGGGAGGAAGAGAATGGTGAGAAAGCCGGCACAAGCGGGAAGGTTCTATATGAAGGATCCGGAAGCATTGAGGGAGCAGGTTGGGAAATATATAAGGAAGGATGTTGAGAAGGAGGATGTTTTGGGAATAGTTGCTCCCCATGCAGGTTATTTCTATTCAGGAAAGGTAGCTGGAGCAGTATATTCCAAGGTTAATCTTCCCGATACTATTATTATTATTGGGCCGAATCATACTGGCATTGGTGAAGAGATTGCTATAATGGCAGAGGGCGATTGGGAAATGCCTAACGGTAAAGTAAAAATAAACTCCATCTTGGCAGAAGAGTTACTCTCCGAGGCTGCTGATTTGGTTCAGCGGGACGAAGAGGCGCATTTGCACGAACATTCTCTGGAGGTTCAAATTCCATTTATTCAATATTTTAAGGCCGATTTTACAATGGTTCCTATTTGCATGCGAGACCATTCGGTCTCAACCTGTAGAGAATTGGGCAGGGCGTTAGCCAAAGTAATCAAGTCTAAGGAGCCTTGTCTTATTGTTGCTTCATCGGATATGACCCATTATGAGCCTCACAGGGATGCTGAAAGAAAAGACAAGTTAGCAATTGATAGGGTCTTGAGACTCGACCCTGAAGGCTTACTGAAGATAGTAATGGAAAAAGATATCTCAATGTGCGGACCGGGGCCAGCGGCCACAATGATTTTTGCCTGTAAAGAACTGGGTGCAAAAAAGGGTGAACTGGTGTTATACAATACCAGTGCAGAAGCCTCAGGAGATTACTCTGCAGTCGTGGGATATGCGGGCCTTATTGTGAAGTAAAGAGAAATAGCACAGGTCCGACAGGACTCCGAAACCCGATGGAGGCGCCGGACTCCTTCGGAGCTGATTCACATAAATAAGGAACCGTTGTGGAAGGGGTGACAGAGAGCGAAGCGAACGCAATCAGGGGAAACCTATTGAGGTTTCCCATATTGAGCACAGGCTGATTCACATAGATAAGGAACCGTTGTGGAAGGGGTGACAGAGAGCGAAGCGAACGCAATCAGGGGAAACCTATTGAGGTTTCCCATATTGAGCACAGGCTGATTCACAGGAGGAAGGTATGTCAGAACTCAGGAAAGACCCCATCTCTGGAAGATGGATGATTACTGCCACAAGGAACGATGTGGACGCGCCATTCGGTTTCATTACTGTCCGTAAGGAGGAGAGGGAGGGGGATTGTCCTTTTTGCGAAGGAAGAGAACTTGAGACTCCGGCAGAAGTATTCGCGCTCCGTAAGGAGAAGAGTAAGCCTGATACCCCTGGATGGGCCGTGCGTGTGATTCCCAATAAATTTGGCGTAGTAGAGCTTAATGAGGAATTGGATAGAAGAGGAGTGGGTGACTTCTTTTTTTTTGATACAATGAACGGATACGGTGTCCATGAGGTCATAATAGAATCTCCTCTACATATTACGCATATTTCAGACCTTCCAGTTGAGCAGATACAGAAGGTTCTCCTGGTATATCAGATTAGGCTAAGGGAATTGAAAAAGAATCCTCTTTTGAAATACGGTCTTGTTTTCCGCAATCAGGGCTATGCGAAGGATATTTCCATGCTCCACGTCCATTCCCAGATAGTCGCTTTGCCCTTGATTCCCAAAAGCATTAAGGATGAGTTATCTTCTGCGAAGACCTATTATGACGAAAAGGAAAGGTGTATTTTCTGTGATATAATTAAGCAGGAATTGTATTCCCATGAGAGGATCGTTAACGCTGGGGACAAATTTATAGTTTTGGCTCCTTTTGCCTCCCGTTTCCCATTTGAGACGCAAATTCTTCCCAGAAAGCACGAATACGATTTTACAAATGTGTCCGAAGAGGACCTTTGGGAGTTGGCAGGAGCGTTGAAATCGACTATTATGAAAACGGTCAAGTTATTGAAAGACCCTCCTTTGAATTTTGTTCTCCATACTGCTCCCTTTATGGTTCCCGAGGCGGGATTCTGGCTGACTATTAAAGAGGACTACCACTGGCATATTGAAGTTCTGCCTCATGCAATGCCGGCAAGGGGATTTGAGTGGGGCGGGGATTTCTATATCAATCCACCATCGCCTGAAGCGGCGGCAAGGTTCCTGAGAGAGGTGGAGGAATAGATAAATAGCGAATGAAGAATAAAGAAGTTGTTAAATTGCTTCAAGATATCGCCCAACTCCTGGAATTGAAAGGTGAGAACCCTTTCAGGGTGCGGTCTTATGAGAAAGCGGCACAGAATATTGGCAGCCTGACTGAGCCAATAGAAAAGTTATCAAGCGAAGATAGGCTTGAAACGATTCCCGGGGTGGGGGAAGGCATAGCGAAGAAGATCAAGGAGTTCTTGGGAACTGGCAAATTGAAATATTACGATGATTTAAAGAAAGACTTTCCTGAAGGGCTTTTGGAAATCCTCTCTGTTCCAGGAATAGGGCCCAAGACAGCAAAGACTATTTACGATGAATTAAGAATTGAGAGCCTTGCCCATCTGGAAAAAGCAGCCAAGGAGCACCGGTTGAGTGAGCTGCATCGTTTGGGGGAGAAGACTGAAGAGAACATACTAAGAGGGATTCAACTGTTGAGAAAAGGTGGAGAAAGGATTCTCCTCTCCTCAGCACTATTCTTGGCAAAGCCAATTATTGAGGAGTTGGAAAAGTGTCCTGGAGTTAAGGATTTAGACCTGGCTGGCAGCATTCGGAGAAAAAAGGAAACGATCAAAGATATAGACATCCTGTGTACGGCGAAGAATTCTGATGTTGTAATGAGTAGATTTGTGAGCCTTCCTCAAGTGAAGGAGGTACTGGCCCAGGGCGAAACGAAATCGAGCGTGATCCTGGAAGAGGGGATACAGGTTGACCTGAGGGTGATTAAGCCGGAATCTTACGGGGCGGCCCTGATGTATTTCACTGGTTCCAAGGACCATAATATTGCCCTTCGCGAACTGGCTAGAAAGAAAGGGTATAAGATAAACGAATATGGTCTTTTCAGGTTAGCGAAGAGTCCTGTTGGAGTCTCCAGTCGAGGAAAAGGATCTGGCTCAATAAGAACGGTTAGAGAAGAAAGGGTGGCTGGTAGGACTGAGGAGGAAGTTTATAAGAAATTAGGACTTCAGTATATCCCGCCAGAAATAAGAGAAGCCTCAGGAGAAATTGAGAGTGCGTTAAAGAATAAGATCCCCGGGCTTATTGAAGATAAAGATATAAAAGGTGACTTGCACGTTCATTCCCGGTACAGCGACGGCGCAGGCAAACTCTCAGAAATTGCAGAAAAGGCAAAA
>Ga0315309_1000697_pt1 | contig 20458 bp, 19 predicted proteins | sample TDP4_MG_FD_203080 | JGI IMG/M metagenome (GOLD analysis project Ga0315309, IMG submission 203080) | Freshwater sediment microbial communities from Lake Towuti, South Sulawesi, Indonesia - TDP4 | ecosystem: Environmental > Aquatic > Freshwater > Lake > Sediment | place: Indonesia: South Sulawesi... | reverse complement strand
GAACTTTCGCACAAGGGGCATTCGAGTCTGTCCTCCGATGAGGATTATCTTGTCGATGTCTGCGAGGTTCAGCTTCGCGTCCTCAATCACTCTCTTGATTGGTGTTTCGATTCGTTCAATGATTGGCAGAGCCAGTTCCTCGAGCTTGGCTCTGGTTAGCGTCTCATGCAGATGCTTGTCCTGCATCACGAAGGGTAGATCCACGTCTGTACTCACGAGTGTGGAAAGCTCGATCTTTGCCTTCTCCGCTGCCTCCTTGAGTCGAGTCATAGCCATCTTGTCAGAAGTTAGATCGATGCCCGTCTTCCGCCTGAACTCATCCACAAGGTGCCCCACGACCGCATTGTCAATGTCGGCTCCGCCTGTCTTCGTGTCTCCGCTGGTAGCGAGAACTTGGAAGACCCCGCCACCAAAATCCATCAGGGTCACATCGTGGGTTCCGCCGCCGAAGCTGAAGACCAAGATCTTCATCTCCTTCTCGAGCTTGTCAAGTCCGTAGGCTAGGCACGCGGCTGTGGGCTCGTTGATTATCCTAACAACTTCAAGGCCAGCTATCTCGCCCGCATCTTTGGTTGCCTGTCTTTGATTGTCGTTAAAGTGAGCTGGAACGGTGATCACGGACTTCTTTACCGGCCCGGCAAGGAAAGTCTCTGCGTCACGTCTTATCTTTTGAAGAATGAATGAGGAAATCTGCTGCGGAGTATAGTCCTTGCCGAAGATGGAAACCTTGTAGTCCGTGCCCATCTTCCGCTTGACCTCGAACACGGTTCCTTCTGGGTTGACAGTTGCTTGTCTCTTTGCTGGTTCGCCAACCAGTAGCTGTCCGTCCTTTGTGAAGGCAACGACTGATGGAAACATCTTCCCAGCCATCGTCGGTCCTTCCGCGCTAGGAATGACTGTGGGTCTCCCAGCTTCCATTATGGCAGCCGCAGAGTTGGTGGTTCCAAGGTCTATGCCCAGTATCTTTTCCTTCGCTGGTTGTCCTGAGCCGCTCAACTCGATCCACTCTCATTGGATGTTGAGTTAACTGGTTCCGCGATATGCTGAACTGCGATTTTAACAATACTCGGCCTGATCAGCTTTCCTTTCATTGTGAATCCCTTCCTGATCTCCTCCAAGATCGTTCCCTCGTCTTTGTCGTCGCATGGGATGCGTTCTACGGCCTCGTGCATTGTTGGGTCGAACTTCTTTCCCACAGACTCGATCGCGGACAACCCCTCTGCGCTGAGCAGGTCGCGGAACTTCTTCAGCACGATCTCAAGACCCTCCGCTACGGCACTCTCGCCCTCAGTATTCTTCGCAGCGTCCAAAGCGAGTTCCAACTCGTCAACGATCGCAAGCAGGTTCTGAATCAGCCTCGCCTTTCCAGCGTCGATTCTAGACTCCACTTCCTGATTGAGACGTCTTCGATAGTTCTCGAAGTCCGCTTGGGCGTACAGGAGCTTGTTGAGATGCTCCTTCGACCTCTCCTGCTCCTGCCTGAGCTGTTCTCTAAGAGAGGAGACCTCGTCAACGACGATTTGCGTGGGCTGAGTCCCTTTAGGGACTGGCAGAGGCTGCCTTCCTGACGGGGTACTCTTCTTTTGCTTTTGCTGCTTTGTGGGGCGGCCTTCCTTTTCAGGAGGTTCTTTTGAGCCTCTTTCCTCAAGAGCGATCATGCGACGTGCCTCTCGGTTGAGTTTCAAGGAAAGCAAGAGTTTGAGACCCCGAGGCCCTTTTCCTATAAGTTTTATGGCAAACTCAAGTGACTAGTTCTGATCTCAGCTGGAGATTCGGGGTGTCGCACAGCCCCCCAGGTACCATCGTCGTTATCGATTTCCGCGGACAATATTCCCACCTGATAGCTCGACGGATCCGGGAGTGTGAAGTATTCTCCGAGCTCCTACCTTGGAACATAGCGATTGATCAGATTCGGATGAGGAAACCCAAGGGCATAGTCCTCTCGGGTGGCCGGGCAAGTGTGAATGACCCAGACCCACCATGATATCAACCATCGAGCCATGTTGACTCATCAGTCAATGCATAGGCTATCTTCAATTGTGGGAATCGACTAGTCCCGTTTAGGCAAGTGTAATTCGCCAAGAAGTGGATTTGATCCGGGGAGATCAGATTGGTCCAGTTCAGGATTGAAGAGTGTATCGTTTCAGTTGAGCGGGGTGACATCACGCAGATACGGGCGGATGCGATCGTGAACCCCGCAAACAGCAGACTAATAATGGGAGGCGGAGTGGCCGGCGCAATCAAGCGCGCTGGCGGCCCAGTAATTGAGGAAGAAGCCATCCAAAGGGCGCCAGTTGCAGTCGGAGAGGCCGTCGCCACGACCGCTGGAAAACTCGGAGCGAAGTATGTGATTCACGCGCCGACGATGGCACGACCCGCAATGGACACGAACCTGGCGAGTGTTGAGAAAGCCACCACGGCTGCGCTCAATGTGGCCAGGGAACTGGGGCTGTTAAGCATAGCAATTCCAGGTATGGGAACCGGAGTCGGCGGGGTACCGGTTCGTGAAGCGGCACAAACCATGATCGGAGCCATCAGGCGGCATTTGTCCGAGGGAACCACCCTGAAGTGCATTTTCCTGATCTCTATCGACGAAGAGTTGAGCAGCGCATTCGAATCCGTTTTGCGGTAGCTTCACTATTCAGCCTGTGCTGCGAAGTCGTAATGCTGATGGAATAGCCGCCTCTAACGGTTTTCAAGAACCGTGGGCAAAAACCCAACACAGTGTAACATGCCCTTACTTTTTGACGTAGGGAGCGCAAGGATTCTCTTGCCTCCAGAAAGTGGGACTCACACCGGCAATCGGAAGAACCAAGCGCCTTGAAGGGGGCTCGAATGTTCGTGTGCTTGAGAAGCGCAGCGTTGACTCTACACTCCGCTTTGCTGGTTGTCACAGCGTAAATGACTGAAACGACATGGGCTGACTCGCATGCGAGGATTCGGTCGACATGCCAGAATTCTTTCTTCTGTCGCCTTAGGTGCCGCCTAATTCTCCCTTCCAGCGAGGTTGAACCGCGGCCGGACGCTGAGCCAGTGTAGAGGTACAAGCCTCGGTCTACAACTACTGGCATATGCTTTCTTATGCTGGCCTTGCATGGACGCGGGAAGCGAATGATTAAAGTGTAGACTCCTCTCAAACCGTATTTCGTCTCGTTGCACATGGTCTCGTCGGACATTCATTACGATGGCTTGATTGTGGTGCTGCGAACTGAAAACATTGATCTTGGGTGGAGGATATGCGACTAGGCTCAGGCCCTTGAGCTACGCGTTACCGAAGCTTCTCTTTCCGGTCGCCGGCAAACCAATCCTCGAGCGGACCATAGAGCATCTGTCATCCTTCAGCGTCGACGAGGTCATTCTGGCAGTGAACTATCTCGCAGATCAGCTCAGAGAGTACTTCGGGGAAGAATATCGACGGGTGAAAATCAAGTACTCTCTTGAGCCTAAGCCTCTCGGGACCGGCGGGCCAATCGCGTTTGCACGCCAGTATTACAGATCCGAGACGTTACTGGCCATGAACGGCGACATTCTCTCAGAGATTGACATTGATGCTATGAGGAAAGTGCACAAGTCTTACAGCGCCCTCGCTACGATTGCTCTGCACGAAGTGGATGATCCGACGCGTTTCGGGGTCGCAAGACTTGACGAACATTCGAGGATTAGAGAGTTTGTGGAGAAACCGAAGCTTGCGGATGCCCCGAGCAGGCTGGTCAATGCTGGGGCATACCTACTGGAGCCACAGGCGGTTGATCGCATCCCTGAAGGGAGGAAGGTCATAATTGAGCGTGAGGTTTTTCCCGCTCTTGCGAATGAGGGAAAGCTCTTCGGGTACGTCCATTCAGGATCTTGGTTCGACATCGGTAGCATCTCCGACTTCCGAAATGCGAATTTTGCGCTACTCGAGAAGAAGAAGACCGTTGACAAGATCGAGGCTAGGATTGCTCGGTCGGCGGAGTTGACCGATCCGCTGCTCATAGGTGAACATGCGATTGTGGAGGAGAGGGCTAAGTTGGGGCCGAGAACGATCATCGGTCGCCGCGCCCAGATCCACAGAAACGCGAACGTGGCAGACACCATAGTATTCGATGACGCCGAAATAGGCAGCGATTCCTCAATTGAAGGAGCCGTGATAGGGAACAGCGTTACAATAGGAAAACGAGTCGTCATCCAGAAGGGGGCAGTGATCGCTGGATACGTGAACATTCACGATAACGTCCGCCTCACACGTGACGTCTATGTCCATCCATACAAGGAGATCGAAGAAGACGTTCTGAGTTCGGGGCATGTGGTCTAGAATGGCAGCCGCATTGGATGGGCGCCGTCTCTTCGGCACGAATGGTGTCAGAGGTCTTGTCAACAAAGAGCTGACGCTTGAACTTGTCCTTGAACTATCCCAAGCCATCGGGACTTTCTTCAAAGGAGGAAGGATGGTCGTCGGCTCTGACGGTCGCACAAGCAGTCCAGCTCTTCGGAATCTCGCAATGGCCGGGCTAGCTTCTGTCGGGTGCAAAATATACGACATAGGTCTGGCTCCAACGCCCATGATTGATTTTCTGACGCCAGCTTGGAAAGCTGATGGCGGCATCGCCGTCACTGCAAGCCATAACCCGCCCGAGTATAATGGAATCAAGACCATCGCCTCAGACGGCATTGAAACAGACAGGGACGAAGAGCTTGAGATTGAGAAGATCTACTTCAGTCGGTCTTGGAAGAGGGCGGAGTGGGACCGCGTAGGAGACATAGTGCAAGCAGAAACGGGGCTTCGTGAGTACCTCAATTCAATCAAGAAGCAAGTGGACATCGAGAACATAGAATCACGGGCCATAAAAGTGGTCGTCGATCCTGGAAACGGAGTCTCAGCTCTGACAACTCCGGTCCTGCTGTCAGAACTGGGTTGCAAAGTCATCACAATCAACGCTAACGTGGACGGCATGTTTCCGGGCAGGCCCTCTGAACCAAGCCCCGACACAATCAGTTCGCTTGCGAACTTGGTGGGATCGTCTGGAGCAGATTTTGGTGTTGCACTGGACGGGGACGGGGACCGAGCCATATTCGTTGACGAGACAGGAAAGCCACACTGGGGTGACAAGACCTTTGCCTTGATTGCTGACGACTACTGGTCAGCTAAGTCAGGAAGGACGATTGTAACGCCGGTCAGCTCGTCAAGAGCCATCAAGGAGATCGCCGATGCTCGAGGCGGGAAGATCGTTTGGACGCGAGTGGGCAGCGTTGACGTGTCCCACAAAATGATTGAAATTGGTGCAGAGCTCGGCGGGGAGGAGAATGGAGGTATCTTCTATGGACCGCACATCGCTGTCCGGGATGGATCAATGGCCTCAGCGCTCATAGCAGACATTCTCGCGAAGACGAAGCAACCGCTCTCGAAGCTCCTATCGACTCTGCCACTCTACGAACTTGCAAAGGAGAAGGTGTCTTGTCCGAACCACTTGAAGAAGCAGGTCTTGGAGAAGTTGCGCGAGTGTGCGAGCAAGCACAACCCCGAAACGATTGACGGAGTCAAGATCCTGTTCGAGGATGGGACTTCGGTTCTGGTGAGGCCGAGCGGCACAGAGCCAATTTTCAGGGTCATGGCGGAAGCGAAATCCGCGAGTACCGCGAGAAACCTAGCTGACCAATACAAAGCCATACTCAACGAGATCATCAAAGAGAAGAACCGGGATGCTTGATCCCCGATCGACTGCCGCGGTTCTAGCCGTTTCTCTCGTCGCTTTTGGGGTGAGCTATCTCACGATACCGCCACTTTCCTCTTGGTTGAAGAGACGGGGGGTAGTTGGAACTGATATTCACAAGCCCGACAAGCCAAAGATCCCTGAAATGTGCGGACTCGCAGTCATTGCTGGCGTGACCGTGGCTGGGTTGCTCTCATCAGCATTGTTTGGCGAGCATTCACGCGAGATCGCTGCCTTCCTAGGAACTGTACTGATTGCGGGAACGATGGGAGTAATCGACGACCTCAGACCGCTCAGCCCGAAGTTGAAACCGATCCTAACAGCAGTTGCAGCAGCTCCGATTCTGCTCCTAGCCACCTACAATCCTCACCCGGTTTTCCCACTCATAGGCACTATGAGACTAACAATTCTGTATCCGTTCTTGATTCTGTTCGCCATTGCAGTGCCGGCCAACGCAGTCAACATGCTCGACGTTTTCAACGGCTCGATGAGCGGAACCCTCGCGATCGTCACTCTCGCGCTTGGCCTAGTGCTTGCGCTCTCAGGAAACGCGACGGCCACAAGCCTCGCATTGGCACTGTTTGGCTCTCTCCTTGCGTTCTATTTGTTCAACCGTTACCCGGCACGCGTCTTTGGAGGCGATACAGGAAGCTTGGCGGTCGGAGCCGCTGTTGGCGCGCTTTCAGTAATCGGAAGCATTGAGGCGGTCACGATTGCGGCGCTGGCACCATACATAATGAACGCATTCTACGGCCTCGCATCCATAGGTCGACTATACGAAAGACGAGAGGTCAAGTCGCGTCCGGTCATATTGAGGAGCGACGGAATGCTGGAAGCCACCACGGACAGGAATGCTCCTGTGACTCTCACAAGGCTGATCCTTGCTGAGGGACCAATGCGTGAGCAGCAGATTGTCCGCGCAATGTTGCTGCTGACGGCTCTCTCGTCTACGTTGGCCGTACTGGCGTTTTTCCTTCCAGAGGTGCCGTAATGTGCGGATAGTTGCTCTGGCAGGCCTCGTCGTTTTCGTCTGTTTTGCCGTGATCTTCGGTCTCTTTCTCATGGTCAGAGCGGTTATGTTCATTCTGCCGTCTTCCTTGACCGAGTTTCGCATCGTCACGGACGTTCTCAGAGTGGTTCTCGCTCTGGCGCTGGCCTACGCGTGGCTTCGTCTCTGGAAAGTGATTACTGATTGGTACTTCTGGCGATCCGTCGGCGCTGTCATGAGAGACCAACATGAGCCATGATGACTCGCATTGGGTCTTCCATCTTGGCCAGTACGTGGTCGGCCTTCTCCTTCCGACTCTTTGCAAGTGTCGGATCGGCCAGAAATTTGCGCACCTTGTTAACCGTCCTGTCGGCGGACAGTATTCTCTCGGCGAGGCCCAGTCTGAACAGGTATCTGTCTACATACGTTGGGTCAGAAGGATAGCAACTAATCGTGGGTACTCCTATTAGTGCAGCCTCGGCATTCATGGTTCCGCCTGCGCCGACGAAGGCTGAGGACCGCGAGAGCAAACCGATTGCATCGACTACTCTGGCGGGAACAGTCGCAACGCCAGCCAGCTCTCTTGCCAACACTTCGACCTGATTCTCGTATCTCGGCAGGAGGACGACCTGGGCGCCTGACTCTCTGAGCGGACGGGCGAGTTGTGAGACGACGCTCTTCGTCCGTCTCTGACTTTGAAGGAGGTATGATGCGTATTCCTCTTCAGTTCGCAAGACGACGATCGGCTTCTCTTCATCCAAGCCCAAGGCTTGCCTAGGATCCGCGCCTGGGGCGTAGGCGCGGATCCACACCGCTGGGTCGAGCGCGTTATACTGAACTATGTTGGATGAAGCTAGGCCGTATCGTTTCCATGCACCTTTGGGGACCGCTCTTGGAGTGAATAGCTTCCTAGACAGTGGAATTGAGAGCCTACACACTGCCTCGGCGTGTGGTGAGTCGCAGACGGCGTGGTGAGGGATGCCAAGCCCGTATGCCACTCTTGCCGCCTCGGGCGAACAACAAGAGATTGCGAGATCAGGCTTCTTCTTCCCCACCTGTTCTGCGAGTTCTGTAGTTCTTTTGGAACTCTCGACAAGTTTTGCCGACAAATCGCCGCCGCCATGCCTTCCAATGATTGTCGCCTCGGTCTCTCGCAACTGGAGGAGTTCCTCGACTTCTCTGTAATGTCTGGTGGTGACGAAGGCATCATGTCCATGTTCTCTCAGTCTTCGAACCAAGACAGAGAACAGATTCGCCTGTTTCGGCGTCAATATATCGATCCAAGCCCTCATCGCTAGCGACCTATTCAATTCGTTAGAAAGCCCTTAAGGCCAGATAAGAACTGCTAAATACGGCTTCCATTCGACCGTACGCTCCGGTGTTTCTCGGTGCCGCCGTCTGAGCTCATGACAACGAACCCTAGCGATATTCCCTCGAAGCTTAAGGCCGGTCTGTTCACCGTTGAGGTCGTTGGACTTGGCTGGATGGGGCTACCATTGGCATGCCTTTTCGCAGACGCTGGAGCTCGCGTCATCGGAGCTGACCAGAATTCATCTCTCGTAAAGACGATCAACTCTGGGAAGACAACGATCAACGAGGAAGGGTTTCCCGAGCTCCTCAGGAAAGTTGTACGCTCAGGCAAGCTGACGGCAACTACAGATTCAGCAGACGCTTCTTCGAAGAGTGACGTTATAACAATCATAGTGCCGACTCTGATCGACCACCACACGAAGCCGGACTATCGACATGTGGAGGAAGCCTGCATCGACATCGGCAAGGGAATCCGTCCCGGCTCCCTTGTGATCTTTCAGAGCACATGCGGGCCTGGAGTCACAGACCGAATCGTCAAGGCCACAATCGAAAAGCATTCCGGACTCAAGGCCGGACAAGATTTTGGAATCGCCTACAGTCCGATCAGAGCAATGGGAGGCCAGGTAGTTTCCGATATGCGGAAGTATGCACGAGTTGTCGGCGCCATCGACAAAACGAGCGTCGACGTCGCCGTCGCTGTGTTGTCCTGCATTGTTGATGGAAAGCTCATCAAAACTCGGGACATCCCGACGGCTGAAGCATCCAAACTCTTCGAAACCATCTACAGAGATGTCACCATAGCTCTGGCAAACGAGTTTGCGCTCTTCTGCGAGGAAGCGCGAATTGACTATTTTGAAGCGATGAAGGCAGCGAATTCTCAACAGTACTCTCACCTGCTTCTACCCGGCGTTGGCGTCGGAGGACACTGCCTTCCCGTCTATCCCTACCTTCTTGCGGCTGAAACCGAGAAGGAGAAGCTGAGGATCCCGATGGGTTCAAGACGGACAAATGATCAGATGCCTAGCCACGTCCTGAGACTCGCCGCAGAAGGCCTGAGGACTTGCGGCAAGAGCGTGAAGAGGTCAAGATTTGCGGTTCTGGGAATTGCGTATCGACCCAATGTGAAGGAGACTAGGTTTTCTCCGTCGATTGAGCTCGTTGGGCTCATAAGAAAGCGCGGCGGCCGGGTCTGCGTATACGACCCTTTGTATACACCAGACGAGTTGAAACGGATGGGCTATCATGCGGAGCCAACCCTTCCTGGCGCATTGGAGAAGGCAGACTGCACAATTCTCGCTGTAGGTCACAACGATTTCAGGCGGATCAAGACCATTGATCTTGCTGCTAACATGTCAAAGAACTCGGTTGTAGTTGACTGCACAGGAACTCTGGAACCAGAAGAGATAGAGAAGGTAGGCCTCATATACAGAGGCGTCGGAAGAGGACTGTGGTCCAAGTAGTCGAACCACAGCAAACCCATAAACCCAGGGCCAAACCTGCATATATTGACCGTCCGAGGGAAACGGGTTGAAGAAGAGACTGATGGACATACTCGCCTGCCCCATCGACAAGAGCTATCCTCTGGAGCTTCACGTTTTCGAGGAAAGGGAAGAGATCGTGTCGGGAATAATCATTTGTCCGAAGTGTGGCAGGTGGTACCCCATAATCGATGAGATTCCGCACATGCTGCCTGACGATCTGAGAGAGGAAAAGGAAGACATCGCTTTCCTGCAAAGGTGGAAGGAGAAGATTCCGCGGGGGACGCTTACAGAAGGCAGACCGTTCAAGCTCAGCTAGCAACGGCCGAATGGAATGAAGGATTTATAGCGACGGCGAAGGCTCGGGGTAGCTTGGCCCGGGGCCGACAGCCCGGTGGAGGAGCCAGGTGCTCCGCCGAATGTAGTGGACAAAGGAAGGCGGATTCCGTCTAGGCATAGCGGGCTTTGGTTCTCGTCCAAGGAGAAGAAACCCGCCGACGGGAGTTCGAAAGGCTCGCGCTCGAACCCGAACATCTCCCCCGGGCTACCACACTCCTGTCCTCGCGCTGTATTCTACGACGTGCTACCGTGAGTGCCGGCAAAGCGGATTCGGCGATACACTACTCGATCGGATTTCAGTCAGACTTGCTGTGCTCCACACGATCGACAGAACCTATCATCTGTAAGAATCAGGGTTCCGCAATACATGCAGTACTTTGTCGCCATCTGAGGCGGCTGAAAGACACGCACTTCTGGCTTGAATGGAGAGACCTCGAGGGCGGTTCTCTTGAATCTAAAGAAGATCACCCATCCGAGAAGAACGACGGCACTCGCGATCACAATTCCAACGGATGGTTCTGCCGCAACAAGCCCGTAATCGAATATTGTGTGCAAAGTCACTGCCAAGGACAGACCTCTGAGACCCGCGCCTCGATCAATTTTGAGTTTCTGGAATGCGAGATAGTATCCGATGATGGCGCCCCACAGTGCGTGTCCAGGGACAGACAAGACCGCTCGGATGATTCCTAGAGCTACACCTCGACTCAAGACATACAGGAGATTCTCCGGTGCCGCAAATCCGAGTCCGGCTATTGCTCCGTACACCAAGCCGTCCATTGGTTCATTGAACTCACGTGAACCGTATACTGAGAGGCGGACAGCCACGTATTTTGACGACTCCTCTACGAGCGCCACGACCAATAGAAAATGTAAGAACAAGACGAGGAAGTCTGCTGACGGGGGAAGAATCAAGCTACCAAAAAGCTCAGCGAACATCACCGGCACCACAAGAACAGCTCCCACGACGAACGTCTTGATGATGAGTCTGCGCGGCTCAGGATCATACCGATCTCGGGTGTACACGAACCAAGCGAGAAACACAACCGGGGCGATTGCGATGACGACAAGTTCGAAATCCATTCGTCCATGCAAATCCTTTGGAGTGTTCTGATCCCCAGTCCAGAACGTGTTCTGACCGCGACCTTCCTCTCAAGCCCTGTAGCGACTGATCAGTGAGCCTATTTTTGATTTTTCGTGGTTCATGGTCTCCGAGTGCAACTGCATTCCTGTACCATTTGAAACAAGCAAGGATGCGGCAACGCAAAGAGTTATTGTCTCGCGGCGGACATGATGCTGAGGGAGGTGGCTGGTTTGGTTTGGAAGTATATCGAAGTTGTGGGAGAATCAACCGATAGCTTCGCTGACGCAGTCAGAGATGCCATAGATGAAGCAGCCAAGACAGTGCGCGGAATGGAGTGGTTCGAAATCGCTTCCCTGAGAGGAAGGATCTCGAAAGACAGAGTGGAACGTTTTCAAGCAGTGGTGAAAATAGGCTTCAAGGTAGAACGCTAGTTCTGCTAGCCCCTCATTTGGGATACCAAGTCCGTTTGAGTCCTGAGATGAGTCGCGCTTGTTGAGGAAAGCGAGAAAACAGGATCCTACCGATGCTTGTCTCAACGTGCCGGGTACGTGAGGGTGATATGTGACGGTTTTCAGGATCGACATGCCTGTTCGTTGGGTAGACACAGACGCTCTGAGAGTCGTTCACTATTCTAACTATTTCAGGTACGTCGAGGCGGCAGAGGAAGAGCTCTATCGCTCCCTCGGTTTCACGTTCAAAGAATTGAACGAAACGTACAAGATCGCTATCCCACGTGTAGAGGCGTTCTGCAGATACAAAGCACCCGCCAGATTCGGAGACATCGTGACAGTAATCCTGCAACTCAACGAGAAGAGCGAGAAGACGATGAAATACGAATTCGAGATCCAAAGGAAGTCTGATGGCGAACTACTCTGCACGGGTTATCTCAAGATCATCGGTCTTGATCTGGTGAGTTGGAAGGCTACAACACTTCCTCCTGATCTAATCGCAAAGGTCGCTACCGCGCTCGAGTAGGAGCGGCGTAGACAGAGACGTGGCGTAGCTAGCGAAACGGATGCCCCAACTGGGCTACGCTGCGCTCAAGGGCTCTGATGACGTGACCCTTCGGTAGAGGTCGTCTCTAAGTTTGCGCCCAGTCTTCTTCTCCCAATCGGGTATTGGTACACCATACTCCTTCTGGATCTTGTCTCGGTACCATTCTGGGATCACGTTGAATGTGCAGAAAGGGATGATTCGCTCGTCCGGGGTCGCGTAGTGGATTGTACAACGTTTGACTCTCTCGATATCCCAGTTGTAGAGGTCTTGGAAATGCATCAGACCGATGAACAGGCTCTTGTGGTGGAGCACGCCGAGCGTTCTGTAGTCGTGCCTGAGTAGTGCGTTGAACAGGATGGTCGACAAGTTCAGTCCCTTCGGGGCTTTGCTCTTGTCGATGAACCTCGAGAAGATGTTGTAGAGAAGCTTCAAGCCCACCATGTACTTGCTCGCGCCTTTCTGGAGATCAGCTGCTCTTTCGTCTAGATACTCGAAGAACCCGTCAACGTCAATGAAGCGGGGCATCGGAACAATCTTCTCGCCATCCAAGAACACGTATGTTGCCATACCGCAGGCGAAGTGCGTTGACAGTTCGTACTCTCGCTCGTGTGTCAAGGCCTCGACGAAGTTGCTGAATGGCATGCACGACGGAATTGGATAGAAGTCATCTCGTGAGATCTCCCCTGAGAAGTCTTCCTCTATCTTCATCATAACATCTGGGATGGTGATTCGGAACCGTTCCCTCTCACGCTCGGGAACTCTTCCAACGATCGAGACTGGCTGAAAGTTCACGCCTCTGATCGGATCAAGGTTCTTGAGCGCAAATCTGATGATGTTTCCAACCTCAGAGTCATTGACACCTTTGATGACAGTAGGAACCAGAACCACCCCGACAGCAGCTCGTCTACAGTTCGCCAGGGCTCCAGGAATCTCCCTGTGGTTCTTCGGATTCTTCTCAAGCGTCGTGCCATCGTAGCTCATGTAGATCGTGTTGACGCCGGCCTTCCTCACTTTCTCCGCGAGAGTACGATCGGTCGACAGCCTGATGCCGTCTGTGTTGAGCTGTACGTGTTCGATTCCTTCTTCCCTACAGATCCTGATAATCTCCAGCAGGTCTTCACGAAGAGCCGGCTCGCCTCCCGTCAACTGCACCGCGTTGCAGGGCACCGGTTTTTCGTTCCTGAGCGACCGCGCCATTGACCGAATCTGATCCAAGGAGGGCTCGTAGACATACCCCGCCTTCTCAGCGAAGAAGAAGCAGTACCAGCAGTTGAGGTCACACCGGTTCGTGACGACAATGTTCCCAAGCGCGGTGTGGCTCATGTGTAGATTGCAGAGACCACAGTCGATCGGACATGTCGGGTCTTGCTTTGTCACGAAGGGGTTGTCAACGCCCTTCCCGTCCCGTGCGTATCGCTTCGCTCGATGATACAGATCGCTGGATCCCCAGTACAGCTCGTTGAATTCTCCATGATGCGCGCAGGTCTTGCGTATCCAGATCTTTCTTCCCTGTTCGTATACCTCTGCGTCTAGGATCGCAAGGCATTCCGGGCAAAGGCTCTGTGTGCGACTTAAGGGCGTAACCGGTTCCACTCGAAAAGACGGCTCAGTCGCAGCCTTCACCAAGTCCGCGGTCTCCCTCCGAGGAGGTCACTATAGTCCTATTTACCCGTTCTGATCATACTCGGCATTCGTACGCGAGTCACGTTTTTATGAACAGAAGAGTTCTGCTAACAGTGATAGGAAATGTCATCGACCCAGCGGTTGGTTCCCGACACTTCAGCCATCATTGATGGACGGATACCCGAGATCCTTGAAAAGGGAGACGTGGCAGAGGTAATCATCCCGTATGCTGTGTTGGACGAGCTGCAGGCGCAGGCATCAAAGGGAAGGGACGTGGGACACGTCGGCCTCGCCGAACTGAAGAAACTTCGAGCCCTATGCGAGAGTAAGAACACAAAGCTCACGTTCTTGGGTTCCAGACCGGACCTAGACCAGATCAAGCTGGCAAGAAGCGGCCGGTTAGACGCCATTATCATAGATGTTGCTCGAAAAGAGAATGCAACGCTAGTAACCGCGGACTACGTGCAAGCTCTTGTCGCAGAAGTCCAGGGCATCCGAGTACTGTACTCGGCGCCCCCCGTGAAGACGGAGGGCTTGATCTTTGAGAACCTGTTCACACCAGAAACATCGAGCATACACATCAAGGAGGGGACTCGGCCGCTCGCGAAGCGAGGGAAGCCCGGAAAGTTCGAACTGGTCAAGATATCTGACCGGCTGACCACAAACGAAGAACTTGAGCTGATCATCAAGCAGATAAATGACGCAGCCCACGTCAGTGATGAAGGATTTGTTGAGATCCGCCGCAGCGGTGCCTCAGTGATACAGCTCGGCAGATACCGAATAGCGATCACCAGACCCCCGTTCTCAGATGGGCTGGAGGTTACGATTGTGAGACCGGTCGTATCACTCCGTCTCGAAGACTACAGACTCTCGGAGAAACTTATGGACAGGCTGAAGTCGAAAGCTGAGGGAATACTGATCGCAGGTCCTCCAGGATCAGGCAAGACGACCTTCGCATCGTCGCTCGCCGAGTTCTACCTCAATCAAAACAAGGTTGTGAAGACTCTCGAGTCACCCCGAGACCTCCAAGTAAGTCCAGAGATCACACAGTACGGACCACTGGAGGGAGACTTCGAAAACACAGCTGAGATCTTGCTTCTGGTAAGGCCGGACTATACGGTCTTCGACGAGGTGAGGAAGACCAAGGACTTTCAGATCTTTGCGGACATGCGCCTAGCCGGAGTTGGCATGATAGGAGTGGTGCATGCCACCAACGCGATAGACGCCGTACAGAGATTCATCGGCCGCGTTGAGCTGGGTATGATTCCACACATCATCGACACGATTGTCTTCATCCGCTACGGAGAAGTAGTCAACGTGTTCTGTCTCAACCTGGTCGTGCGGGTTCCGAGCGGAATGACGGAGGCTGACCTCGCTCGACCGATTGTGGAGGTGAGAGATTTCGAGACTGGCAGGCTCGAGTATGAGATGTACACGTTTGGCGAGGAAAATGTCATAGTACCAGTGACAGAAGCTGCCCCTCAGGTTTCTGGAGCCCGCAAACTAGCCGCTGAAAGGGTCCTGCAAGAGGTCCGACGTTTCGACCCTCAGGCCGAGGTGACGTTCGTATCGGATAACAAGGCCGTTCTGAAGGTCGATAGCGAATCCATTCCGCGGCTGATAGGGAAGAAAGGCGCCACGATCTCAAAGCTCGAGAAGTCCCTCGGAATCCGTATCGACGTTGAGCCGACGACCCCGACGGGCGGAACCCGGGTTCAGTTCAAGATCAATGAGATAGGAAACAGAATTGAACTCGAGTTCGACAAAGAACATGTCGGCGAAGTCGCAAGCGTCTACGTCGACAACGAATACCTTTTCTCCGCTACTGTCGGAAAGAAGAGCCGAATCCGAGTCTCCAAGGAATCTGATCTCGGAAAGGCGCTGCTTCGCGCGATAGGCGGCAAGAAAACAATAAGTATCCTGGCCTAGCCCGAGAGATCATCCAGACCCAGTTCGATCCTCACAGGTCTCTTGGCCAGTTTCTCTGTCAAGACTGCGGTCTCTTTGGCAGACTGGGTGAGAGAGTTCTTGAGCGTCTCGGCTTTCTCTGAGAGTAGCTTAGATCGATTTTGAAGGTTCGCATACTTGGACTGGAGGTTCTTCAGATCTTGTCTCTCCTGCCTGTATGCACGGACGACTTCGAGGCACTCGGGATCTTGGAGATACTTCCTCCGTTCGGCCAAGAGCGCCGTGGCTTCGCGATGCATCCCTTCCAATACGTTCTTCTCCGCGACACCATCAATCCTTTCGAGTACTTTCCTCTCCTCTCGTTGCTTCAAGAGAAGCTTCTTTCGTTCCACGGCTTGCTGGAGATTTCTTAAGACGGATTTCAAGGATGGGTATCCCTCCTCCTCGTGAATGAACGTCGTGAAGGGCCGTTTCAGGTACTCTGACAGGTTCTGCCTGACCTCCGGAGCAAGCGGATACTCGCCTCTGCCGGCCATTGCTTCGAGCTTTCGGAGAGGCCTTCCTAGGCGCCTAAAGCCCGAACTCAAGACCTCTGCGCGGATCTCCTTCAGTCTGCTGTCGATCTTCTTCAACTCCGCAATCTTTGGGTTGGACGCAAGTGATTCGACTAGATGTTGGGTTTGGGAGATCTGTGGATCGAGTATGTTCATCTCGTCGATTGCCCGATCACGCTCGTCGAGCTGTTCCTGCAATGACTTCCCCAGCTCTTCGATCTTCTCGATCCTGTCATGGATTTCCTCAAGTCGACGGAGCAAGCCGCCTTCCTTGCTGAAGATGCCCCAAGCTTGGTCTGCAAGGCGCCGGAATTTCTCGATAGAGGCGTTGAGGCTCATCATGTCGAGGATGTAGTAGGGACGAACATACCCAACCCACCTGTCACGCATTCGGGCTGCGTCATTTGCAAGTCTAGTAACATTGTCGCTGAACTGCTTCAGTCCCTCGTAGCTCTGAGGCTCTCCTAACAGAGGAGCCGAAAGAAGATCCTGGAGCTCTAAGCACATTCGACCTACCGCTCTTGCAGCCTTGTATACCGCTCTATCGTTTCTCTTCTCGACGGAGTCCTTCTCGGATTTTCTCAGGAGATCATCGGCGACTTCTTTGAGTGAGGCAACCTGCGTCTCGATGTCGTTCTTGGCCTTCTGGACAGCCTTCTCAGTCGTAGCGATTTGAGCTCTAAGAGCTTCTTTGAGCCAAGGTTCCAGCTCTTCGGGCTTTACAGCATCTTCCATGGCTCACCATGGCACCATGTAGCTGCAAAACGATTGCGGTTGTTGGCTTGGCGCATATCGTAGTCTTCTCAGCGGGCTTCTTCTCGAAGCGTGACCAAGCTCGTCTCTATGATTTCCCTCGCCTTGTCGACTCGTCTGCTCAAGTCTTGAAGGGCTCTTTCATACGCTTCTTTGGAGATCTTTCCGGCACGGTACTGTGTCCTGAAGTGTTCTTCGCCCAGCCGGTTTGCTTCGATCTCAGCTTCAGCCCTCTCCATCCTGAGAATCATCTCTGCATACCTTGGGTGGAACGCCTTCAGATCCTGCTTGAGCGGTTGAAGGGCCCTGTCCAGCTCGCCCATCCGGAGTTCGATGGCCCTTCGTCTGCGTCTGTACTCATGCTTGCTCAGGGCCCCGCGCGCAAGATCTTCAGCCATCCTATCAAGCTCAAGTCTAAGAGCGGTTCTTCCATCGTACAGCTCCACGAATTGCTTCAGCTTATCTGAGGGAACAGGAATCTTCAACGCTGTTGGTTTTCTCACTCTGGCGACAACGACGGAGGCAACCACTACCAGCTCCAGTATGCCAAGCCAAACTAGCAGAAGCGATCCTGACCAGAATGGCGTGTAGCTGTATTCGAAGCTTAGTCCCAAGTCTGTGTAGGGTGTGACATCCGTTACTTCGTACTTTAGGTTCCGATAGAAGAGTGAGCCTGAAGTTGAGGAAGGACTCGGGAAGACATTCTCGACAGTGAACCCGTCTGGAACGATCACCGTGGTCTCCAGCTTGTCTACTACCCAATACTTCAAGTTCGAGAAGAGGGCGAACTTGCAGTTGTTGGCGCCCCACCACTCGGTCTGTTTCACGTAGGTTCTTGGATCGACCTGGTACTTCATGGTAAATGTGAACGTACGGTTAGGCTCTATGCCGCCCGAGTATCTGGGACCGACGGAGATGTCAGGCCCCTGCTGTGAGCTATCCCAGAGCGAGCCAATGAGGTCGTAGGCCATAACATCACTAGAGTTCTGAGGAAGCGTGAGCTGAATCGTCGAGATGGAACCAGCCAAGTTCTCGAAGTCATAGGTATCCGAGACGCGTATCGTTCCGTCCTCACCAAATCTGATCTCTCTGCTCAAATGCGGGACTCGCACGATAAACTGGGCTGTAGATGTCATGTTCAACACGATTGACTCTGTGGTGTACGGCTCTATTGGGGCGAAGTACCCGCTGAGACGCACGTATCCGCCTTCGAGAGTCTCCGTCAGGTTGAATCCTTGAGGGATCGAGAACTTTGATTCAGCGCCAGCTATGATCGTCATGTTCTCCGAGGTACCTTTCACTTGAAGAACGGGAGTTGTTACGAATCTGTATTGGAATCCTGCTGGAACCGGCACCAGTACGTTCGTAAAGAGAGACGTAACGGTGAATGTGTAGTTCTCGTTCCGGGCCAACGCTTTCGCAAAGTTGACCTTAAACCAGTAGGTTTCACTTGATGAATCCAGATCACGCTCGATTGTAAGGACTCTATTCTGATCATCCCTGGCGGCCAGATACTTCAAGCCTGACGTGAAGCCTCTGGGAATACCTATCGGGACATTTCCTAGGACATCCGTAGAGCTGTTCCGAATGGTAAAGGTGTCGTTCACAGTCACTAGGCCCCAACCACCAATGTGTGCGACTCTGTCGACCTTGACGGAGTATTCGGATGCGGGCTCTGCGATGACCGCCGAGAGCCCGGCAGAAAGAATCAACATGATCACGAGAGCGACCGCACAGACAATCGTCCTCTCTCTCATCTCGTGATCCCCTCCGGTTGGTTTCTCTCTTGGTATGATCTATCGTGCGCGACACGCGTGCGATGAGCTAGTCTAGGGCTTCTTTTCTCTGGTCGCCCATGTGTCGCCACGCACGACTTTTCGGCAACTCAACCGATGATCCGTATTTAAGAATGCCGAACTCATTCTATTCCGTTCTGGGATTTTTTCGCGAGCATTCACGGCTGTAGGAGTGTTGTCCGCCAGCCTGCTGGGACCTTCCTTAGCTTCTTCGCTGGTACTCCAACATAGATTGAGCGAGGAGGGATGTCGCGCATCACGAGAGAGTGCGCCCCGACGATCGATCCTTCTCCAACTTCGACGGAAGCCATCAGCACCGAGTTGGCTCCGATACTTGCGCCCCGGCGAATCGTAGGGCCAACAAGCTTCGTCGTCTTCTTCTGAGCCACGTACTTGTCGTTCGTCAGTACACAGTGCGGCCCCAGGAAGACGGAATCTTCAATCTTGCAGTTGGTCGGGATATACACGCCGGTCTGCATCGAGACCCGTTCTCCGATCTCACATGATCCGTCTATGACAACTCCTGTTCCGATCATTGTATGTTTGCTTATCCGAACGTTCTCGCGGATGATCGTGTTGTGTCCAAACGATACAGAGTCACCTATCGTAACGTCGGAGTATATGCATGTCCCGGACCTAATGATACAGTCTCGTCCAACGAGAAGTTGGCGCCTACCAGGGACTTCGTGAATGTTTCGCCCCAAGCTGACAGAGTCCGTCAGCTCTGATCTGGATGGGAAGCCGAGAATCACGTTTGGTCCAATAAATGAACCTGCACCGATTCTTGCGGGACCGTATGCTACGGTATTGGGCTCTATCCTGACTCTCTGACCAAGTTCCACGTGCCCGAATAGTCTTGCCCCCTGACCAATGATGCAACTTGGGTCCAGGGACGCATCTTTGTCAATCCAAGCGCCGGCCCGCAATTGCCCCGTGGCTTCTGTCAAAGGCGACCCCGAGCGGATGGGGATCTAGCGCAAGATATTAGTTTGGTTCTAGGGCAATGTCGGTGCGTTTGGCAGATGACTGATGATGGAAGCACATCCCTACATCCCCAACAGTGCGCCTGCGGTCAAGGAAGAAATGTTGCGCGAGATAGGAGTTCGCGATGTGCACGCTCTCTTCCAGGACATCCCCGAGACTATCAGGAAGAATTCCGCCCTAGAACTGCCTCCCCAGCGATGTGAGATGGAGACTAGGCTAAAGGTGGAGGACCTGTTATCGAGGAACCTCTCAACGAGAGACATTACTTCGTTCCTGGGAGGAGGAGTTTGGCCTCATTACGTTCCGGCAGCCGTAGACGAGATAGTTTCCCGGTCTGAATTCATCACATCCTACACCCCGTACCAACCGGAGATCTCCCAGGGTATACTCCAAGCAATGTTCGAATACCAAAGCATGATCGCAGAGCTCATGGGAATGGAGTTCGCGAACAGTTCACTGTACGACTGGGCAACTGCACTCGGCGAGGCTGCGAGAATGTCAGCCCGGGTAACCGGCCGCGATGAGTTTCTCGTGCCTCACTACATTCAACCAGATAGACTTAGGACTCTGAAGACATTCTCCGAACCTGCCGGAATTAGAATAGTAGAGGTTGGCCAAGACAGACGAACCGGAGCGATCCTGGAAGATGACCTGCAACAGAAGATTAGCTCACAGACGGCTGGCGTCTACATCGAGAACCCATCATATCTCGGCTTCCTTGAAGCGGGCGCAAGAGGAATCGGAGAGGTAGCTCATGAGAAAGGCGCACTATTCGTCATCGGCGCTGACCCAACGTCACTCGGATTGTTCGCATCTCCAGGCGAGTTAGGCGCAGACATCGCGATCGGGGAAGGCCAGCCGCTGGGAAATCACATGAACTATGGTGGCCCTCTGCTCGGACTTTTCGCCTGTAGGGGGGAGCGACTGCTTAGGCAGATGCCAGGCCGCCTGATAGGA
>Ga0315309_1000695_pt1 | contig 20475 bp, 30 predicted proteins | sample TDP4_MG_FD_203080 | JGI IMG/M metagenome (GOLD analysis project Ga0315309, IMG submission 203080) | Freshwater sediment microbial communities from Lake Towuti, South Sulawesi, Indonesia - TDP4 | ecosystem: Environmental > Aquatic > Freshwater > Lake > Sediment | place: Indonesia: South Sulawesi... | reverse complement strand
AACTTCCGATGTTGAGTATGGCGACTTAATTTTCTGCCAGCGACGCGATGCCTCATCCATTCCTCCCTATCTGACAGTTCCTGATTCCATCTCCTCTTCTGCGTTCTTCGACGGCCAATTTTCCAGCTTCATCCCTAAGCTGAGTCCCATCTCGGACAAGATCTCCTTGATCTCGTTGAGCGATTTTCGGCCGAAATTCTTCGTCGCCAGAATTTCTGCTTCCGTCTTTTGTACCAGATCCCCGATCAACTTGATGTTTGCATGTTTCAGACAGTTGGCAGACCGGACGGAGAGCTCCAACTCATCCACGCTGCGAAAGAGATTTTCGTTCAATCTTGCAGCTTCGTCTTGCTCTGGAGAAACCTCCATCTCTTCTTCTTCCTCCTCAAAAGCGACGAAAATGGAGAGTTGGTTTTTTAGAATCTTGGCGGCATGAACCACAGCCTCCTCCGGGCTTAAGCTTCCATCTGTCCAGACCTCCAAGGTCAACTTGTCATAATCCGTGATCTGCCCGACGCGGGCATTCGTCACCGTATAGTTCACCTTTCTGATGGGGGAGAAGATAGCATCCATGGGGATCGTCCCGACGGGCTGATTTTCCTCCTTGTTGCGCTCTGCGGGAACATAACCTCTTCCCATCTTTACCATCATCTCCATGGAGAGTTTCGCATCCCTTGAAAGGGTAGCGATATGGTGCTCCGGATTGAGTATCTCAACAGCGTCACCCGTGTGGAAATCCCCTGCCTTCAGAATCTTGGGACCTTCGGTCTTCGCCCGAATTGTTTTAGGGCCCTCCGTGTGAAGTTTTAACCTCACCTCTTTCAGATTGAGGATGATTTCGGTCACATCCTCCTTGACCCCCGGGATCGTTGAAAATTCATGGAGGACCCCGTCGATCTTGACCGATGTGATCGCTCCTCCTTGCAGGGAAGAGAGGAGGACACGTCGAAGAGAGTTTCCAACGGTGATGCCAAATCCCCTCTCAAAGGGTTCAGCGACGAACTTTCCATAAGAGGATGTTAATGTTTCTTTCTCCACTTCCAACCGCTTGGGTCGAATCAGGTCCTTCAAAATTTTTTGATACATAGTTCCTCCCCTGAAATAGAGGGTTTAAAAATTATGTAGAAGGTAAATAGGAGTTTTGTCCCACGGTCACGGTATCGATGCCCGTTTCGTAATTCGGTGACGGTGTTCGTCTTAAGTACTTCACGTAACCCTCTAACGTTAGACCATACGGGCTTCGTAACCCTAACCCTCACCTAAAGCCGGAATATTCTCATGGTTCGTGGGTACCCCGGTCATGGAGTATTACTTAGAATAGAGCTCTACGATCAACTTCTCCTGTATCGGGATGGTGATGTCCTCGCGAGTCGGCAGCCCCTTCACGTTCCCCTTCATCTGTTCCTTATCCAATTCTAACCATTGAGGAACGCCTCGCCGAGCCACCCCTTCCAGAGCTTCTAAGATGCGGACAACCTTCTTGCTCTTCTCTCGAACCTCAACCACATCCCCAGGCTTTAAAAGAAAGGAAGGGATATTCACTTTTGTCTGGTTGACCAAGAAGTGGTTGTGTCTCACAAGCTGCCGTGCTTCGTTTCTCGAATTGGCAAAACCAAAGCGATAGACCGCATTGTCCAACCTCCTTTCCAGAAGGGAGAGAAGGGTTCCGCCTGTGATGCCTTTTTGTCGGTCCGCTTCTTTGAAGGTGTTTCGGAACTGGTTTTCCAGAATCCCATACAACCGCTTGACCTTCTGTTTTTCTCTCAACTGAGCTCCATAATCGGAGAACTTTCTTCGATTTTGACCATGTTGCCCAGGAGGATAATTCCTCCGCTCAATGGCACACTTCTCCGTATAGCATCTCTCTCCCTTGAGAAAGAGTTTGAGATTCTCTCTCCGACAAAGCCGACAAGCCGATTTCGTGTATCTCGCCAATCTTAACCTCCTTACACCCTCCTGCGTTTTGGAGGACGACATCCGTTATGGGGAATGGGTGTAACATCCTTAATGAGATGGACTTTGAGACCCGTCGCCTGAAGAGAACGGAGGGCTGACTCCCTTCCAGCCCCCGGCCCTTTCACATAGACATCAATAGACCGGACGCCCTGTTCCATCGCCTTTTTCGCAGCATCCTCGGCTGCCATTTGGGCGGCAAAAGGCGTACTCTTTCGAGAGCCCTTGAAGCCTTGTGTCCCGGCACTTGACCAGGTGATCACATTCCCCTCTGTGTCCGTGATGGTGATAATGGTATTGTTGAATGTCGCCTGAATGTGGGCGATGCCTATCTGAATATTCTTCTTTACCTTCTTTTTCTTCGTCCCGGGCCCTTTGGCCATATCTTCTCCTTTACCCCGTTAGATGGAAGGTCACCTCGCTTGTGGTATTAAACTCCACGACATGCCTCATTTAGTCTAGCCAAACACATTTAAATTCGAAATCCGAATATCGAAATCCTAAACAAATTCAAAATTCAACTATCAAAATTCGAAACTTTTTTGTTTGGATAATTTGTATTTTGAACATTTGTGCTTGTTTCGCCTGCCCGCCGAACAAGTTCTTTGGCAGGCGGGGATTTCGTGCTTGGAATTTAGAGTTTGATCCACCCTGACCTATTCCTTCTCCTTTTTCTTCCCGATGATTGCCCGACGTGGTCCCTTTCGTGTCCTCGCGTTGGTGTGAGTTCTTTGCCCCCGGACTGGCAAGGACTTGCGGTGGCGGAGTCCCCGGTAAGAACCGATATCCATCAACCGCTTGATGTTCGTAGCCACCTCCCGCTTAAGATCTCCCTCCACTTTGTATTCCTGTTCGATAATGTCCCGGATGCGAACGACCTCGGTCTCTGTGAGCTTATGAACCTGGGTGTCCTTGTTGACGTTTGCCTTTTCGAGGATCTTATTCGCGGAGGGTCTTCCAATGCCGTAGATATAGGTGAGGGCAACCTCAACCCGCTTATCCCTTGGAAGATCAACACCTGAAATACGTGCCATGCTGCCTCCTTGAAGGTTCGAGGATCGCTTCGCTTGAGGATCGCTACGCTTGAGGTATGAAGCACATCATTTCGCCTCTTTCCTCGAGTCCCGCTTCCGGGACGATCCTCCGTCCTCAGTCATTTGTTAACCTTGTCGTTGTTTATGTTTAGGGTTCTCGCAGATCACCCGGATCACCCCTCTACGTTTAACGATCTTACATTTATCGCAGATCTTTTTGACCGAAGCCCTCACTTTCACAGTCTTTACCCTCAAATCCTCCCCATCCCCCCTTTGCTAAAGGGGGGCGAGGGGGGATTATTTACTTCTCCCGGAAAATAATCCTGCCCCGGGTGAGGTCGTAGGGTGATAATTCAACCGTTACTTTATCCCCAGGGAGGATCTTGATGAAGTGCATTCTCATCTTTCCAGAAATATGGGCCAGCACCTTGTGCCCACTTTCCAGTTCCACTCGAAACATAGCGTTGGGAAGGGTCTCCAGGACCTTCCCTTCAACTTGAATCGCCCCCTCCTTTGGCATAGAAACTCCGTCCGCACCCTAACGGGGCGTCGCGTCTAATAGACGAACGATTCGCGCAAAAATCTCTTCCTGTCCGCCCACTCCTTGGATCGAGCGGAGATAGTCCTTAAGCTTGTAATACTGGATGAGAGGGGCGGTCTGCTTCTCATATTCCTTCAGCCGGGTTCGGATGGTCTCCTCCTTATCATCTTCCCTTTGATAAAGGGTTCCCCCACACCGATCACAAATCCCTTCTGCCTTGGGTCGGTGGAAGAGGAGATGGAACATCGCCCCGCAGCTTCTACAGGTCCTCCTGCCGGTGAGCCGACGTACCAACTCTTCGGCATTTACCTTAATGTTGATGACATGGTCGATCGACCTTCCCATGTTCACAAGGATGGGCTGGAGAGCCTCTGCTTGGGCAATCGTTCTCGGAAATCCATCGAGGATGAAACCTGGCTTGCAATCGGTTGCTCTCAGGCGCTCGTCGATGATCCCGATGACCACCTCATCCGGAACAAGTTGTCCCTGGTCCATAAAGGTCTTTGCCTTCGTTCCTAAGGGAGTGGCCTCCTTCACGGCCTTCCTCAGAATGTCCCCAGTGGAGATTTGGGGGATGTGATAACGTTCAACGATCATCTGTGCTTGAGTCCCTTTTCCAGCCCCAGGAGGTCCTAACAGTATTAAATTCATTCAGCGTCACCCACCACTTAAGGATCAATGTACAATGCAAATTTAGCATTGCAAATTGCAAAATTCTTAATCCTCTTTTTTCAATTTTCATTTTGCAATTTACAATTTGCAATGAGTCTTACCTTACCCTCGCCTCCCTTTCAATCTGCCCTTTTTCATCAACCCTTCGTAATGTCTCGTCAGCATGTGGGCTTCGATCTGCTGGACTGTATCCAGAGCCACTCCGACCACGATCAAAAGGGATGTTCCTCCAAAATAGAAGGAGACATTGAATTTTTGATAGAGGATCGTGGGCAGCACGCAGATGGCTGAGACATAGATGGCTCCTCCCAAGGTGACTCGCGTAAGCACTTTGTCGATATACTCAGCGGTCTTCTGTCCGGGCCGGATGCCAGGAATGTAGCCACCAAACTTCTTCATGTTTTCGGCCACATCGTTTGGATTGAAGGTCACGGCCGTATAAAAATAGCAGAAGAAGATAATGAATCCCACATAAAGAAGATTATAGAGGAGTGAGGTCGGTCCTAAGCTATTAAGGATCGATTGGATCCAGGGATATGCCTCCAGCAAGTCCTTTGGTATAAAGTTGGCGATCGTCAGAGGAAACATTAGGATCGAGGAGGCGAAGATCGGCGGAATAACGCCGGATGTATTTAATTTCAATGGCAGGTGGGTGCTCTGTCCGCCATAAACCTTTCTTCCCACAATTCGCTTGGCATATTGAACCGGAAGCCTTCGCTGACCGGTTTCGACGAAGATGATGACAGCGACCACCAATACCATGATGATGATCAAGACCAGAATGGTGACGAGACCTATCTGTCCCACTCGGAAGAGTTCATAGGTGCTGGCAATGGCATTTGGCATCCTGGCCACGATCCCAGCAAAGATGATCAGAGAGATGCCGTTTCCAATTCCCCTTTCTGTGATCTGTTCACCCAACCACATGATGAAAGCTGTGCCAGCGGTCAGTGTGATGACGGTCATGATTCGGAAGGACCATCCTGGAACTAAGACGATCATCTCTCCTGCTGCTCCCCTCATATTCTCCAACCCCACAGCGATTCCAAATCCCTGGATCATGCTGAGAATGACCGTTCCATAACGAGTGTATTGGACGATCTTTTTTCGTCCCATCTCTCCCTCCTTTTGGAGGCGTTCGAGATAGGGGATCACTACGGTGAGAAGCGAGAGGATGATCGAAGCACTGATATAAGGCATGATGCCCAGGGCAAAGACCGAAAGCCTTTCTAAGGCTCCTCCTGAGAACATATCGATGAGGCTGAAGAGCGTTCCTCTTGCTTGGGCAAAGAAGGAGGCCAGGGCATCCCCATTGACTCCAGGTGTCGGGATGTGGACACCTATGCGATAGACCGCCAGAAAGAGAAAGGTGATCAGAATCCTGCGTTTCAGTTCCGGGATTTTAAAGATATTCTGGGCCCCTGAAATCATGAGCCAATGACCTCCACCTTCCCTGAGGCAGCCTCCACCTTCTTCAGTGCTGCTTTACTCACTTGATGGACTCTTACGGTCAGAGGGTATTGGAGCTCTCCATCGGAGAGAAGTTTGACCCTCTCCCCCTTTTTTTGAAGGCCGGATTGTAGAAGGAGATCGGGATCGATGACGGAATCCTTGGGAAAACGATTGAGGTCTCTCACATGGATGATGGAGCAATGCTTCTTAAACGGACTCCGAAAACCCCTCTTAGGAAGACGTCGCTGGAGCGGCATCTGTCCGCCTTCAAAACCAGCTTTTGTCCCGCGACCGGAACGAGCATTCTGGCCCTTCGATCCTCGGCAGGCCGTCTTGCCATGGCCGGATCCGATTCCCCTTCCCACGCGTTTTCTCTTCTTTCTTACTCCCTCAGAAGGTTTCAGCTCTTCGAGTATCATCGGGTCTCCTTATCAGATCCTTCCATCACTTCCACGAGGTGGCTCACTCGATCAATCATCCCTCGGATCTCAGGTCGGTCTGACAAATGAAGGACTTGATGAAGCCGTTTGAACCCGAGCGCCTGAATGGTCTTCCTCTGATCTTCCGGTTGCCCAATGGCACTCCTTCTCCATTTGACCTTAATCGTCCTCTCCATATCGAACCCTTAGGCCTCCGATGCCTTCTCCTCTCTTTTTTCGGCGACCTCCTCAGAGCCTCTCAGTTGGCCGATGGCCTGAAAGGTGGCCTTGATGAGGTTGTGGGGATTATTCGAGCCCAGAGATTTCGTGAGGATGTTTTGAATTCCTGCCGACTCTGCAATCGCCCTGAGGACAGCACCAGCGATGACGCCTGTTCCCTGAGAAGCTGGTTTCAGGAGCACCTTCGCCGCCCCAAATCTTCCTGTCACTTCAAAGGGGATCGTTTGATTCACGATGGGAACAGAGACTAAGTTCCGTTTCGCATGTTCAATTCCCTTCCGGATGGCTTCGGGGACTTCATTGGCCTTCCCCAATCCACTCCCCACATGGCCTTTTCGATCTCCGACCACGACGAGGGCACTGAAGCTGAACCTTCTTCCTCCTTTAACGACTTTCGCCACCCGGTTGATATGGACTACCCGGTCGGTTAATTCCAACATACTTGGATCAATCTTCGGCAATGTCCGTCCCTCCTAAAGAGGTCTCTGAAAAACCTTTTGTCAGAGCCCTCTGAGATTTCTGACTTCTTCAGAAATCTCTTAAAAGATCAAACCATTCACTCTCGCGGCCTCGGCCAATGCTTTGACCCTACCATGATAGAGATAGCCGTTTCGATCAAAGACCACTTTTTGGATTCCCTTTTCAAGACATTTTTTGGCGATCAGTTCCCCCACCTTCTTTGCCGCTTCCACATTTCCCGAATAGCGTAGACTTCCTTTCAGCTCAGGGCTTAAAGTGGAGGCACTGGCAAGGGTCCTGCCCTCCGTATCCACAATGGCTTGGGCATAGATATGCCTCAAGCTTCGAAAGACGTTGAGGCGAGGCTGTTCTGGAGTCCCTTTGATCTTACTCCTCACTCTCTTTTTTCTTTTGCTGCGAGCCAATCCCTTACTCTTCTTCAATGGCTTGCCTCCCTACCTGTGCCTGCCTGCCCTACACCATGACGGTATAGGCCCTGCCGATAGGCAGGGTAGAGATCTACTTCCGGCGGGCTCGTCCCCTAAGCTTTAGCCTTTCCAACCTTCTTTCGGATCCTTTCGCCGACGTATCGTATCCCTTTTCCTTTATAAGGCTCGGGCAGTTTGATGGAACGAAGCTCAGCGGCAATATTTCCTACCTGTTGCCTATCCATCCCTTTCACAGTGATTTGGGTCTGTTTTTCCACTTCCACCTTTATCCCTTCAGGAATCGGGTAGAGGATTGGATGAGAGAATCCCAGAGAGAGTTTGAGAGCCTTATCTTGAAGGTCTGCGCGGAATCCAATTCCGACAATCTCAAGTCGTTTCTCGAATCCCTTGGTGACTCCGGTGACCATATTGGCGATGAGACTCCGGATCAGACCTTGAAGAGCCCTTGAGGTGCGATTGTCATCTGCACGCTGGACGAAGACCTTTCCACCGTCCACTGCGACAGAAATCCCAGAAGGGAGAGAGTGAAGGAGATGGCCTTTGGGTCCTGTCACCTCCACCTTCGACGGATCGCAGGTGACCTTCACCTCTTTTGGCAAAACGACCGGCATTCTTCCAATACGAGACATAAATAACCTCTAAATGCCAAATGACAAAGTTCGCACGAAGTGACGAACTGAAAGTGAGTCAATTTCAAATCAAATCCAAAGCTCAAATGTCAAAAATTTTTGTTTTGACATTTGGATCTTGAAATTTGAAATTAAAAAATTTTTACCATACATAACATAAAACCTCTCCGCCCACATTAGCCTTTCGCGCTGCTTTGTCCGTCATAATTCCCTTTGGGGTGGAGAGGATTGAAATTCCTAATCCGCTCATGACCGAAGGGATGCGGTCACTCCCTACGTAGAATCTTCGGCCTGGCTTGCTGGCCCGTTTGAGATGGATCAACCCTTGTTTGTCGGTATCGTATTTGAGAAAGATTCGGATCATCTCATGCTGGTGATCATCGGTCACGATCTTAAAATTTTTGATAAACCCCTCCTCCTTCAAAATCTTTACGATCTCCCGTTTCAGTTTGGAAGAAGGAACATCCACCTTCTCAAATTTCTCTTTGGACCCGTTTCGAATTCGGCTGAACATATCGGCCAATGGATCGGTCATCGACATAGAAACCCCCGCACGCTTACCAGCTGGATTTGATCACTCCGGGAATCTCGCCCCTGGAGGCATACTTCCTGAGACAGAGTCGGCACATATTAAATTTCCGATAATAGGCCCTTGGTCTTCCACAGAGAGGACATCGATGGTATTGACGGACCTTAAATTTCTGAGGCCTCTGTGCCTTATTCATCAATGAAAGTTTAGCCAATTTTTCCTCCCCATCACGCTTTGCGCCAAGCGCTTAGCGTTTTCTAATTCCTAAAGGGCATCCCCAATAATCTCAGTAACTCTTTTCCTTCCTCATCGGTCTTGGCCGTAGTCACGATGACAATGTTCATCCCTTTCACTTTGTCGATCTTGTCATAGTGAATCTCTGGAAAGATGAGTTGTTCCCGAATGCCCAAGGCATAGTTTCCCCTTCCGTCGAAGGATTTTCCAGAGAGGCCTTTAAAGTCCCTTACCCTCGGGAGAGCCACATTCACCAGGCGATTGAAGAATTCATACATCCTCTCTTTTCGAAGGGTGACCATACATCCGATTGGCATCCCAGCTCTCAATTTGAACTGGGCAATCGATTTTTTGGCTTTTGTGATCACGGGCTTCTGTCCTGTGATCTGACTCAGCTCCTGAACAGCGGAATCGAGGATTTTTATATTTTGAATGGCCTCCCCTAATCCCATATTGATAACGATTTTTTCGAGTTTAGAGACCTCCATCTTGTTGCGATACCCGAATCGTTTCGTCAGCGAAGGGACGACTCTCTCCTGATAAATCTCCTTCAACTTAGCCATTTCTCCACCTATTTATCGAAAATTTCGCCACATTTGCGGCAATACCGAGTCTTCTTGCTGCCCTCTATGAGGCGGTGACCGATCCGAACGGGCTTATTACACTTTTCGCAGAGGAGCATCACATTGGAGATATGGAGGGGTGCTTCCTTTTCGATAATCCCTCCCTTTCTTTGCTGGCCGTGAGGTCGAGAATGCCTCTTTACGAAATTGATCTTCTCAATGAGCAGCTTCTCCTTTTCAGGAAAGACCTTCAGGACTCGCCCGCTCTTGCCCTTCTCCTTTCCATTGATCACCATCACGAGATCATTCTTCTTAATATGGAATTTCGGTGCGATCATGTCGATTCCCTTTTAGAGAACCTCCGGAGCCAAAGAGATGATCTTCATAAATCGCTTGGCACGAAGTTCTCTGGCGACAGGGCCAAAGATTCGAGTTCCAATCGGTTCTCCCTGGGGGTTGATCAGAACGGCAGAGTTGTCATCGAATTTGATGTAGGAACCATCCAGACGTTTCACTTCTTTCTTCGTCCGGACGATGACGGCGCGAACCACATCTCCCTTCTTGATCTTGGAGTTGGGCAGGGCATCCTTGACGGAAACAACAATGATATCGCCTACGGTCGCATACTTGTGCCGCGAACCGCCGAGCACTTTAATGCACCCCAATTTTTTGGCTCCCGAATTATCGGCGACTTCGAGGATCGTACGCATCTGGATCATCGTGGACTCCATAACGGAAGGTGAAGTGTAGGCCAGTCCATCACGCAGCCCGTTCAAGGATCTCCTTGACACGCCATCGCTTCTCTTTGCTTAACGGACGGGTTTCAACCAGTAGGACCTTATCACCCATGTGACACTCATTCCTTTCGTCATGGGCCTTCACCTTCTTCCTTTTCCGGACATATTTCTTATAGACCGGATGGAGAACGAGACGATTCACCATGACGACCACGGTCTTATCCATCTTGTCGCTCAGGACCACGCCCGCCAATGTCTTCTTCTTTCCTCTCTCTACCATTCCCTCTATTTCCCTTTCGTCGGGGACTTCTCACCGAGCATCGTCTTCACCCGAGCAATGTCCCGTTTAACCTGTGGGATCCGCGCCACATTCTCCAGTTGTCCTGTGGCATGTTGAAAACGAAGATTCAAGAGTTCCTCCTTCAACTCCTTTTCTTTCTCAAGCAGCTCCCCCTCGCTGAGAAGACGAAGATCCTTCGCTTTCATGAACGGCTCCCCCTCATGATGAATCTTGTACGGAGAGGTAATTTGTGAGAGGCCAAAAGGAATGCCTCCCTCGCCCTCTCCTCCGGGACCCCTTCCATCTCATAGAGAATTCGGCCAGGTCGGATCACGGCCACCCAATCTTCAGGAGCCCCTTTCCCTTTTCCCATCCGGGTCTCCGCAGGTTTCTTGGTAATCGGTTTATCCGGAAAGATACGGATCCAGATTCGGCCGGTCCGTTTGATGAATCGGGTCATCGCAATTCGTGCGGCCTCGATCTGGCGTGTGGTTAACCAGCCACATTCTGCGGCTTGGAGCCCGAAGTCACCGAAGTTGAGCGTATTCCCGCGGGAGGCGACCCCTTTCCTCCTTCCCTTCTGTTGCTTTCGATATTTTGTCTTCTTCGGCATCAACATAACTTTTACCTATCAATCGAATGCCCAATGACAAAGTTCAAATGTCAAAGGAAGCCCAAAATCAAAATGTCAAAATTTTTTGGATTTTGAAATTTGGATTTAGTTGTTTCAGGCAGCTCTTTCTTCTCCTTCTTTCGTTGGGAAGACCTCGCCTTTGAAGATCCAGACCTTCACCCCGATGATGCCATAGGTCGTCTTGGACTCGGCAAGACCGAAATCGATATCCGCTCGAAGGGTGTGGAGGGGAACTCGACCTTCCCGGTACCATTCCTTCCGAGCCATTTCTGCTCCTCCCAACCTTCCAGCACAAGAGATCTTAATTCCCTTCGCCCCCAGTTTGAGCGCAGAGCCCACGGCCTTCTTCATGGCTCTCCGAAATCCGACCCGCCTCTCCAACTGAAGAGCCACATTCTCAGCAACCAGTTGGGCATCGACCTCTGCCCTCTTAACCTCCTGGATGTTGATGAAGATCTCCTTTCGGGTCATCTCTTGGAGCTCTTTCTTTAGGTTCTCAACCTCGGCTCCCTTTTTTCCAATGATGATTCCAGGTCGAGCGGTATAGATGCTCACCTTTGCCTTTTTTGCCTTGCTGGCAGCCCTTTCGATCTCGATCTTGGAGACTCCCGCATGGTGGAGTTTCTTCTTCAGATGATCACGGATCCGAATATCTTCGATGAGGAGTTGAGGATAATCCTTCTCTGCATACCATCGGGAATCCCATGTCTTGATGAATCCCAATCGAAAACTGTTTGGATGCACTTTCTGTCCCAACTTCGTCCTCCTTTACCCCGTTAGAAATGACGGGGCTTTAACTCCGCCCTCTAAAAGAAATGAACATTTTCTCTTTACATCCCCGCTATAAATGGCAAAGCCTTCTAACGGGGTCTACCCTTCGTCCAAGACGATCGTGATATGGCTGGTTCTCTTTCGGATCATCGTAGCCCGGCCCAAGGCCCTCGGCGTATAACGTTTCATCGTCGGCCCCTGATCCACCGTAATTCTCTTAACGTAGAGTCGGTCGACATCAATGGTCTTTTTCTGATTGGCATTTGTAATGGCCGATTTCAATAATTTGATCAGGGTCTTGGCTGCTGCCTTCTTGGTAAAGGCCAGGACATGCATAGCCTCCTCCGCTCTTTTCCCACGAATCAGATCGGCCACCAAGCGAGCCTTGTTCGGTGCAATACGGCCGAACCTTAGTCTTGCCGTGACTTCCATCTCTTCCTCGCCCTGCTATGGAGCCTTCCCCTTGACCTTCGTCTTTCGGTCTCCAGAATGACCATGGAAAGTTCGTGTTGGAGAAAATTCTCCCAATTTATGCCCAACCATCTCCTCCGTGACAAAAACCGGAATAAATTTCTTCCCATTGTGGACCGCGAAGGTCAACCCCACCATTTCAGGGAGGATGGTGGATCGCCTCGACCAGGTTTTGATCACCTTCGATTCCCTCGCCCTTCGAATCTCTTCTACCTTTTTCATGAGATGGAGATCCACAAAAGGTCCCTTTTTGATCGAGCGGGCCATCAATCTCTCCTCTTTAATATATATTTATCCGTGGTCTTATTCTTTCGCGTTTTCTTCTCGGAGACACCCCACGGCGTGCACGGGTGTCTGCCACCCGAACTCTTTCCCTCACCTCCACCCATGGGATGGTCGATCGGATTCATGGCTACCCCACGAACCGTAGGACTCCAACCTAACCATCGATTTTTTCCCGCTTTTCCCAGGGAGATGTTTTCATGCTCCAAGTTGCTTACTTGGCCGATGGTGGCATAGCAATCTTGCAGAACCAATCGAACTTCACCGGAGGGAAGTTTGATATGGGCATATTTACCCTCCTTTGCCATCAGTTGACCAGAAGCTCCGGCACTTCGACTGAGCTGGCCACCCTTTCCCACCTTCAACTCAATATTATGAATCAGCGTGCCCGTAGGAATATTGCGCAAGGGAAGGGCATTGCCAGGCTTAATATCGGCTGTTGGACTCGCAATCACTCGGTCGCCCACCTGAAGTTGATCTGGCGCAAGGATGTAACGTTTCTCGCCGTCAGCATAGTAAAGGAGAGCAATGCGGGCGGAGCGATTTGGATCATACTCGATGGAAGCAACTCTGGCCTGGACCTCCCGCTTATCCCGTTTGAAATCGATGAGACGATACATTCTCTTGTGGCCCCCTCCCCGATGCCAAGCAGTGATTCTTCCATAACAGTTTCTTCCCCCTGTCTTCTTCAGTGGAAGAACGAGGCTTTTCTCTGGCTCTAAAGCCGTGATCTCCTCATACGTGGAGATGGTTTGAAACCGCCTTCCAGGAGAGGTTGGTCGAAACTTCTTAATCGCCATGTCTTAACCCCATCAATATAATTCCAAATGTCAAAGTTCAAATTTCAAATCAAATCCAAATTTCAAATGTCAAAGCTTTATGAATTTTGACATTCCTTTGGCATTAGGATTTTGTCATTTGAACTTTACTCTTTCATTAGGCTCCTTCAAAGAAATCGATACGATCGCCTTCTCTTAGGGTGACGATCGCCTTCTTCCAATCGGGCCTCTTCCCATACCTTCTACCCAGACGTTTCACTTTGCCTAAAACGTTGCAGGTATGGACCCCAAGGACTTTGACCTTGAACAGGCGCTCCACAGCGGATTGAATCTCGATCTTGTTTGCATTCCGGTCCACCTCGAAAGCATACTGACGGTTGGCCTCTTTCTGCTGAGTGCTTTTTTCAGTAATCAAAGGTCTTCGGATGATCTGATAAGCTTCCTTCATGGTGCGAGCACCCCTTGGATCCTTTGGACTGCGGGACTTAGTAAAATTAAATACTCATGATTTAAGATATCGTAGACATTCAGGCCTTCACATCTCAGAACCTGAACCTTAGGAATATTCCGGGCCGATCGTTCTAACAGAGTACGTTTGTCATCAATCACAATGAGGGCATCATTGGCCTGGAATCTTTTCAACACCTCAAGGACCTGACGGGTCTTAAACGTGTCCAGCGGGAGGTCTTCGAGAAGAATCAGTTTCCCTTCCTGACGTTTCAAGCTGAGAGCAGCCCTGAGAGCGGCCCGCTTTACCTTTTTAGGAAGAGAGAACGAGTAATCTCGGGGCATGGGGCCAAAGGTGGTTCCTCCTCCCTTCCAGAGAGGAGACCGTCGGGACCCCGCCCGTGCCCTTCCTGTGCCCTTCTGTCTCCAGGGTTTTGCTCCTCCTCCCCGAACCAAGGCTCTGTTCTTCGTGGCGGCGGACCCTTTCCTTTTGGAGGCCAACGTCATCCGGACGACGTCATAGAAGAGGGAAGGATTGATCTCTGCGCTAAAGACCCTGTCGTCAAGCTCAGTATCACTCACCTTTCGATTTTCAATGTCATAGACGGAAAAAGTGCTCATCTCATCCTTTCCTTAAGCCGACGCAGGTTTAGTCGTTTTGCCCTTTTTGGTTGCATTTCGAATGAGGATCAGTCTGTTCCGGCTTCCCGGAATTCCGCCTTTGAGCAGGATGAGGTTCTGGTCCTCTTTCACATCCAAGACAGTGATATTTTGGAGAGTCACCTTCTCATTCCCATGATGTCCTGGCATCTTGAGGCCTTTGAAAACGTGGTGCGGATAAGCGGCTGAGCCGACGGAGCCTCCATGGCGAAAATATTCGTGCGTTCCATGCGATCCAGGGGAACCGTGAAATCCATGACGCTTCATGACACCTGTAAACCCTCTTCCTTTGCTGAGACCGGTCACATCGACGACGTCTCCGGGCTTGAAGACGCTCACGGTTATTTCCTCTCCCAATTCGACCCCTTCCATATTCTCCACACGAAACTCTTTCAGGTGATAGGAGGGGCCTACCCCTGCCTTCTTAAAATGGCCAGTCAGCGGTTTGTTCACCCTCTGAGCATTCCTGGGAAGGAAACTGAGTTGAACGGCGTTATAGCCATCCTTCTCCTTCGTCTTCTTTTGGATTACCCTGCAAGGCCCGGCTTCGATGACGGTCACTGGAACGACCGACCCATCTTCGAGAAAAATTTGAGTCATCCCCAGTTTTCTCCCGATGATGCCCAACGTCCTCTCCATATTTCTTTCCATCTCCAATCCCCCTTTCCACGTTTTCTAAAAAGGGGGGTTACGGAGGATTATAGTTTGATTTCGACATCGATCCCTGCTGCCAAATCGAGCTTCATCAGCGCATCCACTGTCTGCTGCGTAGGCTCTAAGATATCGATGAGGCGTTTATGGGTCCGAATCTCGAACTGTTCCCTTGATTTCTTGTCGACATGGGGGGATCTCAGCACACAGAATTTATTGATCCGCGTGGGAAGAGGGATGGGACCCGCGATACTGGCGCCAGTTCGCCGAACCGTATCGACGATCTCAGCAGTCGATTTATCCAGAAGCTTATGATCATAAGATTTCAGACAGACCCTGATCTTCTGTGTGGTCATCTTCAAACCCTTTCCTTATTACTCCGTGACATCGCTGATGACGCCTGCGCCAACGGTTCGCCCACCCTCCCGAATCGCAAACCGCAACTCCTTCTCCATCGCAATCGGCGTAATGAGCTCCACCGCCAACGACACATTGTCCCCAGGCATCACCATCTCCACACCCTCCGGCAACGTCACCACCCCCGTCACATCCGTCGTCCGAAAATAAAACTGAGGCCGATACCCATTAAAAAAAGGCGTGTGCCGACCCCCCTCCTCCTTCGTCAATATATACGTCTCCGCCTTAAACTTCCGATGCGGCGTAATCGCCCCAGGCCTCGATACCACCTGCCCCCGCTCCACCTCCTCACGCTTCACCCCACGCAACAACACCCCAATGTTGTCCCCAGCCTGACCCTGATCCAACGTCTTACGAAACATCTCCACCCCCGTACAGACCGTCTTCATCGTCGGCCGTATCCCTACCACCTCCACCTCATCTCCCACCTTCACCACCCCACGCTCAACCCGACCCGTCACCACCGTCCCACGCCCAGAGATCGAAAACACATCCTCCACCGGCATCAAAAACGGCTTGTCTATGTCCCGCACCGGCTCCGGTATAAACGTGTCCACCGCCTCCATCAACTTCCACACCCCACCGCACCACTGACACTCCACCCTCCCACACCCACACTCCAATGCCTTGAGCGCACTGCCCCGAATCACCGGCGTCTCCTCACCAGGAAAATCATACCCACTGAGCAACTCCCGAACCTCCAACTCCACCAAATCCAATAACTCCGGATCCTCCACCATGTCCACCTTGTTCAAAAAAACCACCACATAGGGCACCCGCACCTGCTTGGCCAATAACACATGCTCCCGCGTCTGAGGCATCGGCCCATCCGCCGCCGATACCACCAAAACCGTCCCATCCATCTGCGCCGCACCCGTAATCATATTCTTGATATAGTCCGCATGCCCAGGACAATCAATGTGCGCATAATGACGCCTCACCGTCTCATACTCCACATGCGCAATCGCTATCGTCAACCCCCGCTCCTTCTCCTCCGGCGCCTTGTCTATCTGATCAAACGCCATATACTGCGCCAACCCCTTCTTGGCCAATATCTTCGTTATCGCTGAGGTCAACGTCGTCTTCCCATGATCCACATGCCCAATCGTCCCCACATTCACATGCGGCTTCGTCCTCTCAAACTTCGGCTTCGACATGGCTCAAACCCTCCTTTGCATTTTGGGGTGCCCTCAGGCGACCCTTTTTAGTTGAGAAAGGATCTCCCCACTTACAGATGATGGCACAGGGCTATAATGGGAGAATTGCAGGGTGAAAGTGGCCCTTCCCTGGGTGAGGGACCGAAGGTCGGTTGCGTATCCAAACGTATTGGCCAGGGGAACCTCTCCTAAGATCACGTTCGTTCCGCCCCGGTATTCAACCCTCGATGTTTTGCCTCTCCTTGAATTAAGGTCACTGACAACCTGACCCATAAACTCTTCCGGAGTGATAATCTCGATGGACATCAATGGTTCGAGAAGGATAGGCGCGGCTTGCCGGGCCCCTTCCTTCAACCCCATAGAGCCAGCAATCTTAAAGGCTATTTCAGAGGAGTCGACCTCATGGTAGGAGCCGTCGATGAGGGTCACTTTCATATCGACCATCGGATATCCCGCCAGCACCCCTTTCTCCATGGCTTCTAACACTCCCTTTTGGATGGCTGGAATATATTCTCGAGGAATGGCTCCCCCTACGATTCGATTGACGAATTCGAATCCCTTACCCGGAGGCTGCGGTTCCATGGTCAACCAGACATGACCATACTGGCCTCTTCCTCCTGACTGACGCACAAATCGACCCTCGGACTTGACGGTCTTCGTAATCGTCTCTCGATAAGCCACCTGGGGTTGTCCCACGTGGGCCTCCACGTTAAACTCTCTCAAAAGGCGGTCCACGATGATCTCGAGGTGAAGCTCACCCATCCCAGAGATGATGGTCTGACCCGTTTCTTCATCCGTCTTTACTTTGAAGGATGGGTCTTCCAAGGCCAGTTTCTGGAGGGAGGTCCCAAGTCTTTCAAGATCGCCCTTTGTCTTTGGTTCGATGGCAATGGAGATGACCGGATCGGGAAAGTTCATCGATTCGAGGATGATCGGTTGTTTCTCACTACAGATCGTGTCTCCGGTGGTGGTATACTTGAGGCCTACCGCAGCAAAGATATCTCCGGCTGAGACTTCATGAATCTCCTCCCTTTTGTTCGCATGCATCTTCACAAGACGGCCGATCCGCTCTCTCTTTCCCTTGAGGGGATTGAGGACCGAATCTCCGGATTTGAGAGACCCAGAATAGATCCGGAAGAAGGTCAGCTGTCCTGTATAAGGATCGGTCATCAATTTAAAGGCCAAGGCCGAGAGGGGATGTCCATTATTGGCAGAGAACGTGAGCTCTTGTCCGTGAAGATCGACCCCTTTCACCGGTGGGATATCGAGAGGCGAGGGCAGATAGTCGATGATGGCATCGAGAAGAGGTTGGACTCCTTTATTCCTAAAGGCCGAGCCGCAGAGGACCGGCGTGCCCTTTAACCGAAGGGTTACCTCCCTCAAAGCGCTCCGGATCTCTTCTTCCAAGATCTCCTGGCCATCGATAAACTTCTCCATGAGGAAGTCGTTCTGCTCTGCCAATCTTTCGATGAGCATCTCCCTTGCGATAGAAGCTTCGTTCGCATAGGCCTCTGGAATATCGATGACATCGAATTTCATTCCCAAACTGTAAGAATCATAGAGAACTGCCTTCATAGTGATGAGATCGATCACCCCTTTAAAATCCTCTTCCTTTCCCAAGGGTAGTTGAATAGGTAAAGGGGTAGTTTTGAGACGATCCGCCATCATCTTCAAACATCCATGAAAGTCTGCACCCATTCGGTCCATCTTGTTGATAAACGCGATCCTTGGGATCTGGTATTTGTCGGCCTGTCTCCAAACCGTTTCAGATTGGGGTTCCACCCCTCCGACTGAACAGAAGACGGCGACAGCACCATCCAAAACCCGAAGGGATCGTTCCACCTCTATCGTAAAGTCGACATGGCCAGGGGTATCGATGATATTGATCCGGTGGTCTCTCCAGAAACAGGTGGTGGCAGCAGAGGTGATGGTGATCCCTCTTTCTTTCTCCTGTTCCATCCAGTCCATGGTTGCAGAACCTTCATCCACTTCTCCGATCCTGTGGGTAACGCCGGTATAGTAAAGAATCCGTTCGGTCGTCGTCGTCTTCCCAGCATCGATATGGGCCATGATGCCAATATTTCGCGTTAGTTCCTTTGAAAAGATGTTCGTCACAGCAAAACCTCTTACGTCGCTTAATAAATTTCAAATTCCAAAGTTCAAATGTCAAAGGAAGTCCAAAGCTCAAATGTCAAATTTTTGAGTTTGGACTTCGACATTCCTTTGTCATTTGGATTTTGACATTTGTAATTGACTTAAAAAAATTACCAACGATAATGGGCGAAGGCCTTATTGGCTTCGGCCATCTTGTGAGTATCCTCTCTCTTTTTGATGGCAGCCCCTCGGCTATTGGCTGCATCGATCAATTCTGCTGAAAGCTTTTCCTCCATCGTCTTTTCTGATCGCTGCTTTGCAAAGCCGATGATCCATCGGATGGCCAGAGCCATCTTTCTTTCTGACCTCACCTCCACCGGAACCTGATAGGTGGCACCCCCGACTCTCCTGGGTCTTACCTCAATCAGAGGTTTCGCGTTGTCCATTGCCTGGCTAAAAATCTTGAGAGGATCCGAATGGGTCTTCTCTTTGATGAGGTCGAGCGCCCTGTAAAAAATTCCTTCAGCCACACTCTTCTTTCCACGCCGCATGATCCCATTTATAAATTTGGCAATCAAGGTGTCATGATACTTTGGATCTGGCAAAATTTGCCTCTTCCTAACTTCCCTTTTTCTGGGCATAATAGCTCCTGACTCCTCAATGGTTTTGGAAGAGAAGTTCTGTTACTTCGGTTTCTTGGCTCCGTATTTGGAGCGACTTTGTTTTCGGTCTTGGACGCCTACGGTATCTAAGGTGCCACGGATGATATGGTACCGAACTCCTGGAAGGTCCTTCACCCTTCCTCCTCGAATAAGAACAACGGAGTGTTCTTGGAGGTTGTGACCAATCCCTGGGATATATGTGGTCACTTCGATCCCGTTTGTTAATCTCACCCGAGCCACCTTTCGAAGGGCGGAATTGGGTTTCTTAGGGGTGGTTGTATAAACCCGAATACAGACCCCCCTTTTTTGGGGAGATCCAGTGAGGGCAGGGGCAGAAGTCTTGCTTCTTATACCTTTCCTTGCCTCTCGGACCAGTTGACTTATCGTCGGCATTCATCCCTCTCCTTACTAACAACTCAGCAATTTCAATAAGTTATGTAGCAGCAGTTCGTGAGCCTGAATTTAACGAAAAAAACTTATAAAATTTAATCTATTTTTTTCCAATTGTCAAATATTTTTTTGTTTGGAACGAAAAATTCTTGGAGGCCAAGAACCGATCCGACCGTCCCTTTGGAACCCCACCCTTCCCAACCAAAAAAGTCGAAGGTATGGCAGAGGCCTAAACATTCAATAGTTGACATCCTTGAACCGAATTGGTAAAAATAGTCTCACTTTCGGAGAAGGAGTACAGAGTCAAGAAGGAGGTGAAAAAAAGATATACTATTTAGGAAAACATTCGAAAGGAGGGATGGATGATGAAGAGTAAAAGGCTGGGTCTCTTTTTATTCGTTTCAATCTTATCTGTTGTGATGATTTTGCCTACTCTTGTCGCCGCACAGAAGGAGGTCAAAATCGGTGTTATTCTCCCACTATCTGGTGCCCTTGCTCCTATTGGTAAGAGTTTAAAAGAAGGAGCAGAGTTGGCTGCTGAGATCGTCAATAAGAAATACCCTGAACTGGATATCCCGATTGCAAAGTGGGAGGGGATTCCAAATTTAGGAGGGGCCAAGATCAAACTGATCTTTGCCGATTCCCGGGGAGATCCGGGATGGGGAGCTGATCAGGCAAAGAGACTCATAGAGGATGAGAAGGTGGTAGGTCTGTTGGGCGCCTATCAGAGTTCAGTTACAAAGACGGCATCTGTGGAAGCCGAACGAGCAGGTGTTCCATTCATTAACCCAGATTCGACCTCTCCTGATCTCAGTAAGAGAGGGTTCAAGTGGTTTTGGAGGGTTACCCCGCATGAGACCTGGTTTACT
>Ga0315309_1000694_pt1 | contig 20476 bp, 19 predicted proteins | sample TDP4_MG_FD_203080 | JGI IMG/M metagenome (GOLD analysis project Ga0315309, IMG submission 203080) | Freshwater sediment microbial communities from Lake Towuti, South Sulawesi, Indonesia - TDP4 | ecosystem: Environmental > Aquatic > Freshwater > Lake > Sediment | place: Indonesia: South Sulawesi... | reverse complement strand
CGGCGGAGTTTGCCCTGCGGATTCTTGACAGGAGGGTCTTTTTTGTTCCTTTCAGAAGCTCTTCTTTTAGACTGGCGACATCGATACTGGTTTTTTCGTCAGGCATGTCTTCGTAAGCTAGGAGAGTAACTTCGTCTTCTTTGATGTTTACTCTTTCCACCTTTCCGTACACGTATCCTTCAGAGTCAATTATCAAGGCATCCAGAAGCTCGTCTTCTCTGTATGCGAGTTTCATCTACGCACCCGAGCCGCAGTGATTGGCTTCAATTCTAACTCAATGAAAGAGGAAGATATTAATTGCTCTAGCTAACCATCAACTAATTGGGACCTCCTTGCGCGAGGGAAATCCAGGAAGACTCGCAGATATCCTACGAATAACGGGCTATCTGGTTGCAGCAGGAGCTGTCATTGGCTTTAGTGTAGGTCTATACCTTCTGTATAACCGGTCACTGTTCACGGGTATTGTCCGTATCAGTCAATTGGAGGCTGTAAGCTATTTTCTCGGAGTTTCCATGCCAAGCTTTGTTGTCTTGGTTATCATAGGCTACCTGTTTACGACAACGTCGGGACCTAAAGGCGTCAATATCTCGGAGCTGGTTCCTCTCTGTGGACTCGGTCTTTTGAGTATGGTTCTATCTTCACTTTCAATCTTCTATTTTATTTCCTTCATTGGAGGATTTCTCACTTTGTTGGCTTCGGTCACGGGTTTTACGAAACCTACCTTCAAGACTCTTTCCAGGGAGGAAGCATCCTTTCTTGTAGAGGTCGGCGCGATGTTTGTTGCGTCTGCCTCGTCATTGCTTGTGTTGATGTGGCTCATATCTGACTTCTTTCAAACATATGCTCTGGGTCTGTATGTTGGTTATTCTCCCTATCCTTTGCTGTTGGTCGCGATTCTGTCCTTGTTGGTCTTCTTTGCCATTCCTTTCATAGATTCGAGAGGCAAAAACACAGGATGGTGTGGGGCATTTGGGCTGATAATGACCATTGTCTCCCTGCTGTTCGTTCTCCAGAACAGGTACAGCTTTCTAAACGCAACTGCTTCTCTGGGCTTCTTTCTGCTGGCAATAGGCTATATCTCGTCACTGACTGGTGACTTGATCTTCGTTAGACTTTTCTTCACTGAAGTTGCAGAGCAACCGACCATTCTAATCTCTTCTCCTCTGCAGCAAGGAAAATTCTGCCCATACTGTGGAAAACCCCGCGATATCATCTTCCAAGCCTACTGCAACCACTGTAGAAGAAGCTTATTGTGGTCACCCTACGCGCCTTTTTGTCCTTCATGTGGACAATTGGTTCCGTCGAAAGCTCAAGACTGCCCCCACTGTCAGGAAAACATCACTGACAAGCGCACCTATTTTCGTCTCCAAAATGCAAAGGAACAGGCAACGGCTGAGAGATTAGTGGCGGAGTCAACGAAGAAAAAATCGTTTGTGGTTAGGAGCCTGTCACGAATGAAAGGAATAATCCAACCGGCTGGGCAAGCACGCCAAAGCACACGTATGTCGATGGCTCTGGTAGATGCCGTTCTTATCATAAGCATAACCTGCATATCGAGCATTGTCTTTTTCTGGGCACTAAGGATCGTTCTTCTAGCGATGGCTAAATGATCTTTTGCTGACAGAAAGACGACGTTTCGGTTTTGGCAAAAGGGTGCCTTTGCAGGAGATTTCGCTTGCTTTGGACATGGACTGATTGTCATTCTTCGCTGTCCACGCCATGGGAGTAATATGGCAAAAACTATATTGTCCACTTCAAGCCTAAATCATGATAGAAAGCGGTAGTCAAGCATCAAGCGGGCAACAATAGTGACCGACGTCTATGTCAACGTGCGCAAACACGGCAAACAAGTGGTCTTGGCAACTTGTGACTGTGAGTTATTGGGCAGGGTCCTCAGGGACGGAAAAATAGTTTTTGAGGTGCGTGAAGAATTCTATAAGGGCATGAGGGTTACGATTGAAGAGGCTATAGAGCTGTGCAGACAGTCAACCATAGTGAACATGATTGGTAAATGTATAGTGGACAAGGCTGTGAAGGCAGGACTGGTACACCCTGAAGCCATTCTCAGAATTTCCGGTGTTCCCCACGCCCAGATTATCAGACTTTAGGCTTGATGTCTGTTAAGATATTTAAGTAAGACCCGATGCTTCTGTTGTGGTGAATAGTCAAGAAGTGTTGAGGTGCCTGCTTGGGCAAGAAGAAGGTCGTCAGTGAATCAGAGATACAGGACCTTGTGTTGCCTGTTGCGAACGACGTTTTGTGCGTGGCAACCAAGTTCTTAGGGTACGATAGAATCATGGTTAAGTGTCAAGACGGACACGAACGCCTGTGCCGCATAAGAGGCAAGATCAAGAGAAGAGTGTGGATTCGCGAAGGTGACGTCGTGTTGGTTTCGCCGTGGGACTTCCAGACTGACAGCCGAGGCGACATCATCTGGAGATACACTAGGGGCCAGGTTGACCTGTTGAGAAGGAAAGGATACCTCAAGCTTTAGGTACGCACATGTTTCTTGGGAGACTGCACGTGTCTTATAGAGCCAGGGTAGAGAGAAAACTCGGACGAAAAGAAAAACGCTATGAAACCGAACAGTTGATGAAGGAAAAAAGAAGCGAAGAATACGAAGTCTTAGAAGAGGTTTTTGACCGCTCCACCCTCATGACCATCTACGATTTCCTAAACAAGGGAACAATAGACCAGATTTTTGGCTCCGTGAAGGCAGGGAAAGAATCCAAACTCTACTGGGGAAAGGACAGAGAAGGCACGCCATTAGCCATCAAAATCTTTCTCACAATCTCAGCTGAATTCCGACGAGGCATGATACCTTACCTCGAAGGCGACCCACGCTTCGCCCACATCAAACACGACAGCCGCAGCCTCGTCTATGCCTGGGCACAGAAAGAATTCAAAAACCTCACGCAAGCAACAGAAGCAGGAGTCAGAGTGCCCAAACCGATAGATGTCAGCCACAACGTCTTAATCATGGAGTTCATAGGACCAGAGGGAGAGAGTGCTCCTCTACTCAGAGAAATAGAACTCAAAAACCCCAGACGCACCTACAGCCGAATCATAGAAAACGTGAAAAGACTTTACCAAAAGGCTAAGCTTGTCCATGGGGACCTCAGCGAATACAACATAATGGTATGGAGGAATCAACCAATCCTGTTCGACGTTTCACAAGCCGTGCCGTTGGAGCATCCGATGGCAGACCAACTGCTTCGCAGAGACTTGGAAAACCTAAATCGATACTTCAAACGCTTAGGAGTAGAGGTCATACCTCTGGAAGAATTGTACAAGAAGGTGACAGAAGCTGGCGCATGCTAACACATTCACGAAAATCACCAAAGATCGAATAGGCGCCTTAATTGGACCAGACGGCAAAGTGAAACAAAGCATAGAGAAAGACTTTGGCGTAGACCTGAACATAGACAGTGAAACAGGCGATGTGACAATCAGTCTCAAGTCTGAAGCTCAAGACCCGTCGATGATGTTTAGAGCCAAGGAAGTTGTCGCAGCCATAGGAAGAGGCTTCTCTCCCGACCGAGCCTTTCGCCTGCTACGAGACGAGGACGCAGCGTTAGAGGTGATTGACCTGCGTGAGCTGTTCGGCAGATCGCTGTCAGAACTTCAGCGCATAAAGGGAAGAATCATAGGCGAAGGCGGCAAAACAAGACGCATAATTGAAGAGTTAACAGAAGCCGACGTGAGCGTGCACGGGCACACCGTTTCGATTATCGCGGACATGGACCAGATGGAAGTAGCGAGAGAAGCCGTTCAAATGCTTCTGCGAGGCAGCCAACACAGCACCGTCTACCGCTTCTTGCACAGAAAAAGACGAGAACTCAAGAAAAAGAAGCTAGAGCTCTGGGAAAAACCATACGAAAAGATGGAATAACGAAAAGTCATGGTTCTTGGCTGATGGTTAAGGAGTAGAATCCATGACCACCGTCTAGGCGCACTTCGATGAACCAAAACCCCGAGGAGTATGCAGCAACATCTAGAGTCTGGAAGTAATCAAATCGTTCTTTTGCAGCAACAAGGTTCCGTTCATGATCATAGAGGTACAAATGGATAACTGGTACTTCAATCAACAGTTCATCAGTTCCGGTCACGTTAACTCGGATTCTTTGTCCCTGACTTACGTAAATCTTAAAAAAGTCCTTAAAGTCGCCGGCGTCAGGGCGCGCACCGATATAGAATCTTGGGTAATAGCCTTCAGTTATTTCCTGAGCTGTTTCAAAGCTATTGTTGTCGTCTGGACCGATTCTCAGCTGAAATGGCTGAACGACCTTGCTATAGGCTGACCCGTTGTAGTATACAATTTCTATGGCAACTTCCAGTGAATGTGACCGATCTTGAGGACTGCGTAATATCCAATGTAGAGGACCGTCAAAGTGAGCTCCTTTTGGACGATTTACACTGGTCATCTTAATGAAAGCTTTCAAACCCTTACCAAGCTGATAATGTGAGTAATCCGCGATTGAGAGGTTTTCGACATGGGCATGAAACTTGGGCCAAGTATCTACGTTAAAGAAGTTGATTTCGGAGTTTTCATAGTCTTCGTACAAAAGAATGCTAACACTGTTCACAAAACCGGCTTGCAAATGCGTTGTCACATTCACTACAAGAGCAATATAGCCTGAGCCACCGTACTCCAAAGAGCTCGAGTGGTAGTCATCTACTGAGATTTCCGAGAGCAGTTCAATTTCATTCTTGTAAAAGCCCCTGATACTTTCTTTAATGTCTATGTTGGTGTACGGTCTCTCGGATTCCCATTTGACAGTTTCCAGCGTTATGGTTTCTGCAATAGCAATTGGTCCGCTAAGAATTCCTGTTAACCGAAAAGATGCCAAAAGGCCCATTGGAACAACAATTGACAGTAAAGCCAGAGCCTTCCAATTCCTTTCAATCGAGTCTTTTTTCAAGATGAAACGCCTAGATTCTTAGTTAATTTCACAAATTCAATATAAAATTTGCGTGCCAAATTAAAGTTGTGAAACATTATCCTAGACGAAGCTTCTAGAAAACAAAAATTAAAGACAACGCCTCCACAACAGCAGCCACAAACAAGAACAACACCACCAAAACGTAAATGCCCACACAGTCTCCGAATGCTCTCTTCAGCGAATCCAACCGCGACAAACCGTGCTCCCCATAGGCTCTTTTTGGACTAATCCAAGACAGACCCAAACTCACTCCAGCCACACCACACAGCACATACCCTTCACCCTCCAAAATCAAAGTCGGAAAAGCAATCAGAAGCCCAGCTGTCGACAATGTACTGAGCAACGCACCCCACAACAAAGCCCTAAAAAAGAGAAAAGCAACCGGCAGAACAAAGAGGATCAAGCCCGACAGCGTAATCAGACCAAAACCACTCACAGCCAAATTCCAAAGGAAGATACCGAATAGCAACAACGCCCAGTTGTCTCTACTAATGAATGAAACATCACTCTCCGTGGGCAACACGCCAACACCTTCATAATCATACTGCGCCAAGAAAGCTCCAACAAGCACGCCGCCGAAAAACAACCAATTGAGCACAATCAAAAGCAGCACTCTCCTTGAAACAACAGCTGCACAATTCCTTAGAAAAATCCACATGACGCTGGCACAGATAACCTCTTTTCACAACCACACCCTAAATAACTTGCTAACCAAAAAGCAACCAGAAACAGGTCTGTGTCGTTTTTAGCGCTTTTTGTGTTTAAACTTAAAAAGAGAGAGAAATGCATATTCTTGCGGATTAACCAAGTGAACAAAAAACAGACGGCCAGAGCGGATACACGTGGCTGAAACATTTGAGGAGATCAGCGCCGCAGACTTCTTCTACCGCAACCGAGACATAGCCGGCTTCACCAACCCATCAAGAGCCATCTTCTCCTCAATACGCGAACTCATCGAAAACTCACTCGACGCCGCAGACCAATCGGGCAGACCCCCAGACATTTACATCAGACTGTCATACGAAGACGAAGAAAAATTCGAAACCGAACTCGAAGCCGACAAAAAGGGTGAAACTGAACCGGAAGAGGAAGCAGCCGAATCCTTCGAGGCCGGCGTCTACAAGCTACGCATCGAAGACAACGGGTCAGGCGTGCCAGCCCGTCATATACCAGGAGCCTTCGGCCAAGTCCTCTTTGGCTCAAAATACAAACTCAAACAAGCACGTGGCACCTTCGGACTAGGCGGCACAATGGCACTTCTGTACGGGCAGATCACGACCCATAAGCCTGCTTTGGTGATGTCGAGCACAGGCGGCGCCAAAGTCTACATGTACAAGCTCACGGTCGACATTCAACGCAACCGCCCAATCATCCTAGACCGCAAGATCCTCCTGAACAAAGAAGGGTGGCGAGGAACCATCGTTGACTTCAGCCTTGAAGGCGACTACAGCAAGGCCATGCCCAGAGTCCTCGAGTACCTAAAACAAACAGCTCTCGTAAACCCCTACGCCAACATAACCTTCATCGATCCAAAAGGCCGCCTGTACAAGTTCACCAGAGTCACCACAAAGATGCCGCCTCCACCAAAAGAGACCAAGCCTCACCCGTACGGCGTCGACGTCGAAACCATACAGCGCCTCATGCGCATCACACCATACCGAAACATGGTCGACTTCATGCGCTACCACTTCCACCGAGTAGGCCAAAAAACAGCCCACAGATTCCTAGAGTTCGCAGGCATACCCAAAACAAAACAGCCGCGCAAACTGAAACCCGAAGAAATCGTCCGACTAGTGCACATGATGAAACGCTTCAACGGATTCTTGGCGCCTGATGCCAGTTGCCTATCCCCCTTAGGCGAAGACCTGCTCAAAGCCGGCATACTCAAAGAACTGCAACCTGAGTTTACCGCAGTCAGGCAGCGTCCACCATCCACCTATTCAGGACATCCATTCATCGTTGAGGTTGCAATAGCCTACGGAGGAAGCATCCCCAAACGAAACGACTTCGTGCTGTACCGATTCGCCAACCGCATCCCACTTCTATACGACGAAGCCAGCGACGTAAGCTGGAGAATAATCAAGGCCATGAACTGGCGCAGATACAAGGTTTCACCAGACCTGCCCATCGCCATCATGGTTCACCTTTGCAGCACCAAGGTTCCTTACAAGACAGTGGGCAAAGAGTTCATAGCTGACAGACCAGAAGTAAAACGAGAAATTCTGAACGGTATCCGAGAGGCCGCACGTGAGCTGCAACACTTCTTAACTAGGCAGGAGCACGTAGAAAGAGAAAGAAAACGACTAAGCACGTTCTCAAAATACCTGCCCAAAATAGCACGGTTCTCAACCGAACTTGCCGGGAAAAAGAAGTCACCCGACATATCAAAACTGTTAGCGAGCGTGAAAGTATATGAAGAAGAAGCAGACTAGGCTCTCAGCCTCAGAACGAAAGGAAGAGGTCCTCACCCATCTCAGCCGATTCGGCGGCACACTCTACGACCAGATGGAAAATGGCACTTTTCCATGGATCAAGATGCCCAGCCGCTCCATAGAAAACATACATTACGACACGGAACTCCGCCAATACATCTTAGGCGACAAAACCGTTCGCCGAACCGCCAGAAACATCCGGCACATCCGACCCTTCACCCAGCTCGTGTGGGCAGCCTACTTCGCACAGGAACTGAGCAAACAAAGAAAAACATCCACCCTGAGAGATGTTTACTATTCAGCCCAGGCCTTCGACATCGCTTTCAAAGACCAAGCTGAATCCGACAACGTCATCACAGACTTGGAAACCGTTGCCAATTTCTCAAGGGAAGACTTCAGTGTCTTTCCAGAAGAACGCTCAGCCATATTCGGCGACCTCACAATCGAATACACAGTTCCAGGCTACGAGGGCAAACGACTTAACCTAACGTCACATCCGGACGGCGTAATGATTGGCCCAGCGTTAACATCATCCGAATTCGTCAAAACAAGCGCCGACAAGGTCATAGCCATCGAGAAAGGCGGACTCTTCACACGATTCATCGAGGAACAAGTACACAGAAAATTCAACGCCTTACTAGTGCTGACCGCTGGACAGGCACCACGTGCCACACGCCACTTCATCCGCCGACTAAACAGCGAACTGGACCTACCAGTCTTCATTTTTACCGACGGAGACCCATGGGGAATGCACATAGCAATGGTCATAATCTCAGGCTCGGCCAACGCCGCACACCTTCGCGAATTAACCACACCAGACGCAAAATGGAGCGGCGTCTGGGCCACGGACATAGTGGACTACAAGTTGCCCAGCGACCCATTGACCGACATAGACATAAAACGGCTATACGAACTGCAGAAAGACCCACGCTACGAAGGCGAGTTGTGGCAGAGAGAAACCAAAACCTTCTTCAAAATCAAGAAAAAGGCTGAGCAAGAAGCCTTCAGCCGGTACGGCTTAACATACATCGTAGACGAATACCTACCGGCCAAGCTTGAAGAATCTCAACAAACTTAAAATAATGCTCCAGAGAGGTAACTAAGCCACAAAGCGAACGAGGTTGCAACAGTTGAGCAGAGAGGCACCAGTCGGCTTAGTCTTCATGGAAAAACTCATCGGCCTAATCATGATAGCCGTAGGAGCATTAACATTCTATGTGACCTACACAAACCTCGCAAGCCTGCCCGCGGACCCACTGATATTCCTTGGAACAGGCATAATCCTCATAGCGCTAGGCATACTACTCTTCACAGCAAAAACAGAATAGTCACTGCCAGAACTGCCGACAAAAGTCACAGATAGTCTGCGAGCCGAATTATGTTGGCGCCGCCGGTCGGATTTGAACCGACGACCAACTGGTTAACAGCCTCAGCCTTCTATCAAGATAGAAGTCAGCTGCTCAACCGGGCTGAGCTACGGCGGCATTTCCCCAAACGTTGCTATTCTTGAGAAACTCCATCCATATTTAAGTTTGCTCAACACAATAAGATGCAGAGCCTTCACATCGTTCATTAGCGCAGTTGTCTAATGGAGCATGGAGGAGCACGCAGGTTTGCCATCGCTAAAGCCTTGGTTCGACACAGTCATTGTCCGTTTCGGCGGAGAAATCGGCATCAAGGCAGCATGGACGCGAAAACTGTATGAACGTCGCCTAATCGCCAACATCAAAGCCGCTCTGAAACGTCACTCTATCTCCTACGCTCAGTTTGTAAGAAAATTCGGTCGACTATACATTAAGACCGGCCAACCCGAGGAGGTAGCGCTAGAACTGAGCAGAATCTTCGGCATCGCCTCAACATCACCAGCAACAGAAACCACATCAGACCTAAACAACATCGTAGACATCAGCCTCAAACTTGCTAAATCAAGGCTCAAGAAGGAACAAAGCCTCGCTGTGAGGTGCCACAGAGTTGGAAAGCACCCGTACACCAGTCAGGAAGTGTGCAGCCAAGTCGGAGAGACTCTGTTAACCAAGCTTCCAAGCCTCAAATTAAGCATTGATTTGACCCAACCAGACCTGGCACTGAATATTGAGGTCAGAGAAGACAAGGCCTACGTGTTTACAGACATAATCAAGGCGGTTGGCGGCTTGCCAGTGGGCACTCAACCGAAGCTGATGTGTTTGCTGAAAGGAGATATGTCATCGGCAGTCGCCTGCTGGATGACCATGAAACGTGGTTGTCCGCCTATACTCATCAACTTTCAAGAGGATGCTGATGCGGAGAGAAACTTGAAAAGAGCCTTAGAAGCCTCACAGAAGCTATTGGAGTGGGCTATCGGATTTCCCAGAAGACTCTACGTTGTGGAGCCGAGCAGAGAATTTGTGCTTGCCATAGAAAAACATCCATCAGAGCTGCGTGATCTATTGAGTCGACGGTTCATGCGGCACGTAGCCGGACACCTAGCTCACAGGTGGGGAGCTGAAGGAATAGTCACCGGAGACTCGCTCAGAAACGGCGCATTCCAATCGCTGCACGTCTTCAGAATTGAGAATGAGGCCACCGGAGACTATCCGGTGTACAGACCTGTCCTTGGGTTGGACTCGCAAGAAATCGCAGAGACTGCAAGCAGAATCGGCTTTGAAGCAGCGACATCTCAAAAGACAAATGAGAAACCTGCGACCAAAATGACAGAGGAAGACAGGATAGACCTGGAAGACGTAAAGCGCATTGAAGAAGACGTGGGCATTGACACAATGGTTGAGGCATCCCTGAAGTCCATGAAGACACTGAAAGTCTAAAGGTTTCCGAGATCGGCTGAACCTTAGATACCCTTGAATCATTGTGCACTTCTTCCGCAAAGTTCTACGCCTTCTTACGATTGACCTTGATATCTAAGACAACCTGAAACCAGTTAGGGCCTGTTGGACGCACGACCCTTCCGAAGGGAAGAGTGAACCCAACACCTAGCCCATGCAGTTTACCGGATACCTTCGCCTTGGACTTCTCAACTGGGTCTTCTCCTTTTACGGCGTGTTCAAAGTCGTAGTAGTGTATCCACCCACTATCCGGTTTCAAAGCACCAACAGCACAGTCAAGGTAATAGTAGGCTTTTTCCGGCAATGGCATGACAACGCGGTCAACCGCGTTCAGCAAGTGCCCCACAATGATTTGCTTGGCGTCACCCGAAACTGAAACAACCCGATCTTGAACCCTGTTCAACCTTATGTTCTCACGCATGTATTCAACCGCTGTGGGATTCAAGTCAATAGAATAGACTCTCTTAGCTCCACTGTGCTTAGCTATCAGAATCGAAAAGCTGCCCACGCCCGCAAACATGTTGACAACGATTTCATCAGGCTTCACCAATCGCGCAACGCGCATTCGCTCAAACGACAGCCTAGGCGAAAAATAGCATGTTTTCAAATCAACCTTGAACACACAGCCAAACTCTCTATAAGCGGTTTCAGTTTTACGCTCGCCCATAATCCATTCCAGCTGACGCAGCCGATACTCACCTGAAACAGCGCTGACCTGTCTGAGAACAGTTCTTACATGCTTGTGTGTCTGCATTATGGCTTCTGCGATGATTCCAACCTGCGATCTTAGGGTTTCGGGGACTCTGATAACTGCAATGTCGCCAACTATGTCGTATGATCTGCGAAGACTGCTTAGTTTCTGGGGCCGCGATTTTTTCTTCAACATAAATCTTAGATTTTTCCTCACTCACCAAGCCTCGGCCATATTGGTTAGGCTCGAACAGCGAAGCGTTCCAGCCACGAAGCCAGATACCTGAAGCGTTTTGGCAGATATTCTTCAACAAGCTTTACGTCGCTTGTTTTGATGGCGTGTAAAGCGACCAAGGCAAAGAAGTAGGCCAAGCCGCCAACTGCGGCATATATCGGAAGCTGATGCAGTTTAATCACTAGGAACTCGTAAGGTGCAGAGGACACAAGTCTTCGCAGCAAGTCAACCACGACTATTGCAGCCACCAAGACGACCGAAGCCACTGAGGATTTCCACAGTGCCTCCTTGTCGAGCGAAACTGGGATGTGGCGTCTGACAGCCCATAGACTGAGGACGAGCCCGACTACTGCGGCTGCCGTTCTTGCCCACGCAGTACCTGTCATGCCTAGGGCAAGGTGTGCTAGGGTGAAATAGGATAGGAAGATGCTTGCTGCCATCGAAACTACAGAAATGACCGAGACAATGGCAGTGCGTTCAAGCGTCATTAGTATGGGGCCTGTGGCAACTCCTAGCGTGCTTGCGAGGGCGCCTACACTGATTATTATCAGAACGGTGGCAGCAAGCAGGCCGTCAGCTTTGCTCCACCCTGTGAACAGGATAATGGTTGGGTAAGCTAGGGCGGCTAGGCCCACAATTAATGGAAATCCTATGAGTGTCGAGTAACGTGCAGAAACGGTGAATGATGTCTTCAGGCTACTCACACCCTGTTGAGCGTACAGTTCGGAAAGCTGCGGAAATAAAGCGGTAATGAGAGAGTTTGAAAACAATGTGGGCACTATGGAAGCTCGAATAGGCACGGAGTAGATGCCTAACAGTCGCTGAGCTTCAGATGCTCCGGGGGGTATTAGGCTCATGTATGACACAAGGATCAGCTGGTCTGCCCAAGTCACAAAGAGTCCTAGTCCTCCAGAAACGTAGAGCGGAAGAGAGAAGACAAGCAAGGGCTTGGTCGGATGTGCTTTCCCTATAATGCCTAGGTGTCTCGCGGTCAAGACCAAGCCAAGAACAGAAGCCGCAAGCAACCCAAGAAACCAGCCCAGAACAACCGCATAGAGGCGCCAACCCATGAAGAGAAGGAAGATGCCGACGCCGTTTTGTACCAAATTGTACGTCAAGCCCACGGCGGCCACATCTCCCATCCTCTGCAATCCTTGCAGAAAGCTAACTGTCGCAATGTTCAGGATTGTGAAGACCGCGCTGAAGCCGACGATTCGCAACAGCGCAGCATAGTCTGCGGTGCCAAACACTCGGGCAGAGAGCCATTCAGCCGGAACAACGAGGACAACAACCGCAACAAGTGAAGACAACAAGCAAACTTGTAGCACTCGAACGATGACTGACAGAGCCTTTTCCCTGCTGTTTTCGGCCAGATACTGCGAGATGTACTTGATTGCAGCTGAGGGCAAGGCAAACGTTCCGAACACCTGAGGCAGGAGCAGAATGAAGGACAAGAGAGCGAAGACTCCGAGTTCTGCTTGAGTCAACAAGCGAGCAAGAACAATAAAGTAGACAACACCAATCAATGCGGTCGCAAAGCCTTGGATGAACAGATAGGTGGCGCCACGAGCGACACGAGCTGTAGGTCGAAGAGAACTCAATGATCAACACTCCTATTTCTGATGAACAAACTGGATAAACGACAGCATCTAATAAACTTAAGCGCATCGTGTCTATGGTCATCCGAAGCATTGGTCCAGACAATCACGCTTGCAGATTCTGCTGAGATGTCTTCTCTGAATTAAGACACTCGATGTTGCTGTTCCTCATCGACTCTATTGGCAGCACAGTAGAAAATAAAATAAACGCACTTTCAACAAGAAATGATTTAGCAATACTCGCACAAGGTATAGGATATAGTATATCAGAAGGCAGAAGGCGCTTGTGTGGTCGAGAAACTCAGAGAACACCAGAAGAAAGGGCGAGAGTGTGGATGGAAGCCTATCCAGTCTTGAGGGTGCCTTCATGGTTTTGACCGCGCGACGTGGATCTCAAGTGTGAGAGAAATAGATTATGATAGTTGGCGGTTTTGGTAGGGTTTCTCCTGCTTTGTTGCAGGAGATGGCACTTACTATGAAGGTGTCTGATTCTCAGAAGCTATATGAGATCTACATGAAACCTTTCGGATTGATTGAGTTATCGACGCTTTCGACCAGAATAAGAAAGCAGAAAAGACACGCCACTTGCGTTGATGGATTGCCGTCGACGTCGCCTAATCTTATACAGTATGATAAAGAGGCTGGCAGGTTAACAATAAAAACTGATTTGTTCGGTATGACGCCGTTATATTACACTTTGACAGATGATGGACTATATTTTGCCTCTCAGATAAAGGCTCTTTTGCTTTTGAAGGAATTCGATGTTGACTGGCATGGGATTGCGGATTTCCTAGCATTTGGTTTTCATTTCGGAGAAAAAACATGGTTCAAAGGAATTAACTGCTTAGACGCAAGTTCCATTCTGACTTACGACGGTGCAAACATTCACTTGCATAGAAATGAAGGATTCAAATATGAACCGAACTACGATATTCATGAAGACCGCTGGCTCAAACTTCTGGCAAGTGCGTTCCTAAAAGCGGCAGAAATGATGATGAGCAAAAGCGGAACTTTTGGAATATTGATGGGTGGAGGTCTCGATTCAAGAGGCGTCCTAGCAAGTATCCCGAAAGAACGCCGCAACAGAGTTGCAATTGTAACCCACGCAGTGCCGGAAACAACGGAAGCGCACATTTCAAGGAAAGTTAGCGAAAGATCTGCTGTGAAACAGATTTTCCTTTCTCTCGACCCTTATGAAATGGCAAGAATGGCTCGGCATCACGTTTGGATGGTGGAAGGAGGAAATCTTCTAGCTTCATATTTGCTGTCCCTGAAGGAAATAAAAGGGATTGACTATCTGGTTCATGGTTTCATGGGAGATTTATTCTTCGGTGGCAGTCATCTGTCTGCAGATATGTTTGATATGAGAAGAGGAGAAATAAAAGAGCGGCTTCAGAAAGACCTTACCAGATTCTCAGATAATGCCTTGAAGGAGCTTTTGACATCATCGGCTTTTAAGAAAATAAAGGGACTTGCCAGTGAATCTTTTAGCAAAGCATTTAGTCAGATTCGCTCAGTTGACCCTGCCAACATTTGCGACGAGTTCACCATTAAGAATTATTGTAGGAGAAGCACAGCCGTTGGGAGGATAATCTATCGCAGCTTTACAGAAGATGATTTCATAACTCTCGATCCTCGTCTAACTAGGCTAGTTTTCTCTCTTCCACCAGAACTAAGAATTGGCCACAAAGTCTACCAAAAAGTTCTGATCAGTTTAGATCGTGAGTTGTTTAAAATAACTTATTTGGCCACAGGTATGCCGCCAACGTATCCTCGTTCATTCTGGAAACACGGTTACAGAATATTCAAATGGAGAAATTATGCAGAACGCGCGATATACATGCTATTGAAGAAACGAATTCCCCTTCAGTTCCTCGGGTTCGGCAACGGTTTCACTGACGAATACTGGTATGTAATAACCTGCAAAGCCTGGAGAAACCTTTTTTCAGACTTGTTATTTGGGAAACTGACTGTAGAAAGGGGCTTCTACCGAACAGATATCACCAAGCGGATGTGGGAACATTACACTAAAACCATGATAGGAAGGCAAAGAATAGCAACTCCAGCAACTCTGGAATCTTGGCTACGTAGCATTGAGAACATAAGAACCGAATGTAACAACTCAAAGCACCTTCAGAATTGAAGATATTGTGAGAGCATCAGTTCTTTCAGCTGCGTTTCAGAGACGGTGTGTTATCTCTAGGATTTTCGATTGATGTGTCGTTTCATCTCAAACAAGTGAACAGCCCATAGCGCAGAAAGAGCTGGGAAGAGTTGGAAAAAGAGTTCTTGTCCTTCTCGGGGAGCATCGGATCGCATTCCCAGTGATACATGGCATGCTGAGAAGCTCCATAAAGAAGCCTAGAAGAGCTTTGGGCATATCTCGCTTTACTGTTAGCCTTTCCTGTTGACAGATTCATGAATAATATGAAGCCATGGCCTTCTCCAGAAACAGATTGGTCAGCGTCAATGCAACTACGATGACTTACCACATGCCCATCTCCGGAAATAGTGAGCAGAATCCACTTTTTCAAACTGAAGACTTTTAATTCAGTCTCAGCATTAAGAATAGATGAAGTTGTAAAATGAAGACACTTGACGTTGGTTGCGGTGGGAGCGCTCAGGTCTTCTACAGCATCTCAGAAGCAGACTACACTTGCGATGTTGCGAAACCTTGCGTAAAATTATCCAATTTCGTTCAGTGCGACGTACAACACTTGCCCTATCGAGAGGACATTTTTGACAAAGTTGTTGCGCATCAGGTGATCGAGCATTGCGATAATCCATTTAGGGCTCTAACAGAGCTTATACGTGTCTCAAAGTTTCTGATCGAAGTTGCTGTTCCTCATCGCTTCTATTGGCAACACAGTAGAAGAGAACATAAACACACTTTTAACAGAAAATGGTTCATCAAGACTTTGGGCAAACTGGGATACAAATACTGGGCGGACTATGTATGGGGTGAAAGCAAAACAGAAACAGAACCACGCTGTTTTCCTCATCCGTTATTCTGCTTAATACAGCTGCCTACAATCATAACCGTGAAAATAAGAAAGAACTCGTGTTCTGCTGCTCGCGACTGCACCACCGCATTTGGCTAGCTCATGATTTCATTTATTACCGACTTTGCTTCTCTTACGATATGCTTCCAGTCGAAACTTATTGCAATCTCTCTGTTTTGTTCATCCCATTCTGGATGTTGTGATACCTCGTGTATTTTTTCCGCGATGTCTCTAGGAGTGGGTGACGTAGGAATCAGTTGCTGTTTAGGCACAAACTCCCGCAAGCCACCTGCATTGGTCGCAACCGAAGGTGTGCCGCACGCCATTGCCTCCATCGGGGTAACACCCCAACTTTCAACTTTTGAGGGCAAGCAGAACACATTTGCCATCTGATACATACGTATCTTCTCTTCTTCTCGCAGGAAACCAGCCCATTCAATCCTGTTCCTGAAAGGTTCGCTCAGTCTATGGCACCATTCCCAGTACGCTGCGCCTTTTCGATATTGCACAGGTACAGTTGGATCGCTTAACTTCGCAGATTCGCTTTCATCTTTGGCGAACGTTCCACCCACGACAAGCTTCCAGTCCTCGAGATATTTCATTGCTTGGATAAGCAGATGTAAGCGCTTTCTGGGGGTCGTCACAGCCAAGTAGAAGATGGTATTGCTCTGTTTCAACCCTGAATTCGGCGCGTACTTGAAGGTGTCAACCCCGTTGTGAACAATCCTCAGATCAATCGTGCCCATATAAACTGGCAGGAGTCGCATGCATTCGGTTCGCCAGTATTCGGAGACGCAGACGGGTTTGTCACTGTAAGTCAGTGCCATGACTGCCTTCCACTTGAACTCTTTAAGGTAAGGCTCGACATCGTGAAAGTGAAAGCGAGAGACTATTCTGGCTTTATTGCTCCGATACATTCGACGAAGCAGATGGACTGTATAAGTCTTGAAAAGGTAATGCATTAGACAGGCCAGGTGACTTGTCTCACCTTCACACCATATCAAATCATAATCGTGCATTATCACGTCAAAAAAATAGCGCCAGTCGACACCTTGTCCTGTCTTGTGTTGTTTTGCGCCCATAGGCTTGAAAACATAATCATACATGTCTTGGGAGAAACCCCACCCTCTGCCTCCAAAAAACAGAATCTTCAATTTGTGAACCACCTATTCGATGACCACTACTTGGATAATCTGCTTTTATATTAAACGCCTCAGAACCACAACGATACCCTACTTGGATAGACGTCCAAGCTATTAGAACGGGAATGCTCTAGGTCAATCTAGATTTCAGCACTTCTCGCAAAATCCCTAGGGCAAAACACATCCCAAATAAGGGAAAAACCACCGCGTTGATAATTCGCCATTTTCCACTGGCTTTGGGAAAGTGATAGGCGAAAGCCACTCCATACAAGAGCACAAATGGCAAAACCAAGAAAACATTCCAGAGCGCAATCCCAATCAACGCTATTGGGATGCTTAATCCCATCGCCAAGTAGAAAATCACCTTGTTTCTCATCCATCTGGGTTTGTGCCGCTGCAGAATCATGAAGTGATACCTTGCCAATGGTCCGAATGAATACCTAGAGTACTCAACAATTTGTTGGAAAATTCCGGGCAATCGCTCTCTTGTCAAGTGAAGCGGGGTTCTTGTTGGGTCGAGTAACGCTATGTAACCTGCTTTGCTGGCTCTAACTGTCAAGTCAGCATCCTCGTCAGCCATATATTCAGAGTCGAAAGTGCCAATTTCCTCGAAGATACGTCTTTTGATCATAGTGCAACCGGTTCCAATAACTGCTGCAGCATGTGGAGTTCGCGGCTGTTTACTAAAGTACATATTCTCAGCTAAAGTTGGCGGTTCAGATCTGTACGGAAAACCAACTATGGCCGCTTTTGGGTTGGAAGCAAAAACCTCCAGCATACGCTTTATTGTTTCAGGCGGTGAAAGGACATCCGTGTCCAAGAAAAGCACATACTCACCCACCGAATTTCTCAAGCATGCATTGCGGGCTTCCGGTATGTTGCTCTTCTCAGTAACTATGACAACTCCTTCATAGACATCTCCTAAACGCTCTTTGAACCCTTTTAGCAGGCTAATCGTCTCGTCCTCAGAATAATTGTCCACAAAAACAATCCGAATCTTATCCTTTGGGTAGTCAAGTTTTTCCACAGTATCAAGAAAACGTGGCAGGCACCAAGCACGATTGTACGTGGGCACTCCAATGGTTATCATGGGCAAACGCTCAGCCACACCATCACCTGCCTTTTTGGCCACCACTTCTCGCCCACTCCAGTAACCAGCCTTCAATCAGGAAAGGACGAATACGGAATACCGCTTGTCCAAGCGTGCGCAAGAAACTCAATCCCAGAGCATAACGACCGCGTCCATTGACGATCTGACCGTTAATCATGGATTTGAGCGAGACATGACGAATGTGGTAAACAGCAACGGATGGAACGGAGACGCTGTCATTGCCAATCCCTGAGAGTCTTATATCGAGGTCAGTGTCAGGTGTGGGCACATCTCTGAAGCCACCAATCTTGTCCAGAGCCTCTTTCGAAATCAGCCTAGCCGCACCGTAGGGTTCACGACCTAAAGGCGCTAACCTATACGTTTTCTCCCAAGCATTCATGACACGATTCCAAAAAGTATCAGGATAAATCACTATCTGCGCCGCCACAGATGCGACTCTGCCTTTGACCATAGGGACAAGGTCTCTAAGGAAATTCGACGGAATTATCGTGTCCACATCAACGATTACAACGTGACTTCCCTTCGCTCGAAGATATCCTGTCTGCAAAGACTCAGCGTAACTGTTTCTCCATCTCCTCCATTTCTTCTCAATCAGCCTGACCCCATACTTCTTGGCTCTCTCCACCGTTCTGTCTGTGCACCTGTCCGCGACAAATATGATTTCTCTGCGAAAATTGTCCATGGCATGAAGCAGGCTGGAGAGGCATTTGTCAACATAGTCTTCCTCATTATGGGCACAGACTACCACTGAGATGAATACGGTCCTATTCATTGCTTCCCTCGTTACGGATTTGCCGTCTACTGCTATATTAGGAAGCCTCAATGAAATAACCTCTGTTCCAGAGACCAGACACTTAAGCTAATGTGTCTAGAAGTCTGGCCAACTGATCAGCGTGCTTTTGATAATCATAGTGGTTCTCAACCGCCCGCCTCCCATTTTTTCCGAGTTGTGCAGCAAGTTTACGATCTTCGTATAGCCTGATTATTATCTTCTCAAACTCGTCCCAGTCTTGGGCGACTAAGCCACACTTGTGGGTCTGCAGTATCCTAGACGTTTCAAGTAGATTCGTGGAGACTATGGGCTTTCCAGCGCACATGTAGTCTGGAAGCTTCGCGAGATGAGTTAGATCCCAATGAATTCTCCTTGGATAAGGCAGAAGGCCAACGTCGGCATTGATCAAAACGTTGTTAACCCACGACACCCAATCTGGTTCAAAAAAGTGTTTCACATATTCTTTTTCTTCTAGGTCTATTCCACGAAACCCTGTCAAAATCAAGTTTATGTTATAGCCTTTTTCGCGAACTCTATCTAACGCTCTCATTAGGGCCAGTATGTCCTTCGCCGGAATCAGAGAACCTGAATAAAGCAGATCAAGGCTTCCAGACTTTTTTGGAGAACTCAGAGAAATAAGACTTGGAAAGCTCCCACATGGTATGACACACGTGTTGGACTCGTTAAGGAAATACCTTGCAACAGTGTGTTCGACATACCTACGCGACAAAAATATTATGACACTGCTAAGCTTGAGGGACAGAAAATCCTTTACGGTGCTCCATAGGTAAAAGCGAGACGACATCTTTCCCTCGAATGTGAGCTTGCTCTCTATCGGCGGATCGAAATAGTCAGTGATCATTTGAACGAGCCTAGAAATTCGAAAAATAGCTAGGAGAAACAGCGAGATCGGGTATTCAAAGCCATGGCACCCGTAGGGATAGGCGAAGCATACAAACAGCGGCTTCTTGTCCTTAAGACTCCTTGCTAAAAGCAGTAACAAAGCAGTGGGCAATACTCTACTGCTCAACGTTGCCAAGCTGCCTTGCTCGTTGAAGCGTCTAAGCCTGCGATCCTGCCACGAATACCAATAGACTCTGTAAGACATTGAGTATTTTCTCGTAAACGTGTAGTAGAGGCCGTACAGTCGTTCACCAATTCCTCCAGCGATCTTCCTTGGATTGTCAATGAAATAGTTTGTAACAAAGAGAACTGCTTTGTCTGGCATGTGCCTCATCTTCACTGTAACTGGTGCTCCTATTTCAGTTTTAACAGAACTGCCTGTGCCGGCACATGTCGACATATCAGTGACGCAACAAAGGCTTATTTCAAGCCGCTTGTTAGGTTTTTCTCAAAACATTCGCCCATAGATTAAGTTTGGATTAGATAAGCAAGCATAAAATGGCAATGTTCTAATTTATTAGCAGAGCACAGGTAAAATAAGAACTATGAAGGAACCAAAACCGCGCCTTCTATTTGTCACAAGCTTTTATCCACCCTTAACTGGAGGCGGAGCTTCTCGCATACAAGACTTTGCCCGACTGTTTAGTCAGATGGGCTATGACGTGACCGTCCTCACCTTTCTCTCAATCAATCGTCTCCGCGGTCTTAAACCCTCAGATGATGAACAGGTCAGCGTGATCAGGATTCCTTCATCAGGCTTCAAACATCCAGTTGATCAAATTCTCACGAGCCTTATCGGCAACGTCATCGTTTTCCTCACACGTAATCC
>Ga0315309_1000693_pt1 | contig 20495 bp, 18 predicted proteins | sample TDP4_MG_FD_203080 | JGI IMG/M metagenome (GOLD analysis project Ga0315309, IMG submission 203080) | Freshwater sediment microbial communities from Lake Towuti, South Sulawesi, Indonesia - TDP4 | ecosystem: Environmental > Aquatic > Freshwater > Lake > Sediment | place: Indonesia: South Sulawesi... | reverse complement strand
CCACAGTCACATGCACTTAATAACAGACACATAAACCATATTTTGGATGAAAGCAAAAAATACGCATACGGGAGGTGATGTGAATGACAGACATCGTAGATACAGCAATTAGTGCGGGTTCTTTCAAAACACTTGTCAAGGCTGTTCAAGCTGCCGGGCTGGTTGAGACGCTAAAAGGGAAAGGTCCGTTCACGGTTTTTGCTCCAACAGACGATGCGTTCGCAAAGCTGCCAAAAGGCACAGTTGAGGGGCTTCTGAAAGACATTCCAAAGCTGAAGTCAGTTCTAACTTATCACGTTGTTCCTGGAAAGGTGATGGCTGCTGATGTTGTGAAGATAGGCTCTGCAAAGACTGTTCAGGGGCAAAGCATCAAGATCGACGCTTCAAAATGGCATCTTCACAAAAACGTGAAGGTAAACGACGCAAACGTCGTGAAAACCGACATTGTGGCAGACAACGGCGTAATTCATGTGATAGACAAAGTCATACTGCCAAAGTAAGACAGAGGATAGCCTTCTGGGAACGTCAAATGTGTACATTGAACGCCACAAAGGCAGTAATCAGGATGGTTGAAGTTTCTCTGGTTCTGCCTCGTCCAAATCCTCTTTCTCAAATATGTTCTTGAGCTGCTGCTTCCTAGTCTTCAAATCGCGGCCTAGGCCAAAGTAACTCTTCGGATTCTGAAGAATACTTTTCGAAGTAGGCGGCTAAATTCAAAATTCATAATTTGCTTATAGGGGTCCAGTGGAAAGATTCCCAAGCCAAGGATACCCGTCTGCCCTTGGGAATCGACGTTGTCAAGAAAGGATTTCGACAAGCTTCTTCTTGAGGCGGTTGATGAGGGGCTATGTTCGACAGGAGAATCTTCAAAGCAAGCAATTTACTTCCATCTGGAGAAAGGCTTCAACATTAAGAGACAAGAAATTCCCTGCAAAATTGAGGTTTTCGAGCATTCAATCGAGAAGATTTTTGGGTCAGAAGCTGACTTCCTTGAAGGCCTGATCATGAAACGAATTCACGAGAAAGTGGGAGATCGTCTCAAGTGGCATAGATCACAAGATTTCACATTCACAAAACATGTGGTTGCGGCAAGACGAAGTTTTCTGACGAGGAAGGAAACAAAAAAGATGGCGGAAGAGATGATTCAATGCGACCAAATGATGATCGAGAAGTAATTGAATCCTTTTCAAAACGCGTGCCTCTTACAAATGCCTTTGAATACTTATTTGAAAACGCAAGCGACGCCATCTACATCCTTGACATGCACGGAAATTTTGTGGCTGTCAACTCCAAGGCAGAAGAACTAACTGGGTTCAAACGCGAAGAGTTCATCGGAAAATCGTTCAGGAAAATTATTCTGCGAAGAAGCTACATTAAGGCTGCTAGAGGCTTTCTAGACGTAATCAGAGGAAAATCCACAAGACTCGAATTGGAACTCAAAACAGCTTCAAAGAAAACTGTTCTGGTTGAAGTTACTTCAACACCGTTTATCAGTAATGGAAAAACTGTTGGGACTCTTGGGATTGTGCGAGATATTACTGAGCGGAAGAAACCAGAGAAAGCACTGCAGGAATCTGAGGAGAGGTTCAGGACTTTGATGGAAGAAGCTCCGATCAGCATATGCAATGTCGATCTCATGGGAAAAATCACCTATGTCAACAAGAGTTTCGAGGAAGCCACAGGCTATTCGCGTGAGGAGGTCATCGGCAGGAACGGTTTCAAGCTTGGTATTATGTCCGATGAAACGTTGAAGTTGTTCGCAGAACGGATGAAGAAGAGATTAATGGGGAAGCCCAGTCGCCTTTCAGAAGGTCGGTTCAGGCGCAAAGACGGAGAATGGATATGGGCGGAAGTTGAGGGTAGATTAATCAAGAAGTTTGGGGTTCCAGTCGGCTTCCAACTTACTGCAAGAGATATTACTGAACGAAAGAGAGCGGAAGAAGAAAGGAAATGTTATGAGGAAAAGCTTTCAGCGTTGAACGCTTACAGTAGGAACTTGAATACAGCGAAGAGCATCGAAGATATTTATGAGCTAGCATTAGACGCTGTAGAGAAAACCCTTGGATTTGAATTTGCTGACATTCTTATTTTGAAGGAAAAAAAGCTTTGCTTAGCAATTTATCGAGGGTACTCTAGGATTTCGTCGCTTGAGTTACCACTTGATGGAGACAAAGGCGTAACTGCTAGGGCTGCAAGGACTGGCAAGCCTGTTTTGGTTCCAGACATCACCAAGGAAGAGGCTTATGTTGAAGGTGGACTTGGGATGCGCTCCGAACTTGCAGTGCCCATCAAGATTGGGAATAAGGTTCTTGGAGTATTAAACGTGGAAAGTAGAGAACTAGATGCTTTTGACGAAAAAGATCAAGAACTGCTTGAGATATTGGCGTTCCACGCCGCCACAGCGATGAGCAACTTGGAGCACGCCAAAAACTTAGAGATGTACGCACAAGAGATTAAAGAGAAGCAACAGAAGTTTCAACGGCTTTTTATGGATAATCCTGAAGCAGTTGTTTACATGGATTCGGACTTTCGTGTATTGGATATTAATCCTCGCTTCGCCAAGCTCTTTTGCTACTCTTTGGACGAGATCAAAGGCAAGCATATCAACGAGGCAATAGTCCCCGAGAATATGATCGAAGAAGAAAAGATGTTGGACAGAAAAGCCTTGGAAGGATACGTTTACTACGACACTGTTAGGAAGAGGAAAGATGGATCTCTGGTTCCAGTGTCAATATCTGCAGCCTCCGTCTCAATTGAAGGCAAATTAATAGGCACTGTGGGATTGTACAGAGACATCACCGAACGGAAACAAATGGAAAAGAAGTTGGAGGAGTATTCGCAACACCTGGAGGAACTGGTTGAAAAACGAACCAAAGAGCTGAAAGAGACACAAGAACAGCTTCTGAAGGCTGAAAGACTCGCTGCCATCGGAGAAATAGCTGCCATGGTTGGCCACGACTTGCGCAACCCACTCACAGGCATTGGCGCCGCTACATACTATTTGAAAGAGAAATTTGGTTCGGAAATCGACGAGAAAGCAATAGAAATGCTTGAACTCATCGAGAAGGACATAGAACACTCGAACAATATCATAACCGATCTCCTTGAATACTCAAAAGAGATACGGTTAGAGTGGACAGAGACCAATCCAAAGTTTTTGGTGAATGAAGCCCTGTGTTTAGTAAAGTTTCCTCAGAATATCAAAGTAATAAACTCAACCAGAAGCGAGCCAAAGATAAGGGTCGACTCGGAGAGAATGAAAAGGGTCTTTGTCAACATTATCAAGAATGCTGTTGACGCCATGTCTGAAGGCGGCACATTGACAATAACGAGCAAGGAATCGAATGGCAGTTTGGAGATAGCCTTCGCTGACACTGGAGCAGGCATGTCAGAAGACATTGTAAAAAAGATTTGCACACCGCTTTTCACAACAAAAGCGAAAGGCATGGGGTTAGGTTTGTCCATCTGTAAACGCTTCGTGGAAGCCCATGGGGGTACCGTATCAGTCAAAAGTGTTGCTGGCAAGGGAACAACATTTACTGTAACGATACCTGTCAAACCCCATTTCGAACGAGGAGAAAGAGGAGAAAGTATAGGGGAGAACCCACAAGAATCCTCGTTGCTAGTGATGACGAAGGCATAAGAAAAATCCCAGCAACCATGCTGCAGGACGAAGGATACATTGTGGACACAGCAGAAAAAGAGGAAGCCATCGAAAAATCACAGAATCTGCAACCTCGCGTTGAAAGACATAAGGTTGCGGACTACATTTTCTCAGCTTGAAGTTTTTCAGGTTCAGCCTCAGCCTTGTCCAAATCCTCTTTATCGAATATGTTCTTGAGTTGCTGCTTCATGGTTTTCAAATCGTGGCTCAAGCCGAAGTAGTCAGCGAAGAACTCTGTTGTGCGTATGAGTCTGCTTCTTCCGGCTCGCTCTCGACTTATGAGATTCAAATCCTCTAATTGCTTCACATGGCCGTAAGCATGTTGGCCACGAATATCGATAACTTGCTTCTGCGGAAGCGGCTGACGATACGCTATGTACGACAGCGTCTTCAAAGGACCAACCGACAACAAGGGGCGCAACGCCAAGCGCCTTACTTCAGGCGTGTACTGCGCCTTCAACTGCAACACGTAGCGTTCTTCTTCAAGTGGCAAAACCTCTAAAGCTGTGTCCCTAGTCTTGTACAATTCGATAAGTTTTTCAGCGGTTCTCTGAACCCTCTTCTTGGATCTGGTCTTCAGCACCGAGGCAAGCTCTCTTAGTTCAAGTGGGCGACCAGCAACGTACAAGGCGGCTTCCAGCAAGGCTAGGTCTTGCTTCTCCACCTTGTCTTCAGGTTTCTCTTCAGCTTTTTCTTCAGGCAACACTGCCTTAGACAACTCCAATTGCTGGCTTCTCCGGGGTTGCGCGAGACGATAATGTAATATAAATCTCAGTCAGACTTTCATCCTGCCACAACGCGACATCACCCTTCTGAGCCAGAAACAATAGAACGATGAAGGTTTTGATTGCTTCAAGTTTGCTCAATCCTTCAATGATCTTGGAGAAGACTGCGACTTTTCCCTTAACAGCGTGTTTGAGCAACGTCTGAAGCAATTTCTCCATTTGCTTCTCAATTTCCATCAAATACATGTCAACAGGCGGCAAAATCTCAGGCGGCGATGGCAAAATCGGCGTAGTCCTTGGCTTCAAAGCGAACAGGCTTTCGCCCTTCAACACCTCATCCAAAACCTTCAGCAATTCTTGAACTGTCGTAGACGTCAACTCATATCGAACAGGCAGGAACAAAGGCGGAGGCACGTTATCCAATGGAGTCTTAGGAGGCGGAGGCGGCTCCTCCAACTTCAACAACAACCTCGACTTCATCAAATAAATCGTAGCAGAAGAATCCAAAGCAACCCCGGACGCTCTAAAATCAACTTCTCCTCTCTTCTCCATCTCGTCCAAAAAGGTCGTGAGCAGAAAAGCGATGCTTATGTCCCATGGACGCAAGTTGGCAAGTCTGTGCAATTCGAAAAGTATGTTCCAAGGGGGCGTGAAGAAAAACGGCTTCTCCTTAGCCTGAGCTTCAGTCATAGCCTAAGCTGCCTCTTTCTTAAACGTGGGCGAAACCACATGCGACACGCCTTTTTGCTCATAAACCCCGTAGACCCGCTCAGCCTTATTCGCCATCTCAGGCTTCAACGTGATAACAATGAACTGAGACCGCTTCGACTCCTCAACCAATAACTCGCCTAACTTAGCCACGTGAAAAGCGTCAAGATGCGCGTCAACCTCGTCTAGCAAATAGAACGCTGCTGGCATAAAATCCTGGATGGCGAAGAGAAACGCCACAGCTGCAACTGATCTTTCACCGCTGCTCGCGCCGCTCACAAGTATAGGCGGCTTACCTGGAAACTGCACAATCATGTCTATGCCGCCTGAAAACGGATCCTCAGGATTCTCAAGTTTCAACGAGGCTTCGCCCGTGTCAGTTAGCTTCAGGAAGTACTTGCTGAAGTTGTCGTTGATTTTGTGAAAGGCTTCCATGAACACGTGACGTTTCTTGCGCTCAATCTCGTCCATAAAAGCGATGATCGACTGCTTCTCCTTCTCCAACTCGTTCATGCGAATAGACAGTTCCTTGTAGCGTCCAATCTGCTCGTTATAGTGCGCCAGAGCCAACTGATTAACCGCGCCTAACCGCTCTAACTCAAGCCTCATCAACCTCAACGAAGACTGAAGCGCCTCAACCTGCTCAATCGTAATCGCTAAAGGCTCGTCATAACCGTACTCCTTTAACTTAGCCCGATACTGGTCCTGCTGAAGCTGCAGAGTCTGATGATTGAGCTGAAGCTGATTGAAGAGGCGGTCAGCGTGCTCGTACTCGCTGTCCAAGCGCTGCAAGTGCTTGTCGATGTCGTCGATTTTATCAGTGAACTTTTGACTCTCTTTTCTAGCCGTCAGGACAGAGCGCGCCAACTCCTCCTTCGTGGCTTCTAGTTTCTTCAACTCATTTTCTTTGGCGATTTTTTCTTCTATTGCAACTTTAACCTCGTCTTCAATCGTTATGAGCTGACGCTCCACCTTCCTGAGTTGAATCTGCGCGTTTGTGTAACCGATTTTGAGAACATTATTCAGCTTGGCTTGAGCAGTGTTGAGCGCTGATTCTACGCCGCTTAGCCTCTGCCCTTTCTCCACAAGCTCGTCGCCCAGCCTGCCGCGTGCAACCTCCAACTCCTGAACGTGCGACGGGTCAACTTTGCGTCTCAGCCCAGCTAATTCGCCGCGGAGTTTCTGCATTTCCTTGGTTATGGCAGTGCGCTGAGCTTTCTGAACGCCTACTTCAGTTTTCTTCTTCTCGAGTCGGCTTTTAACCGCTTGAACGTTCCATTCAATTCGGCGCACATTGCGGGCTGTGGTCTTGACGCTTCTTTTCAGACGCGTGATTTCGTTCTCCAACGTGACTGAAGCCTCGGTTAAACGAGCGATCTCCTCTCTAGTCTTGTCTATGTCCTCCTGCAACCCAGCTATGTCAGTGCCCCTTCTCGCCAAATGCTCGCGCAGAGTAGTCACCGCGGTCTCCAAGCTTTTGACGGCGTTCTCCCGAGGAATAAGAGCCGAAAAATCAATCGGCTCCCGATAATATCCCCCTTCTAACGCGCCGCCGGCCTCGTACAAGTCTCCATTCGCAGTTACTGTTCTGTAACCCTCCTTACTGGCAGCCAACGCGGCTTTATCGTTCTCCGCAATCAAAGTGTCACCCAAAACATAGGTCACAGCCAGCTCATACTGCTTAGAATACTTCACGAGCTGCGAAGCCGCGCCGGTCACACCCTCAATACGCGGTTGACGCACAGGCTTAACGTTCATCAATTCTCGAAGCGGAATCAACTTGATTCTGCCCAGTTTCAAGCGTCGGAGCGTTTCAGAACACGTGAACGCGGTTTCGATGTCCTTGACCACGATTGAGTCAAGCCAACCGGCTGCTGCAGCTTCGACCGTGCCCTGAGTTCCTTTATCAGTCTTTATTAGACTCCTTAATCGCCCAAGCACGCCGGGAATGACGCCTAATTCTCCCATTTCTTCTATGCTTCTAAGAGCCACTTCCTCGCTCGCAACAGTTTCCGCCAGCTCGCGTTGCGTGGCAAACTCCACCACAGCCTCTCGAGCTGAGTCTGCGATCTTGCCAGCGTCTGCGATCTCAGTTTCCACCGTTCCTTTCTGTGCGATTCTGCGCTCAAGCGTTTGCTGCAAGGATTTCAGTCTGGCTTTCTGATCGCTCTGCACGTGGCTTAGATCCTCCAGAGACTTGTTGAGTTCGCTGAGGCTGGACGCAAACCTTTGTTTCCGCGTGGTGAGATCTTCAAGTCGACGAGACAACATTCGTATGGTTGTTTGGCCTTCAGCAAAAGCGCTTCTAAGCGAGATCAAACTTTGAGAAAGCTTGTCTAAACGTTGCTCGATTTCTCGGATTCGTTTGCTGTTTTCGCCGAGGCTAGCCCAAAGCTCAGCAGTTTCTTTCACCAACGCGTCGTGTTGAACCTGTTTGACGCTGGTCTCTTTGCTTAATCGATTGTAGTCACGTTTGAACTGTCCCACGTTCTTGCGGTTTTCTTCAACTTCGCTGTTTATCGCCTGAAGTTGCTGAAGGCTGTTCTCCTTCACTTTTCTGAGTCCTTCGAGGCTGGCTGAGCTTGCACCGATCTTTGTGGTAAGTTCGGTTAGTCTTGATTTGGTTTCGCCGATCTGGATTTGCACTTCTAAGACTCTGGTGCCGCCTTCCTCAACCGATTCTGAGCTGAGTTTTCGCCACTCTTTCTCGATCTGATGCCTCTGTTCGCGCTGCTCATCCCTCAACTGCTTAAGCTTTTCAACTCTGCTTGAGGCATCCTGAATCTTGCCCATTAAATCAGTGATCTTTGCCTGTATCTCGCCTATGTCATGGCTGATACGCATAGCTTCAAGCCGTTTAACCTCGTCTTGAATGAAGTTGAAGCGCAGAAGCTGGTTGCGTTCTCTCTCCAGGTCATCTACCCTTTTCTGAACCTCGTCTATTCTGCCTGTGGCGGTTTTAATCTGGATTTCAGCTTGGCGCAGTTTGTCCTCGGCTTCAGCCTTTTCTGCATCGTACTGAGCTATGCCCACCATGTCATCGATGATTTTTCGTCGTTCAGGCGGCGCTATCTCAGCCATCCGCGTGATCGTTCCCTGCACAACAACATTGTGTCCAGACGGGCTTATGCCCACCATAGACAGTGTGTCCACAAGGTTGGCGCGTGAGATGCGTCTGCCGTTTAGGCGGTAGACGCTTTGCCCATTGCGGTAGACTTCGCGTGAAATAGTAACCGTAGCTGTGTCAACTGGCATTCTGCCGTCAGAGTTGTCAAACTGCATGACGACCTTGGCGGCTTTCGACTTCTCTAAACTAGCTTCTGGTGAACCGTGGAAGATAAGTTTGCCGAAATTCTCAGCTCTCAGTCTACGCGAACTGAGTTCACCTAACGCGAACAGAACTGCGTCCATGATGTTGGTTTTGCCGCTTCCGTTCGGTCCTGTTATGACCGTGAAGCCCTTCTCTAAGAGGATGGAAGTTGGTTTGCCAAAGGTTTTGAAGCCTTTGAGTTCGATTTTTTTTAGGTTGGGCATTTCTTTCTAAGCGCCGTCCTCCACTCCTCTTGTGATGATTTGCAGTTCAAGACTGTCCAGTCGAAGTCGGTTCTAGATGAACTTTCTATAATTAATGTTACCATATGAGTTTTAACTGTTGCGCAAAATTTTGCGCTTACTGAGGTTTTCTGTCTTGAAGCTTTTCGCCTGCTTTCTGTATAAACAGTCTAATCTTGCTTTCATCACCGTAGACGAGCACGTAGCCATCTGGCTGCAGTTTCGTTGACAAACCACATTCGGCAGCCAGTTTCTCAATTATCTTCTTGGGTGTTTCGGTAGAGATTTGAACTCTCATCCATTTTTGGTCGCGTGGCACGCCTGAGATGAATTTCGACGCAGGTTCAACCGCTCTTTCTTCCTCTGTGCTGATGGTTTTTCGGGCTTCTCGCAGTTTTTGCATCCAGTCTTCGGCGAATTCGGCTCCGAATTTATGGTGCGCGTCGAATACAAGGTAGGATTCGACGTTGCCCAAGTACATTTCAATTGAGGGCACGTTTTCCGTGTGGGTTGGGTCTGCTTTCAGGACTTGCAGCAGGGTTTTCGCTGATCGCAAATCCTCTATAATATTGATGGGAATGGTTTCGCCTCGTTTCTTGAATTCAACCACGAGCGAGTCCAGTATTCTCCAGATTTCTTCGTATCCCATGTAAACGCGCCTTACGCCGTTGTTATGAGGGCTTCTGGAGTAATTAAGCTTCTTTTAGCTATGTCTGCCGCGTTCCAGATTCATGAATAAGCCGCCACGTTATCAGTGTGCACGGTATCGTGACTAGGAATGAAAGTGCGAAAGGCAGCATAGGCGAAATGTACTGATAGAGGAAGCCTCCAGCCAAGCCGCCTACAGACATGAGCAGATACATTATGAATTGGCTGCAGCCCACCTCTTTTCCTCGCAGTTCTTTGGGCACTAGGTCTGCTTCTAAAGCCTGATACGACGCGGCGAACAGTGTGTTACTTGCTCCGAAGCACAGGAACGCAATGTACAGTACAGGCAGGTTTCCCCACATGAAGAGCAGTGGATAGGCGCCGAGAAGTATCCACGAGGCTAAGAGAGGCTTCTTTCTTCCAATCTTGTCGGTAAGCTTTCCTGATGGTAACGCCAACAGAATCATCGAGGCAGTGAACCACATCATCAACAGTGCCCAGTTGAACTCGTCGATATGGTGAACGTCTTTGGCGTAGACCACCAAGTAAGAGAAGGTCATCGCGAAGATGAAACTCGACAATGCGTTGGTGACAAACAGGAAGAGCATCGAACGTGGCAGGAATTTCCACACGCTTAAGCCTTGTTTGACAGCTGTGGGGTATTCTTTGATAGCGTCTATTAGACTGGACCCATCGGTGACATGTAGTGTCTCTGTGAGCTTTGTTCTGAGGAAGGCTGCTGCAAAGTAGAAGACTACCACTATGAGGTAGGCGATTCGCATGCCTGGAATCAGCCCGCAACATGCGAATAGGAAGGCAGCTACTGCTGGTGAAAGAATAGACGCCATGTTGTTGACGAACATTCCCAGCGAGAATCCTACTCCACGTCTCTCTGGCGGTATGGAATCAGCTTGGATCGCTGCTAACGCTGGTTGATATATGAGTGAAATGTTTGACAGGGTTACGGCTAATATGATGAAGTGCCAAGATGGAGCGAAAGCGAAGATTAGGTTGCTCAGGGCGACTCCAAACGTGAAGGTTACTATGATTCTTCGTCTTCCCTGCTTGTCAGCTAAGTAGCCGCCTGGAAACTGCACCAACGCTAGAGCCAAGAACGCCACGAAGTCCACTATGCCGATTATGAAAGGTGTACCCTCTAGCCCAAGGATGTACAGCGAATAGTAGGTGGAGGGAATTGCGCCAGCGAAGTTCATGAGTAACCAACTGGCCATCAAGACCAGCATGTTGCCGCGGAGAAAGGCAAACTCAGCTTTCAATCTGGAGTTTAACGGCAAACGAAACCCTCCTAAAATCGAGCCGATGGACGCTTCAACGATCTAAGGCATCAGCTAAGACAGTGCAGAACCGCTTAAACGCGGGCAAACTCAGTCATCAAGCGTCCACCTTTATAGGACAAGCCGATTCTATCCGTAAATCAGCTTTATCAAGCTTTTGCCTGATAGCAGTAAAAATGTCGAGCTGGAGGACTGCGTCTAGGCTCTGCTTTTCTGTGCGGGTCTGGTGCTTATTGCTAATGCGCCGCCAGCTATTCCAAGTAATGCGCCTACCCAGAATCCGCCCATGCCCATGAAGCTGATAACTGAGAAAGCTAGTATCATCGTGCCCCATGTTAGGTGTGCCGCTGGTTGTGCGGTAAGCATTATTGCGCTTGTGATGACCACGATGCCGGAGACTACCCCTATTAGAGGCAGTCCCGTCATGAAACCACCTCGAAAGCCGAAGCTATCCATCATGTCTTGGTAGCTTCCCATCATGTGTCCAAATCCGTTCATCATGCCGCCGAAGTTGAATCCGTCGGATATGAGCCACATCCATGTGATGCCCGCGCTTAAGAGAATCAGTATTCCCCCAACTAGGGACAAGATGAAGGCTGCAGTTGATGTTGTGTGCGAAGTCAATTCATTTCACCTCCGTTCTAGCTTAAGTGCTTAAGTGCTTCCAGCATACTTCATCGGGTTTTTGTCGAATGTGGTCTTGCACATTTGGCTGCAGAAGTAGTAGGTTTTGCCCTTGTGCTCCGACTTGAATTTGGCTGTTTTCTCGTCTACGTTCATGCCGCATATCGGATCCTTTGCCAAAAGTTTCCACCTCCTCTTGTGCTCCTAAAGTTTGAGCAGCTTGAGAGTTGCTGAGTTGCTGACTACGAACAGCGAGCTGAAAGCCATTGCGCCCGCTGCCCACATGGGGCTCAGAAATATGCCAAAAGGAGCAAGTATGCCCGCAGCCACTGGAATAGAAACCGTGTTGTATATGAACGCCCAGAACAGGTTCTGTTTGATCTTTCGCATCGTAGCTTTGCTCAGCTTGATTCCGCGTGCGACATCGCGTAGGTCGTCTTTGATCAGGACTATGCCGCCTGTTTCTTTGGCGATGTCTGTGCCGCTTCCAATCGCTACACCTACTTGAGCTTGAGCAAGGGCGGGTGCATCGTTGACGCCGTCGCCTACCATCGCCACGACTTTGCCTGCGCTCTGGAGTCTCTTGATGGCTTCAACTTTTTCCCATGGCAAAACATTGGCGATAACTGTGTCGATGCCCAACTGTGATGCTACAGCTTTAGCTGTGCGTTCGTTGTCGCCTGTGAGCATGGCTACTTCCAATCCCATGGTCTTGAGTTCTTTTATGGCGTTGGCAGCGTTGTCTTTGGGTGTGTCCATAGCTGCAACGATTCCGGCGAGTTTTCCGTCTACAGCGAGAAGCATGGCTGTTTTGCCCTGTTGTTCAAGCTGTGTCAGCTGAGCTTCAACAGGTTTCCTCAGAGCAGCTTTGTTCTGTTCCATGAGTCTGCGGTTTCCGAGTAGAACAGCATGGTTCTTCAATGTTGCTTTGACACCGTGTCCAGGCACGGCTTCAAAAGAGTCAGCGTCACTTATTCTGATGTCACCTTTGTTTGCGGCTTTGACAACAGCCTCTGCTAACGGGTGCTCTGAACCTTTCTCTGCAACAGCGGCATACTCTAGCACTTCGTCTTCTTTGAAGTCTTCAAAAGCTACTAGGTCTGTAACTGAGGGCTCCCCCTTAGTCAAAGTGCCAGTCTTGTCGAACACTACGGTAGTCAGCTTGCCGACGTTCTCAACGTATTCGCCGCCTCTGAGCAGGACTCCGTATTCGGCGCCTTTGCCCACGCCAGCCAAAATTGCGGTTGGTGTTGCTATGCCTAGTGCGCAGGGGCATGCGATGAGCAGGATGGCTAGCAGGACCAGAAAGGCGTTGGAGAAGTTTGTTGCAACAAGCCAGTAAGCAAAAGCAATTGCAGCCACGGTGAACACGGCTGGAACGAAATATCCGACAACCCGGTCGGCTAGTCTCTGAACTGGAGCGCTGGACGATTGGGCTTCTTCCACTAAACGTACGATTTGCATTAACGCGGTGTCTTCACCTATTTTTGTAGCCTTAGCCCTCAACAGTCCTGTTTTGTTTATGGTCGCTCCGATTACTTCACTGCCTACATTTTTCTCCACTGGAATGCTTTCGCCCGTGATGATCTTTTCATCCACTGAAGAATAGCCTGCGACCACTGTTCCGTCGGTTGGGATTTTCTCTCCAGGCTTGACAATAAAGACATCTCCAACTTGAATGTCGTCTATTGGAACCTCGATTTCTCGCCCGTCTTTGATGACTCTGGCGATTGTGGGTTGAAGTTCGAGCAGTTTTCGTATGGCTGCTGCTGAGCGTCTTCTTATTGTTTCTTCGATGTATTTTCCAAACAACACGAAGGCTAGGATGCCTACGGCTACTTGCATATACTCCGAGCCTTGACCCGGCACTGCTTCCAGCCCTGGGAGGAATGCACTTATGGCTCCGTATATCCAGCCAGCTAGTACACCTGTTGAAATCAAGACGTCCATGTTGACTGCTTTGTTCTTAAGCGATACATAGGCTCCGTAGTGAATACCCCAACCAGCCAACCACACAATCGGCGTTGAAATGATGAAGAAGGCTAGGTTCCAAGGCGTGATAATGCCTAACACCTTGAACGCCATCAACGCTTCAAATAAGCCTGCGATGGCTAACACGCCGACCAGCCTCAAGGTGGCAACACTCAACACGCCTAGCAAGGTCACGGTGACTCGGCGTCTCAGGTTTTTGAGTTCAAGTTCAGGCTGCTCATAAGTGCGCGCGCATGATTCGCTGCAAAAATAGTATGTCCTGTCACCGATCTTTCGTTTAATTGCTGTGTTCGCATCGACTATCATGCCGCAGACAGGGTCGCGGGGCACTTTGTTTCACTTTCCTTTGGTGTTTGTTTGATTGTGTATGTTGTGGGCAGTGCAGGCATATAAATGTATCTTTTTTAGATATATCTCTACGCGTAATATTTATATCTGTGCGGTTGCCCTATCTACCATGATGAGCGCAATGAGTGCAAAAGCAAAAGCTGAATCAATGCAGGACTTGCTGTCCGATTTCTCACGTTTTTACATACTCATGATCCTGTATGAGGGACAGGCGCACGGTTACAGTATACTCAACCGATTCAAGGAACGTTTGGGCAAGGAAGTTAGTCCCAGTTTGGTCTATCCGTTCTTGCAGCAGTTGGAAGAAAAAGGCTTGGTGAAGCATGAGTTGAAGCCTGTGGGCGAGAAAGAGAAGAAGGTGTTCGAGCTGACAAAAGAGGGCAAAGAGCTGACCACGGGTCTGTTCAAACGCTTCGCTGGTTTAGTCAGTGTCGCTATTGAGCCGAGCTTGAATGTATGCGCTCACTGCGGTTGTAAGGTGTATGAGGGTGGTTACCACGAGGTTATCAAGGGCAAGAAGATCACGTTCTGCTGCATGCACTGCGCCCAGTCTTACAAAGACGAATTAAGGCTACCAAAGGGTAGCGTGCGGGGTGAACGGTATGTCCATGGTTAAAGACCCTGTTTGCGGCGTGAATTTGGACGAGAAAACTGCGATTTACAAGTCGATCCATGAGAACCGGATCTATTATTTTCACTCGTCCACGTGTCAAGCAGAGTTTGTAAAGGATCCGAAGAAGTATGCGAGTCAAGCTGGTGAGTCTCGACATGCCACTCATTACGGCGGCTACTGCAGCGTGCAAGGGTGTGGCAAGCCTGCGCGTGGCGTAGCTTGGTACATGTATCTTGCGTTGTTGCTTTTCCTTTTGTTGCTTGTGTTGCTGTTGAGGTAGTGCCGTTTTTGCGTCATCTAGTACGTAGTTTCTTTGTTTGCAGGTGCGTCTCGGAAAGACCCTGTTGAAGCTCATATGATGGTGCGGCGCGTGCTCTGCCACTGGTAGAAGAAGGCTAAAGGGAAGAGCTACGTTCTTCTTCCGAAATTTCTCTTCCCGCAACCGCTGTTAACATAGCCTCTTACGGTTAGGTGGACTCGGTAGCGGAACAAAAAATCATCCAGCGTTGTCCCCAGTCAAAGTACCTCGATTTCCTCATCGTCCAATAAGTAGCTAGCTCTGCCGAAACTAAAAACATTACTACGCCGCTTCGGAAGCCTCAAGCTCAACCGCCATAAAATCCTCAGCGACATCGGTATGTGGAAAAACCTTACGCGCTTCTTTCAACATAGCCTGCACATCCCGGTACCGCGCACTCACATGCGTTAAAATCAACCGCTTAATACGCGCCTTCCTCGCCACTTCGGCAGCCTGCGACGGCGTAGAATGCCCATCCCGCCGAGCCCGATCAGCCAACTCATCCATGAACGTAGCCTCATGAACCAGCAAATCAGCCCCCTTAGCCAGCTTCACCAAACGCCCCGTAGGTCTCGTATCACCAGAATAAGCTATCTTCAAACCCGGTCTAACAGGTCCCACAACCTGCCCAGGCTTCACAACCCGTCCGCTCTGGCTCTTCACGCTTTTGCCATGCTGCAACCTCGACCACAACGGGCCTTCAGGTACACCCAACCTCTTCGCTTTTTCAACATCAAACCTGCCCAAACGCGGCTTCTCAACGAGAGCATACCCAAAACTCGGAATCACATGAGCAGTCCGCACAGCTTCTACATAATACTCCTTCTCATCACAGACAACACTATTGTCCGATATCTCGCAGATCTCAACCGGAAACGTCAACACAAACTGAACTGTCTCCCTAATCGCCTCAACAAACGCCTGAATGCCCACAGGACCATAGACCCAAAGCTTCTCCCACCTATCTAGTAGCGACATACTCTGCAGCAAGCCAGGTAAACCTAACACGTGGTCACCGTGCATGTGCGACACAAAAACCCTCATACGCTTGTGAAAGCCTACACGCGCCCGAACCATCTGCCGCTGTACCCCTTCACCGCAGTCAAACATGAAAATCTCATTCTTGCGCCGCACAACCACGCTGGCCAAAGCTCGTGCATCGGTGGGAATACTCGCTGCAGTACCTAGGAAAATCACCCGCAAGCTCACAGCCTTGCTAAGCACGCTCCAACACAGTCACTTCACGAGTCAAACTACGATGAACATAAACATAATGCGACTCCACCACCTTAAAACCCGAACGCCCAGCCAGCTCCTCGATACCTACGCCCCTCGGAAAAGCAATACAAACACGCCTACCACGCGCAACACAATCCGCGGCCACATGCAAGAAATCAGCCACGATGTCGCTGACTTCACGACCCAAAGTCTTAGCAGACCTACCATACGGCGGATCAGTCACAATACAATCAACAGCCCGAACAGGTGGACCACGCGCATCAGCACGCAGCACACCCTCAACATCAACGCTATACCGGTCCAGATTACGCAAACTACCCCGCACCATACGCCACTGCACATCAAAACCCACAACCCGGCAACCAATCAACCCAGCCTCAATAAGCATGCTCGCCGTGCCACAAAACGGATCCAAAACCAAGTCGCCCGCTCGCGGCTGAGCCAAATTCACCATGCACCGCGCCAACTTCGCCGGCATCGCCGACGGATGAAAAAACGGGCGCCTACGAGGACCCCTTTCCACAAAAGCCTTCGGGATGATTTCTGCTAGCTTACAGCCCAAGATAAAAACGCCTCCGGTTAAAACGCCAAAAAACGTAACATCCGGTCGCGTCAAACTGACCTTAACACCTTCAACCTTGTCCCAGATCACAGCCCCAATTTCGCGCTCCAATTCAACGCTGTCAACATCAGGCGCACTTTCACCGATTCTTCTCACACGCACAACAAAACTTTCGCCCTTCTTGACAAGCTTTTCGAACGAAGCCAAACGACTCTGCCTCAAAATCTCCCCTGTCTCAGCCTTTGTGCACAGAATTTCCTTGCAGCATACGCGAGTCAACGCAGCTCTACGCACAATCGGCTTAATGCAGCCAAGACCTGCTTCAACCCGAACCACCTGTCTAAACTCACCTACAATATCATACCTGTGCCCCTCTGCCTCCAAAATCGCCTTCAACTCTGATACGGGCAGAGTAGCATGCTCACCGGACACTAGGAAAAACAGATTAGCCACAGGTGGGGCAACTCACTTCTTCAAAGCCTGCACGATTAACGGTGCCACTGTAACCTTACTCACTCGGCTGGGCACAGAGTCCGTTCCCACTATTTCATCAGCTCCAGCCTTCACGATTTTATCCATAACCTCATCAGACAGCAACGGATGCACACACCCAACGTAAACGTGCTTAGCCCCCTGTTCTTTCACCCAAGCCACGGTCTTGATCATCGTGCCGCCACTACTGATAATATCATCAAACACAACCACAGTCTGATTCTTCACAGCCAACGGCTTCCTCTCAACGGTCACGTTGCCAGTAACTACATCTCTTTGGGTTGGAACATAATCATAACTGCCTCCAAGCACTTTGCCAGCCTCAGCCGCAGTGTCAAGCCCCTTCTTACCCATAGACACAGCAAAAGCCCCAGCAAACCCCCGCTTTCGAAAATGCTCAGCAAGCAGACCAATCGCCGACAAATCCTCAACCGGCACAGCCAATGTCTTCAAAATAGCCGGATTATGCGAATTCACAGTCAAAACCCGACCCACACCACACGTGTGGAGCAGAGTCACAATCGTCTTAGCGCTGAAGCATTCACCAGCCCGAAACCGCTTGTCCTGCCTCGCATAACCAAAATAGGGCACAACCGCTGTAATCGACTTACAACCCATGTCTTTCACGGTGTCTGCAAGCAAAAATAACTGAATCAAATTCTCATTCTGAGGCGGCCCCGTAGTCTGCACAACCACAACATCTTCACCCTTAACATCACCCTCAAGCCTGATACGCGACTCCCCATCCGGAAACCGCTTGAACTCAACGGGAACCTCACGCGCCTTCAACTCTCTAGCTATTAGCTTGCCCAGTTCCATGGAAGCCGGACCCGGAACCGCAACCACCACTGATTTCACACCCATTTTTGTACTCTACAATCAGGACCGTATGAGGCTTCTGTTATGTTATAATTTTCCCTTCGCCTTGTACTCCTCAACCAGTTCCTTAGCTCTGTCCAGCCTAATCATGTGTTCTTCAATCATGCGTTCAACAACAAGATCGACGATTTTGCCCTTCGCGCCAGCTGAAATCGCAAAATTCTTGGCATGCAACCTCATGTGCCCTCGCTGAATACCCTCATGCGACAAAGCTCTCAACGCACCCAGATTCTGAGCCAAACCAACCGCTGCCAACACCTCTCCAAACTCACGGGCAGTTTTAACATCCAAGATCTTCAGGGCAATCTTCCCGATAGGGTGAACACGAGTTGAACCGCCAACGACGCCTACAGCCACAGGCAATTCAACAGCGCCAACAAGGTCACCGTTTTCATTCTTCTCCCAAGTCGAAAGCGAACCGTAAACGCCCTTACGTGCGGCGTAAGCGTGAGCGCCAGCCTCAACTGCCCTGTGATCGTTGCACGTTGCTATTACGACGCCGATTATGCCGTTCAAAATGCCCTTGTTGTGCGTCGCCGCGCGGTACGGGTCTGCCGCTGCAAAAGCGTACGCTTGGATAATCCCGTCTACGACCTCTTCGCCTCCCACAGCCTTCTTCGGCACAGTGCACCACGCTCGAGCCAAACGTTTGGTTGCAAGGTTTGAGATGATGCGCAAGTAAACTCGTCCATGGGTTATTCTCTCAACGATTGGTGCAACCGCTTCAGCCATCGTGTTGACGGCATTGGCGCCCATAATGTCGCGGCAATCCACATGTAACTCAGTGATGACCATTGGACCTGTCTGCGTGTTGATAACCTTGACTTCTAAGTCTTTGGCGCCGCCGCCAAGAGAGACAAGCATGGGATCCTGCTCATTCGCCTTTTTGAGAATCTCTTCCTTAGCCGCATAAACTGCCATCTTTGCGCCGTGAGGATCCTTCACGCCAACAGTCTGAATCTGTCCAATCATGACAGGTGGAGTGCTGCTGGTGAAGAAGCCGCCGCCTTCACGCACCATCTTCGCAGCGTAGCTGGCAGCAGCCACAACCGACGGCTCCTCAATAGCCATCGGAATCAGATAATCGCGTTTGTTTATGAGAAAGTTCACCGCAATGCCCAGCGGCACTGGAAACGCGCCTACCACGTTCTCTATCATTCTGTTAGCCAAATCCAAGTCCAATGAACCCGTGGACAGCAGAAGATTAACATCTTCATCTGATAAGTCAGCGAATTTTTTCACGAGTTGTAGCCTTTCTTTAGGGCTAAGCTTGTAAAAACCGGGCAACTGCGATGTTTTCTCCTTCAATTCCTTAACCTCCTGTATCTTCAAGAGCTCACCTTACTAGTCGCCAAACCCTATAATAACTTAACTGAATTCAGCTTACAGGGGTTCTTATGACCTTTGTGATAAGAACTCTAACCGACTAAGGGGGTTAGTCTCCGCTCACCATAACGCGTCTTATGAGGGTGGGAGGAGTGAAAAACAGATTGAGCCTTTGAAGGTTCTCTTTCAAATAAGCAGGGTTCTGCAGGAGAGACTTTACGCCTTCTACATGTGCAGCTCCAACTAGAGTTAGGATTCGAGGCTTTCCTCCTATTTCTAGGCTTTGAGTGGCTATCCACGCAAGTCTTGCAGCCATAAGTGCATCTCGCTCATGCAGCAGAACACGCCAATGAGAAGATCGTGATCGAAGCCTCTGTATTCTTTCCCAGAACTCGTGTTTTGACATGTCGATCAGCCATATGTTTGTGTCTCTGTTTTCCAATGCTTCAAGCGCACCGATGAACTCGCATTTCCTGGTACAACTCAAGCTCTGTGGGCAGGTGGCGCACTCATTGCTCAGGATTTGGTAGCGTTTCATATCTAGTTCAATAGCGAGATCTGTGGGCTTGAGACGAGTCACGGCTCCGTAGGCGTCGTAAAGACTACGTTTTGAAAAATGGGTTGTGCCTAAAATGTCCACAAACTGGGTGTAGTCAATGTTGTAGAGTTGGGCTTGCATAGGCGTGTGCGCAGCTCTTCTGGGCGACTATTCAATCTTTATGGATGCTTTGGGCTGCTCAGTGGCTGGTTTCTTCTTCTTAGGTATGGTTACTTCTAAGACGCCGTTCTTGTAGTTGGCCACCGCCTTGTCGACTTCAATGTCAACAGTGGGCAGGTCAACGACTTTGTAGAAGTTCTTCGCCTTGACCTCTGCTTTTCCTTGTGAAACGTTGAGTTTAATGTCGGTCTTTTCTGCTCCCGGCAATTCCACGTACAGTTTGATGTTGTTCTCGTCTTGGAAAACGTCGGTCAGTGGTTCACGCGCTTCTTGTGAAATCTCTTGGGGCAGCGTCATCTTTTTTGGTCTTGCCTTGTTGCCGAATTCGAAGCGTCCTCGTGCGACGTATCCTTTTACTCCTGGTTCTTCAATGGGCTTTATGTCCCATTCGCCTTCCAGTTTGCCGCTTTTTATGGCGTCTTCAATGTCCTCGATTTCCTTGAACATTCTCTTAGCGAACCTTTGGTAGAGCTTATCCACATCGTCAAATATGTCTTGAAAATCATCTGACATCCTTCAATTCACCTCCTATAGCTCTTCCACAGCCTTGAACAGTCTTCTCAAGGCAAGGCTGAGCAACAGAAACTCCGCGGCGCCTGGCTCAGAAGCACGATACCTGCCGTCTTCTGACCTAGTGAGCAAGCCGCTTTCTTGCAGTTTGCGTGTGCTTTCCCAGACTGTCTTGGGGTTCAGCCCCAAGTCTCGCATGAATTCGCCAAAGCCCAGAGTCAAGTCTTCGTCTTGCAGTAAGTGTTTCATCATATTCAGTCGAGTTTCATGCGACAAGGCATCGAACAACTTGGAGAATTTTT
>Ga0315309_1000692_pt1 | contig 20510 bp, 28 predicted proteins | sample TDP4_MG_FD_203080 | JGI IMG/M metagenome (GOLD analysis project Ga0315309, IMG submission 203080) | Freshwater sediment microbial communities from Lake Towuti, South Sulawesi, Indonesia - TDP4 | ecosystem: Environmental > Aquatic > Freshwater > Lake > Sediment | place: Indonesia: South Sulawesi... | reverse complement strand
GGCGAACGTGGAGAAGCAACTGAGGAATGAGAACGCTAGGATTGTTCAGGTCAAGCTGCCCATCGCTAGATGGGGTCTGAAGCCTGCGGTGCCAATGACTGTCACACCGGACACTACGATACGCGAATTAATCGACAACGTAGAGAGAGAATATGGTCCTTTTGCAGACCGCACCTACTATTTGGTTACGAGGTCCGGAGTCCTCGGCCCCGGACAATACGCTGGAACGATAGAAGCGTCAGGTATACAAAACGGCGAGAAGGTATCCATCACCGACAAACCTCGGGTCAAAGGAGGACCGGGGGCTTTTACCCCTTAGTAAGCTCAAGTGCGCAGCACCAGTCAAATGGAAAGGCGGAAACTGGACTTTGAATCTAGACCAATGTAGATTCTTGGGAAGTCCTAAGCTCTTGGTCCATAGAACTCTCTGAGGGCAAGCTATCTGCCCTGCTTGTCGAAACGAAGTAAGGGCCAGTACCCAGTTTCTTCATCGAAACGACAGCAGGGACTGAATCGATAGGACCATTGCGAGAAAGCACTCCATGACGCCGCAACGTAGATTGGCATGTTCGGTAGAGGCCTACGTGATGACAAAAGTATGACAATCGACAATTCTTCAACCCGAACGATATGGTGGGGCGTCTGGGATTTATGCCTAACTGGGTGCAAATCCTTCTCATTTCGCCGGCATCTCTTCGGAAAAACGATTCCCTACAAAGCATTTCCCAGGCATTCAGTTGGCGGGCCCGGAAGTTTTCGCACCTAGATACGTACAAGTACGACAGCCTGTTCTTCTAATTCGATCTCAGGCAGAAGATATGTCAGCTCAGGTGTATTGGAGAAAGCCAAGTTCTACTTTTCGCTGTTGTTCTCAATGATCCTCTATCCAACCACAACACTCCGATGTTGCGATCGTTCTCCAAGTATTTGATGAGGCTGTCGGAAGGTCTAACTTGGGTGACCAAGAATAGTTTGATCCTAGACTTCCCCTTCAGTATGAAATACCGGTACTCGTATAGTTGAGAGATCCCGGTCCTGATCTGCTTTCCAATGTTACTTTCGTTACAAGATTTCACTTCGAATAGATGTGAAGTATTGTGGTTAGTCTGGCAGACCAAGTCAATACTGTGCGGGCCATCTCGGCATTCACAACCCTGCATTTGCAACGTGTCCGCAAGACGATTCGTGATTTGTCTGTGAGCCTTCAACGCTTTCTCCTTTTTTAGCAGATCTATCTTGTATGATCCTAGTTCTCTAGAATAGTCCCTAGCTCTCTTCTTCTCAAAGGGACGCAGGGACGGACGACGTTCTCTCTTGATCAGCATATGGTGCCTACGAGCGTAGCTTGTTCTTAACCCATATTCCTTGCTGGCGATCTCATATAGCCAGTAGAGATGAGAAAAGATGTTAGCAGTGAGGCTCACCAACCGGAAGCTTCTCACACGCGGGTCATGCTTCCCAAAGTGGTATCCAATATTTATCCAGTCTTGTCCTGAAATGTGCGATCGTGCAAAGGCCGCAACATGCTGTATGCCGATGTCCCTTGGATGTCCCCTATAGAAGTCCTCGCTGTTCGAGATTGCGAAGTTTGTCTTATGACTTGGCAAATGTGAGATCCTTTTCACGATGTCCAGTCCCTTTTTTCCAGCGTATTCGACTAGGTTTGCCTGGTAGGTGCGCCCATGTTTCGGAAGAGTTATGCCGACAAAGACGCTGTCGTCCGATATTGAAATTTCGAGGTGAGGAATCGTATAGTCCCCTTTTGGTTCCGGATATCTGAGCCATAGAACCCCTATGTCTTTCCTAAATGCTGCAGTGATCCAGTAATCGCTAACTGACCCCTCTAGTTTGATCTTCCTTCTTTTGAGGAGAGGATCCAGATCTTTCTTTATGCTTAGCAGCTTATCGTAGACGAGACCTCTCTCGTTGTCGAAGCTCTTCTTGCACCTTTTTTCATGAGCAAAAGCTTTGAAATCCGACCTTAAGAAACCTCTAAAGAACGGCAATGATCCGCATCGCCACACCACTGTAGACGTGGGCCGGTGCTAATAACCACACCTTTCGAGAAGTGTGTATTTCACAGGGCGACACATTGAGAGCATCGTTGAATGCCAAGTCTCCACAAGTTCGAATGGTTCCACGGGCTCCTTCACATTCAAGCCAACAATGCACGGAGCTTGAGCCAAGAGTCCCATATTTGCATTATCTCTGTTCTGGCTCTACCTCTGGGCCTTCGTATTGGGATTCTTCGAGAAAAGCGTAGGTTCTGTCAGCTCTAGTGTCAAGTATTCTCTAGTCTCCTTGACCTCGCATTCAGTGAACCAACAAACCATAGCGAGGCGTCTATCTCCCTGCACTTCATCGGATGAAGCTTGGCGAGTCGCCTTATCTCGCGAAGGTACCTGCCCCATTGGCGATAACTTGTGATCTGACTGGTCTTCTTGTCAAATAAGGCAGACCACGCCCGTGTATCAATCACTCCAAAGTTCAGAGGATCATACATCGTGAGTATAGCAGATGCCATCGGTATTCCTAAGTCCCTGATCCCATCTCGAAGATGTTTGATGGCCTCAATCGATCCCTCAATTGAACAATCTTGACTGATACTCTCGAAGGCCATTCTGCTGGTACTTGCGACTTTTTTGTCCCGATTCTTGCTCAACCTCCTTTCGATGCGTCCGTACGCCTTCCACTTGCCAATGCGAATCAACGTCCTCCTGTCGGGCACGCATTTCTCTTGTCGAAGTTTCCTCCCTAAGCTATGAAACGCTTCTGTCTCGGGAATCTCGGACAACCTGCATAAGTCGACAAGCCGCCTCCAATCACTTGAGGTCCACTCATCAGGACTCTTGCATCGGACACGGGTGAACCAATTCCAGGCTTTATGGAGGGTAACGCACCAGTCGGACCGAAACTCAATCAATCGATTCATACTTCACAGGTGGAACCGGCCGACATAAAAGTGGTGACGTTGAACGCTCCTCAGCTGAACTCGAAAGCCAATCTTAGTGCGACGTAGGCTTGGAAGAGTGGGAACATGGTCTCGCTTGAGGGAAGAGGTAGAGGTGAGATGGAAGGTTTGGAGCCCATGTTCTTTGCCCAAGCGACTGAGAATTGGCGCTTGGATGTATACGTTGCAGGGCTTTTCGACAACCCCGAGAGAAGCAAAGAAGTAATCCCTCAAACAGTCTTCCGATGTCTAATGCTTAGATCCACGGTGCAGAGACAGAGACCTGAGATGTTGGCATGACCTAATGTCACTTGAAAAATGCTGTGCGAGTACCTTTCGCGGTCGATGTGTGAAAAACGTAGTCAGGAAACGAGGGTGCCTATTCCATCTCCAAGACAAGGCAGAGGCAGACCAGTTCGAGAAAGCATTCGCCGCGGACTTTGGTTCGGTCTTTTTTTCGGTCTAGCTTATATCGCGCTCAGAAGACAACTCAAAAGACACTAACAAGTGTTCTAATTGGCTTTTCCTTCCGGCTGAAGCGGCGACTTGTCTGTTAGCACCTCGCATTGAGAACTCGCTGGCAAACAACCATTCGCTTCGAGGTCTTCTTTGATCGCTTCCACATTGACAGGGCGAGAATAGACAATCCATGAACCTGAGCAGTAGAGCAGAGACATTCCCTCGTGCTACTGCTCAGTTTTCCTTGTAGTAGACCGCTTGGTTGCCTGGTGAGATTTCCTTGCGGTTCTTGCCAAGTTGGCTTCCACGATCTTCAGGAGATTGGTTGGTTCAATGACGTAGCTTGCTTCCCAAATCTTCTTTATCAGCTTCTCTCGCTCAACAATCTTGGCCTTGTACTCAAGAAAGGCTTCTGTCTTCAATTGTCCAAGGACTGGCTTTCCGTTCTCTATGCGAAACAAGTAGCTTTCACCTTCAAATGATCCTACCCCGGTGTCTACCTTGCTAACCTGATCGATAATATAGGCTCCAAGAGTCGCTCCTTCATCGACATTAAACGTTCCTGCGTAGAACTGTCTAAGAAGAAGGTTCCCTCCAGTCACAAACCCCTTTCCTATGCAAACGTAGCCAGGAGAATCGTGAGCAGGTGTCGAAAGACCTCTGCTGTCGAACACGTAGATTGCTGCTTTTCCCTCGCTTGCAACACAGGAGAGTACCATGTTCATTTCGACTTCAACGCGCATGCTACGAAGGTATGAGAAGCGATTAACGAGTTGCACTTCAATTTCTTTGACGGCTTTGGCGAAGTCTCCCACAGTGCGTGCAGTTTGTCCCTTCCAGTTCCGCTTCGCGCTATTCTTCAAAATGTCCGCCGCCTGACCAATTGCATCTTTGACCGTAGCTATGTCCCCCGCTCCAGCAGCCACAGCAAGAGGCGTATCACCCAACACAATCGGAACTATCTTTTGCTCAGTTGTCATCAAGCCGAATTCTGCTGTAGCCCGAGAATCTGAAGATATGACCACTCCCTCATATTCTCCAGAGACACACTTGAAAGCTACAACCAGAGTCAACACATATTCCCCGACACTACAAGTGTGGCTAGTCTCATGAGCTTTTTGTTCCATGTGCGTTTTCTCACTGCACCTTCGCTTCCTTGACCACGCTTGCCTTCAATGACTAATACAAAGCTATCTGCTCCAAACACTCTGAAAAGCTCAAGACTTCACTCCACAGAAGAGAGTGATTCTGATTTCTTAAGATTGATGTTTCGGCATTGGTTGCAGTCCACCAAATCCTTATTCGAGAAGTAGAAGTAATGTCTCCGGTAAGAGCACGGTGGCACAGGATCTACTTTCAAAAATCGAAGAGGTGATTTCTGACAGGTCTATTGGTCCAGAACAGGTTGAACAAAAGCTTCGAGAAGTTGGCCTTCCACCAGGCGATCCGAACTGGATTGAAGCTCTAAAAAGGCTTGCCAGAGCGAATGTGTATAGATTCTACGGTTTCATCGGCCAGAAGCTTGTCGAGGTGGCCGGACCAAACTGTGAGTTCTATCTGTTATTGGAGGAACTGGTTCCAAAACACTCGGACATGTTTGCGGCAGCTTGGGTTAAGATAGGTAGGGAGAATCCAAACTCGGAAGAAATCCTTCGTGATGTGATGAGAAATCCAAAACTGCTTCCTGCGGTTGGTGGTTTTCTTGGTGGATATGCACAGGCACATGCGTCCGAAGCTCTTCCAATGATCAAGACGCTTATGTCAAAGAATAGCGAAGACCCAAAGTTCATTGCGGTTAGTGCCATAGCAGTCGCTGCAGAGAAGTACTCTGAAAACACTGAGGTTCTACAGCTCTTAGAGAGCGCTGCAATAGATCAGAGTCTGAATGTAAGAATGAAGGCTCTCATCAGCTTCTTCTCATTGTACGCAGAAAAAAAGAGGTTCTTGAGAACATCCTTGGCATATTTCAGAACAACAAAGAGCTTCGCGCTTAGGGGATTATGCTTTGTCATACCTTCAGAATGTACGGGCCAGATGCTCTCAAGATCATCAAGCTTTGCATTGATGGCGAGGACATTCGCGCAGCCCAAAACATCGCTTTCTTGCTTCCGAACCTCGAGGTCCCTGTAAGCGAGTCTATGCAAGTAGTTCGTAGGTTTGTGAGCGCTGGCATGTTGGCCGACGCGGGTTGGTTCGATCACACAGTTGAGAATCTAGCCAAGAAAGATGCTGACGCTTGCATGAAATTCATTGAGAAATGGAGTTCTGAAGGGAACGATCCCGGCGCTGTAAGGTTCAGCATTCCCGTCTTACTCTACCACACTTTCATCAATGACAAACCGCGTCTGCTCGATGTTTTCAAGAGCTGGGTGAACCGAAGAGAACCTTTTCGCGAGACATGCCTCGAAGCCATGAGAGATATGCTTTCCAATGTCAAGGATGACGACCCAATTGTTGGTCAAAGTCGTGATCTGCTCACTGAATAGATCAAATCTGAGAAGAGAGACCCGAACAAGATCCTAGACAATGAACCCAATCACAGGATTCAGTGCCTAATGTTTGTTGATGAGATAAAGTACACGCTTGATGATCTTGATTATGGGCTAATCGAGCGAAACCTAACGAAGTATTACCACATCTCAAAGTTCCTTAATCCGAATTGGTTCGCAAAAATGAAAAGACTCAACAACAAATCTCATGCTTTGCTTGTTCTACTGTCTAGACCAGAGCCTCATGAAGACAGACTCAGGAAGCATTTCGAGAAGATGAGGGATGAATCAGCCAGCCTTGAAGAAAGAGCCACTTCTGAGATGCTGATAAGATCTGAGATGTCTGCCAGAAATCTTCTGGTCCTGTTGGACAGTATGCTGTCCAAGATAGACGGTAGCGAGAAGGGAACCTCAGGATTAAGGACAAGTCTACAAAACGAGGCTGAATTCTGATCAGCGTTCAGTGAGATAGAACTGATCGGAGCACTCAGGTCTAAATTCAGCGTCGGCATTCATCCTGAGGTCGGAGAAGCGAAGCGAGACGGAGAGGCTCCTCCAAAGGTGGACATAGAGGTTGAGAACGCAACAGGAATACTCATAGAAGTAGTCACACCTGAAATGTGGCATGAACTTAGGCACTCATCTAAGGCGTTATTCGTTAAGAATAGGGTTCCAAGAATGCTCATTAGTGAGACCCAAAAACATCTCAGAAGCTTTCCAGACGAACTATCGGCACCATTCTTGATAGCTGTAGATCGCAGCCAAACAGAGATCAGCGCATACGATGTCCAGAATGCTCTGTGGGGAACTCGAGCTGTTTCACTCGTACCAGACGCACCGGATCCAAAAGAAAGTGTCAGATATCTTCGGTATGACGATGCCATAACACGAAGAGATTCAAAGAGTCTACTAGTTAGCGGAGTGCTTCTTTTCAAGAAGGATTTCACCCTATGCGGCAAGCCCATTTATGAGATCAATTGGGTTCTTAATCCGAAAGCCAGAAACCCATTGAATCAAAGAGATTGCAGAATGATTTCTGATTGTTTTCCAAGATAACCAGCAGATCGCAAAGTGGTCTTGAACGTTCATGGTTTGAGATTCAAGCCTTGAGTTGCTTGAAATCACTTGAATGCCTTGAATCGTCTTGAATTTGCTTGAAGTGATTAAGTCTGGTAGCCAGGTGATCCAACGAGATTTGGTGCGGTCACCGGGATGTGAACCTCGGGTTCAGAACGCTCTCTTCTTCAGAGTCCCTAACCGGGCTCAATTCCATGTAATGCTAGTTTGTTCTTGCAAGCCTTTCGATCGAAGTGGCCTGTGGCTCTCAGGTATGGAGGCCTGAGAGTCACACTCTGGGAATCATGGTTCGTTACATCGGGGATAATCGCCGTAAGTTCGAACGAAGTTGTCGAGTGTGTTCTGCTCCGTATCGTAGGGAGACTCAGGGATCATGCATGAGAACATCAATCGGTACCTCTGATATAGCTTGTGTACGCACGAGTTGCCGCGACCAGTAAGATGTTCAAGTAGTCGTTCTTTTACCGACCTCAACGGGGAACTTCCGATGTAGACGATGTCGCTCCACCCATTGGGATACTGAAGTCCGTACCCATCGTCCAGTGCAATCAGGTAGACGCCGGGTTCGTCGGGTGCACAGTCGTACACGACGCCCTCAGTGAGCGCGTACCAGTCGGACCAGCGAGCCATACTATTGCCCACGCGACTTGTAGTCGTGCATTCGCGACTGCGGCTCTCGGTATATTCGAACTACCTCATCAAGGAGCGCTTGCTTGAAATTCGCGTCGAGCTTTAACTCAATGAGCTTCGTTTTCGCATCCTCAACGGATTTCGGAGCCCAAGTTGCGTCAATGTTAAACACATCGGGATTGAGCCTTGCCACTGCTGCGTCAGCGGCTGTCCGAACCGCCTGCTTTTGCTCTTTTGTGACCGTGCGTCTCTCCGATTTTTGAATCTTCGCGATGACTTCCTCAGCGATCTTCTCCGCAAGAAAGGTCTTCATCATGGAAATCGCAGCGATGAGCGGCATGATCCTCTCGAAGTATCGATCGAACTCTGTGTTTCCCATGGCACTCACCTGAAAAACAGCTTAGCCGCGTCGTCCACTACCTTTCCGCGTCCTCCCTCAACTGATCCTAGCAGAAATCGCGACGAAGTTTCCAGGAACATCATCTTAAACCGTTGCTTCATTTCCTCCGTTGCTTTGTCCCCCAGCGCTTTCTCAATCATCACGTTTACCTCTGGTCGCGCCAAGAGTATTCCTATGTGGGTCTGCACATGTATTCTCAACTCTGGGTCTAATTGTCTGGACGACAATTCGGCTCCTGCACGAAAACCGGTTCTCTCACTTTGCACCCTGAGCGCTCTCGCTTGGGACATCCTCTGTCGGAGCTCTTGGTACTCGCGATACGCCTGTACCGCTGACCACCCGGTCCGAAAGGCAACGTAGCAGCCGTAGATGAAAGGCGCATACGGGGGCACCGCTGCGGCGGCGAGGTTCACCGCCGTCTTCTCTGCACCTGTCCGTAGCATCGATACTGCGAGTGGCCTCGCGATTGACACAGCGGTGGTCATGCTCCTCGGCCGTCGCTTGCCCTTAGGCTTCCCGCCCAATCAAGACCCCCTCAATTTCGACATGAAATCCCTGTTCGCTAGGATGTTATGCACTCCGGGTAGCTCGACCCCTTTGACTTCACTCGACGTGCAAATAGTATGCTGACATTTCACTGAACCCTTCACTCGCTTGCCTTCAGGCGTGTATGAGTACCCTCGTGCTGCGTCGAAGGACCAGGCACTGCTTGCGAAGGAATCGGGCTTCACCAAGGCGATGACTTGAGGAGAATCGACGCCAAGAAGTAAAGAACGAAGCTTCAGACTCTTGAGATGGTTCACGAACGCGAGAATATCTCCGATTACTCTCTTGCGATTGCCTACCTGTTTCAGAAGATCGCCGCAGGGCAGCGCAAACTCCTCAACGCCGTGTTCTTCGAGCGTTGCAACCAACTCGTTAAGCTGGAATATGCAGGACCCGATTGCCAACCCTATCACATTGTAGTGTCCCCTTGCGAGCTTTAGGAGGCGAAGTGCGCGTTCGATTGCACGCGAGAAATGCGCGTCCTGGTAGAACGGATACTTGCAGTCTGAGTCATACACATAATCGTCGGGAGATATCACCCACTTAGCTCCAAGTTGGACGGCTGTCTCGTGGTATTGCTCTGTAGTCAACTTGTCCAGTAGCTCATCCCTCCCAACAGCTGAGAGAATCAAAGCGTCTGCGTCCTTCAGCTTTCGGGCCAGACCGCGGAGGCGGGGGCCGCAGAGGATCCCTCGTTTCATAAGTTCGCAATAATTGACAATCACCATCTTCGGAGAGAGCGGGGCTTTCTTCCACGCTGGCAGCGCGACCCTGTCAGCTAACCGAAGTTCGGGAATGAATGGAACGCGATACCACGATACCAACCTTTTCGTCCCTCTTTCATGATTGAGGCATTCACTTCGACAGAACCGCATTAGTCCCTGATGCGCATCCCTGCCACTTACAAAATGGCGTAGGGCCGTATGTTCCAGAGACATGGCTGAAACTCGTGAGTTCAGGGGCTAGCAACAGAAGCGCTAGGAGCCCCAGGAGTGTAAGAACTCCTACCCGTCTGCACGACATGGCAATTTTCCCCCATCGCCCTTTCCTTGAACTTCAACGCAAACTCCGCACTGTCGCTCAGCCTTCATTTCCACAAGCCGGACATCACCCTCAAGCACTCGGTAAACTTTGTAGGTTTCAGCAGTCCGGTACGACTCAAGACCAGAAATAAGGTTCAGAAGTTCGGTCGCCGCCAGAGAAGCTACGACTCCGTTTAGCGAAATTACGGCAGGGTTCTCTATTGGCTCGCCGCTTACATAATGCCCCGTTGTCAGGCCGCCCGAGGTCAGAGCCGAAATCTCGTCCGAAACTACTCTGGCGTCCAGTATACCAACACAATCCAAGCAAGGGCCACTGGGTAGCACAACCATCACTCTACCGCCTGCGGACGTGATTATACCTCCGTATGCCTGAATCTCTAGCCCGACGTCAATGAGCGGAATCAGGTACTGATACACAATGCGGTTGAGAACCATGCGGCTGTGAAGATTGTCTGTACAACAGAAAATTACATCAGCCTCTATCAGCCTTCGGGATGTAGAAAGAGTGTAGACAGAGTCTTGGATGGCCTCAATCTTTATTCGACAGTCGAATGCTTGTGCGATCCTCTTCATTAGCTCAGTCTTTGCAACACATGATTTCACGTCAGAAGCTGTAGAGCCTATGAGCCTTGACCTGTTGGTCTCTTCGACCACGTCAGGATCCACAACAATGAAATGCTTGACTCCTAGATGAACAAGCTGCTGGAAAACCTGAGAGCCTATCCCTCCTAAGCCTACTACTGCGATAGTGAGCTCTTGAATCAGTTTTTGAGCTTCCTCACCAATCGCAAGGACCTGTCTTTGATGAGCGTCCGAAACTGCAGAGAAGGAACAAGCTCTAGAGCTTGTCGGATAGATTTTTCGAAGTCTTCTTCCAACTACTCTCACCTCATCTACAGGAACCGAGGAGTACTGGTCTTTCTTCCACAGCCTAGCATCCAGGCTATTGCGACCAACCACAATGTGGCCATGAGGCTGGCGCGGAACTCTGCCACAGATCTTGGGTATGAGAGCTGTATCGCCATAATCGTCTATCGAGGAAAAGCTGGTATTGCAGCGACTGAACGGATGACTGTGTACTGAAATCACTGAGAGATTGTCGAGCCTCGCATTCTTGATGAGGGGCATCATGAACTCGGGTTTGATGTTGAGGAACGCACCGCTCTTGCTGATGAAAGCTGAATCTGGGACTGGAATCACCTCACGTGTGAGCAGGTTTGTGAAGCTCGGAGTTTCCGCCACTCCACACAGAAGAAAAGCCGCCTCCTCATGTCCGTCTTGAATTACGTAGCTATACATTTTGTCGAAGTCGCTTGCGGTGAATGTTATTGCGAATTTCAAGGTCTATTCTCTTGAAAGAATCGCTCGATGAGCTTGATCCATTTCCACAGGTTTTCGCGACCTGAATCCCATGTTTGCGGCCTATAGCACACACCTGACCAATTTTGTCCGTCAAGCTTGGCTTGGAAGCCGTTGGGTGCAGCTTGCGGATAGCCGGGAGGCAGAATTGCGAGAATGCTCATGCTTTCCCTCCCCCAGTGTTGAGGAATAGTGAGGCCGTCGATTATGATTTGGACACTACCGTCAGGTTGTTCAGTGGCCTGAAGATTCGGAAAATCTTGCTTAGCCCTTTCCACTTGTTGCCTTACAATGTCTAGCATAGCCACGCACCGCCGGTGGCAAATCATAGAACTTGTCCCCGTTTTTGAGCTCGACCGCCATTTCAGGAGTAATCAGAGTGTCAGGGTGCTTACCAGGCTCCTCTCGGAACAACCTGTTCTCACTCGGTACTTTCAGGAACTCGCGGAGTTCAGCCCCGGTCCAATCTTTCTTGGGCGCAACCACACGCTGGTCGTTGAAGAAGATTGTTACTTCCTCTCTTGCTGCCTCATTTGACATTTCATGTCACAGAACCAATGTGGGCGGGGTGAACCATAAATCTAGTTTTGGGAGAATCTTGGGAACAACTTAGGGAAGTTTTCCTAGATTGCAGAAAACTATATTTAACCACTGCAACCAATTCAAACTGGATGAGCTTGGCGCTGGCCTCACATGCAGCAATGGCTCACGCTCTGCAACGAATATTCTGCCAGTATGACGCTTGTTACTGGACTGAACGACAAAGATCTCCTAGTCTTTTTCTACCTTTTTGGAAAGAAAGTGTTTGATCAGCAGCCACGGCACTCTGCGCATGCAATCTGCACTGGGATAAATTCAACGCTGACATCTTCCGTATCCCTAGTCATTCCAGTAGAAGGAATTTCAGATAGTGACTGCTCCAAGGCACTTGACAAGTTAGTGGAGTATGGCTTTGTGAGGCGAACAAGGCTAAAAGGCAAAAGCAAAGCTGCTAGCGAGGAGGGAGGGAGGCCGCCAAGTTTTGTGTATGAGACAATGGGGGTGGTGGAAATAATTCAGCGTATTCTAAATGAAATAGAACTAAAGAAAGGCAAATTTCTTAAGATGTTGAATGGTCTGAGGCAGTTAGAGGAAGAGTTGGGGTTGGGGCAGCGGAGATGAACTTTTCTCTGGTCGAAAGTCTGATCCCTCTATACTTTGTCCAGCTGTCTGGTGGAGTACTGAAAGGAGAGACGAGATTACAGAAGTTGATGTTTGTTGCACAGAATAGACTGCGGCATGTGGACTACGATTTTGAGAAGGCATGGTATGGTCCCTACTCTGCGAGACTCTCAGGCATCATGCGGAATCTTGCAAGCCTAGGACTGCTTGAGATCAAAACAGGAAAAACTCGAGCGGGGTATGGTGTAACAGAATACGACTTGACTTCGGACGGCAAGGCCCTGTTGAAGTACGCGTCGCAGCGAAGAATTTTGCATGGACAGTTGGCCCAGAAGTTACATGAGACTTACGACGAATACGGTAAGTTGGGGCTTCTGGATCTCCTAAAGAAAGTCTATGCGGAATACCCTCAATGGGTTACCAAGAGTGTGTTAATTAAGCGGTAGATTTGACCAAGTGTATCGAACTTCCCGAAGCCCTACCGGACTGTCTGACAGTGGCATCTTCATCATCAGTGATCGAACTGAAGTAGATGTTCGAGGCATGAAACTTGCTAAGCGGGTTGTTGCCGCTCGTTACAAAGAGCATAATCAACTAACGTTTTTCGAATTTCTCGTGAAGTTCCATCTCTCGTCTGATGGCGCTGGTCGTGCTCTTACCTCTTCTTTCGATATATGATGTCTCCGATAGAATTAGCTATCTTCTCAAACCACGGGTTCCACCAAAAAGGATGGAATTAAAGAGGCTAAGTCGTAAATCATCTCTTTGTCCATGTTCTTGAGCTTTTCCAAGTAAGGTCTCGATCTCATTATGTAAATTTTGGGGGGGTCTATCTTGGAGGTCTGTAGCAACCTAGGTCACGAGATGTGCCAGCGTTATGAAGTGCATGCTAGTGGACACTGATTCTGAACACGAATGCGTATTGGAGCAAGGCCGCCGTTGATGATTCGTAACTAGTGATGCACGTTGCCCCATCGCTTAACACTGGTGGCGTCAACGCAAAGAGCTGCTAGCTATGTGGTGAGCGACGCCGGTAATCCAGCGCACGGCTATGGAACTACTTCATTGCACCTCGGGAGTCTGCCGTAAGTACGTCTGTACTCCTCCAGCAGTTCCTTTTCCCCGCTTTCATATGATTCTGTGAATTCCCTCTTGTAGCATCGCGTGGCCTGTTTACACTTGTCCCCTTCGAAGCCCGTGGTCCAGTATCCCGTAAATCTCTCTCGAAGGTTGGAGCTACTCCCTATGTATATGAGATCCTTGGCGGCATCGTAAAGAGCGTACGCACCAGCTCTTTCGGCGATACCTTTGGCATTGTTCTCGTTCCATTCGTAGAAGTCTCCGCCTATGGGCATAAGTCATCGTTCGTAGGGTTGGAGTGTCGGGCTTCTATCACTTGCGTCCCACAGTTCTGTGTAGTCTGCGTCGGATTGATGGGATTGTTAGCTTTCGTCGGACAGCTTGTTTAGGATTTTTCCTGTAAGCAAGTGTCAGGATTTGGAAGCGCTAGCGAATCACTGGGCGCAACGCGCCAGTAGCATAGAGATATCCCACATTGAGAATCATGCCAAGAACGAAGATTGCTATGATCCACCATCTGATGTCAAATTTGGAGGAACGGGAGAACCACACATAGAGAATCAATGTGACAAAGGAATCAATGAACACTTTCCACTGAAGGAATCTCTTCAGAAGAACGGAGAGTATCGGGGTCAATACTTCGAACCAGATTCCAACGATCATAAGAGATGCGATAAGCAAGACGAACAGAACGGGAACACTTTTGAATTTCTTGCTCCAAGTAGGCTTTCCTCATTTTGGGCCCAACTTGACAAGAGGGTGGCCGAGCAACACACCAATCACGCCAACCAGATAGATCGTGTCAAGCCACAGAAGAATGTCTGTCGGATCACTAGGGAAAGTCACACTCGCCCAATCCGCAAAGAAGCACTTCTCTTTTTGTGCTACTTTCCTTTAGTGTTTTTCGCTATTCTTCTCTCTGACCATACTTGTGGGCATCCAAACATTATGATTCTCGGAAGCATTGTGTTCATCTTGTATGGTGTGGGTTGGGGTTTCCTCATTGGGATTAGGCATTTGGAGAATCAGCAGAGTTGAGTGAGTCTAAGTTTCCAAATTGAAAAAACTAGGGTGGCTCACAATTTTCTCAGTACAAGGATTTGGCTGGAGACAGTAGAGAGGCGGAGCAGGGGGCAAGATCGTCCACTATCCGTAGCCGAGATCTGGAGCCAAATTGAGCAAGTTCCCAGGTGGGTCGAGTTGAAGAAGGTCCTTACGATTCTCTTTGAGTTCAAACGTGGCTGAGCGGCTCATACGTCCCGCATGGCTCGTCGAGGTTTGGGTTCCCATCGGCCCTATCGTTGGTCTGGGAAAAATGTCAACTAGGGTCTCTCCAGAATTACTCGTCTATACTTAGGGTCCACTTTCACTAGCACTTCTTCGCCTTCTTCAAAGGGGAAAAGTCCATCTCGGGCAATCTCTGTAGGTATATACACGAAGAACTTGTCGTAAGTATGCTTTCCTGTCTTTGTCGGACGGTTGATGAATCGTCCCTTTCCTTGTAGCAAGGTGGTGTCCCTTTTTGGTATCACAATATCACTCTCCGTAAGCCAGTTTCCGATACACAATTTGTGATGCCTATTTGGTAGCACAACCTACTTAAGGACGGATAACTTTCACGTTTAGTATCAAGAATGAGAAGGGTGTTCCTGATGATGCGTGTTTGGGCGCAACCCGGCTCAGGGAAGAGAATATCATCTTTGGTCTTGAGCGGCGGAGGTTGCAATTCTGTATGAAATTATTTCTGTTCTTCCTTGCGGCTCTCGTAACCGCAACCTTATCACAGCCCTTCTGTATTGAATTTGCTTCAAGTCTGTACGATTCGAAACCCGACCGTACCAATGAGCCTGTTGGAATCGCTCAAGACATAACAATCAAAGTCAGTATTTCGGTTACGCCACAAACGTCTCTTCCCGATATTGCCATTCTGCTTCCTCCGAACGGTAGAATTGCTGCTGTACGGTTTTCGACAGGGATTCGGAGCGTTTATGGATACATACTAGTCGAATCGTTTTTTAGGTGCTATAAACTCGCATACTTTCGCTTCGGTGGGGCCAATTATTATTATGGAGCTCATGATGTCACCTTTGTCGTTTCTCTCACTGGGCCTATGATGCAACGTGTCGAATGGGATGACGTTGCTAGCCCATTAGTGTCGTGCCTGAGATTCAAAGACTGTTGGTTCAGCAACGCTTTCTGCCGCTTTGTCTCTTCGGGGAAGATTGATGAGTGGAAAGCCTACCCGACTTTCAGTGTCGAAAGGTGCACAGTGTTCACCTTTCCGATCTATGTTCCAAAAATCAAGTATGTTGCAATCGTTCCTGAAGCTTGGGCATCAGTGATTCATCCTCTACTTTCGTGGAAAAGGCAAAAAGGCCTTCCAGCAACCTACTTCACTGTAGAATGGATCAACTCCTCCTATGCAGGATTAAACTTAGCGGCAAGAATAGGTGAGTTCCTAAAAGACGCTTTCAATAACTGGCAGATAAGCTATGTTCTCCTTGCTGGTGTGGCCAGCGGGATTCCACCTGGCAACTACGAGTGTCTGGACGGGGACGACGATGCATTCCCAGATTTGGCCGTCGGTCGATTACCCGCTGTGAACCTTATCAAAGAGGAGTAGCCAAGGTTGGGGCTTAGAATCCTAGAGGATAATCTATCGAGGAAGGAAGAAGGTAAATGAAAATGGAACAAAGGCGAAGCATAGCGCTTGCGATATCCATTTTGTGTGTATTCCTTTGTGGTTTCGTGGCCGGTGAATACTTTGCGGTTACTACTGTACCGCCAAGGACTACTACGATTACTGAGACCATTACGACAACAACCATTAAAATACCATATCCAGTATTTTTCACATTGAAAGTGACTATCGAGAATTATGGTCGCCATGAGCCACCTTCTGTTAATGTGACTGTGAGAAACATTGAAACAGGCGAAACACAAACTAAGCAGGCAGGGCTCTTTTTGACGAGTCCAAATCCACCTAGCACTGAGTATGTAGCAAGTTTCCTACTTCTTGCAGGACAGACATATGAGATTACAGTAGGGGCACCATTTGGCTACACTCGTATAATAAAACTGGTTAAGCCATACCAGACAGAGAAATTTCCATAGGAGCTTTAGAATTCTAGAGGGCTAGTCTCAAGAAGGAATGAGAGAAAGAACAAGACTGGGGAGCGACAATCGTCTTACTCATAGCGATAGTCGGCGGAACAGTAACTTTGCTGCTTGTGGTTGTTGTATTACTACGTAGGGGACGAAAAACATCGGCGGCAAAGATACTCTTCTGCATACAGTGTGGGGCCAAGTTTGCGCCAACGTCGCAGTATTGTGTGCAGTGCGATGCCATAGCACCGACTACGGTTTGACGTGCGACAGATGCAAAGGCGAGATCAAGGCTTATCGAACATGGGAAGCAGGCGAGAACTATGACAACCCATTCTGAAGGCTACGGATGCCCTGAGTTCGGGTTTCTGTTCTCAAGCAAGAAAGCGCATGACAACCTTTGCCTATGCAGGCACCTTTAGAAACCTACACCCTTTTTTTGGTGGAATGAGATGAGCCTAACCGAACAGCAGATAGCCCAAGTAAGGGAGAGCCTTCTGGTCGGGCTCTTTGAAGCAAGACACGCACTATCCGCCGTAGGTCGCCGTCTAGTGATCTCCGAGTTCTTCCACGTCCTCAACCGGAGAAAAGCCATAACCAACGAACAGACGGAGCGAGAGGTTAGTCAAGTCGTGGAATTTTCAAGACAAGACTTGCTTCAATCCGTTTGGGGCCTTACTCCAAGGTGAGGGCCATGACCAAGAAGCCTCCAAAATATTTCGCTCAGGAGAGGCCAGGGAACTTCACGGATGGAACACGTCAAACCCTTCTGACCAGCTCCAAGGAGAACGCCGAGAAGCCAAAGGAACGGGCCGAATACCCAATTTAATGGATAGAGCGGGTCAACTCCTTCCGACCAGCTGTAAGGAGAACACGGGTTTTGACCGGAAGCGGTGGGAACTAGGAGAAGATCGAGCCGAACTCTGTATACAGGCGAGGGAAAAGAGGTTTCGATGGCAGAAATTCGGTTCAAAGGAGTGGCCAGCAGAGATGGAGACGAAAAATCCGCTCAAGAGTTCGGTCCATTCTCGGCCGAATCCCCGCCGAATCTTTTTCGGGGTTTAAATACGTATGGCACTCTTTGTATGCAAACAGCCTTCTCTGTATACAAAGGCAGGTTTCGATATCTTCTATACGAATACGAACTTCCTGAAGGCCTCAGCGCGCAGAAAGCTTGAAACGCATCTACAGGAAACGCTCAATCATAGAGCTAATCTTCGCCGGGCTTAAGGAGCACCTCAACCTCAACAACCACAAGACAAGAGGACTGAGCAACATTGCCATCCACGTTTCCTACTGCGTACTAAGCCTACTCTACACCATAGAAGCCTCACACAACACAAAGCAACCAGCCAAATCCAGAAGCATAACATACTGGGCAAACTAACATGAAACAGCTAATAACGGGACAACCCAGCGCGCTTCTATCTACCTAGAAAATTCAGAGTTCTTGGTAACCTTTCGTCTTGTCTTGTGCTTCCAGATGACTTTGCCAAGTTTTCCGTTCCGTCTAACCTTTTGAAGAGTATAGGTTTTGCCAGGATCGAACATGCCACGCAAGCCTTCCTTCGACTGAGCTGTAGTAATGTCATCCAGAAGCACCTCAACATTCTGCCCTTCGCGCGCCATCAAGCGATAGTGACTCGTTCGAGCACCCGCCAACCTACTAAAGACCCGCTTGGCAAAATAGGCGATCAACAAACATCCACCGAAGAGCCCAATTAGAACAGCATACTCCATTGCAGTCAATACTCTCTCTCATGGTTCAACAAGATCAGCCAAGGCCTGAGCTTGGCAAGAAAGTCGTTTAGGGCAACCTTGTCGGCCTCAGCCAGTATGACTTCCCTCAGAGGAGAACCTGCTGGCAACGCTTTACTAACAAACTCCTTCAGTGCCCTAATGTTCAAGAAAGCTGGCCGATGGTTGGGGACTGGTTGTTGCTGTGACATGTCTAGTCAGCGTGACTTTTGGTCTGGAGTGAGATACGGTGCAAGAAATATAAGGTTGGTTCTAACCCTATATTCGAATATAGGTCTAGAAGATGGATCGTGAATCAGCTTGACTAAGGATTGGCAACCCAGCGACGATGTCGAGAATACTATCATAGGGATGCTATTGATCGCCCAACGGCCGCTTCGTTTTCAAACGTTGTGGGCATGGTGTCAAGGTTTGATCAGCAAAGCGTCTTTTGTCAAGGCTCTGAATGATCTTGTCAAGAAAGATTACGTTGTTCGGGACCGAAAAAGTCGCAAGCACGTCGAGTTTCAGCTCAAACTCGAAAGTCTAGACGCCAAACCCGAATCGTTTCCAAGTAAGGACCGAATAAGGGAAGTTGGGGGGCTTTATGCGTGGTACACAAGACAGACGAACGCAACAACCAGAGTTCTGCTAGGCATATCTGAGATATCTGGGAAAGCACTAAAGAGAAGACTGATCAAGGCGTTTCTTTGGGCGCAAGCGTCATTATTCGCCTCAATAGCTATGATGCTCATATTTCGAGATGCTGAAATCGAAGTGACCCACGAAGGCACGCGTTTTGACCATAAGCTGTATTCACAAATGATACCGGTACTTCGCGAAGTAGTGAAGAGGAGAATCGTAGAAATCATTGAAGTGGATCGGCAGTTGGCTTCAGAATCTTTGGAGTATTGGCTAAGATCTCAATCAAGACTGTGTAAGATTCCTGGAAAGAAACCCTGATCGCCATCCAATCTTAGGAGGGTTGAAGTCGGTTCTCTAGAATGGCATCTTGACAACAGCTCGGTCGTTAGGTAGCGCAGTAACATATTCCCACCCTTCACCAATGTACTTCTCGACTTGAGCCAAAGGTATGACTCGTTGACGGTTCCCATTGTTAGCCATAACTCCTAAGAGGCGTTGCCTCACAAGGTTGTGCAGCTCTTCATCCGTCATGTTAACTAAGTCGTATTTGGCGACCTCTTCTTCGTTGAAGCCTGCAACTGCTAGGATTTGTTTCTTGAATGCTTCCTTGATCTTCTCTTCGCCGATCTCTGCCTTGGTAGTCTGCAAGTAGTCTTGGCTTCGCTTGTACGCGTCGCGCATATCCTCGACCACCGATTCTGGTAGGCGGTGCTTGTTGGTTGTGTAGCGGTTCTCGATGTCACCCTTGTGACCCATCCAGAACGTGCGGTAATCGCGAAGAACTAGGCCTTTGGATTCGGCCAGCATCAGCTGTGTGTCGAAGTACGATCGAAGCACGTAAGGCCGCCAAGGCAATCCCGCGCTTCTCAACGCTAATCGAATCAAATCGCCAATATTCACAGTGCGTATGAAGGGTTTTCGCGCAAACTTGGGTGTGATGATGGCGGAATCGATTGTAAGTTCCTCTCCATTTCTGCTACGTTCCTCAAGGTAGTCTTTCAAGTAGGCGCAGGCTTCTTCGGTCAAGAAGGTGAAGTATTGGTGGCGTGCTTTGCTTAGACTAGGCCGAATGACAACCATTGCGGGAGTCTTCTCGAAGATTACCTCATCGGTTTTGATGTGGAGTTCGAGCAAGTCGCGGATTCTGAGGCCGTCATCGCCATTATGGTTGCCTAGGCTCTCCAATCTGAGTCCTGCATGGGCGACCAAGGCGCAAGCTGTGCGGGCCTGTTTGCTTCCGGAGAGGAAGATGCGTCTAAGCTCCTCCTTTGTGGGTACGCGTTCGTCTTTGAGTGTTGGTGTCTCGTGGATGCCTGTAACCTTGATCTTACGTCTCAGTTGAACTCCGTTGTGGGAAAGCCATGATTTTACGGCTTTGATCATGTTGTTGATGTAGCTACCTGCATACTCTTTCTGAGTGGAGGATACGTAGTCCATGAGAAGGTCTTCTATCGCTGAGGGTCGCTTGGATGCAAGCGTACGTGGCGTGAGATTGTGGGTCTGACAGAAATTACCTAGGTTTCTGAGGTAGATCTCAGCGCCAGCCAGCGAGCCACGAGCGATATTCTCGTACCAGCGCCTAACATCTCTGTCTTCTAGCAGATGTCGGTGTTTGGACTGCGGATGAGCGTTTTCAGAACTGGGCAATCTGCCTACCTTACTGACCAAGTGCTCTCCTCAAAGATAAAAAGAGCGTGGTTTCGAACCTAAAAACTGGTGCGGCCGCCGGGATTCGAACCCGGGTCGCCGGCTGTTCCCGAGGCCAGTTTCTTGGGGGGCCGACGTCTTAGACCAGGCTAGACTACGGCCGCTTTAATGAGACAGGTGGT
>Ga0315309_1000691_pt1 | contig 20529 bp, 22 predicted proteins | sample TDP4_MG_FD_203080 | JGI IMG/M metagenome (GOLD analysis project Ga0315309, IMG submission 203080) | Freshwater sediment microbial communities from Lake Towuti, South Sulawesi, Indonesia - TDP4 | ecosystem: Environmental > Aquatic > Freshwater > Lake > Sediment | place: Indonesia: South Sulawesi... | reverse complement strand
TCTACCTTCCCATTCGCAGTATATCCTGATAGGTAACCATAACTAAGAGAAAAACGATAATCGCTGCACCAATTGCCTGAGCAAGTCTCATCTTATTTTCATCCAGGGGCTTCCCGCTAATTCCTTCAAATAGAAAGAACATAGCATGTCCACCGTCGAGGATTGGAATTGGGAAAAGATTAAACAGACCCAGCTCAGCATTGATAACAGCAATCAACGGAAACAATTGGTATATTCCGGTCCTCGCCACCTGAGCCACCATCTGAGCAATTCCCACCGGCCCGGTTACCTCAGGCTTCACTGCTCCCAAAAGCATCAACCAGAGATATTTTAGCGTAAGAACTATAAGAAATACCGTCTGCTGAATTCCTCCAAATAGAGAAGATATGAAATTGTACTTTCTTAGATGCCAGGCTGGACCAATCCCTATTAAACCCACAGCTCTAGATTCGTCATATTTAGGTGTAACTCTAAGAGACATCTCTTCTTCTTCTCTCAATATCTCTATTGTTATTTCTTGGCCAGCCTTTGAATGAATAGTCTCTGCCATCTCCCTCCAGTTATAGACATGTTTACCATCTACCGAAATAATCTTGTCTCCTTTTACAACGCCCACCTTTTCTGCGGGCATCCCAGGAACTACACTGCCAACCTCTGTAGACTCGTAATGGGGAATCACAATTCCTGCAAAGAATCCCATTAAAAAGAAAATGGTGATAGCCAAAATAAAATTCATTGCAGGCCCACAGGCAACAATAAGTATTCTCCGCCACCATTTCTGAGAGAGAAACTCGTCAGCCATTCCTGCCCTCTGATCTCCAGGATGCTCGCCAGCCATCTTTACATAACCACCAACGGGAATCAAAGATACAACATATCGCGTCTGGCCCCTAGTAAACCCAAACCATTCAGGCCCAAATCCTAAAGAGAACTTTTCCACTCTAACTCCCAATCTCTTGGCAGCAATGAGATGACCTAATTCGTGGAAAAAGATGACAAGTCCGAAAGTAAATATTATGGAGAATATGCTCAATAGCACTTTATCTTCTCCTTGGCCTTATTTCTTGCCCATTGGTCCACTTCTAAAATCTTTTCTAAGTTTGGTCCTTTATCCACCCTATGTTCCGCCATAACCGATTCGATAATTTTCGCGATATCGGTGAACTTTATTTTCTTCTCCAGAAAAGCTTCCACAGCTATCTCGTCGCTACCATTCAGAACAACAGGCATTGTTCCACCTATTCTGCCAGCTCTAAAAGCTAAGCTAAGACAGGGAAAATTCTTGAAATCCGGTTTCTGGAAAGTAAGATGAGCCACCTTTTCTAACCTCAGTCTCTGTAATTTACTCAAAAAGCGTCTATTATAAGTTAGTGCAAACTGAATGGGAATGCGCATATCGGCAATTCCCAATTGAGCCAGAATCGAACCATCCACAAGTTCAACCAGCGAATGGACGGTTGCTTGCGGGTGAATCAAGACATCAATCCGGTTAATATCGATTCCAAACAGGTGGCTTGCTTCAATCGCTTCCAGGCCCTTGTTCATTAAAGTCGCCGAGTCAATCGTAATCTTCTTTCCCATCTGCCAGGTCGGATGACGCAGTGCCTCTCTCACAGTTACCCTTTCCAGTTGCCTTTTCTTATATTTATAAAAAGGCCCGCCTGAAGCCGTGAGTATCAGACGCCGTACATTCTCTACCCTTTCTGCTCGCAAACACTGAAATATGGCGCTGTGCTCACTATCCAGAGGCAAGATTCTAATCCCTTTCTTCTTTGCCGCCTTGATGATGACATCCCCAGCCATTACCAGTATCTCTTTATTAGCCAAGGCAATATCCTTACCGGCTTCAACTGCAGAGAGGGTGGGTAAGAGTCCGACTCCACCAACTAAAGCAGAAACCAAAAAATTTGAAACGGGATTCCGGGCAAACTCAATTAGTCCAGAGAGCCCCTTATATATCCTGGGCAGCGGGCGGAAACGCTGAATCCTCTTTTTCAGTTCTTCTGCTGCGCTTTCATCTCCCAAGGCAACTATTACTGGTTTAAACTCTATTATCTGGTCTATTATCAGGTCGACATTCTTCTGGGCAGAGATTCCCACAATTCTATATCCCTTGCCCAGCGTTCTTACCACATTTAATGTATTAACTCCTATTGAGCCCGTCGAACCGAGAATTGCGATATTTTTCAAGATATCCCCCTGTCACCGTAAAAACAATTGAACAAAATAGTATAGCAGTGGACCATTGAACATCAAACTGTCGGCCTTGTCCAACATTCCTCCGTGTCCACCTGGAAAGAGGTCACCAGAATCTTTTACCCCCGCGCTTCTCTTGACTAACGATTCGGCCAAGTCTCCCAGTTGCCCGCCAACTCCCAAGAGAAGCCCGATAACGAGGCATTCCCTGAGAGTAATAAAGTTGAGACTTAAATTCAGGCGCGTGAAAAATCGATATCCGGATAACGCTCGACAGCCAAAAACGACGCCAATCCCTGTCAACAACCCAAAAATAGCTCCTTCCCAGGACTTATTGGGACTAACCAGACGATTTAACTTGTGCCGCCCAAATTTTATTCCTGCCCAAAATGCTCCTGTATCCACACACCAGGTGGTGATAAAAAGAAGATATGTTAACACCTCTCCATGCGGCCGAAGGTCACGAATAAGAATCAAATGGCTCAAAAGCCAGGATATATAGAAGACGCCAAAGAAAGTTAGAGCAACAGAAAAGACGCCAAACTTGATATCCTTTTTCAATACCACTTCAGTCAAGCTCAGAAGGAGAAATACGGTGACAACCAGTCCCGCAGGCCAATCAAATAGCCTGCCTCTAAAGAGAAAAAAACTAAGACAGAGAAAGAAACCCCCCAGCATTCCGAAAAACTTTTGTAGACGGTAATCTCGCATCTCCATCAGGCGATAGAATTCAAGGAGTCCCACAATAATTCCTGCGAGGACTAAAAGAAAGAAGGGTATATCCCCCCAATGGATTATTACAAGCAGTATAGGAATGACAACTAATGGGGTCTTAATTCGTTCCATCAATTGTCCTTAATCATCTCCACTCTGCCGAAGCGACGTTCCCTCTTCTGATAATCTATAAGCGCCAGGAGTAAATCCCGGCGATCAAAATCTGGCCAGAGGACTGGTGTAACCCAGATTTCAGAATAGGCAGTTTGCCAGAGGAGGAAGTTACTTATTCGGAATTCACCACTTGTGCGGATGAGAAGGTCTGGGTCAGGTAGGTTTGCCGTGTAAAGATAGTCAGCAAAAGAGCTTTCGTCGATATCTTCTATTCTTCTTCTTTTCATTAGAACATCTTCGGTGATTCGCCGACAGGCATTAACTATCTCTTGTCGACCGCCGTAGCTGAGAGCCAAGTTAAGAATTAATCCATCATTTTCCTTTGTCTCATTAACTGTTCTGGTTAATTCTACCCACACTCTTCGGGGCAATCTTTCTACTTGGCCAGAAATAACTAGTCTGATGCCACTTCTTTTGAGCTTATTCCTTTCCTGCTTCAGAAACTTGAACAGAAGATTCATTAATGAGCGAACTTCTTTGGCGGGCCTACTCCAATTTTCCGTGGAGAAGGCAAAAAGTGTAAGTACTTTAATTCCTATTTCACCACAGAACCTCACAATTTTTCTTATTGCCTTTGTCCCTTCTATGTGACCGGCAATCCTTCTACGGTTATGTCTCTTCGCCCAGCGACCATTTCCATCCATAATGATTGCTATATGTTGAGGAAGTCTATTTTTATCTATTAGCTTAAGAAGTCCTCTATAATTAGCCAACTTATTGCTACCCCCGTAGCCACTTCCCATCAAATTATATTAGCATCTCTATACTTCCATTATCTCCTTCTCCTTGTGCATTACCATTTCATCAATCTTTCCAATATATTCATTTGTCATCTCGTTAATCTTTTCTATAGCTTTAAATTTTTCGTCTTCCGAAATTGTCTTCTTTGCTTCCAGTTCTATTAACTCATCCTTAGTTTGCCTTCTAATATTCCGCAGTTCTACCCTGTGCTCTTCAGCAATCTTGTTTATCATCTTCACAAGTTCTCTTCGGCTCTCCTGGGTTAAAGGGGGTATCTTGAGCCGGATGATTTTCCCATCGTTAATCGGGCTCAATCCTAAATTGGACTTGGAGATTGCCTTTTCTATCTCCGGGAGAACACTCTTATCCCAAGGTTTTATCTCGATTAATCTCGCCTCCGGGATAACTATATTTGCAACCTGATTGATGGGAAGTTGACTTCCATAGTAGGAAACTCGAATTCCTTCCAAAAGAGTGATTGAAGCACGACCCGTGCGAATAATTGAGAATTCGTGCTTCAAGTTTTCAATAGCTTTTTCCATCTGCATCTTAACCTTATCGTAAACTTTATATATCATATCCTTCCTTTCTCTTTATTTGATTATTGTACCCACATTTTCTCCACACACTGCTCTCTTAATCTGGCCAGTCTTATTTATGTTAAACACCATTATCGGAATCTTGTTCTCCCAGCAAAGGGAAAGTGCTGTCACATCCACTACCTTCAACTGACGGTTTATTGCCTCCATAAATGTCAGGTTGTCAAACTTCTTTGCATTTTTGTACTTTAGCGGGTCTTTATCGTAAACGCCGTCAACCTTTGTCGCCTTTAGAACTATTTCAGCACCAATCTCTACCGCTCTTAGGGCCGAGGCAGTATCAGTTGTGAAATAAGGGTTCCCCGTTCCTCCAGCAAAGACGACAATTCTTTTCTTCTCCAAATGGCGAATTGCTCGTCGACGAATGAAAGGCTCAGCAAGTTTAGCTATCTCTATGGCCGTTTGCACTCTGGTAGGGATTCCCATCTCCTCCAGCGAGTCCTGCAGGGCCAGCGCATTTATTATCGTGGCCAGCATTCCCATATAATCGGCTGTTACCCTGTCAATTTCCTGGGCAAAAGGAGAAATCCCTCTCCATATATTCCCCCCACCTACTACCACAGCAATCTCCACCCCCAGAGAATAGGCTTCTCGTATTTCTCGAGCAAAAAATTTTAGAGCCTCAGGGTCAATTCCATATCTGTGAGTTCCCATCATAACCTCACCACTGAGTTTCAAGATAACCCGCTTATATTTTGTCTTTGCCATTCTCGCCACCCCTCTACTTTCTCTCCGATTCCCTTTCGGAGACATTCCCAGTAACTATTCTTCTCCAATCTTAAATCTTACAAAGCGGCCTATTCTGATATTCTCTCCCAATTTAGCGACAGATTCCGCAAACAGGTTCTTAACCTTAAGTTTGGGGTCTTTGATATAGGCTTGTTCTAAAAGACACACTTGACTGTAGTAACTTTCCAGTCTGCCCTGAACAATCTTTTCTATGACCTTTTCTGGTTTTCCTGAACCCTGTGCTTGTTTGGTATAGATTTCTTTTTCCTTTTCCACAACCTCTTTAGGTACATCTTCAGGTTTAATCCAAAGAGGGTCCATAGCTGCTACTTGCATTGCCAATTCTTTTGCCAGCTGCGAAAACTCGTTCGTCCTGGCAACGAAATCGGTCTCGCAGTTCAATTCCAGAAGAACACCCAACTTACTCCCGCTATGGATATAAGAATAAATTAATCCTTCCTTTGTCTCTCTCGAAGAACGCTTTATCGCTCCTATACTCCCTTTCTCTCTCAAAATATCTTGAGCTTTTTGTATATCTCCGCTAGCCTTCACTAATGCTTCTTTGCAATCCATTATTCCGGCTCCGGTTTTATTCCGAAGTTCCCGAATTAAGTCCGTGCTTATATTCATTTACATCTCCTTCTTTTTTTATTTCTTCTGTTTTTCCTTCTACTTCTTCCTTTGCTCCCTCCTCGGCAATTTGAATTTTTTCTTCCCTCCCTTCTTTAACCTCTTCTTTTTGTCTAATTTCTTTACCTTCGATTACAGCTTCGGCTATTATGTGAGTAATTAACTTGATTGACCTTATAGCATCGTCATTCCCAGGAATTACATAAGTTATGCCTTCGGGATCACAATTTGTGTCCACCAGCCCAACAACAGGAATCTCTAGCTTATTTGCTTCGGCGACGGCAATTGCCTCTTGTGGCGCATCGATAACAAAGACCGCTCCAGGCAAGCTCTCCATATTTCTAATACCAGTTAATCCCCTTGCCAGTTTCGACCTCTCCCTTTCTATCCTCACCAACTCCTTTTTAGTAAGCGTCGTGGAACTCGAATCCTGCAAAAGCTGTTCCAACTTCTTCAGTCTCTCCACGCTCTGGCGAATTGTGGAGAAATTAGTCAACATCCCTCCCCACCACCTCTCATGGACATAGAACATTCCACACCTCTCCGCCTCTTCCTTTACAATCTCTTGAGCCTGGCGCTTGGTGCCTATGAAAAGTATCATCTGATTATTGGCTACAATATCACGAACGAACTTGTAAGCCTCCTTCATTTTCGCTAGTGTCTTCTGTAAATCAATGATGTGGATGTTATTTCTGGCACCAAAGATGTACTGAGCCATCTTTGGATTCCACCTTTTGGTCTGGTGTCCAAAGTGAACTCCCGCTTCCAACAATTGCTTCATTGTTACCACTGCCATTCTCTATTTCCCTCCTTACCTGCGGATTAGAAAACAAAAAATTATCGCCCCAATCAACATTAGCCACAAAATTAGTAGCTTAGGTCTTTTCATTTCCGTCGCAAATTTCATATGTTTTAGTCTCCTGACTCTCATCCCATTTTCTGCCAGAGACTCACCCATTATGCCTGGACCAAATCTTGTCCTCACTACCCATTGCCCTCTTTTCGCTATTATCTCTTCCACTACCGTGGACAGAGGAACCACTTCTTCTCCTTTACAGCCACCAAGCAAGCGAGAAAGATATAAGGCAATATCCCGTGAATCGCATATTTTGACCAAAACCAGGTCGTTTTTTCGCAGTTTCTCAACCTCTATTGAAGAGGAAGAATCATCACTGACCAACTCTGTCTTGAGGACAATTGTGCTCTCCTTTCTATCCCGCAATTCTCCTTCCTGAGTCAATGAGGATTTAATTCCCGCCTCTGGAGTGACAGTCGCCTCTTGAGGAAACTTAAATTGACTTAGATTAAGTTCTTCTACATCTATTCCCAGTTTAACTTGGCTATCTTCCAATGATTTACCAATTATTGTCTGAAGGATACCGACTATTTCTATATAATTTCTATCTTTCAAGTTCTGGAAGAAAGACCTCCTGTAATCGGTTGCAATTTGCCAGTTCAAATTCTGCTCTATCTTCTGGATTAGTTCATGGAGGCATCCGTCTTTGAGACGGTACGCATAAAGTTTCTTTTCAAAGTCACGCCATCTGGAATCGAATCCTTCCTCATAAATTGAAGGGTCATATGTTACTATTGCACCTAAACGAATAATGTTCCTTTGATTTAAATGACTGATTACAATAAACCAACCATAGACATTTTTCTCTTCGCCAATAAACTTCCCTTTTATTACTACAATATGCCTGAGAAGTTGATTTATCGATTTTATGGCTTCTTCTAAATTATTTCCAGTGGACTGAAGGGCCAACTCTGCCTGCCCCTCATCACACCCTGTCTCTTCCATAAGAATCTTTGTATTCTCCCTCAAATCTCTCTCCTCAAATAGAAGCAACAAATTCAAGCACGGGGATGATATTTTCTATATACCCTTCTCAACCTCTCTGTCGTCACATGTGTGTATATTTGAGTAGTGGAAAGGCTCGTATGCCCCAACATTTCTTGCACAGCCCTCAAATCGCAACCAGCATCTAATAGATGCGTGGCAAATGTGTGTCTCAGAGTGTGGGGACTTACTCCTCTCTTTATGCTGGCAAGCCTTATATACTTGTGAAAAATGGTATTTATTCCTTGAGTGGTCAACCTTGAACCCCTTGCATTCAAAAACAATGGTTCGTTTGCATACGAGGAGTCTCGACTCTTGGGAAAAGTAGACCCCTGGGATAACTTTCGTATCCTCAAATACGACTCGATAGAAGAAAGACCCATTTCTCCAATTGGGACCAACCTCTCTTTTGCTCTTTTGCCTCTCACCTTAATCATACCACCAATCATATCAACATCATTGACATTGAGATTAAGAAGCTCACCCACTCTGAGACCAGAACCGTACAACACTTCCAGAATTGCCCTATCTCTCAGTCCCCCAAGCTTGCTCCTGTCAGGTAGCTCCACAAGGAGCCTGACTTCGTCCAAATCGAGAAAAGATGGAACTCTCTTTATTTTCTTGGGGGTGGGGATATAGATAATTGGATTTTGACCTATGATTTTTTCCTGGGATAAGTATTTGAAGAACGAGCGAATGCTGGAGAGCTTTCGGGCAATTGTGCTTTTTTTCAAATTCTTGCCTGCAAGGTTTGCCAGAAATTTCCTTACCTGGAGCCGACCAATTTTGTTCACATCGTCTATTCTATCTTTTTTTAAGAAATCGATAAAGGTTTTCAGGTCTCCCCTGTAACTTATCAAAGTATGCGGAGAAAAGTTCCTTTCTACTTCCAACTGCGCAATAAATTTGTCCAGATACATTTGCATAGCATAGCTCTCTATATCTATTCTTTCTTCTGAATTGGTTTGGTGCTTTTACATTTTGGATAGGCGCTACAGGCGAGAAATTCGCCCCTTCGGCCCGACCTAATCACCATGGGGCTTCCGCATTTTGGACACTTCTCTTCAGTCATCCGGGGAACTATCTTTTTCCCTTCTTTGTCCAGCGGAAAAGTATATCGGCAACGAGGAAAAGAAGAGCAGGCGAGAAACTTACCAAACCGGCCCATTCTAATGACCATAACGCTACCGCATTGGGGACAGGTCTCCTTGGTTACTTCGGGTTTTATCTTAGTCATATTCTTGTAAGCGATGTTCAGGGTCTTCTTAAAAGGTCCATAAAAGCTATTCAGGACATCAACCCATTCTCTCTTTCCCAAAGCAATCTCATCCAGATTTTCCTCCATATTAGCAGTAAAACCTACATCCATAATTTCAGGGAAGTATCGAACTAATAAACCATTTACTAAGGTTCCTATTTCTTCCGGATGGAATTGCTTCTTCTTCAATGTCACATATCCCCTTTCTAAGAGGGTACTTATTATAGGAGCGTAGGTCGAAGGTCGGCCGATGCCATGCTCTTCCAGCGTCTTGATCAGGCTCGCTTCTGTGTATCGGGGAGGAGGTTCGGTGAAGTGTTGCTCGGGGATAATCTCTCTCAAAACCAGGATGTCACCTTGCTCAAGAGAAGGAAGGGCTTGCTCCTCTTCCTTTTCATCAGCATAGACCTTAAGAAATCCAGGAAACTTGAGTTTCTGACCTGTGGCGCGAAAGAGGTAATCGCTCGCCTTAATGTCCACAGCGACTGTATCAAAAATAGCGGAAGCCATCTGACTGGCTACAAACCTTTGCCAGATGAGACTATAAAGTTTCAGTTGGGAAGCGTCCAGGTATTTCAATATCGCTTCGGGCGTACGCAGAGTGGAAGTAGGTCTAACTGCCTCATGAGCTTCTTGGGCAACTTTGCTTTTACTTTTATAAATCCTCGGTTTAGGAGGAGCATACTCCTGACCAAAATTCTTCTTGATAAACTTAAATGCCTCGAGTTGAGCGGACGAGGAAACGGCAAAAGAATCTGTCCTCATATATGTAATCAGTCCTACGTTCTCTTCCTTCCCCAGGGCGATTCCTTCATAAAGCTGTTGCGCTACGACCATTGTCTTCTTCGCTGAGAAACCGAGCCTTCGGGAAGCCTCTTGTTGAAGACTGCTTGTATTGAATGGTGGAGGCGGGTTACGCCTCTTAGTCTTCTTCACCACCTTGACCACCACAAACTCTTTTCCACTTAAGTCCCGACAAATTTCCTTTGCCCGCAGTTCGTTAGTAATCTCTAACTTTTTAAACTTCTTCTTACCTTTTGCTATTAGATTCGCAGTAAAGGCCTTCTCTTGGTCTTCCTTACTCAAATGGGCAATTATCGTCCAGTATTCCTGAGGGACGAATTTCCCAATCTCTTTTTCCCTCTCAACAATCAATTTAAGAGCAACCGATTGTACCCGTCCCGCTGAAAGACCCCTTCTGACCCTATCACTCAAAAGAGGGCTGATTTTATATCCCACGAGACGGTCAAGGATGCGCCTCGCCTGTTGCGCATTAACTAAGTGAAGGTCTATCTGACGGGGAGAACGAAGGGAACTGGCAATCGTCTCTTTGGTTATCTCGTGGAAGACTATGCGCTTTACTCTACCCTGGTCAGTATTTGTTACCGTGACAATATGCCAGCCTATAGCTTCTCCCTCCCGGTCCTGGTCGGTAGCAATATAAATCTCATCAGCCTCCTTCACTGCCTTTGCCAAATCCTTCACTATCTTTTTCTTATTCTCAATAATCTCATAAGTGGGCTCAAAATTGCGCCCTATATTGACGCCCAGCCTATCGCGAGGCAAGTCACGAATGTGCCCCATAGAAGATTTAATCACATAATTTTTCCCCAACATCTTCCCAATAGTCTTGGCTTTTGTAGGTGACTCAACAATGACTAAAGCTTTACGCATAACTCAGCTCCCAACGGATTATCTTTTAATGGAGGTACCTTTTTCTTTTTATATCGTAGTCTTCTTCGTAACTTTTTTCCAGAAAGTCGAGCAACATCTCTTCCAGTTCGCTTGCAGATAATTTGAATTTCTCCAGATATTTCTTTATCTCCCTGAGCTTATTATTTCCATCCCGGAACATATCTTCGTTTTTTATTCTCCTTGCCATGTAATCTCTCCATTAAGTAACTGTCTTTAAGAATTTCTTGCTCTTATCTTTATTTTTCGGGAAGTCGCAAAAACATCTTTCCCGCTACTTCTCTTATTCTCCCTTTCATTTCCAAATTCATAAGAATAGGCGAGATTCTATTTATGGGTAGACCGCTCTCTTTACTTATCAAATCGATATGTATGGGCTCAAACGATAACAGATTATAAACCCTTTCTTCCTCTTCTGACAATTCTACCTGTCGTTGAAGCTTGGTAGTGGGAGTTACGGGCAGAACATCCCGGAGACAACTTATCTCCTCAATGATATCTCCATATCCTTCCACCAATTTTGCACCCTCTTTTATCAAAGAATGCGTACCTTTAGTCTCCAGATTGAAGATATTTCCAGGAACAGCAAAAACCTCCCTGCCCTGTTCCAGAGCACATTCAGCGGTAATTAGAGCACCGCTTTGGGGGCCAGCCTCAACAATTACAACCCCTAAACTGAGTCCACTAATAACCCTGTTTCTGAGCGGAAAATTCATCCTTTCCGGACGCGTACCCATGGGGAACTCAGAAACTACCGCTCCCTTTTCACTAATTTCATTGAGCAGGTCCCTATTCTCTGGCGGATAACAGACATCAATTCCGCATCCCAGTACGGCAATTGTTCTGCCTCCACGAGAAAGGGCTCCCCTATGGGAAAAGCTATCAATTCCACGAGCCATTCCGCTGACTACAGTCACATCTCTCTCAGCAAGTTCCCCGCTCAGTTTTTCTGCCACCATCTTTCCATAGGCAGTTGGTCGCCTGGTTCCCACCATGGCAATAGCAATTATATCTTCCGGTAACAGCTTCCCCTTCACATAAAGCAGGACTGGTGGGTCAAAGATCGACTTTAAGTTTGATGGATAGTTCTCGTCAAAAAATGTTATTATGCAAATTTTCTGCTTTTCGATTCTGGATAGCTCTCTTTCCACATCCAGTTTATCTTTCAAATTAACAATTTGCCTCGCCGTATATTCGCCGATACCCGAAACATGCTCAAGTTCCTTCACGCTTGCTTCGAGTATGGCCTGGGGAGAGCCAAAGTGCTTTAATAGCTTCTGACATCTTGAGGAGCCCACTCCGGGAATCATGTTCAACAGGAGCCACTGTTCAATCTTCTCAGCCATTTAATTCCTCTATCAAAACATATTTCCCTGACAAAACGCATAATATTATATACAAAATCCCATTTGTATGTCAAGCAATCCCCAAAAGACCATTAGTCGGTCTATATTATAGAGAAGATTCTGAGAACCTATTTGGAAAAAAATAAAGACAGGTATGAAAAATATTGGTTGGGCAATAGAGGGGATATAGCCTCGATATAAATTAAGTATGAATCGATTTCTAACTATTGGATATTTTACGGTGTTCTTAATTGCAGTTTGATAGAATCGCCAATCTCCACCGGTTTACGACTATCTATTATGAGCGCAGTAGAACTATCCTCTTCAACATCCGAAGTAACCTCAAGAATGCCAATCTTTTCAACCATTATTCCCATAACTTCACCGGTTGTCGGATGGATAACCTCATCTCCCTCTCTGTAGATTGTGCATCTTGTCTTCGGCTCGATGTTCTCCCTCTTTCCCATATCAATAAAGACTATATCACCGTATGCCGTCATCAGTTTCTTCTCTTTTATTTCAACGACATGTCCATCAAATTTGAAATCGGGGGGAGCAATAAAGATATCTTTCTCGTATTCTGTTCCCGGTTTGACTTCTTCCAATTTCACTTCGGGCTCTTCGGCTTCCTTTTCACCTGTTTCTCTCTTCTCGTATGTTGGAATTATTAAGTCATTCCCGGGGAAGATCCAATTAGGGTCCTTAATATACTTGTTATAACTCCATATCCTCCTCCATAGATGGGGATCACCATAGTACCGGTTAGCAATGTCGTGAAGACAGTCGCCCTCTTTCACCTCATAGGCTCTGAGCACAAGTTCCATTCCTTCTGGAATAGATTCTTCTGGAATAACTCTCTTCTGAGTAACGACTTCCCTCTTTTCCATGGGAGGCTCACTAACTGAAGCCTCGCTTGCATCAACAGGTTTCGCTTCAACTTCAGGGGCAGGAGCTTCCTCTTCAGGCGATTCGGCAGGCAACGCTTCCTCAATCCCTTCTTCTGCTTCAAAGTCAGGAATCTCTTCTTCAGAAGGCTCGGGAGGTAAAGCTTCTACATCCTCTTCTTGAGCTCTCACAAGAAAGATGTTGAAAACCAAAAGGACACATAAGAGAAAAATGGGAATTCCTCTTTTCATTTTCCACTCCTTTCCGTAGTTCATAAATCTATCAATTCAAAATTACATCCATAAATTCCTATCCAGACTTCTGTATTGAATAGCCTCGGCAATATGCTGAGAACCAATTATATCATTTTCCTCCAAATCGGCAATTGTCCGTGATACTTTCAGGATACGGTCGTATGCCCGTGCAGATAGTCCCAAACGCTCAATTGCCTCTTTCAATAACTTCTCCGCCTCTTCTTCCAGAACGCAGAACTTCCTTATATGTTTGGACTCCATATGTGCGTTACAGTAGACAGATTTGAGCTTTCTGAATCTCTCCTTCTGAATGTTTCTCGCTTTCTGGACACGAGTGCGGATTGTAGACGAAGGTTCCCCTACTGTACTCTGTGCAAGTTCCTGATACTTAACGGGTGGAACCTCAATGTGCATATCAATTCGGTCAAGGAGCGGACCTGAGATTTTGGCACGGTATTTCTGGATCTGGAAGGGGGTACAGGTACATTCTCTCTGCGGGTCGCTATAGAAGCCGCAGGGGCAGGGATTCATCGCTGCTGCTAACATAAACTTTGCGGGAAAGGTTAACGAGGTGCTCGCCCGGGCAATGGTAACCACGCCATCTTCGAGAGGTTGACGGAGGACTTCTAAAACATTCCGGTGGAATTCAGGGAGCTCGTCTAGAAAGAGCACGCCATTATGGGCCAAGCTGACTTCTCCTGGCCTGGGAAAAGAGCCTCCTCCTATCAATGCCACATCGGAAATTGTGTGGTGCGGAGAACGGAACGGTCGAATGCCAACAATCGCAGAATCTAAAGAGATTGTGCCCACAACACTATGAATCTTCGTCGTCTCCAGTGCTTCATCGAGACTTATTGCAGGGAGAATGGAGGGAAGTCTCTTGGCAAGCATTGTCTTTCCCGACCCGGGTGGTCCGATGAGAAGGATATTGTGTCCGCCACTGGCAGCCACTTCCAGAGCTCGTTTGGCATACGCCTGACCTCTAACATCGCCAAAATCTATATCATAAATCCGGCTATCTTCGAACTCATTCTCAAGACTTATAGAAAAGGGTGAAGGTTCTATTCTTCCATTCAAAAATTCCACTGCGTCTTTCAAATTTCCGACGGGAAAAACACTCAAATCCTCTACCACTGCTGCCTCTCTCTTGTTTCCTTCAGGAAGAATGAGACCTTCCACATTGGCATCTCTCGCTGAAAGAGCTATAGGCAGGACTCCTCTAATTTTACGCACGCTTCCATCCAGGGACAATTCTCCCAGAATTATGTACTTCTGAAGCCTATCCTGAGACAATTGACCATTGGAAGCCAAAATTCCCAAAGCCATAGGCAAATCGAAAGAAGCACCCTCCTTCTTTACCGAAGCAGGAGCAAGATTCACAGTAATCCTTTTCATAGAAAATTCGTATCCAGAATTCTTGATTGCTGCCAGGACTCTATCTTTACTCTCCCTGATTGCCGTATCGGGAAGACCAACGGTGGAGAAACTGGGAAGTCCAGGAGAAATGTCTACTTCCACCTTTACAGGGTAAGCTTCTATTCCCAAAACTGCGCTACTCAATACAATGGAAAGCATCAAATCTCCTCGCTTCCGGGAGTCTAGCTTGCGTAAAGTTTACCATAAATCGTTTCCTTTTGCAATAATTTTTTCTTTCTTAAACTAATAAAATATTTTACATTACCACAATTCCTAAATTGCGAAACTCCAAAATCATTCCACCTCTGAGAAGACCCACTTGGATCATCCAACAATTGATTCTCCGGGTTCTCCCAACCGTTTTAGCCACCCCAAGCCCCGTTTGCCCCACATGAGCCGTTTTTCTCAAAAAAGGCCTTGACAAATGGCAAATTGTATGATAAACTCATTTCAGAATGGACAATGAGGACATTGTAAGGCAGTTAGAATACTATCTGGCACTTAAGAAAATGAAGAAGTACGAACTTGCCCGGGAACTTGGCACAACAGAAGCCAATATATCTCGTTGGCTCAATAAGAAACATAAAATTGGAAAAGCCTGGCTGGAGGTGATGAAGGCAAAAGGAATCGTGAAGGAATACTGAAATTTTTTTATCCAGAAAATTATCATTTGACAAAATAAATGTCAATATATTTGTCAAATCAAAGGAGGTGCAGATGGTACCTGTATACTATAGAAATGGTAGTTTGATTTTCTGGCTTATCGCAAAAAGGTGTGTGGTGGAGATCAGGCTTCCGGTATTTGTGTGGAAAACGAGCCATAAGAGGAAGGAAGTCTATGAGGAGGGTTCCGACAGGGAAAAAGAGAAACTGGTTCGAGTATGGCGGACAGCCAATTCATCTACCCTATATGAGCTAAGCCAACTCCATAAGGCTTGATAGAGAAATAATGCGTAGCTACTTCCTTACTGTCTGGAGTTCTTTCCAGACCGATTCCACTTGTTTCTTCAGGCCGTCCAAATGTAAGTTGCCGTCAATTATATAATCGGCATACTTCCTCTTCCTGTAGAGAGGAATCTGGGCATCCAGGCGGGCCTTCGCCTCCCTGAAAGTGAAATTGCTATCCCTTCGCAGTCTCTCAATTTGGACTTGCCGGGGCACATATACGAGAACTATCTTATCTACTAGATACTCCAGTTTAGCCTCAAAAAGAAGGGGTATATCAATAACCAGTATATTCCTTTTCCTGTAGTCTCCCCTGAGCCTGGCTCTCTTTTCCATTTCCTGGAATCTTTCTATTTTTGATTCTATTTCAGCAATAATCCTGGGATGCATAATCTTATTTAGAAGCCTTCTTTTCCTCCTGTCTCCAAATATTACTCCAGCAAGCCTCTTTCGATTCAATCTTCCATTCCTATTCAATACTTCTTTCCCAAATTTTCTTGCTATCTCTCCCAAGACTTGTGTACCAGGCCTGGCCAGTTGGTGACTAATCCTATCAGCATCAATGGTCTTAGATCCGAGCCTTCTGAATATCTCTAAGACTGTGCTTTTTCCTGAAGATATTCCTCCAGTTAAGCCTACGATAAGCATATTGTACTTCTCCTTTTCTACTCCTCCTCTTTAAAGACCTCGGCAGAAAAGATATATATTTCTGTCTCTTTATCTTTCCAGGCGTCCTCTGGCAAATTGGCCTTGTCATAACAGAGCCTGCTCAAGAATTCTTCCTTAGACCAGCCTGTCTCTGTCGCTACCTGAGGCAGAAAGACTCCCTGATGGTAGCCTCTTTTTACAATCACGCCATGTTTACCCAATTCTATCTCATCTACACTCTTGATTCTTTCTGGCACCGTCAAAACAGAAATCTCAATCTCTATGTCATCCATCTCTCCGGGCCTCACTGGCGGAAAGCGGGGGTCGCCGGTAGACGATTCGATGGCCATTTTGGAGATAGCCTTATAGAGTTCCTCAACAGGCATAATATATCCGATGCACCCACGAAGCATTCCTTTTCTATGTAAGGTCACGAAGACCCCTCTCTTCTCTTTTAGCATAGGGTCTTCCACTTTGAATTCTGGCACTTTCCTGTTCTGGATATGTTGCTCGATTGTTTTCCGAGCGATTTGGAGAAGAATTTTCCTCTGCTTCTCATTCAGCATCTTACTGCCTCCTTTCTCCGATTCAGGAGTAGGTTCTTTATCTTCCAACCCCATTATGGCAAAAGCTCCATATCCCACAACCCTGTCCTTATCCCCAGTAACATCCCCAGAGTTTGCGTACTTGAGTAGTTTTATGCTATTTGCTCCCAGTGCCTTTGCTGCCATAAGGGTAGTGATTACCGCTGCACCTCCGCATAGTTCTATCTTCCCGCTAGCCAAATGGTTCATCAACCCATCGAGGTCGTAGCTCTCCAAATCTCGTATTGTAACGCCATCTATCAGGCATGCCTTACCGTAGCTATGGTAGTGGGACATATCCGTGGAGGCCACAATCAGTATCTTTCTCTTCCCTTTCGAATTCACAATGGCACTGGCCAGAAGCTGGCAGAATTCAGGCGAACTCTCATTAAAAATGATGGGGACTATCTTGAAATCTTTTAAGGCCATCTGCAGAAACGGAATCTGTACCTCCAGAGAATGCTCCGGATCGTGCGCCTTTTCATCGAATGAAAATAGTTTGTTTCTGCTGGCAACTTCTTTGGCAAATTCAGAATCTACTTTAATTTTTCCAAGGGGGGTTTCCCACCACCCTTCAGTATTGATTGAGGCACCTCTAACAGGCACCTGGTGGCTTGCACCCAGGAGTATAATTGTATCAAAATTCTCTCCTTCCAGTTGGCGGTAAGCGTAGGCAGCAACCTGGCCAGAGTAGATATAGCCCGCATGGGGTGAAATCAGAGCTACCATTCTCCCGGGGAGCTTCTTCTGGTCAACATTCTTGAGAAAACCGTTAACAGTATCCTTAAGGACTGTCGGGGATGCCGGATAGAACTGGCCACTCCAGTGAGCCCGACGGACTGGCGCTTCGGAAACTTCCGCTACTCCAAAAGAGACAATAAATAGAAATAGAGGAATGAGAAGATATTTCCTAATACGCATTGTAGTCACCTCTGGCAACCACCTCAGTAAGCATCGCTTAACAGGTGAATGTTACCTATTTTGACCCTTTTCAAACCAGCCTTCCTTGCCTCATCCATGCATTCCTCGGCGTGTCCCCGGGAAGTGGTAGGTAGGTCGGCCATATAGAAATGGGGATGAAAAGCCAGAAGAGAGTAGGGAATCTCGGGGTCCAGGGAGGCTACGAATCTGGCAATCTTTGAGACTTCAACTCTATCAACATAGCCCGGAACGAGAAGCGTGGATGCCACAAGAAAAGGCGGTTCTTTCCTCTTCCTCGTATATTGGGATAGAATCGAAAAATTTTCTAAACTCCTCCTGTTTGTGACTCCACAGAGGGCAATGTTTACCTCTTCGCTATAAGTCTTCAAGTCAAATTTTATGCACCCTCCAGAATTGAGAGAAAGTTCTGCCATATCTTCCAGAAATCTGGGATTCATACACCCGTTAGTCTCCCAACAGATTCGCATTCTCTTTTTCTCCAGAGCAAGACGGGAGGTCTCCAGTGCATGGCGTATATGTGGAACAGGATCACCGCCAAAATAGCAAACGCAGTTTGTCCTTCCATCTATACAGTCTGAAAGCTCCTCTGCAGATATGAAATCGCCATCTCTCAGGTTTTCCAATGATTCTGGCGTTACCTGTTCCATTATCTGTTCAACTTCCTCTCTATAATGCCAGTTCTGACAGAAGAGGCAATCGAAGGAACACCCGTGGTAAAAGACTGCCAGGTTCTTATATCCATAACTTGCTTTCTCCCCACAGACCCACTCTGCCACGCAATTGGTGGGTAAGGGATCGTGGTACCAGGTAAGACTCCCTCTCCTTCCACTTACGAGGTGAATTAGCTTCCCCTGATAGTTGGTTCTCAAGCCGCAATAGCCAAAGCCCCCTTCAGGAATCTGGCATTCATTGCTGCAAATAGTACATTTTATCCCCTCGCTATCCCTGGGAACCTCCTCAGGAAAGCCAAACTTTCTTCTTGAGATTCTATGTGCTTTCTTGAGCATAGGTAGAACCTTATGGAAATCTTCCCTTATACAATCGAGACAGACACCCAGAATCTCAGTGATTAGCGGAGACTCCTTTTTACAATTCAGGCACTCCATTATTTTCCAGCCATTCTCTTGAATCTTGAAGCGTCTTGAAACATATAGACATTGTTAAACATACAATATATTTCACTTTTACCTTCACATTTTACTTTAAGTTTGCTTAAGTCTCTATCAGTATAGCGGTAGTTATACCCCCCTATCCCATGTAGCCGAAAATAAGCGAATTCGCCAAAAATAGACCCACCTTTAAACGGGTCGAAACAGTAAACAAGCCCCAATTCAGAACAGAGGGCCCTTATATCCTTTTCCTCCCAGTCGCCCCTCGGCTCCCAGAGTAAACTGAGCCCTTGTCTCTTTATCTTCTTAAAAAATTTTTTCATATTCTTCTTATTTTCAATTATAGGACGGAAACTGGGCGGCATCTGGAAGATAACTATTCTCGACTCAAGGAGCTGGGCTATCTTCTGTGTTTTCTCCCATGCCTCAAAGACACCATCTGTAGGCTTGAAGAACCCATAATTCGCCTTCTCCTTTTCGGGAATTGAATAGCCAAGTTTCCTGTAAGTTGGGCTGGTTGGTAAATGGGTTATCAGCTGAGAAGCCTTGAGGGTGAATTCGAACTCCTTGGGTGCCTCCTCCCTCCACTTTAGAATAGTCTCAAGTCTGGGAAACTGGTAGAATACCCTCTGTATCTCAAGGACCTCGAAATTCTTGTAATACCTATCTCTTGCCACAGGAAACCCGCAACACCCAATCTTAACCATAAACTCCCTTCCTTGAGGCTCCAATAATCCTGGAGTCCTTGCGAAAGCAAGGCTATCTGGAGCCCTTGCGAAAGCAAGGCTATCTGGAGTCCCCCCGATGAAATCGGGGGTGATTTCCTCCCTTTCGGGAGGACCCCAAAAGTCCTGGAGTCCTTGCGAGAGCAAGGCTTCTACCTCCCTTTCGGGAGGACCCCAAAAGTCCTGGAGTCCCCCCGATGAAATCGGGGGGTCATTTTCTCCCTTTCGGGGGGACTCCAATCTATCAATCGTCTTCTTCCAAAGCAAAATCAATAATCGGGTAATTAAGAAAACAGGAATCCATCCAGTCTTTTCCCTTTCTTTCAAGGTATAAATTGTAACTGGAGAATAGATATTCCCCCATTTTGACCACATAACCGTGTTTCGCTGGATTGTAGTGAATATAGTTTATTCTCGTCCAAAAATCCGCTTCACTACGGACACATCTGTCCCAGTATTGATACCATATCTTCCGACCGTTCTTGTTTTCAAACTTATTCAGAACCCGCGAGGAATTGGAGTGAAGATTATTAATGAAAGCGCCTAGTTGCTTTCCCAATCCCACCTTGATCATCACATGATAATGATGGTCAAGTAGAACCCATGCTATCAGTTCAAATGAAAATTTCTCTAGCGCCTTACGAAGACTTTGAACAAAAATAGATTTCTTGACTGGAGAATCAAAAAATTTTCTCTTCTCAAATGTCGTGGCAGTAATAAAGTAAAACTTGTTATCTTGATAGATATGGGGAGGATGAAAGTTTCTCATCCAAATTTCCTCCCTTTCGGGAGGACTCCAAAAGTCCCGGACTAGCCTAAAAAATTCTGGAGTCCCCCGATGAAATCGGGGGGTCATTTTCTCCCTTTCGCGGGACTCCTAAAGTCCTGGAGTCCCCCCGATGAAATCGGGGGGTCATTTTCTCCCTTTCGGGAAGACTCCAATTCTGGTTTCACATTCTTATGGGGACGGGCTTCTCACAATATTGGCAAATACCATCCTCAATTTTCATCTCAGTTATCGAGAACCCGTCTCTTCTAATAATCAATTTTCCACAATGGTGGCAATATGTATTTTCACCTGGATGTCCGGGAACATTCCCAA
>Ga0315309_1000689_pt1 | contig 20536 bp, 2 predicted proteins | sample TDP4_MG_FD_203080 | JGI IMG/M metagenome (GOLD analysis project Ga0315309, IMG submission 203080) | Freshwater sediment microbial communities from Lake Towuti, South Sulawesi, Indonesia - TDP4 | ecosystem: Environmental > Aquatic > Freshwater > Lake > Sediment | place: Indonesia: South Sulawesi... | reverse complement strand
TGGGAGAAGGCTTTCTTCTCTTCTTCCATATTATCTTTTATTCCCTTTATTTCCCTCTCCAGACTTTCCCTTAAAAGACTCTTCTCCTCTTCTCTTTTCCCTCTTTCCCTCTCAAGCTCTTCTATCCTCTTCTTAAGTTCTCCTTCTATCCTCTCCTTCTCTTCCTCATTAGCCCTCAGTTTTCCCTCAATTTGATACTTTATCTCTTCAAATTCTTTTTCTTTGTCCTCTAACTTCGCCTTCGTCTTTTTCTCTTCAGTTTCCAGCGCTGCTTCCATCTGTTTTATCTTCTCTTTCAGTTCAGCTATCTTACCCGCCAGACTATTCTCAAGGTCTAACTTCTCTGCTTCTCTCTCCTGAAGTTTTCTTTCCCAGCTCTTTTTCTGAAATTCCAAAGTATCAGTTAGAGCTTCTCTTTCTGCCTTTTGCCTCCTCAACTCCAGTTCCCAGCGACCTTTCTCATCCTCTATCTCTGCTTCTTTAGCTTTCAGTCTTGCTTCCCACTCCTTGTTCTGCAATTCTATAGTATTCTTGAGCTGGGAAATCTCGCCCTTTGCCGACGCTTCAAATTCTTGAGCAGTCCTTTTATGCTCTTCTAATTCTCTTTCAATTTTCTCTTTCTCTTCCTTTAATTTTTGTATCTCCTTTTCCCGATCTGCCTTCTCTAAAATTTCGGCCAGCGCCTTCTCCATTTTCATCGTTGCTTTCTCTTCCTCTTTAATCCTGAGGGTCTGTTCTAAGATTTTCTTTCTTTCTTCCTGAAGCTCTCTCTCTAACTCCTTTACTCGTAATTCTGCCCGTTCTCTACCTTCAATAATTTCTCTTTCTTTCTTCTCCCGCTCAGCTTTCTGCTTCGCTCCATTCTCCGCAAGCTCGGATCTCATCGCACTTTTCTCAGCCTCGACCTTCCTCAGGGTCTCCTCCCATTTTGCCCTCTCCTTCTCCAGTAGGCCTTGAAAATCCCTGGGCATCTTTTCTTCTTTTGCTGAGGCAGTTTCGGATGGCCTTTTTGGTCCGGCCGAAAAAGGTGGCGGAGGAGGTGGTGGAGGAATAATATTCTTTTTATCCTGTTTATCGCGGTCTTCCATTGCTCTCATATTCCTTCAATAATAAAGCTGGGACATATAGTTAGCTTTCTCAAAGCTCCAGCCCTTATCCTCGATTCTTTAACCAGTCGCTGAGTTCTCGATTGTCAGGATTTAATTCCAGCGCTTTCCTATATGCCTGAACTGCTTCCTCTTCTAATCCTTGATTGTAATAACAACTTCCTAGGTATTGGTATGTTTGCCATATCCTATCATTGTATTGGAGGCTCTTTTTAAATTCCGTAATAGCTTCATCATATCTGCCGGCCTGGGACGCCTCAATCCCTGCATTATAATGTTCGAAAGCCCTTTCATTATCCGTCTTTCCACTCTCCTTGCTTTTGCTGGCAGCTTCTACATCTTCTGGACGCTCCTCCTCAAGTTTCTTTGCAATTACTTCTTCCTCAATAATTTTCTTAATATCCTGTAGCTCGTCTATTTTTTCAATCTCGCCCCTTCTCTTTCTTCCCTTAAGCTCAATTTTCCCTTCTCTCTCGAGCCTCAGGATCAAATTTACTATTTTCTGTTGCTGCTCTTCGATTGCCTGCGTTGTTACCGGCTTACCAAATTCCATTTCTTCTTTCAGAAGAACAGCTCCTCCGGCTGACATATTCTCCATAATCTTAGACTTAACCGACTCGTCCGCTTTCCTCAGGGCTATAGCTAAATCGGCAGTACCTATCTCGCCCAAAATTATGCGTAGTTGGGAATTTTCTATTGTAGCGATTTGCTCAAAAGAAAAGGTCAAATCCTTTATTTTCTTTGCTAGTTCAGGATTCTTCTTTTCCAGCGCATTTAAGACCCTTTCTCTTGAATCTTTGTCCAATCTATCGAATATTTCCACAAAGTCATCCACTCCGCCTTTAAGCAGGTCAATCTTCTCTCTAATATCCCTCTCTATCTTATTTACTAGTTTTCCGTCCATCTGCTTAACCATGGCTAGATTCAAAGCAACCTTTAACTGGAGTTCCGGAGACAGTGAACAGAACACTTTTGCTGCTTGGTCTGGAGTTAAATAACTCAAAATTAAAGCCATTGCCTCTGGAGGTTCATTCTTAATCAAATATAGTAGCCTTTTTAGGTTACTCTCTTTAACGAATCTGAAAGTTTGTGGAATTTCTTTCTCCTCTTCTGCCACTATCCCTTCCATCTCTTGTGGAAGACTTCCGCCTACAGTGAGTAACCCCGGCCCCATTCCTTCGCCCGTAGCTTTTGAAGTGGCAGTTTCAATTTCGGTCTTAGATGCTTTTGATTCCTTCATAGCGCCCACGAGATTCTGGAAGAAAGTCTTGAGCGGCCCAAAGAGGAACATAAATAGGATAATAGTCAAAAGCATCCCGATTATGACCCAATAAGTCCGTGGCTCAAAAAGCAAATTCCACCAAGGTTTCGCAGGGAAAAAAGAGACTCTCCTTATTATCAACCTGTCACCCCGTTTAGGCTCTAAGTTCAAAAGTTCATTGACTACACTTTTTACCGTTTCCACTAGGCTATCCGAGACCTTATCGTCAATTATCAGAGTGGCAGTTATCCTTTTGATAAAAGAAGGCGGTAACTTAACAATGGTTTCCATTTTCTTCTTCATCCCAGCGGATTCTTTTTTTGCCTCAGATATGGGAGCAACCTCCTCCTCCCGTTCGAGCACGCTCTTCTTGAGGGGTATGCCTGGTAGCAGCTCTTTAACCTCGGGAGCTTTGGCTGGTTTCTTTTCCTTTAACTTGTCTTTTTCTTCCTCTTCTTTAGACTTCTGCTCGGCCCAAGTCTCTATCTCGGTCATCGACCTTTCTACATTCGGCTCAACCACAATCACTACCTTGGCTTTATCAGGGCCTAAAATCTTAGTGAGAACACTCTGGACACGCTCTTCTAAAGCCTGTTCTACCATAACAGTAGCAACAACCTCAGAATATTCCGCTGCTTCGCATTTCTGGCCAAGAACCAAAAATGGCAAGATTATCAGTAAACCCATTATTATAAAACGTTTCATCTCAAATCTCCTTAGAAAAGGTAGGGAATGAGAAAAATGTACCAGTCACCTTTTTTCTCACCTTTTTTCGGGGAGCTCCGGCCCTCTCTTTTCCAGTTCCTTCAGATATTCTAGTTCCCTGTCTTCTGGGTAAGCTCTCTCCTCCCATTTATCGAGGAACTCTTTCAAAGATCTATCAGCAGGATTTATCTCCAAAGACTTCTTCCAAGCATCTCTAGCCTTCTCTTTCTGCCCCATGGCGAAGAAGGCTGAGCCTATCCGCTTATAAGCTAAAGCATTATTTGGCTCAAGCTTAAGGACATCCTGGGCCTCCCGGATAGTCATATCATATTTACCATCATAGAAATAGTTTAGCGCATTATATAGCTTCTGGTCGACCAGGCTCATCCCCGGAGTAACCTCTTCCACCAGCTCCACGCCCTCAACCCTGGCAATTGTTTTCAAAAGTCTATCAACATCTCTATCTTCAGGTTCTAAAGAAGAAAGGTAACGAAGAGTGTTCAGGGTAAGTTTTATATCCCCATCTAAGTAAGAAAGGACAGCCTGGTTAATCAATTTGGCGCGTTTCGTCTCCTTTATCTCTTTAGGTAATATCTTGGCCACTCTCTCCAGTTTAAGCAATTTGTTCTTGGCTTCTATATTTTTGGGATCGAGAGAGAGGGAGCTATTCAGCTTTTCCACAGCTCTATGATAGAGTCCCTTCTCATAGGCAACTACCGCCTCTTTGTAGTATTCCAGTGCCTTGGTTTCGGCAGCAGCAGTAATCGATTTACCAAACCTCCAGCTCGCAGAAAGCCGGTGGGAGCCACCGAGTTCGTGTGTAGCAAAAGCATAATCCAATCCATAATCTCTATACCTGACGCCAAAACCGAGAGTGAACTCTTCCGGGTCAAGGCCTAGCCTTACAGCTAAATATTCAAAGGCCCAGTACTCGGCACCAAAGTGGTAGCTGAGAGGAGCGCCGCTCTTTTCCAAATCTACAACGAGAGCTAACCTATCTCTTAATAACTTATAGTTAAAGCCAAACCTCAAGGTCAGTGGTAGTTTATCTTTCGTGTCTGCTCCTGTCCTTAAACCTATCAGATTACGGAGGTTGAGACCTGCCTGGAAATGCTCAATCAATGGGGACCTATACATTGCCCCTATGTCCACAGTAAAATTCCCGTTCTTATGGTCATCTAAACTGTGGATAACGTACTTCAGACTGGCTCCCAGGGCAAGCACATCTACAATCTGCTTTCCATAACTCGCTCCTAAGGCGGTCTGGGAATCTGAGAATTCATGGGTCGGATTATTGTAGTCATCCCGTCCCTCAAATTTTCCGGAATAGAGACGGGTAACGCTTGCCCCCACTGTTCCAATACCGGTAAGAGGGTGAACATAACTTATGAAATCGTATGCTGTATCAGCCCATAGAATAGCGTGCAGGGCAGTAACCTCTTTTCTATCTATCTGCGCTAATCCAGCTGGATTCCAGTAAGTAGCTGAAGCATCGTCAGCAATGGAGACAAATGCTTTGCCCATCCCCAGGGAACGAGCGCCAGCTCCCCAGGAAAGGAATGCCCCAGGTTGGCCACCAGAAGCTTTAGGCCAGGACGCTTGCGGCATGCTAAAGAACAGCATAGCCAAAGTCAAAACTAAAAATATTAAATTGTCTTTCTTTCCTTCTCCACCCATTGGCGAGCTCCTCTGAAGCTCAGCCGCAGGGTTGCCTGGAAAAAGAAAGCCGAATTACCCACCAGACCGGATAATTCGGCTTACGATTAGCGCACTGAGGAAAAGCTCTTTCCTCACCACTTCTAATCTTCGGCAACCCGGCTAGCCGTATCGGCCCCGTGGCTTTGCGTCCTCCGATTACTCGGAGTTTGCCCTTATCGGATTAGTCTACGATATTCAATTTCCAAATTAATATTACCACAAACCTACTAGTTTGTCAACCGTTTTTTCAGACGGAATTTCGTTAACGGATTACACCGATTTTTCTGATAACATTAACCGTGCGGTCATCACTTTTCGGCGCCCGGCTATCCTCAACATCGACCGTAATCCTACAGATATAACCACCCTTTGCCACTTTATCTCCTCTTTCGTTTGTCAAATTCCAGTCCCAGTCGCACGGTCCTCGAGCCGACTTTTTATCAATACCTGGTTTGAACTCTTGCGTGAGCACCAGATAACCAAGTAAGTCATAGATTTCAATGGTAATCTTTGCATCGTATTTAAGCGCATAGGCAATTGTTGTATAATCTCCCCTGGCTGGATTCGGGAAGTTTGACACTTGGGAGATTATATCTCTGGGAAGTCCGGTAACCGCAGGGGCAGAAGCGTCAGACCACTCACCCCAGCTTCCTGCACCATTTTTAGCACGGACGCGGTAGTAGTAGAAGTGCCCTTTCTCTTTGCCAGTTACCGAATAATTCTGGCTGTCTCCCGCAATATTATTACTTATCGTTCCCCACAAGGGCGATGTGTCTGCCCTCTCCTGCAACTCATAAGCCGCAACACCGGATTCTGGATCCTTAGCGAAGTCCCAATGGACATTATAAGAAGTAGCTTCTGCCTCAGCAGATATTTCGGCCGCCGGTGGGCCGACCGTGGTCGGTGGCGTAATATCCACCTTAAATCCTCTATAGCCCGGGTCGCTGAACAGGGTCAACTCTCCGCTTACGCTACGAGTTATCACTGAGAAGTAGTAGATGGGACCGGAGTCTTGGGGACGGTACTGCTGTAAAGTCATTCCCGAGACTGTAGTCTCAAAATTACTACCTGCTGATAGCCACTGGTTATTCGTCCTGTCGGCTCCTCCGGGTAGCGTTCCTACAGCGCAAATGCTTTCCACAACTCCTAAGGGAGAATCAGACTCCCATCTAGCGAATGTCTTGGAAGCATCATTCGTCCACTCATTAGTATACACTTTGGGAGTGGTCGGAGTACGATAGTCTCGCACCCTGGTAATAGAGGTCTTTATCGGAGCATTATAGTTTCTCACGATTGTGGTTGGCTTGACATCTAGGAAATCTTTTGTGGTTAGCTGTAAAAGAATCTTATTCCCGGGAACAGCTATATCGCTTATATCTAGTGCCACAAAGTAGTAGGAAGTGGTTGGCCTAATTAGCTCAGGCTGAATCCCTGGGTCGGGACTTCCATCAATTGCTATGTTTGCTATTCCTCCACTGAAAGTACCCGTACCTATCAACACCTCTTTCCCTGAAGTGAAGACCCCATCTCCATCCGCATCGCGATAGAGTTTAATTAAGGCAAAGTCGCTATCTTCAGCTGTGTCTATCTCTTCTATTGTCAAAATATTCCATTCTGCCCTGTTGGCATTTACTGATAGAGCAAGTCTGTCCATTATCACATCTTTCTCTTTCTGCCTCGCTCCTCCTGGAGCCATATCTTGAGCTACCAGATTCAATTCCAGGGTCTTAACCGCAACTTTGAGAGACTCAAATGGGAATTCCCCGATGGGCGTGGTAATATCCCAGTAGCCAGGACCGAGGTATTTGCTGACCGGGTTATCTACATTATTCGGTGGAACGGGGAAGAAGAAGCAGGCAGGACCATCAAACATTGCCCCAACCTGCTCGTTCAATGTGGCGTCCACCGCTACACCATAGATGAGGAAATATGTCTGAGGCGCAGTGCCTATTACCTGCGGAGTTCCAAAGTAAATATTTACCGCCTGGTCGGTGAACTTATAAGTCATAGTGGAGATAGATATCTCCACATCGGAAGTTGGGCTGAACAGTCCATTGTTGTCCAGGTCACGATAGATCTTCACTCTCTCCACATCAGCGTCTCTACTTAAAGGCGTTCCTGTTCTTCTCACCTTAACTCCTGTCCATAATGCACTTGACTGGTTAGTCTTTAAAGTGAACTTGTGCAGCGGCACATTCTGTCCACCTTGCACTACCTGAGTGGGAGTCTGGGTAGATTCTAAGGGCGTTACTGTAACGGTATCTGCATATTCGTTAATTATGAGATTTGTGGTAGCAAAACTTGCCGGTCTCACTACATCTACACCTTCAACCGTAAAGTAAGTTGAAGAAGAGATCGCGATACCAACCGATCTGCCCACTTGAGCAAGTTGATAGATATCGAGAACCACAAAGTATGCCCTGGGCGTGGTGCCAATAACCTCAGGTTGCAGGAGACTAATATCAGCGAATGTATCTATAAACGTGTTCACGCCAGTAGTGATAAGACTATCATTAGCGGGATTAAATGTTCCTTCATAGGGAGGCCCATCCCGATAAATCTTAACTGTGGACACATCGCTATCCGTACCCGTGCCTGTGCGTCTCACTCTCAGTTTATCCCAGATAACCGTATTCTCATTACTGGATAGAACCATCTTTAACATACCTACATTCTTTTTCCCTTGAATCAAAGGCACGGCAGCGCCGCTTATGTCAGTAAAGCTCGTTATGAGTTCATCCCTTGTGGGATGGACTCTAATGTCGGCAGAGAGAATAGGGAAGCCTCCTTCTACAATATGCGGCGAAATCTTATAGATATCATTGGGACCATCTATCTTCAGTCCTGCCAGAGCATCGGGAGTGGCACTTCCCGATAGTGAGAAAGTTAAGAAATAGTACTGGGTGAAATCGTAGACATACTGAGTGGTGGGGAATTGGATAGAAACATCTGTGCCAGTAAATGTGGCAGTAGCCACACGGACATCCATTCCGTCCAGAATTGTGTTGGCATTGTTGTCTCTCCAGACTTTGACCTCTGTAATATCTGTATATAGCCCTGTGCCAGTGAGTATGAGCCTAAGTCCATTCCATCCCACTCCTACTGGATAAGGAGAATTGGAAATCATCTCCAGAGAAGCCATCCAGATATCCTTATCGTTCTGGAAGAAGTACTTCTCCACAGGTGCTCCAGCAAGGTGGGATGTTGGTTGACTGCCAGAAGCGCCTCTGGTCAGACCTTCAAAAGTGGTACCTGTCTTTCCCGTATATCTTATAATTTCATTATCAACTTTTATATATCCGGCAGATAAGAAACTGAGAGTGGAATCTACGGGAATTATTGTATCTGTCGAGCCTATGGAACTGAAAAGTGTTGTGGAAACTCCTGCATAGTCGGCCCCATTGACTGTGAGAGTTCGCGGTTTAGGATATATCTGAAGAAGAGTGGAAGTTGCCGGTAAAACAGTAAATTCTACTGTCTCATTGGGATCCTGTATTGTTATCCAACTGCCTTCCTCTATTTTGGCTCCCAGAGTTCCTCCAGGTACTGCTGCGTCCTTGATGGCATAGGCGATGAAGTAACGCTGAGGACTGGTTATTATTGTCTGTGGCGTGGTGAGAGAGATATTGGCTGTTTTTCCTATGAAGACTTTTGTAGGATTACTTATGAGTATATCGTTTACAGTATCGAAATTGCCTATATCACCCTGGTAAGAATTATCTTTCCACACAGTTACTGAGGTCACTTCGCTATCTTCAGCTGTTCCCGTTCTATCTATGCGAATATTTGTCCAGATGGAATCGGATTGGTTACAAGACAGATCGAGTTGAAGAATAGGAGCTGGCGGGTCGACAGGATTAGTGGGATCGGGATCGCCAGAACCCTGCATTGCCGTCGCCGCAGCAATCGATTTAGGTACCACTGTAATTGTATCAGCGTACCTCACCACCCTCGACCTGGAACTGTATCTGGGAAATCCTGCAGGTGATACAATATCAGCGCCAAGCACACTGAAGTAGGTAGAGCTACTCACTCTAAGACCGAGAGCATCATCCTGTGGCTGTGCCAAAACATCTACATCTAAAGTCACCAAGTAATGTTTGGGAGTAGTGGGAGGAGAGGTTATCTCTTCATAAGTTTTGCCAGTAATGGGATTGCTTATCTGAATTAACGTAGTTGTAGAAGTAAGGATTGACCAGCCAAGCTGGTAGTCATTATCAGCCATGGTTATGGGGTCATTGTCAGGACCGTCGAAGTCTATTATTGGCCTTCCTATCCCATCAACTGCGCCGCTATTCCACTTGAACACCTTCACCTTATCCACATCGCTGTAAGTTCCTGCTCCAATAAGGTCTACTCTCAATTGGTTCCAGAGCACTGTATGGGCGTCACTGGAAAGTTTGAAGTGGAGCATAGCCTGGTTTATTGTCCCCTGAATCAATTCAGCAGGTGCTACGTTCACGCTGCCACCAGCAGCTCCGCCCTCTACTATTAAACTGTCCTCGGTGGCAGTAATTGTTGGCTTTCCGGATTCAAATGGCTCCTGATTTACTGTAGCCGGACTCTCCACCCAGAAACTTCCTACCCCACACTCGGCACCAATCGTGGAGCCAACAGTAGCGCTATCGTGTATAGAGTAGACAATAAAGTAGTCCTGCGGACTGGTAGTGACTACTTCCGGCTGGTCTCCCACTGCCACATTATCACTATCGATATTTATTAACACTTGACCTGCTTCAAATTTGTTAAATCCAGAACTTATCAATCTATCTACAGCAGGCTGAAAGCTGCCCAATGGTTCCCTATCTTTATATATCTTGACTTCTTCCACATCGGAATCAAAACCACCCGTTCCCTTTCTAATAATCTTAATTTTCGTCCAATCAGCAGTAAACCTATCTGTCACCAGAGTCACTCTTACCATTGCCAGATTCTCGGTGCCCTGCTGATAAGTCTGGGTAGAATAGACCAGATTGTATGGTGTGACCTGCATCTGGGCAGGTGCTGACTGGATTGTGGATGAGGCAGTCTTTATGGCAAAATTATCCTTGCCAATCTGTACTTCGGGAAATACTAAAGTGAAGTCTCCTGGCTTCTCAATCTCTATGCCAAAATTTCTCCCCGGCACTGCCCCTGTGCTAACATTAACTGCGAGAAAGTATATCTGTAAGGACTTATCCAGTGTCTGCGCCCGGCCACCCAGATTAAGAGTCATTATTCCTGTTTCTCCGGTGAAAGCGGACACGGCAAGTGGTATATCGTACGGCGAAGGAGCGCCGAGCGTGAAGTTGTCCGGAGGAAGAGGCGCATCAAACTCACCTATTGTGCCCGTACTTCCATCTTTCCACAATACCACTTGCGGCACATCTGTATCCCGACCATCTCCAATTCTATAAATCTTCAAGTCTGTCCAAAGTGCTTCATCTGCTTCAGGAGGCGCTTGCGCATTTGCCTGTATATCCATCCTGAGCATCGCCACTGACTCCTTATCTGGTAAGCTACCTTGACCCTGGAAGACATTGGTTGGTGCTAAACTGGCAGGTGTTACTTTGATACCATTGACTGAAAGGAGTGGGCTAGTGCCATCAATTGTGGGATCTGAAATATCTCTGGCAGTCATCTGGACATTCTCTACGTAATCGTCAGATATCTTGAAGGTAGTAAATCCGTGATTCGCTTTGGTAAATGTATAGATAGCAGAAGCTGGATCCTCTACTTTAGCATGGCCAGTGACAGTAAATGTTGCTGTTCCTGTATAGTAAGTAGCCTGAAATTCTGGCTGATCATAAGGTGGATTATCGTTGGGAGGTCCAGTAGCATCATTTCCAAATTCATCTATAGCCTGAACACTGATTGTCTCCAGAAGGTTCACGCTGGCTGCTCCGTCATGGGTTACACTGAAACCTGTAGCCTGAGCAGGTGTCACTGTCACCGGTGTTGTTCCTGCAATCCATCCGTTTGCCGGAGGCGCCATAGCAGTGACAATATTGGTATCCCCTGCAAACTTATCAGTATAGTAGAAGCTTGCTTCCGTCTTTCCGGTATCAATAGTGACTGTTGTTCTTCCCCAGATACTCCCATCCCAGGAGAAGTCTGGCCCTTTTTGAGAGGTGGATAGTAGGCTTATTACCGTGGTAGTACTCACTGGTGCCACGTTTCCATAGAGGTCCTGGGGCTGGATGGTCATCGTAGACGAGCAGGTTCCAGCAATGAACTTTGGCTCTGCAGAAATGAAGACAATCTTACTCACTTTAGCTCCCACCACCTCTTCATCCTGCAGAGCATCCGTCCAGGCATAATCTGCGGATTCTACTATAATCGTCCACGTTCCATACTTGAAGTTCTTGTAATAGAAACTGGTTGAAGTCGAGCCAACAACAATCCAGGCTTCAGTGGTTGGACTCCAGGTGATAGAAGAAATGGAGAACTGGTATTCTCCAGATGGCTCTGAACTGAGGAGAAGCTTAGTATTTGAAGAGAGAAGATTGCCCACAGTGAGAAATCTTGAGGGATTACTGAACTGGTCCTGCATCTCCACAGTCATCCTCCAGGAAGTTGCTCCAGCCACGAGAGGCTGAGGTGTGGTATATGCAGGAGTGGTGAAGGCTAACTTGGTTATTCGGTCGGGAAGAACTGTCTGGTTCTGGAATCCAGGCAGCCAGCCATATCCATAAGAATCATCCTCGTCAACCTTGAGGGTTTGGCTACCAGACTTCGTATCTTTATAATAGAAACCCTGCTGGTAAGTATTGGTAGAAATGGTAACATAGGAAATTGGCATCCAGGGATCGACTTGGGCTGAGAAGGAATTGGTGCCCACAGACAGAGAATAGAGATTTATCTTTGTGTCTCCACTTACCTTCTTGGGATTGCTGAACACATCCTGGGTTTGAATGTTTATGAGTCCAGAAGGCGTTCCTGCGGTGAAAGTTTGCGGACTAGAAGAGAAGGCGAGTTTATTAACTACTACATCAGGGTCAACCCTCAAAGGAGTGGTGTCGTCGTCACTATTTCCAAAATTCGTATCCAGACTGGCAGTTATGGTGAAGGTACTAAGTGTAATCTCATCCCAGGAGGCTTTCTCATCATAGTAATAGAAATAGGCAGTATTTTGACCACCATAAATATTTATCTCACCATCAACTGCCGGGACTGAAGAAGTGAGAATTGTCCCCTGGGGATAGCGGAAGCTCTTCTTCGCTCCATTGGAAGATGATTTGAGATATACGGTTGTCTTCGTAATATCGGTAACGTTCCCGTACTGGTCATACCTCTGCACGGCAAATGGCTGACTGGTAACATTCCCCGCTACAAGAGTTGCTGGAGGCGTGTCAATAAATACGAGATAGTTAGGATTACCACCGATAGTCGTAATAAATGCAGACTTGCCAGTAACTGTTCCTGTGGTAACGGTCACAGTCGCCTTATCGCCTGCTGTCGTGGAGACATAATATTGAATTGGTCCAATTTCACCATTGGTGTTAGTAGTGGTAGACGTAATCGTCAAATAGCCTGGGCTGCCTATCACATCTGTTATGGTCAGCTCGCAAGGTTTACCTGCTTCTGGTGTCTGGTTGCCGTAGAAGTCGGATAGATAGGCAGTGATTCCCTGGAAAGAGCCTGCTGGCACATCTTGGTTGGTCTTGGGACTTACCACAAATCTGTATGCTGGGGCTGGAGAGACTAAAATATTTTGCTGCCTTCCATAGATGGAAGAATCGGAGACATCCGTAGCCTCTAACCACCAGCTTCCCGCCGTGTAGAGAACGACTTGATTATATAAAGTAGTTGTGCCGGCATCCAGTTGTCTGAAAGTAACCTCCCCGGGCAATCCTGCTGGATAGGGATCATTGCAGCTAAAAGTGATGGTTCCTTGATAGGCGTTCTCTGGTTCTGTTCCTCCGTTAGCAATATTACCCTGACCTGTACGTGTGATAGGATTCCAGGATGCCCAACGGTCATAGGCAGTAACAGTTACGTCTCTCGTATTACCGGCAACTCCACTCTGAGGAGAAACTTGAACTTTGAAATAGGCTGCCTCTGCAGGATTTATAATTGTTGTGCTTGTGCTGGAGGTAAGACCAAAGGCCTCTGCCTCTACGCTATTCACTCCAGCGGTTACCATCTTTATGACAGAAACCATTGTTCCCTGACTGTTCAGGTTACCCGAATAGGTGGACTCATTGTCATTGGGATCGCTAGTAGTAACAGTCACATACGGACTGGTGGCCACACGGTTCCAGTAGTCATCAATTGCATTTACAGTAACGTTGAATGTAGAGCCAGCGACCCAGTAGAGAGCCACCCCTTCCTTCCCATAAGGTAATTGGTTCCATTTGCCTTCTTTTGCTGTCTCTCCCGGAAGCAAAACCTGTAGTTTGGTCGCACTTCCCGGATTTACGGTCACCGTGGAACTTCCCGCTTGATAGCCGGAGGCCTGAGCAGTTATGACCCGGGAACCATTAGTGACCATTTCTATCTTAAAGCTATTCGTACCCTTGTCCAGTTGCTTTGATAGGGGTTCGTTATCATAGGGATCCGTAGTTACCACTGAAACGGAAGGATTCGTGCTAACTATGTTCCAGTAGTTATCAACTGCATTCACCGTGACAGTAAAGCTCGAACCTGCTACATGCCAGTCTGGTGTGCCCGTTTTTCCCCTTCCATTGGGGTCGCTTCCCGGCACTGGGCTCTCTGGATAAGCTAGGATTTGTAACTTCACTGGCGACCCTGGGTCTACTGCCACTGGATTAGTAACATAGGCTGTCCAGAGAGGAGGCTGTGCGTCTATATCAGTAGCCGTTATTGTCCAGGTTGTATTGGCAACTTTGAAAGTGATTACAAATGTGGTTGTGCCACCAATGAGGCTTGCTGTAGAAGGCTGAACAGCGTAAGGGTCATTAGTAACCACTCTTACTTGCGGTGTACCGCTGGTGTTTAAGTTCCAGTAGTTGTCGCAAGCCCTCACTTTAACTGTATAGGGAGCCCCTGCTATAGGATTTGTGACCGAGCCTGTTTTGCCAGTAGATGTCCCCGGAGCTGGCGATTCTCCTTCCAGAAGTACTAGCAGCTTATATTGATTCGGATTGGGAACAACGGGGATGTTGGGACTCTGGTTCTCTAATAGTTTATCTGTTGGCGCGGTATCTTCAGCTTTAATCCACGGACTATTTGCAGTAATAAGAGTAACCATAAATACAGTTGTGCCATTAACTAATTGCTGATTGCTTATGGGAGGAGCATTAGAGTCGTTGGTAGTAAGTTTTATAGTGCGAGTGGAAGAAGAAATATTCCAATTCTGGTCAACAGAATTTACTGTTACAGGGAAAGCTACTCCCGCGGTCCGGGTGCTGGGCAGAACATCTAACTTACCATTAGGATGCCCCTCTATTCCTACTTCACCCGGCACCAGGACCTGCAGTTTAATGGGAGCATCGGGATTTACTGTAATATCCGAGCTTGTATTACTTATATATTCGGAATCCTCTATTATTATATTCCTCGTCCCTCGACTCACCAACACCATCATAAATGTTGATGTGCCACCAGTTAAAGTGACATTAGTGATAGGATTTGTCATTGGGTAGCTGTAGTTATCATTTGTATATACCTTATCTACGACTATGGTCCCTCCTGTGGGGTTCCAACTAAAGTCTACTGCCTTCACCGTGACCGGGTAGTAACTCCCCGCCGTCCAGTCCTCCACTATTCCACTCCGGCCGGTACTGGTACCAGGAGAAACATCTTCATTGGGCACCAGAACCAGAAGTTTGCTGGTCTCACCAGGCTTAACGGTGAAGGTGGTACTGGTATCAGACTGATAGTCGGTCCGGCTAACTGTAATCGTCCGACCATTCTGCACTCCTCGATACAATAGCACGCCCAACATTCCTTCTCCCGTAGTGGCACCAACTGCCACTGTGCCCAAGTTAGGCTTGGTGGGGTCGTTTGAAGTCACGGTAACCAAAATGTCGAACGGAGGCTTTGTAGAGTTCCAATACTTATCCACTGTCTTAACTATGATGTAGAATGTGGTGCCTGCAGTCAATTCAATAGATGGTGGACTTGTCCTTCCCCTATTAGACTCATTACCTCCATCATTCGTTTCACCCGGAAGTAGAACTTGTAGACAGGTATGGGTGCTGGGATTCACGGTGAATGATGTACTGGTATCTGGGGAATATCCACTCTTACTCACACCTATCGTTCTTCCACTATCAGCCTTCTTCAAAACCACGCTCCAGGTAGTAGTTCCTCCAATTAAAGTAGTAGTTCCTAAAGAAAGCGCGTAAGGATCATTACTGCTAATGGAGACATCAGCGACTTCGCCAGTCACAAAGTTCCAGTAGTTATCTACCCTTCTTATAGTTATGTTGAAAGCAGTTCCAGCTACAGCGTTCTGAATACCGGGAGTGGTGGAATCGAAGTCCGGGGTTCCACTTCTTCCTCGGGAAGCGAGATTTCCCGGATTGGGGGACTCACCCGGCAACAGAACCTGCAGCCAAGTGTAAGTGCTGGGACTCACAGTAAATGATGTGGATGTATCTGGAGTATAGCCCTGAGCCGACTGGCTCACAGTTATTACTCTTCCGCTTGCGGCTGTGCGCAGTGTCACGGTAGCTATTCCCACTCCAAAAATCAGGTCTACATTTCCTATAGTAGGAACATTGGGATCATTACTGGTTATCTGTACACTGGACAAGTCAGATTTTAGCAGGTTCCAGGAACTATCAACTTTCCTTATTGTAACATTGAATGAACTGCCGGCAGTAGCACTTTGATATCCAGGGGAACCGGGATCGAAGTCTGGTGTCCCCTTTCTGCCCCTATTTATTATGTCGCCTGGCACAGGCTCTTCGCCTGGCAGAACCACTTGCAAATATTTCTCGGAGCTGTTTGGATTAACCTTAACCAGTGAGCTTGTATTGGCTGTATATGTAGTCGCTCCTACAGTGTACGCCTCCAATCTCCATCCAGTTGTGGTGGCTGTCTTTAACTTTGTGGTGAAAGTATATCCGCCATTAACCAGTTGCGCTGATGAAGGAGTAACTTCGTAATAACATTCTCCAGAACCTGTGCCTGTGCTTATCACCACCCAGGGCTGAGAAGCTGTACTATTTATATTCCACCAGTCATCTACTAAATTCACTACTACTCCTGTAGATACTCCTGCAGTCCAATCCAGCGGTGGATATCCTGACTTCTTTCCTGTACCTTGCGGGTCGCTACCCGCATCCCTTACCTCTCCCGGCAATAGGACAAGAAGCTTCTTTGCGGTATTGGGATTAACTGTCACATTTTTCTGCCCTGTTATCGTTGAATAATTTATATCGTAAGCCTTAACATACCAAGTCCCCTCACTCCTCAACACCACTGTGCTATTGAAAACTTTATATCCATTATCCCCACCTGCCCCGGTAGTAAATGTATAGTCACCAGGTAATGTAGAATGAGAATCATTAGATTCAAAGCGGATTCTCCCGGTGTAGCCAGTAGCCCGGTTATTATACCGGTCGAGAACCTCCACCGCTACATCCTCAGCCACCCCTGCTGTAACTCCACTGGAGATACTCACTACCAGATGGTCTCCTCCCACAGGGTCTACTTTAACCAGACTGCTTACTCCATTCTGATAGTCAGTAGCAGTAGCAGTTATCTTCCACCCTGTTGTGGTTGATTGTTTCAACGTTACACTGACTACCTTTGTCCCTCCCACAAGCTGGAAGTCACTAATCAGAGGATTATCTGCCTTGGGGTCATCACTGGTAAGTCTGACCCAGGGCGTCTTGTTCGTAAGGTTCCAGCAGTTGTCTACACTCCTCACTGTCACATTGAAAGATTCTCCAGCATCTGGAGTAATCGGTATACCACTCTTTCCACTATTGGCTATGTCTCCAGGCTCTGGATTTTCTCCTTCAATAAGAACCTGCAGTTTCTTTATTGCTGTGTTCGGCGCTATGGTTATCTGAGTCGAATCGTCTCCGGTATAAGTTGCCTTTGCTGCGTGCAGTCTTATATTGCTTGCTTTCCTCATCACCACATAGAATGTTGAGGTGCCATTGGTTAAATCTACGTACTTCGGAGTAAGGTTATTGGGATCTCCGTAAGGATCATCTGAAGTCACTTCCACTCCTAAAACATTTTCACTAATCAAGTTCCAGCAACTATCCACTCTGTTAACTGTTACCGGGAAGGCTATCCCTGCTGTCTGGGGATTTACTATCCCACTCGAATTCCTTCCTCTATTGGCTATATCTCCTTCTCTTATACTCTCTCCCTGTAAGAGAATCTGTAGACATTTGTCTCCATTCTCATCCAGTGCAAACTCTGTACTATAATCTCCTATGTATCCTGTCCGGTCAACATATATCTTCCTTCCACTTCCTGCTGTTACCAGACTAACACTCCAGGTGGTTGTGCCATTAGTCAGCGTTGCTGTAGCTAAACTAACCCTGTATGGGTCATTAGAAGTTACCCATACCGATGGATTATCATCAGTCACTAAGTTCCAGCAACTGTCCACCCTCCTTATTTCTATACCGTATGGTGTGCCTGCTACCTTATTGGAGACCAACCCTTTCCTTCCACGATTTGCTGTATCTCCTGGCAGTGGACTTTCATCAGGGACAATCAGTACCTGGAGCTTGGCTACCAGATTTCTATCTACTTTGACCAGTGAGCTTGTATTGGCTGTATATGTAGTCGCTCCTACAGTGTACGCCTCCAACTTCCATCCAGTTGTAGTCGCTGTCTTTAACTTCGTTGTGAAAGTATAGCTTCCACTAACCAGTTGCACGGAAGAAGGAGTGACTTCATAATAGCATTCTCCAGAACCTGTGCCTGTGCTTATCACTACCCAGGGCTGAGAAGCTGTACTATTTATATTCCACCAGTCATCTACTAAATTCACCACTACTCCAGTAGATACTCCTGCTGTCCAATCCAGCGGTGGATATCCTGACTTCTTTCCTGTACCTTGCGGGTCACTACCTGCATCTCTTACCTCTCCTGGCAATAGTACCAATAACTTCTTGGCACTATTGGGATTAACTGTCACATTCTTCTGCCCTGTAATTGTGGAATAATCTACATCATAAGCCTTAACATACCATACCCCCTGGCTTCTCAGAACCACTGTGCTATATAAAACTTTATATCCATTATCTCCACCTGCCCCGGTAGTAAATGTATAGTCACCAGGGAGTGTAGAATGAGAATCATTAGATTCAAAGCGGATTCTCCCGGTATATCCAGTAGCCCGGTTATTATACCGGTCGAGAACCTCCACCGCTATATTTTCAGCCACCCCTGCTGTAACTCCACTGGAGATACTCACTACCATATGGTCTCCTCCCACAGGGTCTACTTTAACTAAACTACTCACTCCATCCTGATAGTCAGTAGCAGTAGCAGTTATCTTCCAACCCGTTGTGGTTGACTGTTTCAATGTTACACTGACTACCTTTGTCCCTCCCACGAGCTGGAAGTCACTAACCAGAGGATTATCTGCCTTGGGGTCATCACTCGTAAGTCTAACCCAGGGCGTCTTGTTCGTAAGGTTCCAGCAGTTGTCTACACTCCTCACCGCTACATTGAACGACTGACCTGCTTGGGGAGTGATTGGTTGTCCATTCTTACCATTATTGGCTATATCTCCAGGCTCTGGATTTTCTCCATCAATGAGAACCTGCAGTTTCTTTATTGCTGTGTTCGGCGCTATAGTTATCTGAGTCGAATCGTCTCCGGTATAAGTTGCTTTGGCTACATGGAGTCTTATGTTTTGTGCTTTCCTCATCAATACATAGAATGTTGATGTCCCATTGGTCAAATCTACATACTTCGGAGTGGTGTTACTGGGCTCTCCATAAATATCATCAGAAGTTACCTCCACTCCTAAAACATTTTCACTAATCAGGTTCCAGCAGCTATCCACCCTGTTAACTGTCACCGGGAAGGTTATACCTGCTGTCTGGGGATTAACTATTCCACTGGAGTTCCTCCCTCTATTGGCTATATCTCCTTCTCTTATGTTCTCTCCTTGCAAGAGAATCTGTAGACATTTCTCCTGATTCTCATCCAGTGTAAATTCTGTGCTATAATCTCCTATATATCCCGTCTGGTCAACATATATCTTCCTTCCACTCCCTGCTGTCACCAGACTAACACTCCATGTACTTGTCCCATTAGTCAAAGTTGCCGTGGCTAAACTCACCCTGTACGGGTCATTTGACGTTACCCATACCGATGGATTATCGTCACTCACTAAGTTCCAGCAATTGTCCACCCTCCTTATTTCTATATTGAATGGTGTGCCTGCTACCCTACTGGAGATTGTCCCTTTCCTTCCACGATTGACTGTGTCACCTGGCACTGGGCTCTCCTCAGATAGAATAAGAACTTGCAATTTCGCTACCAGGTTTGTGCCCACTTTCACCAGTGAACTCATATTGGCTGTGTATGTAGTCGCTCCTACGGTATAGCCGGTCAGTGTCCATCCAATTGTGGTTGCTGTCTTTAACTTTGTGGTGAAAGTATAGCTTCCATTAACCAGTTGGACTGATGAAGGAGTAACTTCATAATAACATTCTCCAGAACCTGTGCCTGTGCTTATCACTACCCAGGGCTGAGAAGCTGTACTATTTATATTCCACCAGTCATCTACTAAATTCACCACTACTCCAGTAGATACTCCTGCTGTCCAATCCAGCGGTGGATATCCTGACTTCCTTCCTGTACCTTGCGGGTCACTACCTGCATCTCTTACCTCTCCTGGCAATATTACTAAAAGTTTTTGGGCAGTGCCTGGCTTGACTGTAAAGTTAGCACTATTTCCACCAGGATAACCATTTGCCTGAGCAGCAATCTTATGGTTATTCTGCCCTGCTGTCTTTATTGTCACATCAAAACTGGCAGTCCCATTGGAAAGAGATGTCCGGGTCGGATTTATTATGGCATAATCGTCGTCCACTCCATCTATCTTTGCCTTCAAAGTTACGGTTGGCGTATCACTGGTTACGTTCCACCGACTATCTACTGCATTCACCACCACAGTGGTAGACACTCCTGCTGTCCAATCGCTGGGATTGTATCCTGACTTCTTACCCGTTCCTGAAGGACTGCTTCCCGGGTCTGCCACCTCTCCAGGAAGGAGTACCTGCAGTTTAACTGCTGATGCAGGATTGACCGTTACAGTCGGACTTGTATCCGGACTATAATTCTTACCGTCAGAAGTGCTCACACTTACTGTCCAATTTCCTTTGCTATTGAACGTAATATCGAAGGACCGAGTTCCATCCGATAAGGAGTTAGGATTGTAAGGACCTATTGTGGCATAGCCATCAGTAGTGGTCAATAGAACCTGGGGTTGGGGACTGTAATTGTTCTTATTCCAATATTTGTCCACAAGGTTAACCACTATAGTGGTGGAAACGGACACTGTTTGAGTATTGGGACTGCCGACCTTACCAGTGGAAGTTCCTGGATCAGGAGACTCACCAGGCATAAGTATTTGCAATTTGACTGCAGTGGCTGCCTTGAGTTCCACATCTTTACTATCCTGGGTGAGCGTTGCACAGGAAGCAGTAATTGTCTGTGCCGGGCCGGCAGTAATCATACAGATATCGAAGGTCTCAGTCCCATAGCCTAATGTTTTGGGACCAGGCTCTGTATCGTGATCGTCACTGGTAACTACTGTTACATACGGGGTTGTGCTGACTACATTCCAGTAGGTATCAACTGCATTTACAGTAACGGTAAAGGTTGAACC
>Ga0315309_1000688_pt1 | contig 20541 bp, 17 predicted proteins | sample TDP4_MG_FD_203080 | JGI IMG/M metagenome (GOLD analysis project Ga0315309, IMG submission 203080) | Freshwater sediment microbial communities from Lake Towuti, South Sulawesi, Indonesia - TDP4 | ecosystem: Environmental > Aquatic > Freshwater > Lake > Sediment | place: Indonesia: South Sulawesi... | reverse complement strand
TAGAAGACCTATCCTATCCACTTGAGTTTCGAAATTTGAAGCTTGCATTTTTCGAATCGCCGTAATTTGACATGGGGTGCCTACCACACAGAATTTGCCGCCTCTTATTTGCTCCATAGTTTCAGAAACCCTTGAGACTGTAGGGCACACTAAATATTTCGATCCTGCACACTCAAGCACTTGTTTTCTGCTCCTCACTAATGCTGGTTCAGCACTAATTTGATCTTGAGACTTTGCCAAAACCGCAGCATCTACTTCACCAGTTTCCAAGGCATAAGTCACAAGCGCTGATACAACCCCCCCATATTGGGCAACTTCGTTGATCTCGCTGTCCACCGCCCTAGCTTTCATCACAGATATGTTTGTGCCTAAAGCGAGGTCTTCCCTATATGAGCCAAAGACAATTTTGTCAAGAGCAGGTACGTCAAGATGTGTCTTTGGGCAGAAATTGTAACACTTTCCTTCATTCAGTCCGCAGGGCTCGATTATAATAGCGCCTTTTCCCTCAACCATGTCGATGTAGGGACAGAGGTTCGTACAAGCACCGCATGCTGAGCATAGTTTTTTGGCAAGAACTTGTTCTTGAAGTTCATTAGGTCCCTTTAATGGTGTTGCCGACAATCTATCCGTCTCCTTTCAATACAAAATGGATTCTGATAACAATTGAACATGCTTTAGTCATATACACTAAATGAATTTCTTAAACCTTTTTGGATTACCAGTTCAACACGCAAGTAGAGTCGGTCCACACGATTAAGGCTCCGTCGATGTGGCAAAGAAAAGTTTAGATTTGATGCTGTTGGTATGTGGTTCATAAAGGCTGAGTTTAAATGGAAAGCCTGACTGTTGGAAGACAGACACTTCTGGGTTTATGGTCCTTTCAGTTCTTAACATTCATGAGGCGAGGTGTCTTCTACTCGTTCATGTATATTTACTTATTTTCACTATTGGGCAACGTTACAACAACGGCTGCTTTGGGCACACTTACCATGTTGATGTCAGCTGCTGGTCAAAACTTTCTCTGGGGAAAAATCTCTGACCGATATAAACTCAGAGTCCAACTGATAGTTATAGGCGAAGTTGTCGCTGGAATTGCATACATTATAGTCTTTTTGACCCATAAATTCTTCATTGATGCTGGACGCGATGTTGACGCAGGACTCGCTCTAATCATTGGCTTAGCTGTTCTTGAATTCTTCTGGTCCATGTCCGATGTCGGATGGGCAGCCCTCGTGACCGACATAACTTCTTCTGAAACCCGAGGTGGTTTTGTTGGCGCAATAAATTTCGTCACGTCCATCGGACGAATGACAGGCATAAATCTAGCGGGCTATTTATATTTAGGCGGATTGGGTTTTCGACATGGCACAATCTTCTACATAGTAACTGTCATGTTGTTTACAGGCGCCACCATCATGTGGTTTGTGTCAAAGTCAATCAAGACTTCGAAAACGTCAACTTCCATATACTTAATGAATGAAGAAGAAAGCGATTTGCCCAGCGACTCTCAAGCAATTGCGCAGGCTTCAGCGCAGAACGAACATACTTTCGTATGGTTTCTCATCGCATTAACCATAATCATCTTAGGGTCCGCTTCGGTTAACCAGATCTTTCTGCTGTTTCTGCAGCTCAAAGACGGCCTTAACGCAAGCGACTTAGAGGTGAGTTTTATTCTTTCAGCATGGACTCTGGGCGGGATGGCTGCTAGCCTCTTAGCTGGCAGACTAGCTGACAAAGTTGGTAGAACCGTCGTTATTTTAGCTGGGTTGTTAATGGCGACTGCAAGCCCGCTTTTCTATAGCATTGCGCCAAACGTTTTTTCTATGGCAATGGTTTACGGAATCAACGGTATTGCGTTGATGACTATTCAAACTGCAGGTTTCGCTTTGGCAGGTGATATAATCCCAGAGCACAGACGAGGAAGACTCTTAAGCAGATACAACACGGTTATTGCATTGAGCTGGGGACCAGCAGGCCTTCTCATCGGAGGACCAATCGCCGATGTTCAAACCAGGGTGCTCGGCGTTTCGGCTAGCGCAGCGTACACCAACGCCTTCATTACATCATCTATATTAATCCTCTTAGGAACAGCGGTGTTTCTGACTAAAGTAAGGAGACCCGTGAAAGTGTTGCTTTGAGCTTGACTATAATGTTTAAATCAGTTAAGAAAAGATTAGTGTTTTGATTGAAATGCCCAACCAAAAGATAATTATCTTATTGGGTTCCTCTAGCGACATGCCCTTCGCTCACCGTATCGAGGATTTCCTCAAAGAGAACCGCATCCCAATTAAATGTGAATACAGAGTCAGCTCTGCGCACAGAAACCCAGAGAAACTTCTTCAAGACCTAAAAAGTTACGAGCAATCTAGAGATGATATCGTTTTTATAACAGTTGCTGGTCTTTCAGACGCGCTCTCGGGCATCGTCGCGGGGTACACAACCAAACCCGTCGTAGCCTGTCCTCCCGACTTCAAGACCTACGAATGGGGCAAAGTTTTCAGCTCTGCCATGACGCCGAAAGGTGTTCCAGTGGCGTTCGTGGCTGAGCCCGAAAACGCTGCGTTAGCGGCCGCCAGGATTTTGGCTTTTTCAAATTCCGCTCTCAAGACAGCTATCGAGAAGCACAGAGACACGGCAAAAGAGATGGTGGTGAAGGCTGACGTTGAGGTTAAGGGTAAAGAGGCTCATGAGCTCGAACGCGAACACCTCGAAAGGATAGAACACGAACTACACGCTGAACACGTAGAACCAGAGAATGAAAAATGAAAACTACGACATACGACACCGTTATGGAGACACATCTACCCCTTCCACGCTTCAAGAGGGGCAAGGTCAGAGATATCTACGACTTGGGAGACAAACTTTTAATTGTCTCCACCGACCGAATCTCTGCCTTTGACGTGATCCTACCCAGCGGCATACCCTACAAGGGCGAGGCGTTAAACCGACTATCAAACTACTGGTTCAACGAAACTTACAAAATAGTGCCCAACCATGTTCTGGACGTGGTTGACCCCCGCACAGTCTTGGTTAAGAAGGCTGAGCCAATAAAAATCGAATTTGTAGTGCGAGGCTACCTTTATGGTTCGCTATGGGAAAACTACAGACAAGGCAAACCCACAGACTTGCCGAAAAGCCTCAAAAAAGCACAAAAATTAAGGAATCCAACTCTAACGCCTACTACGAAGGCTGAAGTCGGCCACGATGTCGAATTGACCAAACAAGATATTGTCAAACAAATTGGTAAAGATTTAGTAATCGACATTGAGGAGGCGAGTTTCAAAATCTATGAAAATGCCGCAAGAAAGGCGGAGGCAAAAGGAATCATAATCGCTGATACCAAATTTGAGTTTGGCTTCTGCAAGAAGGAACTCACGCTAATTGATGAAGTGCTTACTCCCGATTCAAGTAGATTTTGGTCAAAGGAAAAATATGAGGTTGGAAAAGACCAGTTTAGTTATGATAAACAGTACGTTCGCGATTATTTACTCAGCCTCGGCTGGAACAAGCATCCACCTGCGCCCAAATTGCCCAAGCATGTTGTTTTGAAGACTTCGAAAAAATATATTGAAGCCTATGAGCGGTTGACAGGCAGGAAATTCTAGCTATTGTTAACCGCGTTTTGTACCTAAGTAACATATGAATATGAAGAATACGAAGCCAATTAAAGCCAAGAAGATTGCAACACTTATGATGAACCCAATCCAAGGGTTCATGAGGGTTACGAGAAGCCACAGAACGAAGAGCGCAGTTCCAAAGAACAGTAGGGCTTCAGTTCTCTTCATTTTCAGATCAAATCCCTTACATCAAAAACCTTTTCCATTTTCATTTATCCTTTAGTTTTATCTATGTTAATTCATTTTCGTTTCATTGTTTATTAATATCACAATTATATTTGACATAGGCGTTAAAACTTTTCCAACCTGTTTAGACTTTTTAATGGAAATTGTTATATGCACTCCTCCCTTGTTTACAGAGGCGGTGATTTAATGGGCATAGTCAGGGAAGAAATGCAAGAAATAGTAAAATCCTATAAGGAGCCCGTGGGACTTAACCTCGGCTCCCATTCAGCCTTAGACGCTTGGCAGGGACAGAGAAACTACGGCATAAGAAGCATAATCTACACAACACATGGAAGAGCGCGCATTTACCTGCAGAACCCCATGGTTGGCGAACCCGAAAAAGCCATAGAAGACCTTCCTGCCCAAGTGCGCAACGATCTCATCGTAACGAATGACCCATCTGAAATCAAGAAGAACGACAAAAAATGGAAGAGTGCCATTCTGATTCTAAACGAGTATCGAGACATCATAAAACACGCCGACGAACTCATGAACCTAGAATGCCTGCAGATTCCTAACCGTGCATTCTCTGTATACGTGGGCGGCGACGAATACTGTAGCGCCATCGAAAATGATTATCCAGTTCCAATACTGGGCTCACGACTAGCCTTGAAAGTGGAGAACCGGGGCGAAATCGAGAAGGATTACTACTGGTTTGCTGAGAAAGCCCGCATTCCCTATCCAAAATCTTACAAGTTTGAAGTGTTCAAACACGGAATTCGTTTTAAAGAGCAAATTGATGAACCGATACTGTTGAAGGCTGAGCATGCTTATCGAAGCTTTGAACGAGAATTCATTTTCGCAGCGGATTCAAAAGACTTGGAGGAAAAGGTTGAACGCGAAATTGAGGCAGGCAACCTCAATAAAGAATGTCTAGAACGGGCCCGAGTGGAGCAAATCGTGTTAGGACCGCACGCCAATTTCAACTTCTTCTTCTCTCCGCTTGACGCCCAAGAAGAGTGGGGAGACGCAGACGATTGGTACGCCAAACTCTACAAGGTAAACCTAGAAGAGGCAAGAACATGCTTAGCCAATCAGTTCTTGTCCATTGATGAAAGACGAGAAACCATATTGGACGGCGTCAAACGATTGCCCATAGATGTTCAGGAGAAAATTAGAAAAGTGCCTTCTTTCGAGGTTTCCGCACATCTCATGATGAGCCTCCGTGAATCACTTCTCAAAGACATGCATAGATACGCCGACGCCTACCTACTGGCAATGAGAGAATATTTGCCTCCTGGCATAATTGGTGCTTGGTGTTTGCAGACCCTCATCACTTGGGATCGAGTTTCAAAGTATGAGTTGAACCCGACCGTCAAGGTGGATTTTACGAGTGGCGCTGAACCTAAAACAGCCATGGATTACGGCCTATACGATGTTCCCGAAGGCGCTGAACCCTACATGCACATTCCAGTGACACAGGATGTAGCGCTTAGACACGGCGGTGGAACAAACGTGCACATGGGCATTGGCTCTCAGTATGCTAACGCCAAATATGGCAAGACTATGAGCATGGGCGACCGCATCGCATTAGAAATCAAACGAGCAGTGAAGGAAAGAAAGCTTCAACAGATTGTGACGTAAGTGAAAACCCGTGCAGAGAAGGTTATCTAAAAAGTTAACGTACGCAGAGGCAGGCGTCGACAGGGTTCTGCGCGCTCAATCAAAAAGAGCCTTAACTCTTCTTGACGAAACTTATCGGTTCAGTCGATACGGCCCGGTTGTCAAGCTTCCATACGGCAACATTTTCCCAATAGGCGACGACTTATACCTTGACTTGGTTGTCGAAGGTGTTGGAAGCAAGGTCCTGATAGCTCAGCTGGCCGATAGATACGACACAATCGGCATTGACGGCATTGCCTTGGCAGTAAACGACGTAATACGTTCAGGAGCTGAACCATTAGCCTTAGCAGACAACATTCACACTCATGTTTCCGACCCGCCTCTGGTTAAGGAATGGATGAAAGGCATAGTGAAAGGCGCAAAGGAAGCTCTATGTTTGGTGCCAAGCGGTGAAATCGGCGACGTACCCGAGTTAATCAAGGGCGTTGTTGAAGGTAAGGGCTTTGACATGGTGTTCGCTTCGGTCGGCGACTTGCGTAAAGAAGACATAATTTATGGAAACAATTTGAAACAAGGAGACATCGTCATTGGATTACGCAGCTCAGGCATCCACAGCAACGGAGTTTCATTGGCAAGGAAAGTTTTGTTTAAACAGTGGGGTGGCAAGTATGAACCGTTCGATGTTCCAGATGGCTTAAGCAGAGAACTGGTCTACGAGGTTCTGGAGCCAATGAAAATCTATGTCAAACCCATTATGAGGCTTGTTAGTAGTCATTTAGTCAAGGCAGCTGTTCACATAACAGGCGACGCCTATCTCAAATTTGACAGACTGACGCAGTTCAATAAAGGCGTTGGGTTCGAATTCGACAACTTCAAGCCGCAACCAATATTCAGCCTAATTCAAGCAGTTTCAAAACAACGCAGAAATCCCATCTCAGATCAAGAAATGTTCAAAACCTTCAACATGGGATGGGGCTTTGCCGTGGTGGTTGACAACGCTTCAAAAGAGGAGGCAACAAGTTTGCTTGAAAATAGCGGCATTGAGGCCAATCAAATTGGCAGGGTTACGGACTCACGTAGAATCGTTGTTGAGTATGATGGAAAGAAGATCTTTCTGCAGAAGAGTTGATGTGTTTGATGGATTTTCTACAAATTGAATAAAATTTTACATGAAGATGTTGCAAAAATTGATAAATACTTGTATATGAATTATCTCTTCATGAAATATCGGGCTAAAATCGAAGTCGGGCTCAAGTCGGGGCATTCCGACCCTGAAGGCGAAACGACTATGCTGTCCTTGTCTGAACTCAACTATCCTGTAAAGTCTGTAGGAGTCAGCAAGGTCTATGAGATTCTTTTAGAAGCAAAAAACGTGAGCGAAGCCAAAAAAATCGTTGACGACATGTGCAAACGTCTGTTGGCGAATCCTGTAAAAGACGATTATTCTTTCGAGATTGAGGAAGCCTGAATGCACGAGAGCCTGTACGAAAAGCGTCCTCTACGCTTTCAGCTCTACGAAGTGAAGCTGCGGGGCGCAAACGATAAGCAACTACTACAAGTGAGTAGAGAACTTGGAATTGGCTTAAACCTAGAAGAAATGAACAAAGTTCGAAAGTACTTCGTTCAAAAAGGCCGAAACCCAACAGATGTTGAGCTCCAGACAATTGGGCAAACTTGGTCGGAGCACTGCTACCACAAAACCTTCAAGGGTGAAGTAATCGTTGGTAAAAAGAGAATCAAAAGCCTTTTCAAATCATACATCGCTAAGGTCACAAAAGAACTCAATCCGTCTTGGTGTTTCTCGGTTTTCGAAGACAACGCTGGAATAATTGATTTTGACAAGGGCTTCGGGGTTGCGGTTAAGGTTGAAACTCACAATCATCCGTCGGCTGTTGAACCCTTCGGTGGGGCGGCAACGGGCGTCGGCGGGGTCATAAGAGACATTTTGGGTGTTTGGGCTGACCCCATAGCGTGTACAGATGTTCTGGGCTTTGGCCCGTTGAACTATGATTATGCCAAGTTGCCTTCAGGAGTCAAGCATCCGAAATATGTGCACAGCGGAGTTGTAGCGGGCATAGGCGCCTACGGAAACAACATGGGCATCCCAACAGTCAACGGAGCCGTGTACTTCGACGAAAGCTACGTGGGCAACGTTGTAGTCTACTGTGGCTGCTTGGGGCTTCTTCCAAAGGACAAATTCGTGCGCAACACAAAACCAAACGACATAATTCTTCTCGTTGGCGGTAAGACTGGGCGAGATGGCATTCATGGCGTCACTTTTGCGTCAGCTGAGCTAACTGAAAAGTCTGAAGTGGTTTCGCGTCCGGCGGTTCAAATTGCGAACCCAATTGAGGAGGAAAAGCTTAAGAGAGCTATCATTGAGGTGCGCGACAAGAAGCTTGGCTCGGGGGTAACTGACCTTGGCGGGGGTGGCTTATCTTCTGCCTTGGGTGAACAAGCTCACAGAGCCAACTGCGGCGCCTACGTTGAATTGGACCATGTCCCCTTGAAATACGCTGGATTAGCGCCTTGGGAAATCTACATCTCTGAATCTCAGGAAAGAATGCTGTTGTCAGTTCCTAGGCAAAACCTGCAAGAAGTTCTATCCATTTTTGAAAGGGAAAGCGTTGAGGCCACTCCAATCGGTAAATTCACAGGGGAAGCAACCCTTATCTTAGATTATCAAGGTCAAAGAGTTGCAGAGATTGACATAGACTTTCTCTTTGAACCACCAACCGTCAAAAGAAAGGCAAAATTACAGATTTCACGACAACGTGAGCCCAGATTTAAGGAGCCTAGTGATTTCGAAAGCATAATATTGAAACTGTTATCAGCACCTAACATCGCCAGCAAAGAGTCTGTTATTCGCACCTATGACCACGAGGTTAAGGGAAACACTGCTGTCAAGCCCTTGCAGGGCGAGCACGCAGGTCCAAGCGACGTAGCGGTCATCAAGCCGCTGAACAATTCGTGGAAAGGCGTAGCAATTTCGTGTGGAATGAATCCAAGCTATGGCAAAATAAGCCCATACTGGATGGCGGCGTCCAGCATAGACGAAGCCATAAGGAACAACACGGCAGTAGGCGGCAGAAGAATCGCTATACTTGACAATTTCACGTGGGGCAACCCTGAAAAGCCAGACCGCATGGGTTCGTTGGTTCAGGCGTGTGAAGCATGTTATGAAGTTGCAAAGGAGTTTGAAACTCCATTTATTTCAGGTAAGGATAGCCTCTATAACGAGTCACCGCTGGGTCCTGTTACACCAACGCTTTTGATCACCGCAGTTGGAGTGATTCCAGACGTGAGAAAAGCAGTTTCTATGGATTTGAAGCACCCTAGCAATCCTATTTACATAGTTGGGCAAACCCTTCCAGAGTTAGGCGGATCCGAATACTACAGGCTGAAAGGATTCGTTGGAAAGACTGTGCCAAGAGTCTATGTGAAACGGTCCAAAAAAATCGTTGATTCGATTGTCAGGGCGATTGACGCAAGTTGTGTGAGGGCTTGCCACGACCTTTCAGAAGGAGGATTAGGCGTTGCAGCAGCTGAAATGGCTTTCACAGGCAATTACGGGATCGAGTTGTGGCTGAAAAACGTGCCCAGACCAAAAGGATTGACTCGAAACGACTTCATTCTTTTTTCCGAGTCCAACAGTCGCTTCTTGCTTGAGGTTGATGAAAAACGCCAAGAGAAGTTCGAAGAGCTGATGGAGGACAATCTGTTTGCATTGGTTGGTAGAGTGAAAAGCGGCTCATGCCTATCGATTTACGACGTAAAGGACAAGAAACTAGTTGAAGTTGGCTTGGCAACTCTCAGAAAGGCTTGGAAGAGCACATTTGGAGCGGGTGCATATGAGGCGTGAAGAAGTTAAGGTTTGTATTCTGCGTGTTGGAGGCACCAACTGCGACGCCGAAACAAAGCGTGCATTTGAAGACCTAAGCGTCAAAGCGGACGTCGTTCACTTAAACGACGCAGTCAAGAATAGAAGTCTCCTAGATCATCATGCGTTAGTGTTTCCAGGCGGGTTCTCCTACGGTGACTATGTCCGAGCTGGCGCCATACTGGCGAAGGGAGTGGTAGCCAAACTCGGCAACGATTTGAAACAATTTGTCAAAGAAGAACGCCCTGTTCTAGGCATATGTAACGGATTCCAAGTTTTGGTTGAGGCAGGTTTGCTGCCGGGATTTGATGGTTTCAGCGACTCGCCTCAAGCCTCTTTTGCAACCAATTTGCCTATTGGTTATCGCTGCATGTGGGTTTACCTAAAACACGAAAACAAGGGAAAATGCATCTTTACACGTAAAATTAAAGAGGCTGAGATTTTGCACATTCCAATAGCCCACGCTGAGGGACGGTTCATGTTTGAAAAACGAAAAGAAAAAGATTACTTAGAAAAACTTTATGAAAACGACCAATTAGTTTTCCGATACTGCAATGAAGAAGGAGAACACGCCGACAGCAAGTTTCCCCTCAACCCAAACGGGGCTCTCCACGACATCGCTGGAATCTGCGACTCAACCGGCACAATTTTTGGCCTAATGCCACATCCCGAACGAGCTTACTATGGTTGGCAACAACCAGAGTGGACTAAACATGAAAGCGTGGGTCAACACGGGGATGGCAGATTAGTGTTCAAATCGATTGTTGAATATCTGACCAAGAAGCTATAGAAATTGAATCGCGTGTTCGAAGCCAACAGGAAGAAGAAGGCTTAAGCCGATTTGTCGCCCTCTTCTTGTGAACACTCGCAACCACACAAAAACAACACTCACAGAGGCAACTAAAGCTCAATCGTTCGTGGGAGTCCTGTTCTGGCGCCTATTTTTGCTATGCATTTCGAAGCTACGTAATTTCCGAGGCGTCCACACTCATACAGGTCTTTTTTCTTGATTAGACCGTAGAGGAAACCTGCACAGAAGGCGTCCCCCGCACCCGTGGTGTCAAGCACCTTCGTCTTATACGATGGAACCATGTGGCTTTGCCTGCCGTCAGTGACGCAACATCCTTTTTTGCCTAATTTCACTGCAACAATGCCTGCGCCTTCCTTAAGCAACCTCTTTGCGCCTTCTCTCCCGCCTTTACCAGTTAGTAATTTAACCTCGCCTTCGCTGGGCATGACAACCAAGCAGCGTTTAACGATGGGCTTCAACGTTGCCAGGCCCTTTCTTGCATAGATTTCGCCCGGGTCGAGGCTCACCTTGACGTTTGGCAACTCTTCCACCAGCTTTTTTTGGGCTTGGAAAGGCTTTTTGTCAACTGAAGTCAAGTGCAAGAACTCACTTTGCCTAGCATATTCTAAGTTTATTTCCTCAAAGGTCAAAGTGTCATTAACGCTCGGATGCACGTAGAGGGCCCTTTCACCGTTCTTGTCCACGAAAGCTGAGACCCTGCCGCTTCTTCCTTCACAGGCTATCACTATTCCATCAGTGTTCACGTCTTCCCTTCCAAAATCATCGAGTAACAGTCTGCCTTCATGGTCGCTGGCAACCTTGCCTATGAAACCCGTTCTCACACCAAGCCTAGCCAAACCCACAATTGTATTCGCAGCCGAGCCACCAGGCGATTCCTTCATGCTGAGAATGAAGCATTCCTCGCCTTCCCTAGCAATTCTGTTAACTCTGTAGAGTTTGTCAACATTAATGGCGCCGAAGCCGATCACGTCAAACTTCATCTTGGCAACAACTCTCGAAGGTATATCTTGTGCTTGCCGAGTTTGCCGCCATAGTTGCCCGCAGAGATTTTGACTATACCCCTCATGCCTCTGACCGCATGTATGCCCGCTTTCATAGCCTCTTTGACCGCGTCCAGCGACACGCCATTGATTACGATTTCAGGAATTGAATTCACACCTTCTGGCACTTTAGAGTCGGATATCTTGCCTTTCAACGACGGAACATAGGGATGATTGGTTGTCGGCCCAATCTCAGGATACTTGGTTTCAGGTTTAGAGCCAGCGGAGCAGATGTCAAACGGTGTTATTACGCCTTCAACCTCATGTATGGCTTCTAAGGCTTTGTCTCCAGCCTTCAACGCGGAGTCTTCATCTCGACACATAAGCCAAATGTTGCCGCCCGAGACACCTGAGCCATAACCCAGATAACGTTCAATACGAAAACTAGGCATCATAATAGGAACATTGATGACTCCCCGCCCATAGTACTCTTCTTCCCACTCATAACCGTCTCCACAATGCCCAATACTGTCCATGATGTCAAATTTTTTATTCGAGTCCAAGGCGTTGAAAACGCATGTTGTTGGCTCAACCAAGATTTCCTGACGAATGCGATAAGAAACCTCTTTCACGAATCTTCTTAGAGACACTTCAAACGGCTTAGACTCGTCTATTGCGCCCCAGAACTGTACTAGTGCACCAATGCGTCTATCTGGTGTCTCCTTTACTGACAGCCTTTTTTCCACTCCGCCCTCAGTTCTGCCCACAACCACCATCGGTAAAGCTGTTGAGCCGCAAGTCGCACGCTTCAGACGGGTTTCATCTTTGGCTGTGATTATGATTCGACAGTACAAGCCGTCAAAGGCTTCGGCGTATGTGTCCTCGACCTCAACCACTTTTCAACCCAACCCACCTACGGCTTTGCCCCTCACACTCTTACGAAAAGCATTACTCTCCTGCATCAGTTTCCTCATGTTCTGAGCAGTGACCAGCTCAATTCGTGGGAATTTTTTGCGACAGAATTTGAGGAAGCATTTCTTCAGAGGCTGATGCAGACCGGATTTTTCAATCGCAGAGGGCTTCCATTCTCTAATCAAGCTCATGACCTTATGTTTTCCAAATCTATTGAAGACATCTGCGAGCACAGCAGTGACAACCGCATTTTCTGAGAGCACCGCAATTTCAGCTTCTCTGACCGCAAAGCTGTTGCCATTGAAAGAAACGGTTAAGCCGCCTTTGTCGCGCACGAGTCTGAACGCCTCAACATCGGTGATGCTGTCGCCTACGTACATTACATTCTGAAGGCTAGCGTTCGATTTGGTCACTATGTCTTTCACAGCCGCAGCTTTCTCAGGACCTCCAATGGGATCGACTTGCCTCAAAACTTCGCCTATCTCCATAGAGTCAATCTCCTTCCAGAAGATTTGGTCTAGTCTCTGCATAGTCTGCTGCATTTTTTTTGGGAAGTCGTTAAGAGATTGAGCGCCCTTGGGAATTTCTGGCATAGGCAACTTAACCATTTCTTCCCTCAGCACCCTCAGTTTCCTCTCTTCCTCTTCACTGATCTTATACCTGTCCAAGTCTAACCGAGTGCAATAGACGTTCTCAAAGGAAAAACTCACAGCGCGACATAAAACCCGCATGTAGTGCTCGTAACTCGTGCTCACAATAAATGAAGGCATGAAACCTCTAATGAACCGTAACATTTCCTTGGCGCCTGGAACCAACAAAATTTTTCGCGAAGAATACTCCGTCATCGCCTCGTTTGTTGTGTCGTAAGCCTTTAAAAAGGGAAGAATCAATTTCAATGTGTCTCCAGCCTTGTAACCCTTCCTCTTCACAATGTCAGCGAGAACATCATCATATCGGCTTATCAACGTAAAAACACGGTTTCCATCAGGAATAAACTGGCTCGCAAGTTCGAAGGCGTTGTCGTTTTTGGAGATAGGTCCCTCGCAATCGGAAACAAAAATCTTCTGCAGTCTCGCAGACAATGCTGCAGAACTCATGACTCCTGCAGCCTCAACCTGCTTAGGTGCTCCATGCTTTTGGCAATATGTTCTCTAGAGGCTATGTCGTTTCTGTACCACAATGCTCCGCCCTTGATCGCTCTTATGCCTTCCAATGAGATCTCCCTAGCAGTTTGAATATTGTCCCCAATGCCTACAACACACACGGTGCGAGAACCTAGCGCGTAACTGTTTCCGTTCTCTCTGATTTCCATTGAACCAGGATACACCCATATGTTGTCTCCATATGTAGCTCCAAGTCTTTCCGCTGCACCTAAATCCACTAGTGTGTTCACTTCTATCTTCTCTACACGTTCAGGAAAGGCAGATGCATATCCGCCATAGTTCGGGGGCGCCTTGTATGTTACAACCGACGCCTTATTCTCAACATTAACGTTAGTTAGGTTTCCTTCAATAATCTTGTAACAGATATCAACGAAGTCATCTTTCAAAATAGGTAGAATGTTCTGTATTTCCGGATCACCTGGACGACTGTTGTTTTCTAACAGTATTGGCCCCCTTCCGGTGTGGATAAAAGCGTCATAGAAGGGTATGCCCCGCAAATCGGTCTTCCCCGCTTTCTTACGCATTTCGTTAAAAAGTCTGTTAACCAGTTCAATTTCCTTCTCTCTGTCCTTTTTCATCATAAAAGGCAGAATGTCGCCTGAGTCCTTGTAAGAGCCCATTCCACCTGTGTTTGGTCCTTTGTCGTCGTCAAAAGCTCTCTTGTAGTCTCGTGTCTCAGGCAGAGGCGTGAGGTGCCTGCCGTCACACAACGCTTGAAAACTGGACTCTTCACCCTCAATTTTTTCTTCAATAATAACGGCTCCATATTGGTAGTTGGCGATAAAGTGTTCAAGAAGCTGTTCGCGAGCGTTGAAGTGGTCGCCCCAGACGCCCACGCCTTTGCCAGCTGCAGGTCTATCTGGCTTAACTGCCACTTCATTTTTTAGCGTGTCTAACCACGCGTAAACGTCTCTTTTGACCTCTGAGAGTTTCCTATAGTCTTTGGGATTGAAAACTCTGAATTTCGGGTTAGTTTCGGGTGCCACCTTCTGGAGAAGTTGACGCTGTGCAACTTTGCTGGCTTCGATGGCGAAGTCCCTGGTTGGGCAGATTATCGGTATGTAAGTCTCTTCTTCGATAAGGTCTCGAACGCCTTCGATTATTGGTCCTTCTGGTCCAACGATTCCAAAATCGATTCTGTTCTTGCGTTTCTTGACGAATTTCAAGATTTCTTGCACATTGAGGTCGGATATGACTACGTGTTCTTTGGCTCGCTTCGCGTTGAATGGGTTCTTCTGTTTATCCGCAACGTAAATTTCTGTTTTGTAGCTTGAGCTGTGGGTGAAAGCGTCTACCATAGCGGCTTCTCTGGAGCCGTAAGAGACAACTAAGATTCCAACTTTTTCCATCACATCACGCTTGCCACTTCGTAGACGCGTCCGGTCTCTTTGTAGCCTTTTTCCACTTTTTCTCTCATGTCGTCTGCCATTTTTTGGGCAAGCGGAGTCGGATACCTGCCAGTTACGCAGGCCATGCATAGTTCGTCTTCGTTCATGCCAATAGATTTTATGAGCCCTTCAGGCGACTGATAGTTGACAGAATCAGCGCCGATTATTTTAGCAATTTCTTCAGGCGTGTGCCGGAAGCCAATCAACTCGCTGTAGGTTGCCATATCAATTCCATAGAAGCAAGGACCAATTATCCGTGGGAAGGTGATTAACAGGTGAACCTTTTTAGCTCCCATTCGGCGAAGTTTCTCAACTACAACCTTGGTGGTGTCGCCTCGGACAATGCTGTCCTCTGTCATCAGAACTTTCTTTCCATTGATCGTATGCGCGAGAACGTTTATTTTTCTGTCGATTGTAGCGTGACGTTCCTCAGGTAGCAGTATGAAGGCCCTTTCTGTAACGTACCTATGCCTTCGTATTGAACGCTCCCATCTGAGACCAGTTGCTTCGTGCACGCCGTAAGCCACGTCGTCGCCGGTTTCGGGCATAGAAATGATTAAGTCGGCGTCCTTAGCAAATTCAGCGTATTCTTGCGCTAAGTTTTTGCCAAACTGCTCTCTGACTTCGTAAACGTACTGGTTACCAAGTTTGGAATCTGGTCTGGCGAAGTAGGCGAACTCGAAAGCGCACAATGCTTTTCTTCGACAAGGGGTGATTTCTTCTCTGGTGAAGCCATCTTTTGTTGCCACGACCAGTTCGCCCGGCTCCACCTCAAAGTCAAAATCGAAACCGTTGATGTTCAAGCCCACAGTTTCTGAAGACACCGCTAATACATCGCTAGTCGAGTTGCGACCACAGCAGAGTGGCTTGATGCCGTATGGGTCTTTGAAGGCAAAAAACTCGCCCTCCTGTGTTATTCCACATGTGGAAAATGCGCCTTCAACATCCCTCATACACGTCTTTACTGCAGAGGGTAAATCTCTGTTTTCGATTAGGCTCGGAAGCAGTTTCCTTCCTAAGAGTTCAATGTCGCACTCGTAGCCGAAGCTTGGAAATCTGCTTCTTATCTCCCATCTAAGCGGGACAGTATTCACTATGTTGCCGTTGAACGCTAGGGCTAATTTTGTACCTTCTGCCTCCAAAATGACAGGTTGAGTGCCCTTGATTAGAGATTCTTCGTCTTTTCCGCCTGAAGTTGTATAGCGCACGTTTCCTATGCCAACCTCTCCAGGCAGCTTCTCCAGCCAAGATTGGATGTCTTGTTTCTTAATCTTTGGAACGAGATCTAAGCCTTTGTAAACGTGAAAGTTGCCGTTAAAAGTTAGCATGCCGTGTGATTGATGACCTCGATGGTTTTGTCCTCGCAGTCCCCAATATATATATGGAAAAACGGGGCCTCCTTGGAAATCTTTCGCCCCGAAGACTCCGCACTCTTCCTTGATTGTGTCCTCCATGCTTGAACTTCCAGTAGGAGAAGAGACACATACACGTATATATCAATTTTTATAACATAAATAAGTCAATTTAGACGCTATCGTGTTTATGTCTTAGCGTAAGCGTCGGCGTTTTTGAGGAGAGCGTCTCTTTTGTCGGTTGGGATGACTACGTTAGCGGCGTATTTGTGTCCATCGGCTAAGCCGAAGCCTTCTGATGCCTTGAGAAGGAGGTCTATGGCGCTTGGCTTTTTACCGTCGTCAATGAGTTCATACAGTTTTTTTGGAACTCTAACGGAGACCTTGGCGAGGGGTCCTTTTAGTTTGCCTTGCCATCCCGGCACATCAGGTAGCACGTTCATGAAGCCTAATATGTATTTGTCCGGTTTAATGAGTCTGGCTTGGTAGGACAGAAACGAGCAGAATTGTCCAATCACTTTGGTTCCCATACCCTTGTAGAGGTCGCCTGCGTCAAACCATTGTAGGCGCTCTGTCTCTTTCAGTCGTTGCCTGTAAAGCCACCCGATGATGCGCTTGTTCACATTTTTTCTCTTTTCTTCCCACTCTTCAATTTTCTTTTTGACTTGGTCCGTTATGCCTGTGACGCAGGCTTTAATCCCCATTTCAGGTCCTCCGTCGTAGTAGCCAACCGCGCCTAGGATTTGAAGTTTGGCAAATAGGTTATCGACTCGGATGCCCAGCTTGACAATTGTAATTTTGTTTCCCTCTGTTTCTACTACACTGTTTTTCTCCGCCTCTTCCAGCACCGTTTTGTTTAAGCCTACGTAGCCAGCTGGGATTTCGCAGCTACCGACCAGCGCCAAATAGGATAGATCGATGTTGCGTTTGTTCAGGGTCTTGGCAAATAGGTAGTTGCATGTGGCGCCTGAGAATTCGGTGTCGCCTTCGAAGCCATAGTGCTCTAGGTTGAGGTCGAACACCATTGAGTCTTTAACCTTCGGAGGGTTGTGGTGATGGTCAAGAATGATGGTCAGGTTCTTGCCTGAGTTAACCTCCGAGATGAAGTCGGCGTGGACTGAGCCTATGTCAGAATAGAAAATGGTTTCACCCTTATGCTTGTGTAGGTCTTCAACGACTTCGGGGTAAATCTTCTCTAAACAGAAGGTTCTAACTTCAAAGCTCTCACGTTCTAGGGCGGTCTTCATTATGGCACCTGAGCTGAGGCCGTCAGCATCGTCGTGATGCACGAGAGTAACAAACTTGACCTTCATTCTCCTTAGCTCTGAAATCGCGGCGGCGGCACTTCTCTCAAAATCCACCAAACTCACAGAACAGACCTCCAAATAAATTGGAGTCTGGACCGTTTAAAAATTCTCTGCAAATAATGAATATCCATTAGGTATGGGTTAAGCTGTGAGCCTTTAATTGGTCTACACCTGCTTAACAGACCTGCCCCTATGGGTTTTTGCAATGAGGTTTCTAACATATCTAAATATGCAGCGTTTCAGCGCGTTGAAAAGATCTGCTATAGTGTTTTTGATATTACTTTGAGTAGGTCTGAGCGGGCTATCATTCCAGCTATTTCGCCTCTTCTAACTACGAGCACGGCAGGATGGTCTTGTAGCAGGGGTTGTATCATGCTTATGCTGGTGTTTTCGGGGACGCTTGGCAGTGGAGCCTGCATTATTTTTTCAACTCTGTCCTCGGCGAGGTTGTTGCTAAGGTTTCGAACTATGCTCTCTTCTGTTACTGTGCCTACAATTTTTCCGCCCTCTATGACAGGAAGCTGACTTATGGCATATTTCATCATTAATCGACTCACTTTCAAGATTTTGTCGGTTGGTTTGGTTGAGATGACGTGATGGGTCATGACGTCGCCGCACTTTTTTCCTTCACTCTCGGTTAAGACCTTTAGAATCTTGTTGACTGTTGATAGCCGTGGATCTACGCTTTCCTTTTCGATTTTGGCTATGTGAGCTTGGGAAACCCCGACCAGCGCGGCTAGTTGGCGTTGGGTGAGTCCTGTTTCGAGTCGGAGTCTTTTCAGGTTTGAGCCTCTGATCAACATGACCTGATAACCACTGGTTATTTTTTATACGCTTTAATATATCGTAAAGTATATATTTGTTTCTGCTTATACAACAGCGCCATAAAATTGGTGAGATGTCGACATGACAACGAGAAACATTCTGGTTGACGTTTTAAGGCAGACTCCAATCGAACAGCAGAAGCTGGAAATAGTTGAGAGAAAGGGGCTGGGACATCCAGATTGCATTTGCGACCAGATTATGGATCGTGTGTCTGTTCGGCTCAGCCAGGAATACTTGAAGAAGGCTGGCGTCATTCTTCATCACAATATTGACAAGTCACTGCTCGCTGCTGGAGAGGCTGAGCCTAGTTTCGGCGGAGGCAAGATCAGGAAACCGATGCTCTTGGTTATTGGAGACAGAGCCACTTTTGAGGTGAATGGAGAAAAAATTCCGGTGGAGAAAATAGCGATTAGAACGGCGGAAGAATGGTTTAGAGGGCATCTTCGCTTTGTTGAGCCGGAGAAGCATGTGAGATTTCAGGTGGAACTTAAGCCTGGTCATCCTGAACTTATGGACATATTTAGGCGAAAGGGAAGAGTTTTGGGTGCCAATGACACGTCGGCAGCTGTGGGTTATGCGCCTATGACTCGTGTGGAGCAGGTTGTTTTGGGCACGGAGAAATACGTGAACTCGCCTGAGTTTAAGAAGCGGTTTCCTGAGTCTGGTGAAGACGTGAAGGTTATGGGCTTTAGAAAGAATAATGAACTTCACCTTACTGTTGGCATGGCGTTTGTTGACCGATACGTGAAGAATGAGAGCGATTATTTTAGGAAGAAAGAAGCGATTCAAGAGGAGATAACCAGCTTCGTCAAAAAGAAGACGGATTTTGATAAGGCAACGATAGAACTGAACACTTTGGACAAAAAGGGAAGAGGCGTTGATGGCGTTTATATAACCGTGCTTGGCACAAGCGCCGAATCTGGGGATTCTGGACAGGTTGGGAGAGGCAATAGAACTAACGGTGTCATTCCGTTGAATCGGCCATTCTGTTCGGAAGCTGCGGCTGGAAAAAATCCAGTGAGCCATGTCGGAAAAATCTACAACACGCTGACTCACAAGATCGCTGGTGAAGTCTGCAAGCAGGTTTCTGGACTTGAAGAGGTGTACATTTGGTTGCTGAGTCAAATTGGAAGACCCATCGATCAGCCAGCTGTGGCGGCGGCGCAGGTTGTAATGAAAGGCAGTAATTCTTTCGCGAGTGTCAAGAGGGAGATTGAAGAAGTGGTCAACCAGGAACTTGAAAGCATAGATAAGTTCACTGAGGAACTTGCTAAGGGAAAAATCCCGATTTGCTAGCATGCTTTCTGTTTCTAGTCTTTTTGTTCTAAAAGCAATGTCTGACTTTACACCATGATTAGTTTTGTTTTTTCAAGGTCCCTAATGAATTTCAATGCGTGTTCTATGCTGGTTTCGGTGCCGTATTCTGCTGAAACGGTCTTGACAATGTCGTGCAGGGTTCTTTTTCCATCCATGAAGTTGATGATTTCAGCCCTTTTTCTTTCGAATTGAACGTCTTTTTCGTCCATTTCTTCGTACCATCTGTATTCGTCTCCGCCCAACAGTTGTCTGAAGGTTTCGGCTGCTAGGGTTCCTTTAAATAGTCTTTTGGGAATTATGGTCCTGGCCCGTTTTTCTGCTTCTGTCAGTTCGATTTGAACTGGAAAAGATACACCGAGCTTTTCAACTGTGAAGGAGAGGTTTTCCTCGATCCTTGTGAGCGCCTGTTTTCCAGCTGCGTCTATGTCTTTGATGCATTTTTGGATTAGGTTGTCTAGTTCTGGGCTGTTTGTGAGTTTTTTTACTGAATCCACGGCTTTTTTCTCTCGCCACAGTATGTGTTCAATCTTGCTTCTGTAGAAGGATGCAGTTTTGGCCAGCGCTTTGGCGAGTTCCTTTTTGTTCGTCTTTGTTCTTGGCTCGTTCTTTTTTTCGTATAGGGCTTGAGCGGCTTGTCGTTGGGTTTCTTCGATTCTGGCTAGTCCTCTCAGGCATGTTTGGCTAGTGAGTAGGACGGCTTCTTCGATGTCGGCGTTTGCTAGCATGAGGGTTGCAAGGGTTGCTATCCAGCCGACGCGTTTTAGGCTGTTGGTGCTGACTTTGTCTATTGTGTCCATGCTTGTGTGATAGTACATATCTGGCCATTGGAGTAGCATGATGCATGGGATGCCTATGGTTGGGTCTGAAAATTCGTGGTGGTCGCTTCCACCTGTGTGTGCGATAGTTGTGTGTCTGAACGTTGAGGATGGGCCGAATCTGGTTTCGATGTCGAATTCCGTGATCGACTCTTCTATTATTGTCTGAAGGAGGTCGTTGAGGTAGGATGGTAGTGAGTCGGGTGTGCGGTCGAGGGTTAGGGTTGATTTGCATGTTTCTTGGTTTTCGCCGACCATGTCGAGGTTGATTCCAGCTACGAGGCGGGTTGGCAGGTCTCGGTGACTGAATATGTAGGCCACGGTTCCGAAGGTTTCGGGTACCCACATGAACCTGATGGTTCGTTTTGGTTTCGGCAGCTTTTTTG
>Ga0315309_1000686_pt1 | contig 20559 bp, 23 predicted proteins | sample TDP4_MG_FD_203080 | JGI IMG/M metagenome (GOLD analysis project Ga0315309, IMG submission 203080) | Freshwater sediment microbial communities from Lake Towuti, South Sulawesi, Indonesia - TDP4 | ecosystem: Environmental > Aquatic > Freshwater > Lake > Sediment | place: Indonesia: South Sulawesi... | reverse complement strand
TATTCTCGATTGAAATTATATTGAACTTTATTAATTTTATATCAGTTTATAAAATCTATTCGTTCTTTTTCGGTTAGATTCACCACGTTCCGAAGTACCGAGTTAATTTAATCTTAAAAGCTAGAAACCAAGGAACAAGAATGTCAATAATGCCTTGAAATACATTCATACTTGCGACCCAAACGATAAAAGCCAAAATTGAGCCGCCGAAAAACTCCTTTAATACAATGTCCGATGGCTTACCAAGCCATAATGGAATAGCCCAATAATAATTTACAACTGAGCAAACGCCCACTCTTATAAATATGGCTAAAACACCCATCACAGAAATGACTGAGGCTTTACTAAGCGTTTTTGAGGTCTTCTCGGAAAAAAATGGTGAATATAACAATAGAGCAGGGATCAAAAACATGGGCACCGTGGCAATAAACTTCATGATTGCGCCGACGAGGCCAGTTGGGCTATAAATAATGATGAAAGTAGTAGTGATAACAGATATGCACAAGGCTTCAGTTAATCCGAAAAGAAAAAAAGCTAAAACCCAGACGGTGCCAACGAAATCAATTTTCATACCCCAAAAAACACGAAAAGATGGAATTATTTCAAAGAGAATCGATAAAGCTGACAGAATCGCTATGCTTGTGGCAAAACGTGCCCTTGAAAGCCGCTTGGGCATATTGACATTTCCTGAACTCATGCTCTGAAAGAGAAAGTGAAGCTTATAATAAATTTTGCGTAGCCACTCAAAAATGATTAGCTTTTTTATCGCATCCTGATCGTCATTATGCGAATGAGGTCGGCCGTATCCTCACAGCTATCCGCCACCTGCTCCAAGTCATGCAACAAATCTCGCAGAATAATGAAAATTGGTGTCTCAATTTCTTTAGCATAGTCGATAAAGGCACGTCTTGCTTCGAAATATTCTTCATCAATCCTATGCTCAATACGATCCACCTCAAAAGAAAGCTTTGAAGCTTTTTCCAGATCCTTGTCAAGCTCCCCAACACTTTTCCTCAAGGCCCAAACACATTCAACAAGGCTACTACTAATTGTGGTAAATTTACTCCAAAGTCCATCGGGAATTTTGACATCTAAAAGTATTTTGAGACTTCTGGAAGCATCTCTCGCCCAGTCTGCTATGGCATCCATTCGTCTTACAAGGTGCATCAAATCCTCACGGTCTTTGGATGGGAGTTCACCTTTTGTGAGTTCTTCAGCAATTTCTCTCCGAATTCTATCAGCTTCACTCTCGCATGCAAAAAGTCTCTCTATAGATGATTTAGCTTCTTCAGAATCCCCTTTACTTGCCGCTTTCATTGCTTTGTTTAATTCCGTTATCGAATCAACAGTCTTTGCAAGATGATCTTTCACCATTTTTATGGCTATAGTTTCACGTCTCTTAACAAACCAACCTGCAAGTCTTTTACTCAAGCTCTAATTCCCTCCTCAATCCCCCTTCAGGATACTTGTACACTAGAATGTTTTCAGGCGGGAAATAAACCGTAATTCGATCATCGATATTAAATTGATTCCCACTGATTGGTACTTTGGCTACCACTAAATCTTGATTATCTAGTCTTACGTGATAGCGAACTAAGCTGCCGAGAAATGTGAGACTTTCAACTGATCCGAATAAACAATTCTTCATATTCACCTCTCCTCTCATGAGTACAGTATTCTCCGGTCTAACAGCTAAAACAATCATTTCGCCCTTTCCCAAACCCATTTCAAAAGCTCTAAACATGAATCCGCCTCTGATTTCAACATAGATTTCTTTCTCCTCGCTCTTCGCTACAGTGCCTTCCATAAAGTTAGCTTCCCCAATGAAATTTGCCACAAAAATAGTCTTCGGCTTCATGTAAAGTTCATTGGGCGTTCCCACCTGCTCAATAGCTCCTCTTCGCATAACTACAATACGATCTGAAATTGTCAAAGCCTCTTCTTGGTCATGGGTAACATGCACAGCAGTTAAACCTAAGTCTTTCACGAGGCGTCTTAACTCATATCTTAACTCAAGTCTTATTTTCGCGTCAAGCTGTCCTAATGGCTCATCTAACAATAGAAGATTCCCACCAGCGGTTAATGCTCTTGCCAATGCGACTCTCTGAAGCATACCGCCGCTAAGTTCTCTGGGATAAGCATCAAACCTAGTAGCAAGCTTAACCATCTCAACCATCTCATTTGCAACACTACTAGTTTTTTCTGAATTCCACCCCTTCACTCTCGGCCCATAAGTGATATTATCCCAGACACTCATATGTGGAAAAAGCGCAAAAGTTTGGAACACAAAGCCAATTCCTCTATCTTCAGGCGGAACCTTGTTTACAAGTCTTCCTCCAATGTAAATTTCACCCTCACTCGGATCCACCAAACCAGCTATTAATCTAAGAGTAATAGTCTTGCCACAGCCACTAGGACCGAGGAGTGAGACGTATTCCTTATCATAAATCTGCAAATTTACATTTTCAACGGCAACAATCTTGCCGAATCTCTTTGAGACATTTTTTAGGACGACTTCAGGCACTAAACCTAACCCCCTATAGACTTAAAATTGGGGTCAAAGAATACGGAGTTCACTAATATTTTAAGCATGTCGATGCGCTCCCCTAATCAAAATTCGCAGAGTTAGCAAAATTATAAATGAAAACACTACCAAAAAGCCGCAGCCTAGACCGATTTCTAACGCCGTAACAGGCACCTTACCCTTCACCCAATCAACCAGCAGAACAGGCGCTGTTTTTAATTGAGTCACGACGGCTAAAGTGGCTCCAGTTTCATCAACACTTCTCGTAAAGGTCATTATCGCCCCTGCAAATAAGGAATATTTTGTCAGAGGCAAAATTATAGTTCTAAATACTGTGAATGGTCTTCCTCCTAATATTCTGGCAGAATCCTCTAAGTCTATATTTACCCTTTCGATCGCAGCAGACATCGCTCTCACAAAATATGGATACGTTATTGAAAGGTGCGCAAATATTAGCAATCCGAGTTCAGGAAAGAATGCAAAGTTCTTCCAAAATAAACCAATTGAGACGCCTAAAGCAATTGACGGCAGAACCATAGGTACATTCACAAGTATATCCAAAATTGCGGAAGGAAGCTTTCCAGCTTTCTTTCTTGCGATAAGAAGTGCCATAGGTAACCCAGCTATTATATTAATTAAAGTTACAACAGCTCCTAAGGCGTAAGATAAAATAAGGCTCTGCCAGTATGCACTCCACATCCCAATACCTGTTACTGCTTGACTAAAAGTACCAGAGGTCAGAGCGCTTACTGCTGGAAGAACAACAAACAGTGAAGGAGCAAGAATCAAAATTAAGAACACCCAAATCGATGTACCATCCCTTAAACCCACAACGCCTCTACTGCTTAATCCTCTTTCACTTTCCGGCCAAACCCTTCTCACAGGTATCCGCAACTTTGGACCCAAAAGCCTGACTATAGCAAATATTGCGCAAGCTACAGCTATCAAGACGAAGCTGACGAAGATAAGTGGGCCCTCGTATCCAAGGTCTTTTGCATTTTTAATGAAAATTGGGCCATTCTCAAATGTGCCAGCAACCATTAAAGTTGCGCCTGTTTCCGAAAGTGACCTTGCAAACGCAAGTATGAATGACGCTATAATCCCCTGTTTTAAAATTGGAAGCGTAACAGTCCTAGCCGCGGTAAACGGGGGGGCTCCTGACGTTCTAGCTCCCTCCTCATAGACTTGTTCATAGTCAAGGATCTCTCCAACCATAACTCTGACAACCACAGGATAGGAGAAAGTGAAGTGAAGTAAAATTATTAGAAGCCAGCCTGGTGAAACTAAACTTCTTCCAAAAAGTGAGGATATTCCTCCAGATCCACTCCAAAAAAGAAGCAGCGAGTAACCAAGAGCCACAGTCGGTATGATAAATGGTACATCAGCAAATGTATCGAGAACATCAAGCCATCTTGATTTACCTCTTGCAATAAACCAAGCCATAGGTAACCCAAAAATCAAGTCAATTATTGCAACAAAGATTGCTATTGCAAAAGAGGAGTAAATTGCTGAGGTTGCCCGTGACATTAAACCAGAATTCTCAAAAATCTGACCCATCAAATTCCATTTCAAAATTATTCCAAGAATTGGCGGAACCAAAATCAATGCAAAAAAGAAAACTATGGAGGCTCCGTACACTAAATATCGAATAGAAGGCTTAGATGAAAGTGAATCCAGAGTTTTTTCAAAACGCTCCATCCTTTTCGAGGCCAGCTAGAAGGCATCCTCCCGCCGATCAACAGTATCCATAGTTGAAGGTCCTGTACTAATAATCTTCACAGGAACCTTAGCCTCTCTTTCAATCTTCCTAATGAAACTCACGGCTCTTCCTGACAATTTGTCGAACCGCCTAACTCCAGCGCATTCGGGAAACAAAACGTCAATCTTTGTTATAGCAAGCTGAGTTGCACCGTTAACTATAGCCGCCCTCCTCGCCAACTCATAGTTGAAAGGCGCAGCCCTACGCATCCGTCCAGTAACAGTCGCTATCTCAACCCAACCACGTTTCCTAGCCTCCTCTTCCGGCAACTCTCCTGGCAACGGGCCACTACCAACTCTGGTAACATACGCCTTGAAAACAAGCAATACATCATCAACCTTCGTCGGAGGAACACCAGCCTCACCGCAAACACTAGCAGTAGAAGTATCCCTACTGGTCACATAAGGATAGGTTCCATGGTAAAGTGAAAGATAGAAACCCTGCGTTCCTTCCAGCAGAACTTTATCGTCACGAGCAATTGCTTTGTTAACTTCAAGCGGGACATCAATCAAATACTGTTTTAATCTAGGAATTTCACGCGCTATTTTCGCTACCCTTTTAACTCTGTCTTCAACAGCAGGTCCAACTCCTTGACCTGTTGTACCAATCTTCTTCGCTAAATGCACTGATCCTTTATCACGTTCAATGTGTTCCTTCTCAATTATAGAGCTCTGATAATCAATCCAAATTCTTCCCTTAACACCGGTCTTCTCAATCTCACTGAAAAAAACCTCTAGATTGACATTGGCGCCGGGTCCAATGAATAATCTACATTTTTTATAAACAAATGCGCAGGGTACCAGACGTAGCTTGTATTCTCTGTTGTTAAAAATCACCGTGTGCCCAGCGTTCACAGAGCCAACTCTAACCGCCACATTAATCTTATCTTTCAAAGCCAGATAGGAGACTATCTTTCCCTTTCCCTCATCTCCCCAAAAACCTGAAACCACAACCGTGCAAGGCATCGAATTCTCTCCCAGTGAGAGTGAAAAGCCATGACCTTAAAGCTTTTTCAATTAACATGTTCAGGTTAAATTAAAAAGAGACCCGCCTCTAGGCGCTCCGGTAGGCTAGACGAATCGGTGACCATAAACAAAATCTACAGTTCTTCCGCCCTAATGGCTGTAAGTGTCTCTGTTCTAAAAACAGCTGGGCTTGCTATTTTCAAGATGAAGTTAGTGGCAACTTTTGGATCCGGGGCTTCAAATAGGATGATTCCATCGTATTTTCCAAGCAGAATGTAAGCGTCGAGCACTTTTATTCCAGGCGGAGGGGTTACCGACTTTATTCTTTTCAAGAAACCTGCTGCTTCGCTGGCTTTTCCGGGCAAAATTTCCATAAGAGTTACAAAAATCATCGTCTTCATCTCCCTAACCGATATGTGCAGTTATATGTACAATTCTTACAGTCTTCAGGTATGACTTTTAATGGTTTTTCACCTTTAACATCCTTAACCAGTTGCCAAGCCTTCTCTACCGCCTTCTTATCCCCCTCTAAAAGTAGTGTTACTGCTCCCTCAGCTCCACCTATGCCGCCAGCACCCATTGGAGTAACCTCAACTCCCACTAGCATACGTAGCGCATCAATCTCAGTTACAATTTTCCCTGTTACCACAGTTAGCCCCACAGAAGTCCCCATCGATTTATCAATCTTAGTTATACCCACCTTTCTTGAAACCTCCAATAGAGAACCTGGAATGAACTTCTCCAGCCCCACAGGCACAATAAAGTGGACGCCTCTAGACATAACTACACCTAACGCCTCACCTACAGTCCCACCGTGCGGATCAGCCGTAAAAACACCCGCATGCCCATCTGGATCCAAGGCGTTAGCACCCTTAATGAAAACGTCATTTGAATCTAACTCGTCGAGCACCTCTGTCAATTGGAGATTAGCCACTTTTCTATTCTTAATTATGATCCGTTTGAGCCTCTTATCTCGAGGTGTAATACATGTTCCTTGCGGTGTAACCATTCCAGCGGCGAAAAGATTCTTCCTTATTTTTTTACCTAATATTTCTTCAGCCACATAGGCGTTTGTAGTTCCGAGGGAAATGATCACTATACCTTTCTTTAATGCTCTTTTCACCTCACTCATGCTTGCTACAGCTTTCGCGATGATTCTTTTGGATTCTGCGGGTGTAAGTGTAACTTGAGCTTTCATTTTTATTCCTCAAAATTAGAATATAATTTGTTTAATATACTTAAAAACAAAGTTCAAAATCGAATTAATAGTATGACTGTATGTTGACTGAAAGGTGGCTTTGATGCTTAAAGTTCGATGTCCCTACTTAGGTCTATTTAATAAAATCAAAGAGAAAAGGAAAAATTTCAAAGTAATAGACTGCCATGCACACATAGGATACCCGCCAAATGCTGATGAAAAATTCAAGTGGTTAATCTCAGAGAAGCCTCTCGTCCATTTTTCATTTGAGGAATGTCTGAGTGAAATGGATAGATGGATGATAGCCAAAACAATAGTCTTTCCATTAGGATCATTAAAAAATAGATACCAAGGTATTTCCTACGAAAATGCAAACTTAATGATGATTAAACTGACGAAACAATTCAACAAAAAAATAGGCGAAACAAAGCTCATACCATTTGCAAGAATTGACCCAGCGGACAAAGAGAAAGCGATAGACCTCCTGAAAAAGATGGTGAAAATTGGAGCAAAGGGTGTTAAAATTCATTCAGGTAATGAAGGCATAGCTCCAGATGGCTACACTGTGAAGATTAAAGAAAAGGGAAATAAACGCGTAATAGCTCCACAAAAAATTCCTGAATACAAGGAAATCTATAGGCAAATTTTCGAAGCAAGTCTATCGCTTGGCATTCCAGTGGTTCTGCATGCGGGAGAATCTTCAGTTGAGCTTATTGGAAGAGTCGTCAGCGTTCTCAGAAAAGTTCCTAGAGTCAAGTTGATTATTGCCCATGCAGGTGGTGGTGATGAAACAGCAAGCAATCTAGCTAATACGTTTAAAAACGTATATGTCGACATTTCGGGGCTAAATAAAATCAAAATTGCCCATGTTATAGCGAGAACAAAAGTTGAAAAAGTTCTATTCGGTTCCGACGCCCCATTTATAACTCAAGGCAGTAGCATTGTCGGCTTGCTTGAGGCGTTATCAATGCATAGTAACACTTATGAGAAAAATGTTGAAATTCTAGATGGAATTTTGCACTCAAATTTAGAGCAACTGATGCGCTGGTAGCTAAACTTCCCCAAACCCTGCAAGAGTGCTTGTGTCACCTACAGGCAACCCAAGTTCCATCGCCTTCAGTACACGCCTCATTATTTTGCCACTCCGTGTTTTTGGTAGAACATCTTTAAACTCTACTTCTTTCGGATAGGCGTATCTGGCTAACTTTTCCTTACACCATTTTCTGATTTCTTCTTCAAGTTCCTTTGACGGCTTATATCCAGGCCTTAAAACAACAAACACTTTGATTATTTCACCCTTTATTCCCTCAGGGTCTGGCTTACCAATCGCAGCCGCCTCAGCTACTGCTGGATGTTCAACCAATACGCTTTCTATATCAAACGGCCCAACCCGATAACCCGACGTTTTAATTATGTCGTCCGCTCTGCCCTGATACCAGAAGTACTCTTCTTCATCGACAAGAGCTGTGTCACCGGTAACAAACCAATCAGGGCCAATCCAGTAATAGGTCTTCTGAAATCTCTCCGGGTCTCTCCAAAGCCCCCTTAACATTGAGGGCCAACCTGGCTTAAGAACTAAGTACCCTATTTCTCCAGGAGGCAGAACCTCACCCCTCTCATCAACAACCGCGGCTTTAATTCCTGGGAAAGGTTTTCCCATTGAGCCTGGCTTAATGTCCATACATGGATAGTTACTGATCATTTCGCATCCAGTTTCAGTCATCCACCATGTATCATGAATTGGAACTGGATAGACATCTAATGCCCAGCGAATAACTTCTGGATTTAGAGGCTCCCCAACACTGCCTATGAGACGCAGACTACTAAAATCAAATTGTTTGGCAGCTTCTTTGCCCGCGGCCATAAGCATTCTTAATGCTGTGGGAGTTGTATACCATACAGTAGGGCGTACTGTTTCAATAACTCTATACCATTCATTTACGTTAAATCTGCCCTCGAAGAATAATGATGTTGCCCCAACTAGTAGAGGTCCAAAAATAGTGTAACTATGCCCAGTTACCCAGCCAGGATCAGAAGTGCACCAAAAGACATCATCCTTTTGCAGATCATGAATCCACTTTGTCGTAATTAACGGTCCAATGATGTAATCATGGACATGGAGAGTCCCCTTTGGTTTTCCTGTTGTGCCTGAAGTATATAATATAAAAAGCAAGTCTTCAGGTTTCATGTGCTCTATCTCTAGATTCTCAGACGCTCTTGCCATTTCTTCCTCGAAGCTTACTTCCCCTGGACCTAACTCTACCTGTGCTTCTCTGCCTACAACTATGACGTGTTCTATACTTGGGATCTCTTTTCTTACTTCTTCCAGATTAGGTTTAGTTTCAGGGTTGACTACGATTGCCTTAGGTTCAGAGTCAAGCATTCTAGTTTTAATTGCTTCTGGACCAAGTCCCGAAAAGAACAGTGTGAAAACAACTCCTACTCTAGGGGCGCCTAGGAAAGCAATCCAGAGTTCAGGTATGCGCGGTAAATAAATGGCGAGGCGGTCGCCTTTTTTTAATCCTAATTTCTTAAGGACATTTGCAAATTTGTTTGTGAGGATTTTCAGTTGTTGGTATGTATATTTCTCTTCTTTAAATTCGCTTGAGAGCCAATAGAGGGCGACTTTGGTTTTTCCTTCCAGTTTATCGGCGTGTCTGTCCACTGCGTTATAAACTGCGTTTATTGTCCCACCGGGAAAGTATATGATCTCTTTTCTCTTTGCTTCTTCCCAGCTGAATGTCTTATAAGTTTCCTCATAGTTCTCCATGTTTGCTTTCCATTCAAGTTTCTTAATGCGTTCGGGCTCTTTGATATATTTCCACCGCATAGTTTCATACTCGCCGATTTTGTGGTTTATCTCATTAAAGCGAATTTAGTTTATAAATTTGTCATGCTTACTCATATTCTGTCGCTTCAGAAGACCCCAGTATAGTTGCATTAAAAGAAATGTTCACTTAAAAATTAGCCTATAAGCTAAGAATGTGATAACCCATTTAGATTTAGAAATAGTTTTAAGTTAGTTTATAGAGGAAGAGGTGTTTATTTAGCCCTAGAAGGGGTTCCTATTGGCTAAATACATCTTCGTCACAGGCGGCGTTCTGAGTAGCGTAGGGAAAGGCATCACGATGGCTTCCATTGGGAAGCTTCTTCAAGTGCGGGGCTTCACTGTTACAGCGATAAAAATTGATCCCTATCTAAACTATGATTCAGGAACAATGAATCCATATATGCATGGGGAAGTTTACGTAACGGAGGATGGCAGTGAAGCTGATCTTGACTTAGGGCATTATGAGCGTTTTCTTGACATTAACCTTTCACGTGATCATAACATTACTACAGGTCAAGTGTACTGGGCGGTTATCGATAAGGAACGTAGAGGAGACTACCTAGGGCGATGTGTACAAATTATTCCTCATGTTACGGATGAGATTAAAAATAGAATTCGAAAGGTTGCGGAGCAAAGTAAGGTCGACATAGTTTTCGTTGAGGTTGGAGGAACAGTTGGAGACATCGAGGGTTTGCCATTCCTCGAAGCTATAAGACATCTACGTCTTGAAGAAGGATACATTAACACACTTTTTGTCCATGTGGGGCTAGTCCCGCATTTAGATGTAACAGGGGAATTCAAAACTAAACCAATACAACATAGCATTCAAGAATTGCGTAGGATCGGAATTCAGCCAGACATAATAGTGGCTCGGTCACGTGAACCACTCTCAGGAGAGCCTAAGAAAAAGATAGCATTATTCGGAAGCGTTGAAGAGAAAGCAGTTTTCTGTTCGCCAAATGTACGCTCAATTTATGAGGTGCCATTAGTTCTTGATGAGCAGGGTATGGGCGACTTTATTTCTGAAAGGCTGGGTCTTCCAAAAAGGAAACCAGAGTGGGCTGATTGGTATCAAGTTGTTAAATCCTTCTTAGAAGCTCAGAATGAAGTTAAGATAGCAATCTGTGGAAAATATGCCAAGCTGGCGGACTCATATGTCAGTATAAATGAAGCTTTACGTCACGCAGGTGCAGCCTGTGGAGCAAGAGTGCAGATAGATTGGATTGAAACAGAGGCTTTCGAGGAGGATCCTGTAAAGATAGAAGCCCTAAAGGAATACGATGGCATTCTGGTTCCTGGTGGTTTTGGTACACGCGCAACGGAAGGAAAAATTATGGCTATTAATTTCGCTAGAACTCATAATACTCCATTTCTAGGAATCTGCTTCGGTTTTCAGTTAGCAACTGTGGAGTTCGCCCGTAATGTCTGTGAATTTAAAGATGCAAATAGCACTGAAATAAACCCTGAAACACATAATCCAGTAATTGATTTTCTCCCAGAGCAAAAAGGAGTTGAATATAAAGGCGCTACTATGCGGTTAGGAGCCTATCCAGTCTCGATCAAACCCGCTACACTTGCGCATAGACTTTACAAAGCAGACACCATCTACGAGAGGCATCGTCACCGCTATGAAGTTAATCCTGATTACTGGGATATTTTGCAAAAGCATGGATTAGTGTACTCCGGTTGCACGCCTGATGGAAAACGAATGGAAGTACTGGAGATCCCTAAGCATTTCTTCTTCTTTGCAACTCAGTTCCATCCAGAATTTAAATCAAGACCAGGCAAACCAGATCCAGCATACTTCGGATTCATAAAGGCAGCGCTAGACAAACAACTTGGCAAATCTGAAATTGAATTGGGTGAGGAAAAAATTCAGTACGCCGCAATAACAACCTCGATATCAAGGTAATTTCTCTAAACTTTCATCTTATACGCTTCTTTCACTGTTCTGAGCACAACTAGCGTCTGCGTTGAAACTATGCCTTTAATCGCGCCCATTCCATCTATGAGTTTCGTTAGGCTCTTCATGTCATCCGTTCTAACTTTCAGCACAGCATAAAATTCGCCAGTAACATCATAGATCTCATAGACATCGTCCATAGCTATTATAGAATCCAGCACGTTAGGGTACTTAATTGGATCCGCCTTAACGAAGATAAACGCTGTTAAATTTTTTCCAACTTTTTCCGGTGCTATTATTGTATGAAATCCCTTTATTACACCCATCTTCTTCATTTTTCGAACACGTAAATGTACAGTTCCCTCGCTAACCTTCAATTTACGGGCAACATCCGCAAATGATATTCGGGCATCATCCTGCAGCATTGAAAGAATATTTTTATCCAATTCATCCAGCTTTGGCATTACGACCCCTCAATTAATATTTGATTTTTCTAATGTTTCCTTAACTACTTATATATCTACTTGCAGAGTCCGCATATTTGTGCATACAGCGGAAATTCTATAATAACAATCCCAATAAACCTTAAATTGGTGTGACTAACCTATGGCTGAGAGACTTGTCTACCTGCCTATAGGACGTACCCTATTAGTCCTTTTCATCGCAATGCTACTTGCACTTTTTTTCTTTGTGTTCTTAATATTTGGAATAGAAACGGCGTTTTCTCGCCTAGGTTTTCGCACTCTTGGAGTTGTACTTATTCTTGCTTCAAGTCTTTTCGGTAGCGCAATAAACATTCCAATTACCAAAGTTGAGGCAAAGGTTCCAATGGTCACTGTCGGTTTCGTAAGAGTTTTTGGGGTTGTCTATCCAGTTCCAACTGTTGAAGAGGGGATTACTGAGACAATAGTGGCAGTTAATTTTGGCGGTGCAATTGTTCCACTAGTAGTTTCAATTTATTTAATCACAAATATTCCATCATTAATCGTACCTGCTATAACAGGAACTTTCATTGTTGCGCTTCTAGTGCATTCCATTGCAAGACCAGTAGCAGGTGTTGGAATAACGACCCCGCTGTTCGTTCCCCCGCTATTTGCAGCTATAGTAGCCTATCTTTTAAGTGCGGTTATGCATTTGAGCCCAGTGGCATATATAGCGTACATTGCTGGCACCCTTGGCACTCTAATGGGCGCTGACATCTTTAACCTTAGAGTTATTCCAAAATTAGGTGCGCCTACAGCAAGCATAGGTGGAGCTGGAACCTTTGATGGAATATTTCTAACAGGAATAATCGCCGTTCTTTTAGTTTAACGCATTTTTAATTTTCCATCCATTCTTAAATATAAGTGTCATCTTAAATTATCCCTTAAGCAAATGATGGAAAAACGTAAACGGTTTTTATCGATTGGTGAAGGAAACTAAATGAAAATAGCTATACACTCCTTCAAAGGTGGAACAGGAAAGACTACAACGTGCGCAAACTTAGCTTCTTTACTTGCTTTAAGAGGTAAGCGGGTGGCTGTAATAGACCATGATTTAACCGCACCTGGAGTTAACGTTGTCTTTAATGTGTCTGAACCAAAATACAAAGTAAATGACCTGCTCTGGTCACGTTGTCAATTAAGCGACATAGTTATTGATTTAACTAAACCTCTAGGTCTTCAGGACGGTAATCTATTCTTTGTTCCTGCAAGTTTTAAAACAAGTGACATAATGCAAATCCTAAACGAAGGCTACGACCCTGTCAGATTAACTGAGATCTTTAAAGAAATATACAAGGTTTACAATTTAGACTTCCTTCTTATCGACACCCATCCAGGCATAAGCGAAGATGTGCTGTTAAGCATGGTCGCATGCAACCCTATAATAGTAATAATGCGATTCGATAAGCAGGACTTCACAGGCACAGCTATCACACTAGAAGTGACAAAAAGGTTCGGCAGGCACACAGAGATTTTAGTTAACATGGTGCCTGAAGGATTACCCGCAGCCTCAGTAAAAGAGCAAGTAGAGAAAGCCTTTAACCAACCAGTCATAGGCGTTGTCTCCTTCTATCCGGATCTTTTTTCTGTTAGAAGTGGAGAAGTATTCGCGTTAACTCACTCTAATCATCCTTACACTAAGGCTTTGGATATCATTGCTCAAAAAATTATCAATATGAAGGAAACTATGCATCTTCCCGGTTTATAATGATTAGTTTAAGTGTCTTCTTCATTTATACTAAAAAATGAGTAGCTAGAGTAATTTTTTATAGTTGAATTCTTCTCTAACTTTTGGCATTAGAAACTATATGATTGGTAGGAGCATATATGGCGACTGAAATTCCGAAGAAGAGAAAATCTCCTGTAGTGAGGGTAGCGGTACTTGCAATAATGGCTTCAGTTGTGTGTGTAGCCACGATGTTGATACAAATTCCAATTCCTCAAACTAAGGGCTACATAAATATCGGAGACACTATGATTTTCGTCACAGCCCTAACTTTCGGTGCAGTTGCGGGAGGTTTCGCTGGAGGAGTAGGTTCAGCTTTGGCCGATGTATTAAGTGGATACGCTTACTTTGCACCTATCACGCTCATCGTAAAAGGCATTGAAGGTCTTCTCGCAGGTTTAATCACTAATAAGAAAAAAGTTGCACGAGATGTGATCGCTGTGGCTATAGGCGGAAGCGAGATGATCCTTGGCTACTTCCTCGCCGAATTCTATATACTCGGCGTTGAATGGGGTGCTTTAGCAGAGGTTCCTGGAAACATATTCCAAATACTCGCTGGAGGAATTGTAGGCATCCCCTTAGCCCTAGTTCTACGAAAAAGGCTTCCTGAAATTTTAAAATGATTTAGCGAGTGCCACCCATAAGTGGTCAGTGACTGGGCGAACCAAATTCTTTTGTTTCCCAGTTTTAGACACGATAACTCTTCCTGCAGTAGGCTCTACCGCATCACCGATTATTGATGCCTTAATAGAGTTCTGCTCAAGTTTCTTCATTATGGTTATCGCTTTATCGCTCCTCACTGCTATAAGAAGGGACCCCGAACTAATTAGTTGAATTGGATCTATTCCAAAAAACTTGCATATTTCATTTGTCTCACTTGAGACGCGAATTCTATCCTCATAAATTCTAAAACCTATATTCGCAGCATCCGCCAACTCATGCAGCCCACCTGCAACGCCCCCCTCTGTCGGGTCATGCATAGCCGTAACTCCCCCTGTCTTGAAAGCGATTAAAGCATCCTTAACTACGCTTATTTCCCCGAAAAATCCTTCAGCCCTTTTAACTAGGTCTTTCCCAAGCTTCCTAGATAATACGCCTCTTCTATCCGAAGCCAATATCGCTGTGCCTTCTATCCCAGTGCCCTTCGTTAAAATTAACTTATTTCCTGGTTTTGCACCACTGGAAGTAACGTAGCGCCCGCCCTCAGCTATACCCATCACGCAACCTATAACTACCGGATGGATTAATCCAGGCGTCACCTCTGAGTGTCCTGAAACTACGGCTATTCCCAATTCACGTGCTGCTTCATCAATTTGGTTACAAATTCTTTGCACATCTTTCTCAGTTGATTCTTTCGGCAATAATATGCATGAAGTAAACCAACGTGGTTGAACACCGCGAGTTGCAATGTCGTTTGCACTCACATTAACCGCTAGCCATCCTATTTTCTCTAAAGCTCCAGTTATGGGATCTATAGATGTCATCAGAAGATTTTTTCCCACTTTAACTACCGCAGCATCCTCCCCGATCGCTGGACCTAGGATGACATCTTTCCTCTTTACACCTAAGTGGCGGAATATGATTTTCTGCAGGACCTCAATTGGAACCTTACCTGTGGGAAGGCGCATTTTCTCACCTACTCTTCGTTAATTATATCCTAGATTAAAAAGCAAGCCTAATAGCATTGTGAAATCCAAACTTAAATTTCCCAAAGCACTTCTCTTTTATTGATATGTCAGCGGAAAAAGCAGCTCAAATATTTAAAAAACTGGACAGCGGAGACTTCAGAACGCTACTTGGGATAGAGCTGGGAATGGGTAGTTACGAGTATGTTCCAGTAGATGAGATAATTCGCTTCTCAGAATTGCCCTCAGCAAAAGTCAATTTTCACCTGAAGCATTTACATAGCTTTGGATTAATTCAACGCTGGGTAGGGCCATATACAGGCTACGTGTTAAACACGGCTGGTTATGATTGTCTAGCGATAAATGCTGCTGTTAAGGCAGATGTTCTCGAGGCCTTCGGAAAACCCATTGGAGTAGGAAAAGAGTCCGACGTTTATGATGCATTAACTCCAAAAGGCGATAAGGTAGCTGCAAAATTTCATCGACTCGGCCGCATAAGTTTTAGGCAGACAAGAAGAGCGAGGGGGTACGTTGCTGAGAGGAGACATATTTCTTGGTTGTACCAATCTAGGTTAGCTGCTGAAAACGAGTTTCAGGCTCTGCTACAAGTTTATCCAAGGGGGGTTTCCGTACCAAAACCAATTTTCCAAAATAGACATCTTGTAGTGATGGGGTTGATTGAAGGCGCTCCACTAGCTGAATATATGAAGATACCTGATCCAAAATCAGCTTTACATGAAGTACTTAGAAACATTAGGCAGGCCTATGTTAATGCTGGAGTAGTGCACGCCGATCTCAGTGAGTTTAACATTGTTATAAAGCCAGATAAACGCATACTAATCATAGATTGGCCGCAATACGTCACAAAGGATCATCCAAACGTCGAATTCCTATTACGGCGTGATGTTCAAAATACGCTCTCATACTTTAAGAGAAAATTCAAAGTTGAGTTTCCAATAGAGAGGGCGTTAGAGTATGTTAAAGGAAACGTTAAGAATGTATAAATAGATAAAGGTAAAAATAAACGGGTACAATAATAACTAATAGTTGGTGATTGAAAATTGGTAAAGCTGAGGAAAAAGAGGTTAAAAGACGTAGAATTATTTAAGAAAATTCTCAGCCCGATTAGCGACGTAGGTAAAGGTTTCCACTTCTATGAAGCTGTGCATAAGCCACTTCATCAAACCGCTATGGGTCTACAGGATTTTGTAGATAAACTTAAAACAATTCCTTTACCCTCCATAGAATTCCACATGAGTCGTGGAGACTTCTCTAAATGGGTTGAAAATACTATAGGGGACACAAAACTAGCACATGCTATAAATAGAATAAAGGTCGGTGGGGAAGATCTAAGGAAGAAGCTAGTTTTAACAGTTAATAAGCGGATTGTAGAACTTCGCAAGGCTTTATCGAAATAATTTATTTTTCTCTAGAAAACTACTGAGCTTCTAATAAAATTCCACTAGAACAGTAACACTTTATCTTCAAGAATCAGGTCTGTAATCCGCCTAACGTTGGAAATTTCTTCATCCGCTAATTCGTATACTTCTGATCTAACCTTCTTCACGCTGTAACCGGGTTCCAGTATGACTTGGATATCGGTCGCAGCTGGATTGTCGATAGGTTTACCTATTTGGCTTAAAACTTTCACGTAGACTTCTTTTACTCCTTTAACTTCATTGTAAACATTATCAGCGATTAATTTGGCGAGGACGTTGTATATTTTTCCAACATGATTTATCGGATTCTTTCCCGCTGTCGCCTCAAGTGACATTGGACGGCAAGGTGTAATTAATCCATGAATCCTATTTCCACGTCCAGTATTTCCATCATCACCCATCTCAGCCGAAGTTCCAGTCACAGTAATGTAAACCACGCCTCTCTCAGGCTTGTCAGCCGTATTTACCGCAACCTCTACTTGTCGATCGGTTTTCTTTGCAGCTAAATCCGCCACTCTATTTTTGACTTCCTCTTTTATGTCTAGGTAATGGCTTAGGTCAGGCGTTAAACTACTTATCATAGGGGAAGAAACAGTTAAACGAATCTTATCATTGTGTCTAAGCCCCATAACTTTAATGTCCTCCCCCACTTCAGGCAACGCCTTCTTCACCTTAGGTGAATTCAGATACTGCTCAGTCTCCAAGACAAGCCTCTCAGTTTCACTTAAAGGCGCAAAACAAACTCCAAACGACGTATCATTTGCAAGCGGCATCTTCTTGCCAGCCTCAAAAACCTTAACCAAATCAACCGACCCCTGACGTATCATGGATTGAGTGACCACATGGCTATCAACATCTAGAAACCGAAAATTATTCTTCAGAAATGTCCTAATCGCCTCTATAGCCAAGCTTCCCACAGGAACCGGAGTTAACTTTCCTCCTCTAAAAACATCAGTAATCGCCCTGCCCGCAATAATAACAGAAATAGGCTCATCAACCTCACCGCCCCCGAAAACCGGGTGCGCCCTGCCCCCCACAACCAACCCTTTATCCACATTATGATGGAGAATTATGTCAAATTCATCTTTGTAATATTTGCATAGCGCCCTTGAAACAGCCTCAGCAGCACCATCAGCCATATAATCAGGATGCCCACGCCCCTTTCTTTCAACAATCTCGATCCCACGATCTTCAATTGATTTCTGATTCAGCTCTTCAACCGATATTGCTCTCGCCAATTTCCAGCACAACCTTACGTGAAGATTTTACATTGTTAATATAAGCCTTTGCATTTAAAATCAGCCAAAAATTACTGACATGCATTTTTAAACAGATGGCTGGTCGACGGAGACGTAAAGAATATTGTTTCCTCGAATAAGGACGTATCCATAATTGGCAACCAACGTACCGCCCTGATGCTCAACAGCTTCGTCAAGGATAATATTCATAAAATTATCGCATTGAATCATCTTTCCTCTATACTCCACATCACTCTTCAGTTTAACAGAAACATTCCCGTTAAGGTGCTTGATTAGCACATTTAAAGGCTTTTTACTAGGTTCCAACAGCCAATCCTCGCAACTGTGCGTATTCATCAACATTACGTATAAAAACCTTATTTCAAACATAGAAAAATTGGTTGCAAAACGCTTTTTACCTCCCAGAATTTGTAGCATACTTATCCCTTCCACCAAGTAAGGTCTAGAAAAATGGCTAACCAGATGGAATCAGCTAAAAGAGGCAAAATAACCGAAGAAATGCAGACAGTTGCCAGAGATGAAGGCATACCGGTAGATGAACTGAGGCAACGTGTAGCACGAGGCACCGTAATCATTACACGGAATGCAGTACGCGAAAATGTCCACCCAATCGGAATCGGAGAAGGCTTAAGGACAAAAGTCAATGCAAACATAGGCACATCCCCAGACCTATCCGATGTAAAACTAGAAATCGAGAAGGCCAAAGCCGCCTCAAAATACGGCGCAGACACAATAATGGACCTGAGCACATCCGGAAACCTAGACCAAATAAGAAGAAAACTACTCCAAACAGTAAATACACCCTTCGGAACCGTACCAATCTACCAATCAGCAATCGAAGCCGCCACCAGAAAAGGATCCATAGTCGACATGACTGAAGACGACATCTTCAAAACCATAGAACAACAAGCAAAAGACGGCGTCGACTTCATAACAGTCCACTGCGGAGTCACAAAACAAATAGTCAAACACATAATTGAACACCCAAGACTAATGGGCGTAGTAAGCCGAGGTGGAACATTCCTAGTAACATGGATCCTCCACAACAAAAAAGAAAACCCACTCTACGAAAACTACGACTACCTACTTGAACTGGCAAAGGGATACGACGTAACTCTAAGCCTAGGCGACGGATTTAGACCCGGGTCGATATTCGACGCCACAGATTGGCCTCAAGTACAGGAGCTACTCACGATCGGAAAACTTGTCGAAAGAGCACGCAAAGCAAATGTCCAATCAATGGTTGAGGGTCCAGGGCATATTCCACTAAATCACATAGACGCAAATGTCCACCTAGAAAAATCCGTATGTAAAGGCGCACCATTCTACGTCCTCGGCCCAATAGTCACCGACATCGCACCCGGCTACGACCACATCGTAGCAGCAATAGGAGGATCCCTAGCAGCAATGGCCGGCGCAGACTTCCTATGCTACGTATGCCCAAGCGAACACCTCGGAATACCAACAATTGAAGACGTAAAAGCAGGAGTAATCACAATGAGAATAGCCGCCCACGCAGCCGACATAGTCAAACTCGGATCCAAAGCATCAACCTGGGACCTACAAATGGACCAAGCAAGAGCCAAACTCGACTGGGGAGCACAATTCAAATTAGCATTAGACTCAGAGCAGGCGAGAAAAGTTCACCAACGCGTTAAGCCCAAAATCGCCGGCACCTGCACCATGTGCGGTAAATGGTGCGCTCTTAAACTCCTTGCAGAGCAGTTAAAGAAACCAGAACTAGCAAAGATTTCATGTTTCTAATAGTCATAGAGAAGCTTCTAACATCAAAAGCTAGGGTGAAGATACACCCCTTTCAAGTCGATAAGGAATGCGTGATATTCCCTAGACTTAAAGCAATATTTCCGAAGACAGAAGGGATTAAGTAAGATGGTATACTGTATACTTATCTCTCTTATATCGTAGGTATACCCAGTCTTAAATTGTGGTTAATATGCCGAAAACGAAGGTTACTGAAAAATTTCAGATTACAATCCCTAAGGAAGTCCGTGAGGAAGTCGGCCTTAAACCGGGGGAAGTCGTTATGGTGGAGAAAGTCAATGAGGAGGAAATTCTCGTGAAGAGATTTCGGAGAGTTAAAGATCCATTAAAATTGCTGGTTGGAAAAACGCCCTTTACTCGCCGCATACCAGTGGAGGAACTCGAGGAGAAAGCTGAAATGAGTTGACTACCCCCACGGCTGAAAAATTTGTAAACGACATCAAAGAACTTGTTGCTTAAAGCCCAGCCAAGTAACAGAATGCTACGTACCACATGCAACAGATTTCCAAAACGTATTTCTATACAGCCGTCTGACCCAGAAAGCATGTTTAAATATCAGTAATACTATTTTATAGTGAAAAAGTAGTGAAAAGTAGATGCCCATTGACTTCGATAAAACGCTCCGCCCCTCAAAACACTTCAGAAACACCTGGATGCGGGCTTGGGACTGGGACATCTACGAGCTAAGAAAGGCACTGAAAGAAGCCTACAAGATCGACAAAGTAGGTAAACAGAAATACGAGATATACACACGGCATGGAGCGGGTGAAAAATCGAGAAAACTCATAATCGTCGATTACCCCGACGAAATCTTCATAATAACAGGAACAGAGGGTAAATAAAAATGCAAGAAAAAATCTGCCCAGCATGCGAAAAAGGAAAACTACACCAAGTAAACGACATAATCTCTGAGCTAGGCGGCTACATATTCGTAGAAAAGGGAGAACGCTGCGACAAATGCCGCGAAGAATTCCCATACCAAGAAGAAACACAAGAAACAATCACAGCCGCAAGAAAACTGGGAGTCTGGCCAGAACCACTAAAACTCTACAGAAAACTCAGCAAAA
>Ga0315309_1000684_pt1 | contig 20619 bp, 19 predicted proteins | sample TDP4_MG_FD_203080 | JGI IMG/M metagenome (GOLD analysis project Ga0315309, IMG submission 203080) | Freshwater sediment microbial communities from Lake Towuti, South Sulawesi, Indonesia - TDP4 | ecosystem: Environmental > Aquatic > Freshwater > Lake > Sediment | place: Indonesia: South Sulawesi... | reverse complement strand
ACCCTTACGTTGTGCCCGAAAAGGTCTAGCATTCGGGTAGGGGAGGGGCCTTGCGCCCCTCCCGTCACTGTGCTCCGAGTAAAGCAGCGATGGCCGCGTACAGGAAATCGACAAGATCAACAAAGAGTGCAACCACGACAGCAGCGACATTGATGTCATTGACGTGTCCCGCGCCTGAATGTTAGGCTGCCGCTGAGGATTCAATGAGAAGCGGTCCGAACCGTTTTGAATTCACTGGGGCCGTCTTCAGGGAAAGGAAGGTGTTTGTGTCCCTGTGCCTCGACCTGGACGTGGCCTCGCAGGGGCGCAGCATCCGCGAGGCAAAGAAGATGCTGGCCGAGGCGGTGTCCCTGTATTTGGAGGCTTGTTTCGAAAGCAACATTCCCTATCTCCGGCCCGTACCCAAGGAGGAAGACCCTCGCGTCCACCCCTCTGACGATCTTCTCGAAATATTCCCGCTCAAAGTAGATTTCGAAGTTAAGGCCACAGTGTGAACCCCTCTTTTAGCGCTTGCGTCCATGCTACGGACGTGAAGTGATTGAGTTCTTGCCGGTATCACACTTCAGGGACTCAATTTACACTTCCCGCCGGGCTTTCCACAGATTTCTTGGGTTTTCCAGAAGAATTCTGCCGGGAAACCCGTCATTGGCTTGACATTGGATGGGAACATAACTGAATCTAGCTTTCGTGCACGCCTTTCCCGAGGCGGAGTGAAGTTAATGAGCTCATTGCAGCTACTGATCACCACTCCTAAGCGCCTCGTCGCGGCACTGAAGCGGCTGGGATTCTATGAAGTCCGCCAGGAGGGCAGCCATCTTCGACTGAAGCGTGGGAATCTACTCGTAACAGTTCCCATGCATCCGGGCGACTTAAGCCCTCGTGTTCTTCGTTCAATCTTGAGACAAGCTCGCCTGAGTGTTGAAGATGTGAACGAGGCTCTCTAAAATGCGGCGCCGGCTAGATTTATTCATTCTGTTTTCCAGTCTGGCCGTCTTGCTAGGCCCTGCACTGGCTCAGAACAAGGCCAGTCAACCACCGAGCGGTCATCTCACTGCACGCGCAGTCGTGCTTGAGGCAATGAAGGCCCGGCCGCAGGATCCCTGGCCGCGCGGGGCGGGCCACGCCATCCTCGCCCCACCGGGAAGCCGTGAGGATTGGAAGAGCTACCACGAGCCCGGTGGGAACTTCAGTCCCACCGTCGGCAGCTTCGGCGTGTCGATATGGGTGTTTGATGCTCAGGGCAGGCTTTCGACGACCAGCGACGCAATTCCGCTGGACCAGGTCGACCAACGCCTCGACTGGGGCGCGATGCAGCTTATTCCCTCCATCTGGACTAAGACGCCTTTCTATGAGTGCCGCTGGTCGCTTGTCGGACCGGTGGCAGTGCACCGCGCCTGGCGACTTGAGCTAAGTCGCGGAAAGGAGCGCGCGCGGCTTGCGCTCGTGCTGCGCAGCGTGGGCCCGGCCGGGGGACCGGTGCACGCGCTTGACTGGGATGGCGCGCGGCTTCGGATTAACGAGCGCTGGTCGATTATCGTCACCCCTCCCCCCGTCGCGGTCAGTCTGGGCGAAGAAGGCGGAACAGGCTGGCTGGAACTGCCCTCGAGCGGCGCGAGTGTCCAGCGTTGGACGAGTGACACAGGGTGGGGCTATGCGACGCTGGCCCTCGCCGGTTTCCCTCAGACACGCATCGAAATCGAAGACGCTTATCCCATGCCGTTGCCCGGGTTGCGTTACGAAACCACGCGCTCCGGCCTTCAGGTCACTCTTGCCGACCCGCGTTTCACGGCATCGCTCGATGCGCAGGTGGCGCACCTGATGATGGGGCTCGTGGGTCGCGAGACGCGCCCCGGCGATCCCACCAACTATCCGCTGGCGTGGCTGCGCGACGGGGCCTACACCGTCGTTGCGCTGGCCCGCGCCGGGCAGCTCGATGCTGCTCGCCAACTCGTGACCTACTTCGCGGAGAACGATTTCTTCGGTGGGTTCGGTTCCGAAGCGGACGCGCCCGGGCTGGCTCTGTGGGCAATCGAGGAGGTCTCGGCGCGAGTCAGGGATCACGAGTTCGACGAATGGCTGTGGCCCCACGTCTTTCGCAAAGCAGAGTTCATCCTGGAAATGCTCGAGGCCCGGCAGCCGATCCGCAAGCTCGTGCGCGGGCCCATCGTGCCGGAGCACTGGGACGACCCGGAACTCTCGCTGGTCTGCGAGCCCTCGCGCGACGGTCTGATTATCGGCCGGATGGACTGGCACCGGCCGGTGCTTTTTGTGAACGCCGTCAGCTATCGGGGCCTGCTCAGCGCTGCGGCCTTGGCGGAGCGGCAGGAGTATCGGCAGCATGCCGCACGCTGGCGGGAGCAGGCGGCGGACTTGCAGCGCGCCTGGTGGGAGGCGTTCAAACCGCCTGAGGCCGAGAACGAGCGGACGTACATCAGCGGTCTCTGGCCAACTTGGATCGCTGCTTCGGACGCCGAGGTCTTCCGCCGCGGTCTTGCAGCGCGCTGGGAAGTGCTGCGTGACGCGCAAGGCGGCTTCCGCGTGCCACGCCTCTGGACCTACTTTGACCTTGCCGAGGCGCATCAGTGGCTCTTCCTGGGTCAGCCGCAGCGCACCTGGAACACTCTTGTGTGGTACTGGGGCCAGCAGGCTTCTCCGGGCCTCTACACCTGGTGGGAAGGGCAGGGCGAAGAAAACACTTTCCATCAGTGGGAGCGGGTGCGCGGCTGGGTGAATCCACCTCACGTGACGCCGCACTACTGGACGGCGGCCGAGATGTTGCTCCTACAGATGGATATGCTGGCTTATCTCGACGAGTCGGTCGCAGAGCCGACACTCGTGGTGGGCGCAGGCGTGCCGGCAGATTGGCTGGACCGACCGCTCAGTGTCCGCGGCGTGTCCACGCGAATCGGCCAAGTCGATTGGTGGTGGAAGGACGGCGTGATGGACGTCGTGGTGCGGGGCAGGCGATGCAAGGTGCGACTTGGCCCAGCCTTTGCGCCGGGAACGCAGATTCGACTAAGAACCTTGAATCCTTAGTGCCAGCGCCGCTTGCGTCAGCTCAGCAGCGCGGCTTGGGCAACTCCCTCCGAGGGCGAACAGTAGGCTAAACGGCCCAGCCTCTGGCGCGCTCCACGGCGCGTTGCCAGCCAGCGTAGAGGTCTTCGCGCCGCCCGGCTTCCATTGCGGGTACAAAGCGGCGAGCGATTCTGAGCTGGCGGCTTAAATCCTGCTCATCTTTCCAGAACCCAGTGGCCAGGCCCGCCAGATAGGCGGCGCCCAAAGCCGTGGACTCGGTAGTAGCAGGCCGCTCGACGGGGATGCCGAGGATATCCGCCTGGAACTGGCAAAGGAAGTCGTTGCGCGCTGCGCCACCATCCACGCGGAGCACTTCGGGGCGCAGTCCGGAGTCTTCGGCCATGGCATCAAGCACGGCGCGGGTCTGGTAGGCAATGGCTTCCAGCGCCGCGCGCACGACGTGGTGGCGGTTGGTGCCGCGCGTGATGCCGACCATGGTGCCCCGCGCGTAGGCGTCCCAGTGTGGCGCCCCCAACCCAACAAACGCCGGAACAAAGTAGACCCCGCCGGTGTCGGGCACCGCCCGAGCCATAGCTTCGCTCTCCGCCGCGTCCTGGATGAGCTGCATCTCATCGCGCAGCCACTGAAGTGCGGCCCCGGCAATAAACACGCTCCCTTCCAGCGCATACACAGTCTTTCCCTGGCGGCCCCAAGCGATGGTGGCGAGCAGGCCTGATTGCGAGTGGGGAATTTCCGCGCCCGTATTCATCAGGAGGAAGCAGCCCGTCCCGTAAGTGTTCTTGACCGTCCCGCGCTGGAAGCATTGGTGGCCGAAGAGCGAAGCTTGCTGGTCGCCTGCCACCCCGGCGATTGGGACACGCGAGCCGAACAGATCCGTCTCGCCCAGGACTTCGCTCGAGGATTTCACTTCGGGAAGCAGGCAGGCAGGAATGCGGAAGTAGCGGAGAATCTCTTCGTCCCAGTCCAGGGAACGCAGATTGAAGAGCAGCGTGCGCGAGGCGTTGCTGACATCCGTCGCGTGGGTGCGCCCGCGCGTCAGGTTCCAAATGAGCCAGGCGTCGATGGTCCCGCAAGCCAGTTCGCCGCGCTCGGCCCGCTCCCGCGCCCCGCGGACGTTCTCGAGCAGCCAGGCGATCTTGGTGCCGGAAAAATACGCGTCCGTGACCAGGCCCGTCTTCTCGCGCAACGTCCGGTCAAAGCCCTCCTGCCGAATGCGGTCGCACATGGGTGCGGTGCGCCGACATTGCCAGACGATGGCATGGTTGAGCGGTTTGCCGGTGGCGCGGTCCCAGAGCACGACGGTTTCGCGCTGGTTGGTGATGGCGATGGCGGCGAGGTCTGCGGGCCCGACCGTTCCTTCCGGCCCTTCCGCCAGGACTTTCTCTGCCACCGCCCGCTGCGATTGCCAAATCTCTTCCGCGTCGTGCTCCACCCAGCCCGGGTGCGGGTAGTGTTGCTTGAATTCTTGGCTGGCTGAGACCCGAACGCTTCCCTCCCGGTCGAAAAGGATGGCGCGCGAACTCGTCGTCCCTTGGTCCAGCGCGAGAATGAACCTGTGCATATTCGTCTACTCCTCCGGCTGAACGAACCGGGAGAATAGCATCAAAGTGAATCACTGGATACGAGAGAGTGACACTTCGGATTGTTAGGCTTGGCGGTCTTAAGGGCTTATCCGCGTTTCTTACTGGGGCGGTGCTTCTCCCGGTACTCGTCGAGTTCCTGGTCGGAAATGGTGTAGTGGCGTTGGAGCGGACATTCGGCGGTTTCGGCTGCGAGTTCTTTCTGCAATTTCTGATAGCAGAGGCCGGCGGCATCCTGGTAGGGTACATGCCGCTCGACGAACGCTTGGTTCGAAATGGTCAAGGTGAACTCACGCGGCTCGTTCTTGGAATCCACGACGCGGTAGGAGTAGTCCCTGCCACGGGCTTTCGATTGAAATCCGAGGTATTGGATCACCATGTGCACCCTCGCTTCCGGACCATTCAATCAGGGGGCTGCCGCTGGCGCGGAAGCCCCCCTAATCCCTCAAAGTTTTACGACGTTCTCAGCCTGCCACCCTTTGGGGCCTTTGGTGACGGTAAACTCCACCGTCTCACCTTCGCTGAGCGACTTGAAACCATCTGCCTGGATGGCCGAGTGGTGCACGAAAACGTCATCGCCGGAAGCGCGCTGGATAAATCCATAGCCTTTCGCGTTGTTAAACCACTTTACCTTGCCTTGTTCCTTTTCCATCTGCTGCTTTGAACCTCTCGTATCTAGATTTTCTTGCTCCGCTCTCGCAACCACTCGCCAAAAACAAAAAAAGCCACAAAATCATTGATTCTGTGGCCTAGTGGCACCTAGTACCGGGTCACAAAAACTGATCAAGCATTAATAGTATACACGAGAAGCGTCCTGCGCGCCAGCTTTATTTCGGGGCGCCCGAGGGTCCTGTTCTGAAATCCCCAAGGTACACTAAACCTTGCACTTACCGGGCATTGATGGGATACTAGCGGCGAGTTACTGCGTTGGGGAATCTACTCTCATCGAACTGTCACGCTGAAATTGGCATCTTATGTTAGGCAGGCCCGCCAAGTAGAACGGCGGGAAACCTGAGCCAGATGGCAATTTCAGGAAGAGGAGTGTGCATGGCAGATAAGACCAACGACCGCGATGCAGCGCATGCGATATTCGGGTTGAACGACCGCGAGGTCCGGCGGGCGGGCTCCCCCGAGCCGAGCCAGCCCAGCGCGCCCGGCCCATCCCAACCTGTTTACACGCCAGTCCCGCCCCCGGCGCCCTGGGGCTTTTCCGGTGGCCAGGTCCTTTTCTTGCTTGTGCTTGCGCTACTGATCCTGTCAGTTGTCAATCTTTTCTTGGTCATCTCGGGGCGCCGGCAATTCAGCGAACATGCCGCGAAGCAGGCGGATCAACTGGATCTGCTTACCCGGCGCGTGGATTCAAGCGACGCTCGCTACGCCCAGTTGCGAGGCCAGTTCCAGGTGACCTCGGAGAAGCTGGGTTTGACGGAGCAAGAGCTGGCCCGTGCCCGCACGCTGGCGGCCACGGTCCAGAAGCAGCAGGAGGACTCCGCGCAGCGTTTGGGTGAAGCCATCGCTAAGAAAGCCGGCGCGGACGAAGTGAACAGACTTCAGGCGGAATCCACCGAGAAGTTTGGTGCCCTTTCGGGAGATATCGCCGGCACGCGCAAAGACCTGGAAGCTACCAAGGAAGCCCTGATGGGTGCCAAAGGTGAGCTCAGCGGAGCCATTGCGCGAACCCACGACGAACTGGTCGCCCTGGCTCACCGGACCGATCGTGATTATTTTGAGTTCAGCCTGCCGCGGAGGAAGTCCAGGCAGAAGGTCGGAACCGTAATGCTCGAGCTGAGCGCCACCAATCCCAAGAAGAACCAGTTCACCGTGGTTCTGTTCTTCGATGACAAGCGCACCGAGCGCAAGGACAAGTCGATCAATGAACCCGTGTACTTCTACGTCCAGGGGGCCTCGAGTGCGTTGGAGTTGGTGGTGAACAAGTTAGGTAAGAACAGCGTAGCGGGCTACATCAGCGCGCCCAAGGCGTTCTTCAGTGGTACGCCCAACGTGCTCACCGCGCGGCCGGGCGCGTAGTATCAGCCCAGGCTGGCGTCAAAGGCCGCGCATCTTCTGGCGCGTGACAATTTCCCGACGCGCTTACTCACCGTAGGGGTGGCCCGCCCAAGCGAGAGGCGGGCCATCCCCGGTTTCCTCCGCCCAGAGGGGTCCCGCGCCTCAGCCGAGGCAAAGGCGTCGCAATCCCCAACCCGTGCGAAGGCTGGCGTCTGCGCGCCACCAAATTGGGAGGAGCTTACTTCCTGACAGGAACAGTGATGTGCTGCTCGAGCAGGCGGGCCAGTTCCTGGTAGGGGCGCGCACCGATCAGTTGCTCCACCACATTGCCATCGCGAAGCAAAACGAGGGTCGGGATCGAGCGCACGTCATACTGGTTGGCCAGCTCTGGCAGCTCATCGACATTGACTTTAGCAAAGTCGACCTGGTTTCCGTAAACCTCGGCGAGCTTTTCAAAAGTCGGAGCGAGCATCCGGCAAGGTGCACACCACTCCGCCCAGAAATCCACCAGCACCGGCTTCTGACTGGTTTCGATTGCCCGCCAGTCGCTCGCCTGAACATGCAACACGTTCCCCATCGGTGTTTGAATCTCCTCAATTGTCGGCGTTCAGTCCCATTAGATGAGGCAAGCGCAGAAAAGATACAGGCTTCGGTTTCTGCTCCTAACGTCGTTCGCGGCGCAGGCATGCGCGGGGCGCTGGCGGAGCCACCCAGCGGCACTACGAAGGGGTCGGCCATCCCCTGAACCCCACAGGAGCAAACCCTCGCGAAGGGTCGCCAGGGGAGGCCGTAACAGCTTAGGACGATGAGTCAGGAAGCCTCGGCCCGCCAGGGTTATTCGTTTTGATAATAGCGATGCACAGCCGTGCGCATCTTTGGTGACAGCGGCAAGGAACAATGGTAGGCTTCGGTCGCAGCGGCTGAGGTGATTTCGCCCCTAGCGGGGAGGCGAGATCTCCCTAGTCCGGGAGACCACAGGGGAGACGCGGCTCCCTTCTTCCCGTAGTTGCTCCCGTACCCGACGTGCCAGGCAGAAGAGCAAAACGGTTCAAGCCGCGGTTCACGATACCAGTAGCATTCCTGGGGGGCGGTTTCCGCTTTACCGGTGACTTGGTGGACATCAGCACGACAGGGCTCCTGCTCCGTTGCGAAAGGGACATCGAGCTGGGCGCGGTGGGCCGCATGGCCATTCCAGTGGGCAACCAGACGAGCCGCGTCGTGGGGGTAGCGAAGCGACGTGTGCCCGGCGTAGGCGTCGCTTTCGAGTTCACCCATATGTCCCCGCACGATCGGGAATTGCTGCGCCGCTTGCTTCTGCGCCTTGCCAGGCAGAGCGGACCGTAGTCCCGTCGCATTGTGTTCGCATATCTCATGTCGGGCCTCGCTGATTGCCGCCGAGAACTCGAGATTCTCCAACAGCGAGTGATAGCGTGCCGGCGCTGCCGGCGCCTAGTGCAGTATTGTCAAGAGGTGGCGCGGGAAAAGCGCCGCATGTACCGCCACGAGAAATACTGGGGCAAGCCCGTGCCGAGTTTTGGCGACCCGGCGGCAGGCCTGCTTATCCTGGGCCTGGCGCCGGCAGCGCACGGGGCAAACCGCACGGGCAGGATGTTCACGGGCGACCGCTCGGGAGAATTCCTCTATCGCGCGCTTTACGAAACCGGATTTGCCAGTCAACCCGAATCCCGCCAGCGGGATGACCGGCTGAAGTTGCGCAATTGCTACATCACGGCCGCAGTGCGTTGCGCGCCTCCCAAAAACAAACCGCTGCCGCAGGAACTGCGCAACTGCCAGCCATATTTCGAGAAGGAATTGGAGCTTTTGCAGCAAGTGCGGGCGGTGTTGGCGTTGGGTCGTATTGCCTTCGATAGCTATTTGCGCGCGGTCGGGAGTCGGAAGGGTTTCCCACCGCGGTCATCCTTGCGCTTCGCTCACGGCGTCAGCTATCAGCTCCCCGGAGGCCTGCCGCGCCTGTTCGCCTCCTACCATCCCAGCCAGCAGAACACGCAGACCGGCAGGCTCACGGAGGCGATGTTCCGGAAAGTCTTGACCGACATCTGCCGCTTCCTGGCATCGACCTGAATCGACGGTTCCCCTTGTGGCCCAGAGTTGGCGTGAGAACCTGCCCCTCTCGACTCTCAACTCTCAACCCTTTTCGTCAATCCATCCACATCCCGCCGTTGACCTCGATAGTCTCACCGGTCAGATAGCGCGCGGCCTGGGAGGCCAGAAACACAATGACCTCCGCGACTTCTTCGGCGGTGCCGGCGCGGCCCAGGGGAATACTCGCGACGAATTTCTGGAAAAGTTCCGGCGTGCTGTGCCGTTCATGGTAGGGCGTGGCAATCACGCCCGGGGCGACGCCATTCACGCGAGTGCCGTAAGGCGCCAACTCCTTGGCGAGCGCCTTGGTGTAAGTCAGCAGGCCGCCCTTCGCCGCCGCGTAGGCCGCGGCCCCCGGCCCGCCCCCATTGCGTGCGGCGATGGAGGCGACGTTTACGATGCAGCCGCTTTGGCGCGCCGCCATCTCTTCCCAGACCGCCTTGACGCACAGGAAGGCGCTCTTCAGGTTGAGAGCCATAATCTGGTCCCAGTAGTCTTCGGTCATGTCGGCGAGGAAATGACGGGCGATGAGGTCGCCGGCGTTGTTGACCAGGATGTCGACGCGTCCCCAGCGTTCGCGCACTCCGCGGACTAGTGCCTGAACGTCCTCGGCGCGCGTGACGTCGGCGTGGAGGGCAATCGCTTCCCGGCCTTGCTTGCGGATGGCCTCGAGAGTGCTTTCGGCCCCCGCGCGGTTCTGGCAGTAATTCACGGCCACGCGCGCTCCCTCGCGGGCCATCGCTTCTGCTGTGGCGCGCCCTATGCCGCTCGAGGCACCCGTGATTAATGCCACCTTACCTTCGAGAATCATGCTTGCCTCCTCTCCCCATTCGCCACAGGCGAAAGGGGAAAGCGAATCGTAACGCAGAGCCTGATTTCCGGAAACACCCTCGACGCGTTACGCAAAACCTCTTGGCAACCTCCAGGGCTTTCTGGTATTCGTAATTACTTCCTGTCGGGTACTGATGCCCTCCGGAGGGGCAGTCGCCAGGATGCGGGGGGAGAGCGAACCTCGGTATTGAGGATGGACCAGCATGATTGAAGTGGAACACTTGACGAAGCGTTACGGACCAACCGTTGCCGTCTCCGACGTCAGCTTCGAAGTGGAGAAAGGGGAAGTCCTGGGCTTTCTCGGCCCCAACGGTGCGGGCAAGACGACGACGATGCGCGTCATCACGGGCTATCTTCCGCCCAGCGAGGGAAAGGTGCGGGTGGCGGGCTTCGACGTCGTCGAAGAGCCTCTGGAAGCCAAGCGGCGCACCGGCTATCTGCCTGAGAATCCCCCGGTTTATTTCGACATGACGGTGGCGGAGTACCTGGCCTTCGTTGCCCGGATCAAGCGTGTCCCCCGGCGCGAGATCAAGAAGCGCATCGCGGAAGTCAGTGAGAAGGTTGCCATCACCGATGTGCAGCAACGGGAGATCGGCAAACTCTCCCGCGGCTATCGCCAGCGGGTGGGCTTGGCCCAGGCGCTCATTCACAATCCGGACGTTCTGGTGCTCGACGAGCCCACGGCGGGCCTCGACCCGAAACAGATCATCGAGACCCGCCAGCTCATCAGGGGCTTGGCCGGCCAGCACACGGTGGTGCTGAGCACGCACATCCTGCCGGAGGTCTCCAAGACCTGCCAGCGCGTGGTGGTGATCAACCAGGGGAAGGTGGTGGCAGTCGGCGCACCCGACGAGCTTACGCGCTGGCTGCAGGGATACGAGACAGTCCTGGTCACGGTGGAGGGCCCGGCGGCGGAGGTCATGGACAAGCTCCAGCGCGTGCGCGGCCTGCATTGGGTGGAGCCGCGCGAGACCTCCGATGGCGCCGTCACCTTCGAGGTCCATTCCGAGAAGGGCGTGGACGTCCGGTCGGAAGTGGCCCGGGCGGTGGTGGGATCGCAGTGGAAGTTACTGGAGCTCAAGACCAGCGGTCTCAGCCTGGAAGATATTTTCTTGAAGCTCACTACCAAAGACGTGGTGGAGGAACCCAGCGTCAGCGGCGAGGAGTTGAACATGAGCTAAGCTGGGGGGCCGCGGGCGAGTGCGAACTTAGATCCCGATCGAGAGGAAGCGTTCCATGCGTAACGTTTTGGCAGTGGCGGGCAGAGAACTCAGATCCTACTTCCATTCCTATATCGGCTACCAGTTGATGAGAGGGTACGCGGTGGTCTGCGGGTTCTTCTTCTTCAGTTTCACGGCCACTTACGTAATCCAGGAGTTCCGCATGGCGGCCATGGGTGGCATGGGAGCGCCGCCCATGAACCTCAACGAGTACATCATTCAGCCCCTCCTGGAGGGGGTGCTGACCGTAGCTCTCTTACTCTTCATTCCTCCCATCACCATGCGGCTCTTTCCGGAGGAAAAGAAAACGGGCACGATCGAACTGCTCCTCACGTCGCCTTTGACCGGCCTACAGATCATCCTGGGGAAATTTCTGGGCGCGGTGGGCTTCTATTCGGTCCTGGTTGTTTTGACCTTCCTTTACATCAGCGTGCTTTTCCTCTATGGGAATCCCAACGCCAAGCCCTTGCTGGCTGAAGCCCTGGGGCTTTTCCTTTATGGCGGAGCACTGCTGGCTCTGGGCATGTGGATTTCCACGCTCACCAAGGACCAGATCATCGCGGCCAGCGTGACGGCGGAGGTCTTTCTTCTGCTCTACGTGCTGGACTGGGTCACTGCCTATTCCAGCAGCACGGCCGGGCGGGTCTTGTCTTACCTGGCGCTGACCACCCACTTCCACAATTTTGCCAAAGGGGTCATCGATTTGAGCGACTTGGCCTACTACCTTTCCGTGATTGTGCTGGGAATTTTCCTGACCGCGCGTTCCATTGAAGCCCTGAAAGGGAGGCCGTAACCATGGCATGGAAGGATCGCATTCTCGGACGTGCGGGTGAGCGGTTCTTGGAAGCGGTGAATCTCGCCGTTTACACGGCCGTGGCCGTGGCTATCGTCGTCCTGGTCAACTGGTTTGTGGACCGCCACAACCACCGCTGGGACTTGACTCCCAACCAGTCGTATAGCCTGTCGCCCCAGACGACGAAGGTGCTGAAGGAGCTGAAGAATGACCTCGCGATCTACGTCTTTGACCGCGAGAGCGGCTTCCGCGGGCGGCGCGATCTTCTGGACAACTACTCCGCGCTGACGCATCGGGTCACCGTGCGCTACGTCGACCCTGACCGCCAGCCTTCCCTCGCCCGGCAATTCGGCATACGCAATTACGGGACCGTCGTCGTGGCGGCCGGGGACAGACACTTCGAAGCCCAGAGTTCCACGGAAGAGGGAGTGACCAATGCCGTCGTCCGCCTCCTGAAGGGGCAGAAGACTGTGTATTTCATTCAGGGACACGGCGAGAGAGACGTGGATAGTTCCGACCGCGCCGGGTACGGCAGAATCAAGAAGCAACTGGAAAACGAAAACCGTCAGGTGAAGACCCTGGTGCTGCTCCAGAAGATGGAGATTCCTGCCGACTGCTCCCTGCTGGTCATCGCCGGCCCCCGCAATGATTTCCTTCCTCAGGAAGTCGAGACTGTCAAGAAGTATGTGGCGGGCGGCGGGCGGGCCCTGTTTCTGCTTGACCCCGGCGTGGAACTCACGAACCTCGCCAAGCTGCTGGCGGAATGGAACGTGACCCTGCGGAACGACCTGGTGATTGACGAGAACCCGGTAGCCCAACTGGTGGGGGCCAGCCCCAGCATGCCGCTCATCCTGAAGTATGGTGCCAGCCCCATTGTCCAGCCGCTGGCGCGGACGGCCACGCTTTTTCCCCTCACACGTTCGTTGGAGGTCGGCAAGGAATACAAGGCAGGTGTGAGCGCTGAGTCGCTCTGCGAGACTTCACCCGAGAGCTTCGGGGTGGCGGACTTCGATCCGAAGATGCGCGAAGTCAGGTATCGCGCTGGCAAGGACGTCAAGGGGCCGCTCAGCGTGGCGGTGGCGGGCAGCATCGCCGGGGAAGGCGAAAAGAGAACCGGGGGCCGCTTCGTGGCCGTGGGCACCTCCATGCTCGCGGCCAACAACTACCTGCCCTTCGAGGGCAATCGCGATTTGTTCATGAACATGGTGAACTGGCTATCGGCGGAGGAGGATTTGATCTCGATCCGGCCCAAGCCTCCGGAGTCTCAGCGGCTGAATATGACAGCCCAGCAGATGCGGCGAGTCCTCTATCTGGGCGTGTTTGGACTGCCGATTCTGATCATCGCGCTGGGCACCTCGGTGTGGTGGCGCCGCCGATGAAGACCAGATACCTGAAAACCCTCCTGGCCCTGGCGCTGTTGGCGGTGATGGCAGGTTTCACCTATTGGGAGAGACGCAAGGCCCGCGAGACCCCTAAAATCGAAACCGCGATCCAGGAAAAGATCTTCCCGGTAGAGAGCAGCCACATCCAGTCGTTCACGCTCAAGGCCGGTGATGGAGAAGCGGTAACGTGCCGGCGCGAAGGCGAGGGCTGGGCAATCGTAGAGCCCAAGCCCCTGGCGGCAGAGTCGTCCAGCGTTTCGGCGCTCCTGAACAGCCTGACGAGCGCCAGCGTCGAGCAGGTCGTGGACGCGAAGCCTGCGAACTTGCAGGACTACGGCCTCGATCAACCTTCCTTAACTGTGGAAGTTGCCACCGACACGAAGCCGCAGAAATTCACGCTGCTCGTGGGCAGCGAGACTCCCACCGGCGGAAGCGTCTATGCCCAGATCGGTGGTAACCCGCGGGTCGTGACGCTGTACAGCTACTTGAAGTCGTCGCTGGACAAGAAGCTCTTTGACCTGCGCGATAAGCGCGCTGTGACGCTCGCGGCCAACCAGTTGCAGCGCCTCGAGGTAGAAGCCAAGGGCAAACGCTGGACGCTGGCCAAGAATCCCGAAGGCGTGTGGGACTTGGTCCTGCCGCCGGCCGTGCGCGCCGACCGCTTCACTGTGGAGGGTTTGGCAGACCGCCTTCAGAATCTCTCCATGCAGAGTATTGTGGCGGAGAACAAGAAAGACACGGCGAAGTACGGGTTTGGCGCGCCCGAGTTGAGCGTGGGCCTGAGCGGGCCGGGCGTGAGCCAAACGCTTCTGGTGGGCAAGAAAGAGGGCGAACGCTGCTACGCGATGAATTCGGCGCTGGAGCCTGTCTTCACCCTGGACGCCAGCTTCCTGACCCAGTTCCGGAAAGAGCCCGACGAGCTGCGCGATAAGGACCTGTTCTCGTTCTCCGCTTATGAGGTGAAGCGCCTGGAAGTGGAAACGCCGGCGGGGGCGCGCGTCTTTGAACGGCAGCCGCAGAATAAATGGAAGCAGACCGCGCCTGCTGCCAAGGACGTTCCTGCTGACAAACTCGAGACCTTGCTCAACAACCTTCGCGACCTGCGAGCCACCTCGTTCCCCAAGGGGCAGACCCTCGCTGCGTTCGGCCTGACCAAGCCTGCCTACCGGTTCAACGTCCAGTTCGGCGATAAGAACGAAACCACAATCGTCGAAGCCTCCCAGGTCGGTGAGCACGCTTACGCGCGCCGCCCCACCGATCCGGCCGCCAGCGAAGTCTCAAAGACTGCACTCGAAGCCGTGGAGAAGGCCCTCAAAGATCTTCAGTAGAGACTTGGGGCTGCGGTTATTGCTGATTTGTGATTGAGGATTGCCGATTGAAGGGAGATATCGGCCTCCCTGGCAGGTTACCCCTAGCCCCGAGTCCCGCTATCTGTTCTTCCACACCGGCTTGCGTTTTTCGACCAGGGCGCGCAGGCCTTCCTGGGAATCCTCCAGGGCGAACAACTGATTCAAGTAAATATCCTGCGACTGCCGGAGCGCTTCGTCGAAGGGCCGCCAGGTGCCTTCAAAGATGACGCGCTTCAGCAACTGCAGCACCGGTCCGCTCTGCTCGGAAATGCGCTTTACCAGCGTCTCCACGGTTTCTTTCAGAGCGGCACGCGGCACCACGCGATTGACCAGGCCCATGACGAGAGCCTGCTGCGCGTTGATAGGCTCGCCGGTCAGGAGCAATTCCATTGCACGTTTTGGACCGATGACGCGCGGATACACTACGGCCCCCATGGGCGGGAACACGCCCAGTTTGATTTCGGGTTGCAGGAAGCGGGCGTTCTCGGTAGCGATCACGAGGTCACAGAACGCTGCCAGCTCGCACCCAGCCCCGTTGGCCACGCCGTCCACCACCGCCAGGACGGGCTTGGAGACCTCGATCATGGCGCGGAAGACGTGGTGGAAGGCATCCATCACTTGAAACACCATATCGGCCTTGTAGCCGGCGGCTTCGACGCCCACCGAGAAATACCCCTCACATTCCGGCGCCGAATCAAGCAGGATGAGCCGGACGTCGTCGCGCACGGTCAGGCTTTCGATGGCGCGCCATATCTCGTTCAGCATCTCAATGTTGAGTATGTTCTGCTTGGGACGCGCCAGCGTGAGGTGCCCGACGGTGCCCGAGGCATCCCAGCGGATGAACTGGAAGGGCTTTGCCTCTTCCTCTTTCTCGGCCCCGGTCAGGAATTCGGTGGACTCGTCTCGCATGATTTCCTCCTGTCTGTGGCGGTTGTCCCCCAATGCCATGCGGAGACCCGGCACTCGCAGAACGCCGCTCGAGCAGCGCTATTTCAGCTTACTCCCGCATTTCCCGCAATAGTCAAACCCTTCCGGGATTCCTTCGGCACCGCAATCCTTGCAGGTGTGGGTGGGCGCGCCCCAGAGAAACTCGCTCGACTTGCCCGCCGCCGCGCGCTCCCGGATGCGGCGGTAATCAGCCGGCCGCTTCTCGAGGAAGGCTTGCACACCCTCATAAGGTTCCCAGGATGTGGAATGGATGGTCAGCCAATCGCGCGCATGTCCCACGCTGAGCGACCAGGCAAGGTCCTTCCAGAAGCTCAACTGCTGCTTGGTGTAGCGCGTGCATTCCGGGAACTTCTGGATCAGTTTCCTGGCCAGGGTATTCACGGCGCGGTCGAGTTGCCGGTAGGGAACGACCTGGTTCACCAAGCCCCAATTCAGGGCCTGCTCCGCCGAGATTTCATCGCAGGTGAGGAGCATTTCCCTCGCCCGCCGGTCACCCACCACCAGCGGCAGCCACTGGCTTGACCCCAGAGCATCCACCAGGCCCACGCGGGTGCCGACCTGCATGAAGCGCGCATGGTCGGCAGCGATGGCGAGATCGGCGGCCAGATTCCAGTCATTTCCTCCGCCTGCCACCGCGCCGTTGATGCGCGCGATGGTAGGCTTGCCCACATGCCGGAAGAGTTCCAGCGCTTCCAGCAGCAGGCCCTGCCACTTCCAGTAATTTCGCGGGCGGCTGAGGAATTCGGCGGAAAACTCCTTGGCGTCGCCGCCGGCACAGAACGCCTTGTCGCCCACGCCCGTCAAGACAACCACCGCGATGGAATCATCCCAGGCCGCGTCACGAAACGCCTGTATCATCTCGCGGAGGGTGCGGGCGGAATAGGCATTGTAAACCTCCGGCCGGTTCCACGTGACGCGCGCCGTGCCATCCTTCTTCTCGTAGAGAATGTCCTCAAAGCGCAGCCGGGAAGCGGGTTGTGCCTTATATTCCTGGTCCAGCTTTCGATCCTTTCGTGGCAACTGATAGGCGGCGAGCCCGCCTGTCTCCCCTGCATCCTACGCCGCTTCCAGCTCCAGCGCCATCCCCAGGCCACCCGAGACGCAGAGCGTGGCCAAGCCGCGACGCGCTCGGCGCTTCAGCATCTCGTGCAGCAGCGTCACCGTGATGCGTGCGCCGGTGCAGCCGATGGGATGGCCCAGAGCAATCGCCCCGCCGTTGACGTTCAAGCGCTCGCGGTCGAAATGCAACTCGCGCTCGCAGGCAAGAACCTGCGCCGCGAAGGCTTCGTTGAGCTCGACCAGCTCAAAATCTTCCAGCCGCCTTCCGGTCTTCCTCAACAGTTTCTGCACGGCGGGCACCGGTCCGATGCCCATGACCCGCGGGTCCACGCCGGCGGTGGCGTAATCCCCAATGCGGGCCAGAGGTTTGCCTTCCGACCACTGCGTGCGGCCCTCGCAGGCCAGCACCAACGCTGCCGCCCCGTCCGTAATGCCGGAGGAATTCCCGGCAGTGATCGTCCCGGTTTTCGAGAAAACCGGCGTGAGTTTCGCCAGGGCTTCGGCGGTGGTATCGAACCGCGGATGCTCATCCACGGCAAAGAGTCGCTCGCCATTTTTCTCTTTGACGGTGACGGGCACTATCTCGTCCGTGAAACGGGCTGACTCGATGGCCCGCTGCGCGCGCTGCTGGCTGGAGAGCGCGTACGCATCCTGCTCATCGCGCGGGATGCCATATTGGCCCGCCAGAACCTCGGCGGTCTCCCCCATGATCATCTTCGCGAGCGGGCAGAGGAAACCATCCTGGTACATCCCATCCACCAATGTCTGATGGCCGAGCCGTGCGCCCCAGCGCGCGCCCTCGACGAAATAGGGCACGCGGCTCATCGCTTCCGTACCGCCCACCAGGACCACGTCCGCGTGGCCAAGAACGATTTCCTGATAGCCAAGGACGATAGCCTTCATGCCCGAGGCGCAGGCCTTGTTCACCGTATAGGCGGGCACGGCGGTCGGAACCCCAGTCCGCACCGCGATTTGTCGCGCCAGGTTCGGGCCGTTGCCCGCCTGCCGCGCATGGCCGAAAATGACTTCTTCGATTTCTTCCGGGGCTACCCGTGCGTGCTCAAGCGCAGCCTTCGCTGCAGCCACGCCGAGGTCGGGCGCAGAGAGATCCCGCAGTGAGCCTCCAAACTTCCCGATGGCCGTGCGCACTGCGCTGGCAATGAACACGCTTTTCATGGTCACCACTTGGCTGCGCAGATGCTACCACACCCCTTTGACAAGTGGCTAGGGAGTGGGTCCGCGGCCCCAAAGTCCTGGACCTCAGGTATGATATTGGTGAGAGGAGGCAGGATGCAGCGGATGAGATTTCTGCCGGGGTTTGTCGTGTTGCTGCTCTTCGTTGCAATGGCCAGGGCGGCAGAGGAGCCGATCTACGACGAGAAAGCCGACGCGAACCGGCAGATTGCAGCCGCGCTTACGGCGGCCTCGCAACCGGGGAAATCCGTCCGGAACATCGTTCTGGTGTTCGGCGCCAACTGGTGCCCCGACTGCCACGCACTGGACGACAACATGCACAAGCCCGAGCTGGTCTCGCTCATCGAAAAGCACTTCGTGGTAGTAAAGATTGATGTGGGGCGCATGGACAAGAATCTGGATGTAGCCAGGCAATATGGCGTACCAGTCAGACGAGGTATCCCCGCGCTCGCCGTGCTGGATGCGAAGGGAAAAGTGCTGTACGCGATGGACCAGGGCCAGTTCGCCGACGCCCGCCACATGAGCTTCGAAAGCATCAATGCCTTCTTCGAACAGTGGGAACCCAAGCTGGAGTGCAGCCCATCGGCTGACGGGCTGCGCTCTTCCGTATCATGAAGGATGCTGCGAGCGTTGCGGCCGATACAGACTTCGCACCACACAACAGAAATGACGTGAAAAAGCCGCAGGTTTGAAGAACGATACCCGCGCTACAAAGGCATCTGCTCTGCGGCCCGGCGCTGGAAGATTTCGATGTAGCAGTTCACGAGCGACACAGCGGCGGGAGTGATACCGGGAATGCGCAACGCCTGGCCGAGGGTGAGCGGCCGGACCTTGAGGAGTTTCTCGGTGACCTCGCGCGAGAGGCCCGAGACTTTCCGGTAGTCAAACCATTCCGGGATGCGGCGGGCTTCGGCGCGCCGCATGCGTTCGATCTGTTTTTCCTGCTGCTGGAGGTAGCCCTCGTATTTGAAGTCGGTTTCCACCCGACGGGCTTCTTCCCTGGTCAGTAGGGGCACACCATGGTGTGCCCCTACAGTTGCAGATCGCAGTCCCTCGCTAATCCATTCCATCAGGTCCTCGATCTTCAGTTCCGAGCGCTTGAGAAGCTGCGCCCCGCTGAGCGGGGCAGGCGCCGTGAATTGGTCGCCATGCATCAACCCCAGCTTCGGGTAAATCTCGCGCCCCACGGGGGAATCGGGCTCGAGAGAATTCTCCAGCAGGTACTTCGTCGCGGCGGAAATTCTCTGCTTCTTTTCCAGGAAGGCCTCGTAGTCTTTCTGCTTGATAGTGCCCACCTGGTAGCCAATCGGCGTCAGGCGCTCGTCGGCATTGTCGATGCGCAGGTGCAGGCGGAATTCTGCGCGCGAAGTGAACATGCGATAGGGCTCGTCGACACCTTTGCTCACCAGATCGTCAATCAGGATGCCCGTGTAGCCGCGCGTGCGCTCGACTATGACTGGGTCCTTGCCCTGGAGACGCAGCCCGGCGTTGATGCCCGCCATGATGCCCTGGCACGCCGCTTCCTCGTAGCCTGTGGTGCCGTTGATTTGCCCCGCCAAGAAAAGGTTTTGGATTTTTTTCGTTTCCAGCCATGGGTAGAGTTCCGTCGGCTGCACCATGTCGTACTCGATGGCGTAGCCGGGACGGATCATCTCGGCGTTCTCCAGCCCCGGGATGGATTTCACCATGGCCACCTGGACGTCGATGGGCATAGAGGTGGACATGCCGTTCACGTAGATTTCGTTCGTGTCCAATCCTTCGGGCTCGAGGAAGAGTTGGTGGTGGGGCTTATCGGGGAACTTGACGATCTTGTCTTCGATGGACGGGCAGTAGCGCGGGCCGATGCTCTTAATCTGGCCGGAGTAGAGCGGGGCGCGGTGCTTGTTCTCGCGAATGAGGCGATGCGTCTCAGCGTTCGTGTAGGCGATCCAGCAAACTGTCTGCGGCTGGGTGATGGCCTTGGTGCGGAAGCTGAAGGGCGTGGGAATCGGATCTCCGGACTGCACCTGAAACTGCGAGAAGTCGATGGTGCGTGCGTCGAGGCGCGGTGGCGTGCCTGTCTTGAGCCGGCCCATCTCGAAGCCCAGCCGGCGCAGAGCTTCTCCGAGCAGCACTGACGGCGGCTCGCCCGAGCGCCCCGCGGGATACTGCTGCTCGCCACAGTGGATGAGCCCGTTGAGAAACGTGCCAGTGGTGATGACCACGGCGCCAGCTTCCACTGTGCGGCCGTCACGAAGTCGGATGCCGCGCACTTGTAGCGCCACCGCCCCGGCGGCCTTTGCGGGCGGGACGCCCGCGCTCCCAAGAACCAAGTCCACCACCTCCGCCTGCTTGATGCGCAGATTCGGCTCGGACTCCAGCACCCGGCGCATGCGAGCGCGATACCGTCGCTTATCAGCCTGAGCCCGCGGCGACCAGACGGCGGGCCCGCGGCTGGTGTTGAGCAGGCGAAACTGAATGCCCACGGCGTCGATGACCTCCCCCATCACGCCGCCCAGCGCATCCACTTCGCGCACCAAATGCCCCTTGGCGATGCCGCCCACCGCTGGGTTGCACGACATCTGGCAGACAAGGTCAAGGTTGATCGTGTAAATGGCGGTTTTCAGGCCCATGCGCGCCGCCGCCATCGCGGCCTCGACACCCGCGTGTCCCGCGCCCACGACCACCACGTCGTATCTCTCTGTAAATCCCGACACCATAGCTGAAAATCCCGCCTGAAAGGTAAGAGACTATTCTAGCAGGCCGATACCGCTCGCGTATCTCCAATCGTGATTGGATGATGTTATGGACTCAACAGGTCCGGAAGGGATTCTAGCTTGGCAGCCCAGACTTGTTCTTCAAGTCCGCGGTTCTTCTTAGGCCCACGCTTTCGAGCCGCAGAGTTTCTTAGACGCGAAACTGTGCGCTACCTAGCTCTTTCATTCTCTGGATAGCGCCAAAACCCAAGAGTTTCGAGGAGCAGGCGTCTAGCAAGATGCTGCACGTTTATCACGTCATAGGGCGCGAGGACTCGGGCTAGGTCCTTCGTGGCGTGTGAGGCGACGCAGCTCCGCAGCCACTCAGCGTACGCGATGGCGTCGACAATTTCGATTTCCAAGTCCCGAACAGTCCAAGCCG